>Ga0180432_10001197_pt1 | contig 41421 bp, 35 predicted proteins | sample SS_ome_10_FD_132414 | JGI IMG/M metagenome (GOLD analysis project Ga0180432, IMG submission 132414) | Hypersaline lake sediment archaeal communities from the Salton Sea, California, USA - SS_1_MS_2 metaG | ecosystem: Environmental > Aquatic > Non-marine Saline and Alkaline > Hypersaline >... | reverse complement strand
TATCAGACTGAAAACGCCATCAGCAATGTTCGGGGTTAAAATAGCATAAGGGACAGCTCCCGTAAAACGGTTATTATACCTTCAAGGACATTGCAGGCTCCCCGATGCATTCCAGGATCTATCCGGCTGTCGTTTCAGGAGGGATTTTTTCGCGGCCGCGGCGAACGCCCGTAGAACAGATCATCCCCACGGATGAAAATCCCTTGAGCCGACCGCGATTGCGCCGAGACGAAACGAACCGCGTCGTGAAAGAAATTCACCGGTTTACTGTACGGGCAGACATACAGACAGGTGGCGCAATCGGTTCCGGCACGACGCCAGAACTCGTAACAGGCTTCCCGATCGATAACCCATTTTTCAATTCCATTTTCAACGATTCGGGGTCCCACGGGAATGGCTTTTCCAGGACAATTAATCGCGCATTTTTTACAGCGTTCGCAAAAATCTAGTATGCCGCGAACTTCAGGCCTATCGGGAATCAAGGGAAGGTCGGTTGTAATAAGGCCCAATCGAGCACGCGGTCCGTATTTAAACGTCACCAGAATCCCCATGCGTCCCATCTCTCCCAGACCGGCCTGCCATCCAAGGGGGGGCAATACAGCCTGATAATTGCTCCCGGCGATATGAGCCCGGGCTGGATATCCCAGACGCCTGATATAATCCGCGGCGATAATCGAGATTTTTGCAGCTTCGACATATTTCTTTGCGGTCTCGACAATAACGGGCGCTTTCGGAGCCGCCGCCACCCATGCATAATCCATCTCCAGAGCAAAGACCACGGCGTATTTATGATTCAAATCTATCTTTGAGCCAAATTTTTCAGGGCCGCGGCCGACATGAGAATACAGGAAAGAGGGATCAAGTTCGCATATGCCGCTGACATCGGCTCCCAGGCGGCTCAGAGTACGCTTTATCAGCTCTGAATTTTTCTCCGCTGTAAACGTCGTTCGATCTTCTTCCACGGTTCCGTCTACCGCCGTCAGCTGGTGTTCCAGGAAATCGAATTCCGCCGAAGCCAAGGGGAAAAGTTCCGGACTTTTGTTGCGATGAAAAGATGTAAGTATATCCGGCAGCTTTCTGATTGTATCATCCCGCGTTTTTCTCTCCGGGTGGGTTCGGTAATATTCCTTATAGCGTTCGCTCCCTGGGTGATATTCAAATCGGGCAAAAATGACATCCCGTTCATCGATTCGTCGGGGTTTCGCCTTAATGATTTGAGAGGAACGCGGTTTTTGAGAGATCAAAACTCCCAACACGAAGATGACCGAAGAAATGGATAATGCAGCAAAAACGGCTTTTTGAATGCCGTCGGGAAGCATATAGATGAAAACATTTCCCAACCCGATGATGATGAAAAAGAGACCGCTTCTGCGAAACGCGCGACCTTCATGTTCGAATACGCTGGCAAGAGCGAAATAAAGGAAAAACAACATCACCGAAGCCAGCACCACCTGACCCGCAATTTCCCACATCGTCATGATATATTTCCCTCGGTTGGATTGTTAATCAAGGGCTCCGGAAGGAACCTCCCCTCCGGATCAATAGGAATACCTCAAACCCATGGAAATGGCGGTCAGAGAGACATTGAAAGCCCACTCCTCTTCGCGGCGATCTCGATTCAATTCTTCAACCGTAGTGGTGATAAGCGCTCTTTGGTGAAGGAGGGATGTCTCTATGAATACGGCAAAACGCCTTGAAATACTTATCGAACCTCCCAGTCCCGCCTGGATACCCCCTCTGTTTTTTGAGGACTGTCTGATGCTCCCCCCGGGGATGCCGGAAACCTCCCGGTTTTGAATCCTGCTGAAAATCACACCTCCGCCGACAAAACCGTATACATCCCATTTCCGTTCCGGGAAAAGGTGAAATCGAACAGAGAGCATGAAAGGGCTGAGAGACATCTCGCCGTCGAGAGAATGTTCTTCATCAACGACATCCAATCGGCCGATCTTAAAATCGAACACCAGATCGACATGCCGAACGACGGCCGCACTGAGTCCAAAACCGGTCTGAGTACCCGCATCCAGAACATTCTCCAAAGGCATCCAGATTCCGCCGGCGGCGTGAAAACGTAGGGTTCTGTTTTGAGCATAAAGGTGACGGCTTCCCGCTAAACAAAAAAGGCAGAAGATGATCATCCATGATTTTCGCATTGTTATTTCAATTATCAAAGAATGAGGAAGGAGTGTCAAATTTTCCCGAGAGAAGCCGATCAGCAGGCTCCGTCCCCCCCCTCGTCCCAGGCAGGCGTTGCGTTTTGTGATCAATATGATATGGTGGGGATAAGACTAAATGGAGGGCTGTATGGATTACCAGCGTTATTTCAAATCATCTCAGGCCGAAATGATCAAATGCCTCAAGGAAGCCGTCGATCTGGAATCTCCGTCCGCGGATAAGGGAGCCGTTGATAAATGCATATCTTATTTCAGAAAGGAATTTCAACGCGCCGGCGCCTCCGTTTCGATATTTCCTCAAGATGTTACCGGTGATTTTCTCCTGGTCGAATACCCGCCTCGTGAGAAAATCTCGAATCTGAAGCAAATACTGGTTCTGACACATGCCGACACGGTCTGGCCGGTCGGCAAACTCAAGACAATGCCTTTTTACGTTGAACGGAATAAAATATTCGGGCCGGGAGCCCTGGATATGAAAGCCGGATTGGTCATGGCGCTATTCGCCATTCGCACTCTTAATAAATTGAGCGTTGTCCCTTCGAAACGAATCGTCGTTTTCGTCAACTCTGCGGAAGAGATAGGAAGTGAAAACGCCTATTCCGCTATTCGAGAATTGGCTAAGAAATCCAGCTGCGTTCTCTGTCTGGAACCCGCGATTCCGGGAGGCGCCTTGAAGTTGCAGCGAAAAGGCCGCCTGGTGGTTCGTCTCGAAACACGAGGCCGCTCGGCCCATGCCGGTTCTCCAGAAAAAGGGATCAATGCCATCGAAGAGCTTCTTTTCCAGCTTCGCACTCTTCTGCGTACCAGGACTTCAGCCCTCACCATGAATATCGGATCCATAGAAGGAGGAGACAAACCGAACGTCGTTCCCGCTGCGGCAGCCGCCACACTTGACGTCAGGTTCTGGAATCAATTTCAAAAAGAAAAGGCCAAGGATGCCTTGAATCGACTCGCTCCGCACCTGCCGGAAGCATCCATCGAATCTAAAATCGTCAGCTATACTCCGCCAATGGAAAGAAATGCCGGCTCGAACCGCCTACTCCGTCAGATCAAGCAAACAGCCGACGCGATGGATATCTCGCTCACAGCGGGTAAAACCGGAGGCGGTTCCGACGCTTCCATCGCCTCCTCGATGGGAATCGCCACGATCGACGGACTCGGTCCCGATGGAGAAGGGATTCATGCCGAACATGAACATGTTCTCATTCCCTCTTTTATCGAGCGCACCGCGCTCTTGACGTGTTTGCTGGAGAAACTTTGACAAGCCGATAAATTCAATATATGGAAAGGACATATCCGTTTATTACTTCTTCCATAGCCGTTTGAATTGGACTATAATTGCTTTTTGAGGTTCCCCGTCTATAACGGAAAAAAGATGAAGAACAAGGAATATCTGCTTTCACCTGGTCCGACTCCAATACCTGCGGAGGTGCTGGCGGAAGCAAGCCTGCCTATCCGCCACCATAGGACACCTGAATTTTCAAAGATATTCACCCGGACGGTTTCCGGACTTCAATACGTTTTTCAGACGCAGAACGACGTCTACATTCTGGCCGCATCCGGAACCGGCGCCATGGAAGCCGCCGTTGTGAATGTCCTGTGCCCCGGTGATCGGGTCATCTCCATCTCCACCGGTAAATTCGGCGCCCGATGGGGGGACATCTGCCGCAGCTACGGAATCGATGTTCATGAAGTGGAATTGGCTTGGGGACATGATTACCCTCCGGAAAAGTTGGCCTCCTCCTTAAAAAGCTTCCCCGGTGCGCGAGCCGTATTCACAACCCTATCAGAAACATCCACGGGGACCGTATACGATATACGGAGGTATGCCGAAATCGTATCCAAAACGGAAGCCTTGTTGGTGGTGGACGGGATATCGGGTATCGGCGCCATGCCCTGCCCAATGGATGAATGGCAAATCGACGTCTTGATTTCCGGAGCCCAAAAAGCCTTCATGACCCCCCCAGGATTATCTTATATCGCGTTCAGTTCACGGGCATGGAAAGCCGTTGAAAAGGCATCCCTCCCCCGCCATTACCTTGACATCCGCAAATACAAGCAAAGCCTCTTAAAAAAGACCTCGCCTTTTACTCCCGCGATTTCCCTGCTTGGCCAGCAGTGCAAAGCCCTGGAACGTATTCGCACCGCCGGACTCCGCCGGATGTTTGATCACCATCGTATTTTGGGCGAGGCCACCCGCGCCGGCGTCCAAGCCCTCGGCTTGGAACTGCTCTCTCAAAATCCCGGAAACATTCTCACCGCGGTTCGTATTCCGTCCGGTCTTGACGGAAAAGAATTCGTCGATATCATGCATAATCGATATGGAGTATATATCGCAGGAGCCCAGGTCCCTCATCAAGGAGAATTTTTCCGTACTGCACACCTGGGTTTCATGTCCGGCTTTGACATCATCACGGCCCTGGCGGCCATGGAAATGGCCCTGCGCGACTTGGGTTATCCTGTCAAAGGCGGAGAAGCCGTAAAAGCGGCGCAATTTATTTTAAAGGAGTGTTATTGTGAAAAAAATATTGGTTTGTGATGTACTTAATCCTGAAGCCATGGACGCCTTGCAGTCCATTCCTGAACTCGACGTCACCATCAAAACGGGAATGGATGAGTCTGAATTGATCAAAACGCTTCCCGGATTCCATGCCGCCGTCGTCCGCAGCGCGACTAAAATCCGTAAGAACGCCATCCAGTCCGCTGATACCCTCGAGATCATTGTTCGCGCGGGTATCGGATTGGACAACATCGATGTCTCCGACGCGGAAGCCAAAGGCATCAAAGTTTCCAATACGCCTTCCGCGACCACCATCTCGGTAGCGGAACACACCTTCGGTCTCATGCTGGGTCTCGTGCGCAACCACGGTCCCGCAAACTGCTCCATGAAAGCGCACAAGTGGGAGAAGAAAGCGCTTGGCGGAACGGAACTTTTCGGCAAAACGCTGGGTATCATCGGCAGCGGTCGCATCGGCCTCGCCGTTGCGGAACGAGCAATTGCTTTCGGAATGAAGGTCATTGCGTTCGATATCGTTCCCATTAATACCGATCTTGACATCAAACAGGTCTCACTCGACGAGCTTTTAGCCGAGGCCGACATTTTCTCGCTCCACCTTCCCAAAACGGATAAAACCGCTCATATGATCAGCACCAATGAATTCAACAAGATGAAAGACGGAGCTCTGTTGGTCAACGCCGCCCGCGGTGGAGTCGTGGACGAGGATGCCCTGCTGAAATCTCTGGAATCAGGCAAGCTGAGAGCAGCCGCTATCGACGTCTATGAAAAGGAACCGGCGGAAAACTATAATCTGATCGATCATCCGGCGGTAACGGCCACCCCGCATATCGGCGCCGCGGCCAAGGAAGGCCAGAAACGCGCCGGCATGGAAGTCGTCCGAATTTTGAAGGAATATTTTCAGGCATAACGATATCCCAATACATCCGGACCACTTCTGCCTTTCCGGATAAGAGGTTTTCTATATGATTTATCTCGACAACAACGCAACGACTCCGCTTGATCCGGCCGTCGTGGAAAAGATGGCTTGGTTCATAAGAGAACATTTCGGCAATCCGTCATCACTGTACCCCCTCGGTCGTACAGTCAAAGATATAATAACGGAAACTCGTGAAACCGTCGCCGGCTCCCTGGGAGCCGGCGCGGCGGAACTGATATTCACGGGTTCGGGAACCGAATCCGACAATTTCGCTATCCGTGGGGTTCTGGAGGCGTCTCCCGATAAAAATGAATTGATCACGTCCACAATCGAACATCCCGCCGTTTATGAAACCGCTAAATTCCTGCAAAAAAAAGGCATCAAGGTCACCTTTGTTCCGGTTGATTCCTATGGGCTCTTGGACCTTGATTACCTCGAACGTTCCATCTCCCCCAAAACGGGACTCATCTCGATCATGCATGCCAACAATGAGATCGGTACGGTTCAACCTATCCGAAAGATCGTTGATATCGCCCGGAAAACCGGAGTCCCCGTCCATACCGACGCGGTTCAGACTTTTGGCAAAAGACCTCTCGACGTCAAGGACCTTGGTGTAGACTATCTATCCGTTTCCGCCCACAAGATCTACGGTCCCAAGGGGGTCGGCGCCCTCTATATCCGCCGTGGAGCCGCAATTTCGCCTATCATCTTCGGAGGCCATCAGGAACACCGGCTCAGAGCCGGAACGGAAAACACACCGGGCATCGTCGGTTTCGGAGAAGCGGTCCGCGTTTTAAATGAAAGGCAGGACGACGACAACCGCAGGTTGGCGGAACTTGCCGCCGCATTGAAGAAGGGGATCGAACAAAAAATCCCCCATGTAAAATTCAACGGACACCCGGAACACCGCATCAATTCCACGGTCAATTTCGCTTTTCCGGGAATCGAAGCGGAAGCTATCCTCTTGGCGCTGGCAACTAAGGATATTTGCGTTTCCACCGGGTCAGCCTGCAGTGAAGGAGGTGAAGAGGTATCCCAGGTTTTGAGTTCTATCGGGGTTAAACCCGAGATCGCCCGTTCTTCGATCCGGATGTCGCTTGGACGATTCAACACCGCTGAAGAGATTGAAACCGTACTGAATATTCTTCCGGATATTGTTCAAAACTTCAGGGAGATCTCCGCACTGGACATATAAATAAATCGTCTAGCCTCTGTTTTAATGAACCGGTCCGCCCGGAATAAAGCTTCTATCTTCCATCTTTATCGATATCTCGAAGCCGTTTCAGATAATTCGACCGCACGCGCAGAAAGAAATCGTGATAATCCGGGGTACGAAAATCAGGATATGTCCATTCCAACAGCTTTATATTCTTTCTTCCGAAAAGAAATTCCAGATGAGCGTAAATCCCATTTTTTAGCGGAATCCTATGAGAGAAATCTTTAGCGGTCGCCATGACCAAGGCTGAAGCCGAAAGGTATCCCGGGTCCAGGTTGACCAACCTCGTTCGCGATTCGGCGGCTTTCCTCATGATTTCTTCCAACGCGTTGGTTTTAAGTTTGATGTCGCTCAGACGCTCCGGATCAATCAGGGTTTTAAAGCTTAAGAATCGGCGCCTCAACCCCGGCCCCATTTGTTTTTCGTAATAATCGGTGAAAACGAACGGATAATAATCACTGCATATATCCAGTTCCCCGAAAGCATGTTCCAAACGCTCGGTCGCCGATTTGAAGACGTCGTCTTTCGCAGAAATGATGCCGCAGATCAATTGAACGGGATGAAATGTCCCGGCCTCAGTCATGACTCCTTCTCCATCAAATAATTCACGGCGCCTTGCGGATCGGGGGAATAGGCGTCGGCTCCGATTCGCCGGGCAAACCGCGAGTTTACCGGCGCACCTCCTATTAAGACACACGTTTCCGGATAAACACATTTTATCCGATCCACCATGCTTTCCATACCCGCCATCGTCGTCGTTAAAAGCGCACTAAGGCCGACGGCCCGCGGCCGCTGAAGACGGATGGTTTCCAGCATGTCTTTCTCTGAGACATCCACTCCGCAGTCCACCACCTTCCACCCGGCCCCTTCAAAAAACATGCCGACTATTTTCTTTCCGATATCGTGCAAATCTCCCGCGACCGTGGCCAAGAGTATGGTTCCGCGGTGTTGAACATCTCCGGATTGAAAATAGGGTTTTAAACATTCCATCCCACCACTCATGGCCTGCGCCGCCATCAAGACATCTGGAAGATATATCTCGCTCCGGCTGAACGCTTCACCAACCCTATTCATTCCTGGGATAAAGCCGGATTCCAAGATTTCCCGCGGAGCAATCCCTTCAGCCAGAGCCGCGCGGGTTAATTCGCTCGCTCCATCCCTCCCCGCCCATTCCGGAGGGAACGGGGATGTTTTTTCGATTTTTCCTTTTTCGATACAGAATGCAATCTGTTGCAGTATTCCGGCCATGAATGTCCTTTCAGCTCTCTCCATTACCACACTCTTCGCCACCTGTCAATTTGCCCCTCCTCAAGCACGGCCTCCGGACTCACGGTGATGGACATTTTATCGGTTATGACATATAATTTTGGACATTATGAAATGGGTATATATCGAAGACATCGCCGACTTTAAGGGACAGGACGTCGAGATCCGAGGCTGGATCTACAACAAGCGATCCAGTGGAAAAGTTCGTTTTCTTCTGGTCCGGGACGGCACGGGTTTACTGCAGGCTACCGCATACAGTGCGGATAAAGAAAATCCGCTGTTTAAAAAATTCGATCAGCTGACTCAGGAATCATCTGTAATCATCAAAGGAACCATCCGCGAAGACGCCCGCGCCCCCGGCGGATATGAAATGACGATCATCGATATCGACATCATCCAAGTCGCACACGAGTATCCCATTACCCTCAAAGAACACGGCATTCCATTCCTCATGGAGCACCGACATCTATGGTTGCGCTCCCAGAAACAAAACGCCGTACTCCAGATCCGAGCGGAAGTGATTCGGGCTGTCCGAGATTTTTTCGACGGTCGCAAATTCCGCTTGATGGACACCCCCATCCTGACACCGAGTGCGTGCGAGGGCACAACGACCCTCTTCGAAACCGAATACTTCGATCAGAAAGCATACCTCAGTCAAAGCGGACAGCTCTACAATGAAGCAACCGCCATGGCGTTCGGCAAGGTTTACTGCTTCGGCCCGACTTTCCGGGCGGAAAAATCCAAAACCCGGAAACATCTTATCGAATTCTGGATGGTGGAACCCGAAGTCGCGTTCGCCAATCTCAATGACACCATCGAGTTGGGAGAAGATTTGATCCTCTCCGTTATTTCCCGAGTCCTGGAAGAAAAACGAAATGAGCTGGATATTCTGGAACGGGACATAACTCCCCTCGAAAGCGTTAAAAAACCTTTCCCCCGCATCACTTATGAAGAGATCCTTCCTCTCCTCCAGGAGAAAGGATCTAAGGCCAAGTGGGGAGATGACTTGGGAGCGCCGGAAGAATCTCTGATATCCGAAATCTACGACACGCCCGTCTGTCTTACCCATTTCCCTGCGGAAATCAAAGCCTTCTACATGCAACCCGATGAAAAACGCCCCGACGTGGTTTTGGGTGTGGATATTCTTGCATCCGAAGGATATGGGGAACTGATCGGCGGCGGTCAGCGCATCCATGATCCCGATCTTTTGCTCCAACGAATCCAGGACCATAAGCTTTCCCGCCGGGATTATGAATGGTATCTGGATCTCAGAAAATATGGAACGGTCCCTCACGCAGGCTTCGGCATGGGAATTGAGCGCATGCTTTCCTGGATATGTAAAATCAAGCATATCCGGGAGACGATTCCTTTTCCACGCCTTCTTTACCGTATTTACCCTTAATCTTCTTTTCGCAATGCATGAAGACGGGCTTTACACTTCATCCGCCTCTCTTTACAATACGGAGACATGGAAAAAATCGCCTTGATAAGCTTGGGCTGTGCGAAAAATTTAGTCGACAGCGAAGTCATGCTCGGCATTCTGAACCGCGCCGGTTATGCCTTCACGAATCGGCTGGAAAATTCCGATATTATCATCATCAACACCTGCGGATTCATCGGGCCCGCACGAGAGGAAGCGCTTTCGGAAATCCGAAAAGCCGTTCAGGTCAAACGAAAACGCCCTGCTCTAAAAATTGTCGTCACAGGATGTTACGTACAGCGTGATCGTGATTCTCTGATCCAACGATTTCCCGAAGTCGATGCCTGGATGGGGGTTAATGATTTCGATCATATAACCGACGCCCTGCGCGGAATTTCCTACCCGCACCGCAACCGGGCTTTTCTATACGACCACGCATCTCCGCGCCATCTTTCCACGCCTCCCGGCTGGGCCTATATTAAAATATCCGAAGGCTGCTCTCATCACTGCGCTTTCTGTGCTATCCCGCTCATAAAAGGCCCTTATCATTCCCGACCGATATCTTCGATCGTCCAGGAAACCCTCCGTCTCGTATCCGAAGGTGTTCGCGAGATCGATCTGGTTTCTCAGGACACCACCTTCTATGGAAAAGACGTCGGGATGAAAGACGGCCTCCCCCATTTGCTTCAGGAACTGATCGCCATCCGTGGTCTCGAATGGATTCGAATTCTTTATGGATACCCTGAAGAGATCACGGATTCCTTGTTGGAAACCATGCAGGAGGAAAAGATCTGTTCCTACCTTGATATTCCTTTCCAGCATGCCGATTCCCGGATTATTCATTCAATGCGCCGAGGATTATCCGGAGACGAATCCCTTAAACTGATCGAATCCATCCGCAAGAAGCTTCCGGGCATCGCTTTGCGGACTTCCGTGATCGTAGGATTTCCAGGAGAAGGAAAAGAGGAGTACACACGTTTGTTGGATTTTGTTCGCGCCGCGCGGTTCGACAACCTGGGGGTTTTTACATATTCCAGGGAATCCGGCACGGGATGCTTCGAGATGGGAGATCCCGTTAAAGAAAGCGTCAAACAGCGGAGAAGAAACCGCTTGATGGAACTACAAGCCGAAATAGCTTATGAATGCAATTCCAAATATCTTGATCGCAAACTGGACGTTCTCATAGAGGGAAAACTTCAGGGGGATCCTTCAACCCTTGTCGGAAGAACCCGATATCAAGCACCGGAAGTCGACGGCATCGTCCTCTTGAAATCAGATCCCTCTCTGAAAGACGACCCGAGCGGGGAGATACATAAAGTTGAAATCACCCATCGTGAAGGTTATGATCTATTGGGCGAGCTAATATCATGAATATTTTTTGCAAATTTTATTCCACTTTTCTGGGCGTCGGCTACTGGCCGATCGCTCCGGGCACCGCGGCCAGCGCGCTTACGGTTCTTCTCTACAAATACGTTCTTTTCAGATTGGAATGGCCTTGGTATCTGCTGCTGCTTTCGGTCCTCTTTTTTGGGGGAGTCGTTTGCGCTTCTCACCATGCCGCCCGAACCCAGACGCACGATCCTCGTTTCATTGTTATCGATGAGGTGGTCGGTCAGCTGTTAGCGCTTTTTCTTCTTCCGCCTGAATGGCTGCCGCTTATGGCGGGCTTTCTGCTTTTCCGTTTTTTCGATATCTTAAAACCACTTTTCATCAAGAAAGCGGAAGCGTTCCCCTCCGGATGGGGAATCATGCTGGACGATCTCTTGGCGGGAATCTATTCCGGCATAATCGTGACTCTCATCATGCTCATCATGAACTGAGACGGGACGCTCATGATGGAATCAAAACCTCTGAAAATAGAAATCATCGCCGTCGGAACGGAGCTGCTGTCGCCCTACCGTCAGGACACAAATTCGCTTTATTTGAGCCGCCGCTTGAATGATTTGGGAATGAGCATCCGCTATAAATCCATCGTCGGCGATTCCTGGGATGATCTGCTTGTCTGCATCCACAACGCTCGGTCCCGGTCCGACCTCATTATAGCCTGCGGAGGCCTCGGTCCGACGCAGGATGATAGAACCAGAGAGGCTTTCGCCGCGGCTTTGGGAAAAAAGCTGACAATACGGCCCGAGATACTGAGTGAAATCGAAAAACGATTCCGTAAACGCGGCCTTCAAATGACGGACTCGAATAATAAACAAGCCTTGATCCCCGAAAACGCGGAAATCCTTTTTAACTGCCGCGGAACCGCTCCGGGCATTTGGATGCAGGATGGAGATAAAATCATCATCCTTCTTCCCGGCCCGCCGGCTGAACTGACTTCCATGTTTGAAAAACAGGTTATACCGCGTCTGCGGAAGTATCGCAGAGGATTCCGTGCCAGAGCCGCTCTCAAGTTGACTTCGCTTCCCGAATCGCAGGTCGAAACCGAGATCTCCGATCTGTATCCCAAAAATCCCGACTCGGATTTGACGATACTGGCCGTACCCGGACAGATCGAGATCCATCTCAGTTCATTCTCCCGATCAAGTCAGGCCGAGGCCGAGACCGAACTGTTTAAGCTTAAAGAACCCATATGCGTAAGGTTGGGAGACAATATATTCTCAGATTCGGATCAAGAACTGGAGGAGGTTGTCGGCTCTCAACTGATCGCCGCGGATGCCACTCTCTCTGTGGCAGAATCCTGTACAGGAGGACTGCTCGGGCATCGCATCACCAATGTTCCGGGAAGCTCCCGCTATTTCAGCATGGGCGTTCAAACCTATTCCAATCCAGCCAAAATCGAATTATTGAACATACGTCCCGAGCTCATCGCCCGCCACGGAGCTGTGAGCCAGGAAGTCGCTTTGTCGATGTCAAAAGGAATCCGGGATCGGTCCGGCTCTGATTTTTCACTCGCGATCACCGGCATTGCAGGTCCCACGGGGGGAAGCCGGGAAAAACCCGTAGGACTTGTGTTCACAGCTCTGTCCTGGGATAATGGAGCTGAAGTCCAGTGTGATCGTTTTCTCGGACACCGAAAAACCATTAAGTTTCGGGCCACTCAAAGGGCTTTGGATATGTTGCGGCGACACCTTGACCGGAGAGTCAAAACATGAGGATTTTCATCGCCTTCGATTTCGATGAGCAGATCAAAAGAGACATGAATAAACATATCGTGCGCTGGCGAAAAATGGCGTCGGGGGTGAAGTGGGTGGGAATGCACGGAATGCATCTCACCTTGAAATTTCTGGGAAGCATTGGTCCTGAAAAACTTCCCCTCCTCCGGGCGACCATTGAAAAAGCCGCCTCGCATTACTCCCCTTTCCCGATCAAGCTCAAAGGCACAGGAAGCTTTCCGCCAAGAAGCCGCACCCCCCGGGTCCTCTGGATCGGGATCGAAGCCGGTCCGACCCTTTCTTCTCTCCATACCGAAATTGAAACGCGGCTCGCACGGCTGGGATTTCCGCGTGAATCCCATGCCTTTCATCCTCATTTGACTCTCGGCCGTGTGAAGAAATCCCCGTTGCCCGCGATATTAACGGAAGACTTCCGTCAATATCATGAAACCGTTTTCGGTGAAACGCTTTTCCGGAAGATCACCATCTTTCAAAGCCGATTATCCAGCTCAGGTGCACAGTATTCACCCCTTGCGGAGGCAGATCTGATATGACCGCCGCTTTCGCAGTCTTGTCGTATCTTTTCGGCGCCATTCCGACAGGATACCTTCTGTTCCGCTGGAGTGAAAGAAAAGACATACGTAAATTCGGAAGCCAATCGATCGGCGCAACGAATGTCCTCCGATTAAAAGGATGGAGATATGGGGCGCTCGTCGTTAGCTTCGATTTTTCTAAAGGATTTCTTCCTGTTTATATTGCCGACCGTTTGTTCGAAGATCCCCTGTTTTCCGCACTGTGCGGACTGCTCGCCGTCATCGGACACTGCTTCCCCGTTTTCATCAGATTCAGAGGAGGGAAAGGCGTGGCCACAACGGTCGGCGTATACGCCGCCATCGCCGTTACTCCTCTTTTGATCATTCTGCTCCTTTTTTTAATTGTTGTGCTGGCCACAAGATACGTCTCTCTCAGCTCGCTTGCCGCATCGGCGTGCTACCCGCCGGCTGCTTTATTATCAGGTGAAAACCGATATGCCACTATTCTGGGTTTGGTGCTATTCGCCCTCATAGCATTCCAGCATAGAAGCAATATCCAACGCCTCATCCAGGGAAACGAACATAAGATTGGAGAAAATAAACAATGAAAGCCAGCGTCATCGGAGCCGGAAGTTGGGGAAGCGCCTTCGCTCTCCATACGGGCCGAAACAATATTCCCACTAAGCTTTGGATTAGAGAAAAGGACGTTTATCTTGAAGCAATCCGTTCTCATGAGAACAAGACTTTTCTCCCCGGATTCATTTTTCCCGAAACGGTATCATTTCATACTGATCTATCAGCGGCCATCCAGGGATCCGATATCGTATTCATCGCCGTCCCCTCAAAATTCTGCCGTAATATCTATCGTGAAATGTCCTCCCTGATCTCACCGACACAAATTATCGTCAGCTTGACAAAAGGGATTGAAAAGGACTCCCTGAAACGCATGAGCGAAGTGTTGGAAGAAGTGCTTCCAGCCCATTCCCGCTCTCGGATCGCCGCCTTATCCGGTCCAAGCTTCGCCAGAGAAGTTGCAGACCGCCATCCGACAGCAGTGGTCGTGGCATCAAACGATCTCCAATTGGCAAGACAGCTCCAGCACTTGGTTTCCAACGCATATTTTCGAGCCTATGCTTCCAACGACATCATCGGCATCGAATTAGCCGGAGCCCTCAAAAACGTGATCGCCATCGCGACGGGAATCTGCTACGGACTCGAATACGGGACCAACTCTGTCGCGGCATTAATCACCCGCGGCATCGCAGAGATCACGCGGTTAGGTATCAAGCTCGGCTCCCGAAAAGAGACCTTTGCGGGATTGGCCGGAATCGGCGACCTGGTACTGACATGCACCGGAAAACTGAGTCGAAACCGTTCTCTTGGTTTCGATCTGGGAAAGGGGAAAACCCTGGAACAGGTAACATCTCAGATGAAAATGGTAGCCGAAGGAGTCACCACGACACAGTCCAGTCTTCAATTGGCCAGGAAGCATCAAGTGGAAATGCCTATCATCGAACAGATTTACGCCATCCTCTACGAAAGAAAAGCCCCCAAAGATGCTTTGTTCGATTTGATGTCACGTGAATTAAAGGGCGAATGAACGCCCGAGGAGGAAGAATGTCTGTCAGGCGCACGGTCGTCATCATTTTATGTTTGAGCTTATTTTCCTGTGCCTCAAGCCAGAGAAAGCTGGAGAAAAACCGCGAAAAAGATCCCCGCTATCAGTGCAATGTCGGCTTGGTATATCTCAATAACGGTCAGATCGACCTCGCCGTCCCTTACTTCCAAAAATCTCTCCTGCTGGACCCCGATTACGATCTCGCATTAAGTTCTCTCGGGATCGCATATACCATGAGAAGAGATTTTCAGGACGCTGAAAAGTATTTCCGTAAAGCCTTGCAGGTCAATCCGGGTTTGACCGAAGTTCACAACTACCTGGGAACGATCTATCTGGAAATGGGGGACATCGATAAAGCGGAATCGGAATACCGCCGAGCCCTCCAAGACGAAAGCTACCAATCAAAGGAACTGCCTCTGTACAATCTAGCAAAACTCTACATGGAGCAGGGTCAATTACGCGAAGCCCGTCGGCTTGTCGACCAAGCCCTCAATCACAACATATCACTGACAATGGCCTGGGACCTCAAGGCAAAAATCTTTGAAAAAGAAGACGATTACCCACAGGCTATATTGTCCTATAAACGCGCGCTCAAGACTTCGCCTGCGAACAATAACCTCAACCTCGACTTGGCAATCGCCTATTTCAATAACGGTGATTTGTCACAGGCCAAACGGATTCTACAGCAGTTGAAAACCACACCCCTGGAGCCGGAATTCGAGGAGCGTGTCGATCATTATCTCGACCGGATCAAATAGCGCCAGCCGGAAAGTCTTCTTCACGTCCCTTCTTTCCAATCGGCCAGATAGCGCTTCTGCTCAGCCGTGAGCCGATCGATTTTGATGCCCATCGTTTTCAATTTCATCTTGGCGATATCACGATCGATCTTATCCGGTACGGTATAGACCTTGTACTTCATGTCTGTCCCCCTTCGGAAAAGGTGCAGGGCGCTCAGCGCCTGATTTGCAAAACTCATGTCCATCACCATGGCCGGGTGGCCTTCCGCCGCGGACAGGTTCAGCAGGCGTCCTTCAGCCAGCAGGATGATCTTTTTACCGCCTTCAAGAGTGTATTCTTCAACAAAGTCTCTTAAAACCTTCGGCGGCGCGGCGATCTCACGAAGCCCCGGGATATCGATTTCAACATTGAAATGCCCTGAATTCGCGACAACGGCGCCGTCCTTCATGCGCAAAAAATGTTCGGTCCTGATTACATTCTTATCCCCGGTAACCGTGATGAACACATCCCCGAGCTTGGCGGCTTCACGCATCGGCATGACTCGGAATCCATCCATAACCGCTTCCAACGCCTTGAGAGGGTCGACTTCGCAGACAATAACGTTGGCTCCGGCGCCGCGGGCGCGCATCGCAACTCCACGCCCGCACCAGCCATATCCCGCGACCACGAATTGAGTACCCGCCAGCAGGATATTGGTGGCGCGAAGGATTCCATCAAGAGTACTCTGTCCGGTTCCATATCGGTTATCAAAAAGATGTTTTGTCTTGGCCTCGTTGACAGCAACGATCGGGTAGCGCAGAACCCGATCCTTCGCCATACTGACCAGCCGGATAACGCCGGTGGTCGTTTCTTCCGTACCGCCGACGATATCTTCAAGCAGTTCCCGCCGGTCGGAATGGATGGTGCTGACCAAATCGGCCCCATCATCCATCGTGATCATCGGTTTATTATCCAAGGCCTGATTGATATGCTGATAATACGTGTCGCTTTCTTCGCCGGTGATGGCAAAAACCGAGATCTCGTCGTATTTGACCAAAGCCGCGGCGATATCATCTTGGGTGCTTAACGGATTGGAGGCCGTGAGAGCGACCTGAGCTCCTCCGGCTTTCAATACCCGCATCAAATTTGCGGTTTCGCTGGTGACATGCAGGCAGGCTGAGATGCGCACGCCTTCCAACGGCTTTTCCTGAGTGAATTTAGTTTTAATCTGATCCAGAACGGGCATAAACCTTCCGGCCCATTCTATGCGTTTTTTTCCTTTTTCAGCGAGTTTCACGTCCCTGACATCGTAATCCATTGATATTCTCCTTTTATGCCGTATTATCTCCCAGGAAAGGGAGTATCGACGGCTGACCTTGTGAAACCCGGAAAATATTCGTTAAAAGCGTCTACAGACCGGCTTCCCGGCGTAATGTTTCCGCTTTATCGGTCCTTTCCCAGGTGAAATCCTCTTCGTTACGACCAAAATGTCCGAAAGCCGCCGTTTGTCGATAAATAGGCCGCAGAAGTTCGAGATGATGGATCATGGCTTTCGGACGGAGATCGAAATGACCGCGGACCAACTTTTTCATGAGATCCTCCGATATCTTCCCGGTCCCAAAAGAATCTATCATGATCGATACCGGTTCCGCGACGCCGATAGCATAGGCGATTTGAACCTCCAAACGGTCTGCAAATCCGGCGGCGACCAAATTTTTTGCCACGTAACGCGCCATATACGACCCGGATCTATCAACCTTGGACGGATCCTTACCCGAGAAGCATCCTCCGCCGTGGCTTCCTACCCCCCCATAGGTATCAACGATGATCTTGCGTCCGGTGACCCCGGAATCGGCAAACGGTCCTCCCCGCTCAAACCGGCCGGTTTCATTGATAAATATTTTTGTGTTCTTATCCATCATATCGGGTGGAAGGACTTCTTTTATGACGGTTTGCTTGATATCATCACGCAGTTTATCTATCTTGATAAGCCGATTGTGTTGAGCGGCGACGACGACAGCCTCGATGCGTTTGGGCGTCATCCCGTCATATTCGATGGTAACTTGGGATTTCCCGTCGGGCCGCAGATAATCAAGCTTTTTTTCTCGACGGACATGACTCAACCGCCGCACCAGCTTGTGCGCGATCATGATCGGCAAAGGCATCAATTCATCCGTTTCCCGGCAGGCGTATCCAAACATCAATCCCTGGTCCCCGGCTCCTTGTTCACGTTTACCGCTTTCATCTACTCCCCGGGCGATATCCGGAGACTGCTCATGGATAGATGACACCACGCAGCATGTTTCCGAGTCAAAACCATATTTTGCCCGGGTATATCCGATCTCCTTCACGGTCTTTCGAACAACGCTCTGGAAATCACAAAAACCTTGACTGGTGATTTCTCCCGCGATCAGGACCAACCCTGTGGTAACCAGCGTTTCACAAGCCACACGGCTTCCAGGATCCTGTTTCATAAGATCATCAAGGATCGCATCCGATATCTGATCGCATATTTTATCCGGGTGCCCTTCGGTCACCGATTCCGAAGTAAACAAGTACTTGCCATCTTTACTCATGGAAAACCTCCTGGACGGACAGCACACTCCGCCTTCAATAATTAATTTGAGAAAATACCATAAAAGGAAATGATTTACAATGCCGATTATATTCCCGGAAACGATTTCTTGAATATATCATCGAATTCTCAATGTATGCTTTCTCTGCTTTCAATCAAGCCGATCGATTTATTCCCGAGCTGAATGGATTCCCTTTATGAAACGGTTGAATTCGGGGCATATTCATGGTAAAAAAGCACTGATTACGAAATCATCATGAAATCACTTACGGTTTCCAGCAATCTCTCCGAAATTGACAAGATCCGCGCTTTTCTAAAGATAAATTTCCAAGGCGTCGATATTTCAGATGAGGACTATTACGTCATCGAACTTTCCCTCCTGGAAATCTGCATCAATATCATTCGCTATGCCTATCCCCATACTGATGGAGATATTTCACTGAAAATCTGGCGTCATGACCGAGAAATCCATCTTGAGATAATGGATGGAGGACTCGCTTTCGATCCTCGCGAAGCGAAGACACCCGATCTGGAAAATATCATGCAGAGCGGCAGGAAAGGAGGCCTGGGAATTTTTTTAACGCGAAAACTTATGGATGGAATCGAGTATCGCCGCGAAGGCGGTCAAAACATTCTTACCCTCAAAAAAAAATACTAATCCCGCCACCTGAATTTCAATATAAAACTTTTTCTTCACCGAACTCCCGGATACGCCGGTTGATTTCCTTGACAATCAGGTCACGCCGGATTAGCACAGCCTCGATTTCAGCATCCGTAAGATATTCCCCTACAATTTCTCGAATGGAATCCGCCGTCAATTCCTTGATCTTATCCACAAACGCGCGCGGCAGCTCTTTCATCTCCCGCGGTCCTTCCCTGAACTTGGCGTCATAGATAAGCTTCTTTGTAAATTTTCTGGACGTACGAAAACTCCGGGAATGATCGATGAGGATGACCCTCCAGTCCTCGGTTATCTGAATATTCCCGGCATGCCGGTCCTCATTTGCGATCAAGTTATCGAAGGCACGCTGGAGATACAATGCACGGTTCCAGTAAAAAACCTTATGCGAAGGCGTTTTGATTTTCTTTTTGTTTTTTTCCTTCAGGCTCAGCTTGATATCCACCCAGAGCTGAACCGACCCCCGGCTTCCCTTAAACCTGCGTTCAACCGTGGGAGGAATCATATTCAAACCGAGGTGTCGATCTAAAAGATAAGCCGCAATTTCCCATTTCCAGCCTTCAATAAACCCTTTCTTCATCCCTTCCGGATTTTTCCATAACGCGAAGTTGGTGATTCCGTCCTTTTCCAACGTCAGCTTCCAGGGATTGGTTACGGCCTGACTTCCTCCCATCTGTTCTTCATGCACGATATCTGCGGATCTAAGAAATTCCTCCCATCGAGCCCATTCCTCTACTTCCTCCGGCTTGAATTGAGCGCTGACAGGAAAAACGCATAGCAGTATCCATCCCGCCAATAAAAAAAGCATCCCCTTTCTTTCCATCTCCCCTCCTCGCAAGGCCCCCCTATCCTCGGTAAAGCCCTCAAATTTATTCATAAATAACGTTTGATTCACCGGTTTTTCGAACCATTTCGTCAACTTCCTGCAGAATCAGATCCCGCCGCTTGAGCACGGCTTCAATTTCTTTTTTCTTCAGGAACGGTCCTACGACGTCCTGGATCCCCGTGTAATCCAGTTTTTTTATATTTTCAATAAACCAACGAGGAAGCTGTCTGAAAGGCTTCGGACGTCCTTCGTTATGCATACCTGTCAAGAGACGCTTGCGGAACTCCCGGCTGGAGCGGAAAGAGCGGGAATGGTCGATCAGGATCATACGCCAGTCCTCAGTATAAAGCAGATTTTGCTGGGTCCGGTCCTCGTTTGCAATCAGTCCATCGAAGGCACGGGTAAGATATTTCATCCTGTTCCAATGAACCAGCTTATCCGGAGGGATTTTAATCCCCTGCTCCATTCGGTCCAGATCGCTCATCATAACATCCACCCAAAGCTGCAAGGATCCCTCTTTTCCACGATGCTCACGTAAGACCGTAGGCGGAATCATATTGAGATGGATAAGTTTGTCCAATCTGTAAGCCGCGATCTCATACCGCCATCCTTCCAGATAGCCTTTGGGACGACCCGTAGGATTTTTCCAACACGCGCTCAGGTGAGCTTCATCCTGTTTGAGGTATAATTTGAAGGGTTTGGTGATACCTTCACCGATTTTTTCGTAATTGACGATTTCGGCTTTCAACAACAATCGCTCCTGCTCCGGTCGTCTCATGATCTCTTCCGGAGTAAACTGAGCCGCCAATGGGGATATCAACAATATAAAAACCGCCATCCAAAACATAAATAATCGACTTCTCATTCTATTCTCTCTTCGATTCAATAATAGCGAGATTATCATATTTTGGCAATCCGGTTCCCCGGCTTTTTCATGACTTCAATAAAGCGCCCTCATCACTTCCCGTCAGGTTTTTCCCGATTCCATTTTTTTGTGTTCACGAATGATCAAGGCGCAGAGAAACAGCCAAATCACGGCCACCGCCACATTGAATACGGCAAAACGTTCCACATTAAACGCCAAATAAGTCGTCCCGAAAAATACCAAAAGGGCGGAAAAGACATCCCCGGCTCTGACAAAAAATGTATCTATCGCCGCCTTCGCCTTATATTTGACTTCACGGGACGTCACCAGAAATAAGGCGTGACGCACGGTGTTCATCAAAGAATAATCAGTGCTGTTCTCCAGGGTTTTCGACCATTGGACAACGGTCAAGGCCGCTCCGAAACCGACCAGAAGGTTACCCCCGAAAGCGATCAGCGGCAAAATAAAAAGAGCTCCACGCACCCCCACCCATTTAAATATACGTGACACGAGGAACAGCTGGATCGCCATCGCCATGATATTGACGATTGAGTGGAAATCCGCATACAGCTTTCCGATCAGCTGCCCCATATCCATTCCCCCCGCCGTCCCTGCCTGTAACACTGCGGATGCGGCGTTGGTGAAAACCTTGCCCAGGATATATTCCCCGGTCGTATTGACCAGATTCAACAGCATAATCAAAAAAGCGATATAAAGGAGGTAGCGACTCCGGAACACCAGTTGGAATCCTCCACCTTTGGCTAAAGGTTGGTTCGCTTTTTTTTTCTGCGCTTCTTCGCTCAGACTGGTATTATCGGCGGCTTCACGCCGGTGGACGACCAAGGTCAGAACAATGCATATTCCGAGAATAACACCGCTGACAAGCATCATTTGATAAAGCCCGATGGGCCTGACCAACCATCCGGCAAGCTTGGCGCCAAAAAAAGCACCAAGATTGGATCCGAACATCACGATCGGAAACAACCGCTTGCCGGTTTCATGCGAGTAAAGGTCATTGGCAAACGCCCAGAACTGCGCGATCACCATCATGTTGAAGATCCCCATCCAAACATAAAATAATATTCCCATCGTCCCCAAGCTCACGTTCATCATCGATAGGATGTAGAAAATCCCCAGATTAGATATAAAGAAAAGCGTCACCCAGCTGATCAATTTTTGACGAGGGACCTTGGATGCCAGGGAACTGAATCCCTTGACCACAAATATCATGAGGATCGCCTGCGCACCGGCTAGATAGCTCTTCCACTCCGCTCCTTTTCCAGCCAGGATCAATGCTTCCCTGACCGGCTTGATAATGGAATAAGCCGTCAGCACAAGAAATATATTCATTGTCAACAGAAACAGGGTGATCCCTTCACCGCGATAAACCACGGTGAACATACGCATGATCTTCTGTGCGGGTCCCAAATCAGGTTGAAGTATGCTTTTTTGATTCTTTATATCATTAGCAGACATGGACCTTCTTTCCCGCATGTATGTTGGAAATCTTGCACAATCCCATTCAAAAGTCAAATGACTCTTTCCCGCCGCCGCCATGGTGAGAACAGCTTGCCCGATTGGTGGCCGGACCCGCCCACCGCCGACCCACCCACCCTAGTATTAATGTATTTTTAGGCTAAATCCCTTAATAAAGGAATGGCGTTTATAAAACAACTCCAAGCTCTCATTATCAATGGCGTGTGAGAGGAGGAGTGCCATATGGGGCCGACCCGCCCCGCCCTCGTATTAAGGAAAAAGCATTTCCATTGACACTGCACCAGCCTGGATGAGCCACGGAGCAATGTTGCCGTGGCGTCAAGGATGTGGTTCTTGAAGCTGTAGTTCACGACCGCGAAAGGACCACGACGAAGTCGACATGGTGAGATTGCTTCGCCCGGAGGGTGGAAAGGGCTGATGATATATATTGCCTTTATTCCAACAGAAGATTTTTGTCTATCTCATCAGCCATTTCCATGGCTCATTCAGGCCGATATTTCCACCTTTTCTGTGAATATCCCTGTGGAAATTGACACCGTCAATTCAATTATAAATTCATTTTGAAACATTTACGGGAAAGTGCACAATAAATGGGATTTTTTGTTTTGCTCAGACGATCAGTCCCAGCTGATTTTTGATGCTGTCAGTTGCACTTCGCCGTCACATGAACAGCACGGCGTCTTCACCTTTTTGCTCGATAATCGCTTGGATCTTCTCGATAAGTCGAAGCCGCCGGTCCAGAACGGCCTCAATCTCCCGAGGATTGAGGAAAACCGCCAGCCGCGACCTTACCTCGCTTTCATCCAATGCCTTAAGGTTCCTCCAAAGCTTTCGGGAACAGCGCAAAACAGGAAGGTCGGGAATCAGGTTGTGTTCCGGTACAAACGCTTGTGAAAAATCCACTCTCCAGATTTTCCAGCATTCCTTCTGAATCAAAACGTCGTCAGGGTCATTAGGAACGCAGTACGTTAAATGTTCGAATATGGAGATTTCCTTTTTCATGTCTTCGAATTGAACCTCGTCCGGAGGAGAAAGACTTCTTCGAGAACGATCGCTTTCCCGCATGCAGCCCGCGACGAACAACTGCAGCGAACCGTCAATACTCTCGACCTGGCGGTTAACGACCGGTGGAACCATATTGGCGTCGAGCATGCGATCCAGTTCGTATGCGGCGAGTTCGTAGATATAGCTGTCAGCAAGAAAGCCGGGACGCCGGCGGTCGACATGTTTGAAAAAACCCTTTTCCGTTTTATCATCGACCTGCAGCATAATCTCCCAGGGAGACGTACGCCCCGCTTCTTGATCTTTGTCAATGCTGATGATATGGGCCGTTTTCAAAAACACTTCCATTTCCTCCCGCTCCCATTCGTGCTGCCCGATTTCACTAATGTCGGCGGTATTCCCGATAGTCAAAAGCCCCAATGCGATGCCCAATATCAATATGTTACGTCTATCTCGCATCGGATATCCCCCAAATATTGAATTTTCCTTCATCTATGATAAGAGCCGTCTGCTTGCCGCCGTAGAAATCGGATATTCCTGTGTCAATCGTCCAAACCCGCCCGTCAAACCGGGATAAATCTTTCGGTTTATTTATAGGGCCCGCCTGCACGGTATGTCCCACCACGATAATATTCGATTTAAGATTCGATAGGATCAAATCAACTTCCTCCTTAAAATCCTTTTCGTCATTAATCGCCAGTCCGCGATACCATAAAGGCCCCTGATTGTTATAGATCATCTCGGGGACAAACGGTATTTCCTGAAGAGAAGAATGTCTGAGAAGATTTCTGACCGTGGTCAATTCCTTGCGCAGCAAACGGTTGATGTCCTCTATTTCCCAGGAGGAATACTCGACGCTGAGACCCCCATGAACAAAAATAATATCGTTGATTTGGACCACGGCATTCTTGGTCAGCAACCAATCACCATAATTTGTATTGAATGTATCGATATAGAGACGCTGTGCCTTTTCCTCATGTTTCATAACCCGACCCCAGAAGTCGGCTAACACCCTCTCCAACTCAGTCTCATCTGGAGAATTGGAAGCCCCGTACTGCGTCCTGATCTTTTTTTCCCGTTTTTTTACATACCCCTCGGGCAAGAACGACAGAAACTGTTCAACCGAAATAAATCCGACTTGGGAAAAAGCGATCCCAATGATATTGGATTCTTCATGATTGCCGATCAGTTGGTGAACACGACCTCCATCCCTCTCCGCTTCCACTTCCAATTTCATGAGCAGATCGAAAACTTTTTTTGCATCCGGCCCACGATCCACGACATCGCCCATCTGGACAAGATGAGTCTTACCGCCTATCCAGCTCATATCGGCGTCGATCAATTCCGTTCCCCTAAGGATCTCGACAAAATGGTTGTAATCTCCATGGATATCCGCCACGGCAACGATTTTTCCGACACCCTGCCATCTGCATGGAATGATCTCCTGCTTGGGACTGTCGGGAGATACCGCCAAACCCAAAAGAGGCAAGATGCTCAGAATGAAGAACCAGAAGAAATATCTCCTCACGATATATCGTTTATCAACGCTCGTTGAATTCCCCGTTCGATTTCTCATCGTGTTCTTTTTTCCCCTATACAATCCCCAACAATCACCCTGCATTTTTATTATAGGGCCATTCCGCATATGTGGCAAGCATCCGCTCACCGCCGGAAAAGGATTGACAAGTATTTTTTCATTTGATAAACACTAAATAGGGTGTTTTTCTCATGACAAGAGAAAGCACCAGATTTTTCAAACAGGCTGATAAATGATAATAAATTCGAGATCGAAAGAGGGCGTTGTCATTTTTGACATTGAGGGAGAAATCCGCCGATCCGATATCACGGATATCACGCTGCACCAACTCGTCAAGGATCAGTTGGATAAAGGACAACGGAATATCCTGCTGAATTTCGAAAGCGTTGATTTCATCGACAGCTTCGGCGTCGGAGAGATCCTGGCAAGCTACATATCCACCCATAACCTTGGCGGAAGCATGAAAATGGCCAAAATATCACCGAAACTGTACATGGTTTTCCAGGTCACCATGCTCACTAAAGTTCTTGAGATATTCAACGAAGAAGATTTGGCCATCAAAAGTTTTGTCAAAGAATAGGAATCACGCTCCAATTTTTTATGGTAAAATCATTCCATGGCGAAAACCCGCCTTTATAGATTTCTTTCCACATTCTGCGACCTCAAACCGGGTGAAGAACGAATAACATTTCTCCTCTTTTTTTATTTTTTTCTCATAACTGCTCCATACAGCATCATCAAATCTCTCAGGAATGCCAATTACCTTGACAGTCGCGGTCCTGAAGATCTACCTCTGGCCTATTTTCTCACAGCCGTTTTAATGGGATTCATTGTCACTTTTCATACAAAATCACAGGAAGCTTTTCCGCGAAGAACCCTGATCATTTCCAGCCTGCTCTTTTTTACCGCCACCAGCCTGCTTTTCGGTCTTGTCCTCCCGATGGAAAAATCCGTGCTTCCGCTAGTCAACTGGATATGGGCGAACGTCTATATCGTCGTGCTGGTAACCCAGTTCTGGATCGTCGTGAACGACATCTTTAATCCGAGGGAAGCCAAGCGCCTCATCGGTTTTTTTGGAAGCGGCGGGATTCTGGGGGGAATCATCGGCGGAGAAATCACAGCCTTGCTGGCCCGTTCCCGGTTCGCGGACTCACTTCTGGTCATCGTGGCGGGGATGCTGACCGTCTGCATTTTCGTCGTCTACCTCGTTCTCTCTCCCCAACGGAAAACACGTATGCGCGGAATCTCAAAATCCTCCGCGAAAAAAACACCGCCGAATTTGAAGGACGTCGGCTTCAAGGACTGCTTCAACACGGTTCGAGGCAGCCCGTATTTGAAAATTCTGGCGGGCATTGTAACTCTCACTCTTATCGTATCGACCCTGATTGACTTTCAGTTCAACAGCATCATCAAGACCGCGGTAACGGGGGGGAAAGAGCTTACCGTGTTTTTCGGACATTTCAATGCCGGTTTGATGATCGCCGCTTTTTTCCTTCAGCTGCTCATGACAAGCAATGTCATCAAACGCTTCGGTATCCGCTTTACACTGCTTTTTTATCCGTTGATTCTTTTGATTTGCTCCTTCGGAATCTTTTTCGCTCCGGTTCTGTTCATGGCTGTTTTGATCAAGGGAAGCGACAAAAGCCTCTCCTATTCCATCAACCAATCAGTACGGGAACTTCTCTATATCCCCATTCCCCCAGAAGTCAAATATAAAGCAAAGATTTTCATCGACATGTTTCTCAATCGTTTTGCCAAGGGTATCGGCGCTCTTATTCTCATGCTCATTCTTTTCCTTCAACTCGATATCAAGTTCATCAGCCTTGTATCGGCAGGCGTGATCCTCGTCTGGCTTATATTCAACTGGCGTGTAGCCCGCGAATATGTCGGAACCATCAATAGGCAGGTTGAACTCAAATGGGAACGAGCGGACCATATTCTTCGCGATCAAGTCGACGTCGACGCCACCAAGCTGATTTTCGACACCCTGGCCAGTAAGAATCAAAGTTCCGAACTCTATGCCATGCACGTTTTTGACTTGATCAACCAGGACAAGCTTACCCCGGAAGTAAAAAAGCTCATCTCTTACAAACAAGATGAATTTCTCGCGGCTTCGCTGGGTGGATTATTCGAGCAGGGTGAAACAGGTCTGATCCCCTCCGGGGTAGAACCTTGGGACGAAGACGAACTCACAAAAGAAATCAAAAAAATCATGTCCATGGATATATATCAGCAGTTCATGGAAGATTATGTTGACAACGTTCTGTCTGGTGGAATCACGGACGCTGAGACCCAGAAAATGGAAGTCGCCAAGGCCATCGGCATGATGCCGGTTCAATCTCCCCTAGCACAAAAGCTCCCCGAACTGTTGGAGGACCAATCTCCCGACGTTCTCAAATACGCCATATCCAGCGCGGCGCATCTCAAATCGAGAGAACATATTCCGGCATTGATCAAACAATTGAGTCACCCCCAGACACGAGAGGACGCCAGCGCTGCACTCCGTCAGTACGGATCTAGAATCATCGGTACGCTTGCAGATTATCTCGCAGATCCCGACGAAAGCATCTCAATAAAAAAGGCGATACCCCCTATTTTAGCCGGTTTCGCCTCTCAGGAAACAGTGGATTTTCTCATCATGGAGCTGCATGTTGATCAGCAAGAGATTGAGATGGAATTGGTGGATGCCCTGGAGCAGATCCGCGCTGAAAATCCGAACCTCAATTTTGCCCCCGATCAGATACGCAATAAAATTCTTCAGGATATCCTTCACTGCTATAACCTCCTTCTAAAAACTTCATCCTCACCCCGCGGCGTACAAAAACCGGATGCCTCTGAAGCTTTCCACGGCCAATCGCAACTGCTTACGAATCTTTTTAAACTGCTTAGTCTTATCTATCCTCACCAGGATATGATGAAGGCCTATCAAAACCTCCGTACGGGAACCAAAGATTCGGTTGCCTACGCTCTCGAGATGCTCGACAACAGCTTGAAGAAAGAAATGAGAAACTATATTTTTCCCTTGATCGAAGACATCTCCAATCAAGAAAGATTGAAACGCATCCGTTTTTTGATGAGATCCCCCGCTTTTTTCGGAAATGATCGATGACGAATGACAGACGACACCTCTGGTTGAAACGTTTTATCGACATCAGACCGGAAGAAACGTCCCTCTCTCTCCTTATGTGTCTCTATTTCTTCCTGCTGACGACCTCCGCATACATCATCAAACCGGTAAAGGTATCACTTTATCTTGAATGGCTTAAACCCGAGAAACTGCCCTGGGCCTACCTGTTGACGGCTCTGATTATAGGTTTCGTGGTCACGCTCAACATGAAGCTGCTCGAAAACATGTCGCGCAGCCGATACATCTCAATCAGCCTCGTGTTTTACATCTTCAGTCTGCTTGTTTTCTGGTTGCTATTCCAGCACAAAGGACGCTGGCTTTCCATGGTCTATTGGATCTGGGCGGAGATTTTTACAGTGACCTCCGTCACGCAGTTCTGGATTCTCGTTAATGATTTTTTCAATCCACGGCAAGCCAAGCGGTTGGTAGGTTTTTTGGTCAGCGGAGGTCTTTTGGGGGGCATCATCGGTTCTGTTCTGGCAACATCGCTGGCTCAAGTGATGGGGACGGAAAACTTGATGTTGATATGCCCGTTTCTGCTTTTCGGATGCCTCCTTATTATCAGGAAGTCGCGACACATCTCTCTCCTTTCCACGAATCCCGGCACGGACGACGACATCTCTTCCAAAAAAAAGAAGGCAGACTACGGCGAAGGCTTTCGCCTGCTCAAGCGGAACCGTTATCTCCTTCAACTCAGCGGAGTTATGGCGTCGGCGATCGTGGTGACGACTTTGATCGATTTTCAATTCAACAGCATTGTCGAGACGACTTTTTCGATTAAAGACCAAAGGACATCGTTTCTTGGAGCATTTTTTACCATCCTTCTGATCTTTTCCTACCTGCTTCATTTATTCGTAACCAATTCAATATTAAAGAACTTCGGATTTCGCGTAGCCCTGCTCATCGCTCCGGTCATTCTCCTCGCGGGATCCGCCGCCGTCTTCGTCATCCCGTTGATGGGACAAATCTACTGGGCCGTCGTGCTTAAGGGAACAGACAAAAGCCTGGCTCACTCCCTCAATCAATCCGTCAGAGAGCTCCTCTACATACCTATCGCTCCGGAAATCAAATATAAAGCGAAAATGTTTATTGATATGTTCATCAATAAATTCGCAAAAGGCCTCAGCGCCTTGCTCCTATTGATATGTTTGCATATTTTTCATTTCAATCTGGCGAAAATCAGCCTGCTTACCATTGCTTTTTCCCTGCTGTGGATTATTCTTGACACCCGCATCACCCATGAATACATCGGCAGCGTCAAGAAAAACCTCCAGATCAAGTGGAAAGACGCCGATCAATATATCATGGAAAATATCGATGTCGACCTGACCAAGATGGTCTTCGACACGCTTCAAAGCAAGGAACGAAGCTCCGTTCTTTACGCGATGAACCTCTATGACCTGGTGAAAAGCGAAAAAATGACGCCGGAAGTAAAAAATCTCATCGATCAAAAATCCGACCATATAAAAGCCTGTTCGATGGATGCTCTCCTCGAACTTGATGGCGAAGCCCTGCTTCCGGCATTGGATGACGCCCTGGAAAACGAGAAGCTGTCCGAACAGATCGAAGAGATCATGTCTCAAGATGTTTATCAGGAAGTCATGCAACAGCAAATCACAAAGGTCCTGCAGGAAACCGGCGGACATGGAGAAACCGCCCGCATGGAAACCGCCAAAGCCTTGGGAATGATGACTCCATCCTCCTCCTTGATCCGCAACCTGAGCCCCCTGTTGAAGGATGATTCGGTCGATGTCGTCCTCTATGCTCTCGATAGCGCGGGGAATCTCAAAATCAGAGATTTTGTTCCTCTGATCATCAACAAGCTCCGAGATCCAAAAACCCGGCGCCCCGCGAGCCGCGCCCTTGCCGCATATGGAGAAAAAATCACCGGGACCTTAAGGGATTATTTGGCAGACCCTGAAGAGGATTTGAGCATAAGACGCGCAATCCCGGATATCATGTCCCAAATTAAAAGCCAACGAGCGGCGGATCTCATGTCCTGGGAGCTAAAAAGAGCCTCCACCGATCTGGAATCCGATATCATCGAGGCATTATTCAAGCTCAGGACAAAGAGTCCCGATCTTCGTTTCCCCGAAGCGCTTGTGACCGAAAAATGTCTTCAGCTCATCAAAAAATCCTATTTGATTCTCCTGGAACTGCACAGTGTCCAAAATAATCCCAAAAAAGCACTTCTTGCCAAAGAGCTTGAAAGCGATCTCGGTCAAAGCCTCAAACACATATTTGAATTGATCAGCTTGATTTACATCCGAGACGACATCATTAAAGCCTATCAAAATATCAGCTCAGGTAATAAAAAAGCCATCGATTATTCTCTGGAGTTGCTGGATAATCTTCTCAAACGGGAAATCAAGGATTTTCTCCTGCCGCTGATCGATGACATCGCTTTTGAAGAGAAAGCCAAACAATGCAAACGATCGCTTAAAATCCTTGAAAAAATGGAATCCGCTTGAAATAGACAAGTATAACTCCTTATAATAAGGGGGGTGATGTTGATGGCTGAGTTGTATATTTACCCCAAAAAAAGCGATACGTTTTCTTTCTCTCTCAAAAAAGAAAAGATTTCTTTCGGTCGCTCTTCAGAAAATATCGTCTCCCTCCCCGATCCTTTTTGCTCAAGCCACCACGCTTATATTGATTTTTTAAACGACCAGTATTATATCCGAGACAACAACAGTAAAAACGGCACTTTTCTCAATGGGAAAAAAGTCCAATCCGCCGGCCCTCTCCAGAAGGGGGATGAAATTCTTATCGGATCCACACGCATTGTCTTCGACCGAGAACTCGAAACCAACGTCGAAATGACGGAAGCGCCGTCATCTTCTCTTAACATCAACACAATCATGCACTTGGAAGAGATCCTCAGCGAACCTGATCTCTATACCACGATTCATTCTCCCGAAAAGCCCTCACACCTCATAGATATTACTCAGGAGAATAAACAGGCCGCGGTCATAAATGAAGTCAGCCGGGCTCTGCTCCTTCACAAGCCTCTCAACGAACTTCTGGAACACATCATGGACCTGATCTGCGAAAATATGCGGATGGATCGAGGAATTCTTATGCGAATGGAAGGGAATCCCCCCCAACCCATTCCAAAGGTCGTCCGCATCGTCAACAAACTGCTGTCCGATCAAAAAATTCTGGTGTGCAAAAGCATCATCATGACCGCCGTCAATAACAACTCATCAATCCTTATCAGCGACGCCCAAAGCGACAGTCGATTCCGCGAGCAGGAAAGCATCATCAAATTGAATCTTCATTCAGCGATGTGTGTCCCTCTCTGGAATAATAAGGAGATCATCGGAATAATCTATGCGGACAGAATATCGCTTCTCGAACAATTCACGGAAAACGACCTCAAGCTGCTCACGCTGCTTGCCAACCTGGCAGCCGTCAAAATCGAAAATGCGGGCCTGATCGAACAGGCCATCGAAAAAGAGCGTATCGAGAAAGAACTGGCATTGGCTTCCCAAATACAGAAAGATTTTCTGCCGAAGGAAATCCCGGAATGGCGCGGGTTCGACATTGCCGGAAAGAATATCCCCTGTCATGAGGTCGGCGGCGACTATTATGATTTCATTCCCATCGGCGACGACAGGATGGGGATCGTGATCGCGGACGTTTCCGGAAAAGGAGTCAGCGCCTCCCTTCTGATGGCCTCCCTGCGGGCCGCCATGCATTCAGAAATCCATGATAATTATAAGATAGAAAAGATGGCGGTAAAACTGAACAATTTCGTCCACGGCAGCACCGCCTCAAATGCTTTCATTACATTCTTCTATGGAGAACTGGATCACGCATCAAATCAGCTGACATTTATCAATGCCGGACATAATCCCCCCTTCCTTCTTAGAAAAAGAGGGAAAATCGAGCGCCTGGAAAGCTGCGGTTTCTGCCTGGGAATGTTTTCCGAAAGCCAATATCCGGTACAATCCCTGACACTCCACCCCGGAGATACGCTTCTGCTTTATTCGGATGGATTCACCGAATGCCGCAATGCAAAAAAAGAAGAATACGGAGAGAAAAACCTTCAGCAAACACTCAAAAAAAACGCCAAGCTGCCGGCATTCAAACTGCTCGAGGCGATAGAAGAAGAAGTGCGGATGTTTACAGCAGGAATGGAACAAATGGACGACATGACGCTTGTCATCGTTAAGAACACCAAGGCTTGATAATACAGGAACAATATCATAATCAGACGGATATCCGCCTGCAGGGAAACGCCCCCGATCATTTGAACTTTTTCGCCTTCTGGGTTATTATCGCTTAGAAAAAGTGCTAAATTGGATTCCATGAAACGATTACCGGCTATAGTTGTTGTTCTCTGCTTCCTGACATCCCCTGTGTTTTCTGTTCAGGAAGCTCCCAGCCTGACATTTCCGGTCTCTGGATTCACGTTGAAAAACGGGCTTCACGTCATCCTGGCTCAGGATAATTCCCTCCCATTGGTTACCGTGGCGATTGCTTATCGGGTGGGCTCCATCAATGAATCAAGAGGCAAAACCGGACTGGCTCACATGCTGGAAAACCTTATGTTTCAGGGATCGCGACACATTGCACCCATGCAGCATGTCAGCTTCATTCACAAGATAGGCGGAACCATGAACGCCGCCACCACTGAAGATAAAACTCTTTTTTATCAAACGATTCCATCTCATCAATTAGTTCTTGCACTCTGGCTGGAAGCGGATCGCATGATGTCGCTGCGGCTGGAATCTTCTTCCATTATACGGGTTAAACAATCTCTTCTCGATGAGATTCGCAATCGGAAAGAGAGGGACCCTTTTCTTGCTTGTTCTCTTTACTTCGACCGCATGCTTTTTCCCGACGAATCCTATCATCATCCGGTATTCGGAAAGGAATCCGATATCCGCATGGTTACGATCGAAGACGCCCGTCGTTTCTACTCTCAATACTACGGTCCAAATAACGCAGTCCTCTGTATTTCGGGCAGCTTCGATGACGATGAAATCATCCCTCAAATAAAAAAATATTTCGAGACCATCCCCCCCATCAAACAGATTCCTCCCCCATCCATTTCAGTCCACGAAAATCCTCCCGGCGGCCGTGAGGAAATATACGAGGATTACATGATCCCTCTCCCCGGTTTTTATCTTGGCTACCGGATCGCTTCTCCCCTGCATGAAGATTTCTATCCCCTTGTTTTGATCGAGTACATTCTCCTTCATGGGATGAGTTCAAGACTTCAATCCCGTCTGATCAGGCGAGAACGGAGCGCCTTTCGATTGAGCGGAGGGATCGATATCAAGAAGGATTTGGCCGCGTTCCGCATTTTTGTTCAAAACAACAATGAAGCCACAAAAGAGCTGGCGAGACGGTCCATTCAGTCCGAGCTGAACAATATGAGAAATTTCCCTATCCCCGACAGGGAATTCGATAAGATCAAAAGTATGTTCATCGCCGATTTCATCAAACAATATTACACTTCCGAAGACAAAGCGCTCCGCCTGATCAACACGTATCTTCTGAAAAACAAAATAGAGGATCCTTCACAGGAACTTGCCAAATATCTCGCAGTGACCCCGGCGACTATTGTCGGGATCATGAACCGCTACTTCGGACGGGATCAGTTCAGCCTGGATTTAAAGAGAAAATGAGAATAGAGGCCTCCTTTCATGACTCCGCGCGTCCTTCCCGATGGACGCTTCTTCTGCTGTTCGTTCTGACGGTTGCGCCGATCCGCGCGCAGGAACGCTTTCGTCGGTCCCCGCCATTCCCTAATCCGCTGCCCAAATTGGCACTCCCGGCCATTCGATCGACCGTCCTGTCCAACGGCCTCGGATTATCCGTGGTCCAAAAAGAAAACCACCCGCTGGTCAACCTGAATCTGATCATCATGGCGGGAGAAAGCGCCTCTCCTGATGAGCTTCCCGGAGTCGCTACATTCACGGCACGGATGCTCGATAAAGGACTTCTCGACATATCCGCAAACCGTATCCATGAGACCATCGAATCCTACGGAGGCAGTTTTTCCGCTGAAGTTCATCAGGACTATACGATCTTCTCTCTGTCATTTCTTGAAAATTATCTGGATGACGCCCTTGATCTGCTCAGCCGCATGGTTCGTGAACCTCTGTTCAACCGGCGCGAAATCGATAACGTCCAACGCGTCCTATTTTATGACATCGAATACAAGATGAGGGATCCGGAGTTCATCGCCAAACACGTGCTCTATAAGATTCTTTTTAAGGACCACCCCTACAAAAAGATGGCTATCGACAATGATGCTTTTAAGAACTTCAACCGCCGACACCTGACGACTTTTTACAACACCTATTATAAGCCAAATAACGCCCATCTCATCCTGGTTGGAAAACTAAACCTTGCCGCCGCGACCAGAAAGATCAGCCGTCATTTCAGCACCTGGTCACGAGGTGAAGTCAAACGGGCAATAATGCCTCCGCCCAAAGATTTAGAATCCACAAGAATCTGTTTCGTCAATCAACCGAAAGCGAAGGACACGGCGATCCTCATCGGATTTACCGTCCCTTCCATCAACAGCGCGGATGCCTTCCCTCTCATCGTTCTGAATCAAGTTTTAGGCGGAACTCCCAATAGCAGGCTTTTCATGAATTTGCGGGAATCCAAAGGCTATGCTTATTATGCTTTCAGTTCTGTTGACCTATTCAAAAACTGCGGTCTGTTCACTCTTCGGAGCCGGGTGAGGCCGGAAGTCTCCTACGCGGCAATCCGGGAAAGCTTGCGTGAAATCGAAAGGATCGTTAATCTTCCCATTCCCAACCATGAACTCGAACAGGCAAAATCCTATCTGATCGGTAACTTCCCGCTTACCATTCATAGCATGTCAAGCTTCATCAACCGGATATCCACCATCCGAGCTTATAATCTAAGTGAAGCGTTTTGGAATCAATATTATGAAAACATCATGCTCATCAACTCCGGGACCGTTTTTCAAACGGCTCGAAGGACATTGGGAAAGAATGCGGTGGTCATGATAGTCGGGGATATTTATACCATCAGCGACCAGCTGAGGGATTTTCAAGTCGAAGTTTATGATCCCCATGGAGATCTTCAATACATTATCAACAAAGGAGCTGTAGAATGAAACTCGTCGAATGCGTCCCTAATTTCAGTGAAGGTAGAGACCTTGAAAAGATCAAAGCTATCACGAAGGAGATCGAATCTACGCCGAAAGTGAACCTGTTGGATGTGGATCCCGGGGATTCCACCAATCGAACGGTCGTTACATTTATCGGGACTCCGGAAAACGTGAAGGAAGCCGCCTTTAAAGCCATTAAAAAGGCCTCTGAAATCATCGATATGCGACAGCACAAAGGAGCCCACAGCCGGATCGGCGCAACCGATGTCTGCCCTTTCGTACCTGTTTCAGGGGTCACGATGGAGGACTGTATCCAACTCGCCCGCGAACTCGGCGAACAGGTAGCGCGCGAGCTTTCCATCCCGGTATATCTCTATGAAGCCGCCGCGCAAAAACCGGAGAGAAAGAACCTCGCATCCATACGTGTGGGCGAATATGAAGGACTGGAAGACAAGCTCAAAGATCCCAACTGGGCACCTGATTTTGGAGAAGCCGCCTTCAATCCCGGCACCGGAGCCACCTGCATCGGAGCACGCGAATTTCTCATCGCCTACAATTTCAATTTGAATACCGGAGATCGGAAGCTTGCCCATCACATCGCCTTGAATCTCAGAGAAAAAGGACGAGCTAAACGCGATCCGCTGGGAAAAATCGTTCGGGATGAAAACGGTAGAGCCATAAAAGTCCCCGGAAAATTCAAAGAGGTTAAAGCCGTGGGTTGGTATATCGAAGATTACGGAGTCGCCCAAATTTCGATAAACTTCACCAATTATAAAACAACCCCCGTCCACGTCGTCTTTGACGAAGCCAGAAAAGAAGCGGAAAAAATCGGACTGCGGATAACCGGCAGTGAATTGGTCGGATTGATTCCCAAGGAAGCGATGTTGATGTCCGGACGCTACTTTCTTGAAAAACAGGGGAAAAGTTCCGGCGTCCCCGAAGAAGTCCTGATCCGGACCGCCGTTATCTCATTGGGATTGAATGACGTATCCCCCTTCGATCCTAATAAAAAAATCATCGAATACCAATTCCAGGAGTTTGACGGCTCACTGATCCCTCTGAACCTGAGGGAATTTACGAATGAGCTTTCAGTGGATTCCCCCGCTCCGGGTGGAGGAAGCGCGGCCGCTCTCTGCGGCGCCCTGTCCGCCGCTCTTTCCTCCATGGTCGCCAACTTGACTTTTGATAAGAACGATTACAAGGATGTTCATCCTGAGATGAAAAAAATCGCCGTGGCCGCACAGCACCTCAAAGATGAGTTTTTAAAGGCCGTTGATCGGGATACTCAAGCTTTCAATGCCGTGATGGCCGCCTTTAAACTTCCCAAAAAAACCGACTCCCAGAAATCCGAACGATCCGAAATGATAGAAACCGCCACCCAAACCGCTACCATGGTTCCCTACCAGGTGCTCGAAATGTGCTGTGAAGCCTTGAAACTTGCCCGCGAAGCGTCCTTGAAGGGAAATCGTAATTCCTTGAGCGATGCGGGAGTCGCCGGATGCACCGCCCATGCCGCCGCTCTTGGAGCTTTTTATAATGTCAAGATCAATCTTCTGGATATCAAAGATGAAGATTTCAAAGCCCGCACAACCAAAGACGCGGATGATTTGCTTCGAAAAGCGGATGAGCTGGCCGATGAAATCAAGGAACTGATGAAAAAAGAATTAGACTAGAAAAGATTAAGGGAACTTCGAGATATCAGATCCGGGTATTTGAAGCCGGGGCGCAAACCCGGAAGCGGCAAGATGAAAGTTCTGTTGATGAACGATATGCTTCATTATTTTCTTATCGAGGGAAGAAAACAAGGTGGAAATAACGCTCCATGAAAAACATCTGAAACTGCTTGATGGAAATATCGCCCTCCTTGATGTCGACGCCATCGTAAATGCCGCGAATAAATCCCTTCTCCTCGGAGGTGGAGTTGCGGGCGCCATCCACAGACATGCCGGGCCTTCAGTACAGCGGGAATGCAGCGCAGTCGGCCCCATTGCAGTGGGAAAAGCCGTCATGACCGGAGCCGGCCAACTCAAAGCGCGTCACGTCATCCACGCCGTCGGGCCCGTATACGGGGGAGGCGATGAAGACGAAAAGCTTCGACAGGCCACGCTCAGCAGCTTAGCTCTTGCCGATCGGAATCGACTCAACAGCATAGCCTTTCCCGCTATCAGCACAGGAATCTTCGGGTTTCCCTTGGAGCGGTGCAGTAGAATCATGCTGGGAACAGCCATGAGTTTTTTGCGAACCCATTCCTATCCTAAAGAGATCGTTTTTTGTCTTTATGGAGAAAAAGCCTTCAGATTGTTTTCAGAAACGCTGCAAAAACTTATTTAGACCATCGGGAAATAATTCCGCTTCCATGTCAACGATCGAAGTTTATTCCATGTTTTCAACGGCGGCGCCGTTCCCGATCTCCACTTTGTAGAACCCCGGCGACGGAAACCCTTTTTTTGCAGCTAATCGGCTGATCCGACGTTCGAACGATTCGATCCGTTCCCGCTTGAGCAGCACGATCCCGGAGCCGCCGAAACCGGCTCCCGTCAAACGGGCGCCCAGACATCCATCAAACTCCAATCCGAATGCATAAAGCAAGTCCAACTCCGGACAAGAGACTTCATAATCGTCACGAAGACTCCTGTGTGACTGGAAAAGAAGTCTCCCCATCTGAAAAAAATCATCGTTTCTCAATGCTTCGACGGCTTTTTCCACCCTCATGTTTTCAGTCACGATATGCCGCGCCCGCCTGAAAAGCAAATCTCCCAAACCGGCGCGCCGACGATCAAGCCCTTCCGGAGTCAGCCGTCGGAAACTATAGATGCCGGTGGAAGAAAGGTTTTGAATCACCGCCGAAGACTCTTTCCGACGCTGATTATATTCCGATCCGGAAAGCTCCCTTCGCACACCACTGTTATAGACCAGCACGCATAGATCATGCTGCTTGAGCCTCATCGGCAGCAGACGCGACTTCAGGGTCATGCAATCCAGGAACAGGGCGTGGTCGGCACGACCGAAGACGGAGATAAACTGATCCATGAGACCGCTCTCCAGTCCGATGAAATCATTTTCTACGCTTTGAGCCAGGGACACGATCTCTTTTTTGGACAAGTCCAATCCGTAAAGCCGATTCAAAGCGAACAGAATACTGACTTCCAATGCGGCCGAAGAGCTCAGACCGGCTTCCATGGGGATGTTTCCCCAAATCCATCCATCCATTCCGTGTAAACCGCAACCCTTTTTTTTCAGAACCCAGAAAATTCCTTTGACATAATCCAACCAGCGGCAATCTGATTTCACCTCAAGATCATGAAGTGAAAACTTTTTTTCCTGCCGAAAATCGTTGGTCCAAATCCTGACCGTATCATCATCCCTGCGAGCGGCCAGGAAGTTCGTCCGGCGGTCAATAGCCGCCGGCAGAACATAGCCAAGATTATAATCGGTATGTTCCCCGATCAAATTAATACGGCCCGGCGCTCCACTGAAAACATGGGGGCGGCGGCGGAAACGCCGGTGGAATTTCATGCATTCTTCATCACGAACAAACATGACCGACACTCTCTCTTGATTCAGCTCCCTATGTCTTTTATTTTAAATAAACACGGTTAGGACCGTCAATGATTTCTCGAAAAGCTGTCTCCGTTTAGCCGGTTCCATCCCCTCGTGAATTTCCTTGCTTCCCCCCATTATTTATGTCATCATTCGATTATACTGCAATATCCCATGAAGGAGGGCATATAAAATGACTGCTTTATTTGACGGCCTTCAACCCGGAAATCTATGGAAACACTTCGAAGAATTCCTCAAGATTCCTCATTGCTCCGGCAATGAAAAAGGGATCGGAGATTATATCGTATCCGTAGCCGAAAAACTCGATTTGGATTGGAAAAGGGATGATACGGGAAATATCGTCATTTCCAAGCCGGCATCTCCCGGACATGAAGGCGCCGTAGGCGTTATTCTGCAGGGACACATTGATATGGTTTGTGAAAAAAATTCCGACGTCATTCATGATTTCACGAAAGATCCCATTCAAGCGGAAATCAAGGAAGAATGGATTCACGCCAAAGGAACCACCTTGGGCGCCGACAACGGGATCGGTTGTTGCACGGCACTGGCTGTTCTCGAAGATGACACATTGATTCATCCTCCTCTGGAATGTCTCTTCACGGTGGATGAAGAGAGGGGCCTTACAGGGGCTAATCAGATCGGATCCGATTTTCTTAAAGGCAGGAGACTGCTCAACCTGGATAGTGAAGATGAAGGAGAATTCACAATCGGCTGTGCCGGCGGCGCTGACAATCAAATCCATATCCCTTTAAAAAGAGAAAAAGGAGCAAAGGCCGATGTCGTAAAGCTCAAGGTTTCCGGACTTAGAGGAGGACATTCAGGCGTCGATATCAACCTCGGACGAGGTAATGCCATAAAACTGCTGGCACGTATTTTGTGGCAAACCGAATCCATGATCCCCTTCCGCTTGATCGCCATCGAAGGCGGAAACCTTCGTAACGCCATTCCCAGGGAAGCATGGGCTTTGGTTCATATTCCTTCGAACGAGAAGCAGTCTTTTATCGATTTTATGAAAGGTGCCTTTGCATCCATTAAAAACGAATACAAAGTCGTGGATCCTGAGGCGTCTCTCGAATTGGACGCTTTCGATGATCCCGTCGATGAACCGCTGACATTCGATTCTCATCGCTCTCTGATCAATTTTTTATTCACCTGCCCACACGGAGTGATCGCCATGCATCCTGAAATGGAAGAATTGGTGGAGACCTCTACGAACCTGGCCGTTGTTCACACCCATACCGACAAGGCGGAAATCATCTGCAGTACGCGCAGTTCCACCGCTTCAGCGCTCGAAGCCACTCGTCATTCCATCAGCGCTTTGAGCCAATTGATCGGAGCCGAGATCATTTATGAAGACGGTTATCCATCATGGCCGCCCGATCTTCAATCGCCGCTGCTTGAAAAACTCACGAATCTTTACCGAAGGACTTTCGACAAATCACCTCATGTCGTGGCTATTCATGCCGGACTCGAATGCGGTATCATCGGTGAAAAATTCGAAGGGATGGACATGATCTCATTTGGACCGACGATCAAATTCCCCCATTCTCCGGATGAAAAAGTGCATATCGGTTCCGTTGAGCTGTTCTGGAAATTTTTGATAATCGCTTTGCGGGAACTCGCTTAATCGTGATCTGAAAGCAGCCAGCCGAACTCACCCAGGAGAGACCGGCGTTTTTTAGCCTCCGGACATATTTCTTCCAGCATTTCCCAGAAACTCTGTCCGTGATTTTTTATCCGGGTATGTACAAGTTCATGCAAAATAACATATTCTCTCAAGGCGGGCGGAAGCCGCATGATGTTGATGTTAAGACTTATGTCGTTTTTCCAAGAACAACTCCCCCATCGAGTTTTTTGTCGGCGAACGCTTACTTGAGAAACTGAAAATCCGTTTCGCTCCTCGAAGATCTTCAGCTCATGCCTGATCATATTTTGGGGATTTTTCGGCATTTTCATTACATCAGGACGTGTCCGGTTCTCACGACACCTCCAGCGCTCACGCTGTTTTTCTATCCAGGTTCTCTTTGTCAGGATCATCTTCTCCGCTTGTCTCATGCCCATCCCATACGGGATCACGGCCCAAACTCGATGCGAGGATCTCACATGAATACTCAGATGCTTCGCTCTTCTGCTTCTTCTAAACCAAATCTGGCCGATTTCATCCAGCCGCACAATCCCACTTTCTCTTTTCATCATAAGAAGTCCTCATACCATGCTTTCCAAATCCGGGGGGGCGATCTCAGTCCATTATAACGATTTTTTTCTCTCATCCAATGAACGGAATCTCTTTGCATGATAATCCGCTCGGACGCATCAAGTCTTGTCCCATATTTCGGACACTCCTTTCTCTCTATCCGCTCTCACCTGAAGGAAATGTATGGCACGAATCATGCAAGTTTCAATACGGAACACAGTGGAGGTATTATGAACAAATTCATTTGTATTGTCATAATTATTGTGGCCTTTTTATTACTCAATTCGGTTTCCGGATGGGCGCAGGAGGATTATTCCCGCAGTGAAAAGCTGGTTTATGAGAAATTCCGGGCGGTCAATAAGAGTTTCGAAAAGGGAAAGAAATTCCATGCGGCCGGTAATCTTGTCAAGGCGCGGAAAGAATTCCAGGATGTGGTCGAGCGCATGTCCGAGCACGCGGACGCCTATTTCTTCTTATCCCAGATTTCATACAAAGAAGGAAAGATCGACGAGGCGCTCGAAGAGATCCAAAAGGCCAAGGACAATTACAGATTCATCGCCAAGATGAAGATCAATATGCACCAGATCATGATCAATCAGCTTCGGGAACAGCAGGATGATATCGAGGAGCGGCTGAACGCCATGCGCGAGGCGGCGGCGGTGGCGACCGGCCCTCAGAAAAGCAAGCTGAGCGCCGAGGTCACGAAACTCGAAGGCCAAAAGAATACGATCGTCAACCGGTTGAACGAACCGGTTCCGGAAGAGGAAGAGACGCCGTCGGATTACTTCTATTTTCACGGCAATATTTTCGTCAAGCAGAAAAAATACCAGGAAGCGCACGACCAATACATGGAGGCGGTGCGGATCAATCCCAAGCACGGCGACGCCTACAACAATCTCGCCAGCCTCTATTACATGGTCAAGAAATACTCACAGGCCATGGAGTATCTGAAGCTGGCCGAAGAAAACGGCGCTCAGGTC
>Ga0180432_10001196_pt1 | contig 41443 bp, 33 predicted proteins | sample SS_ome_10_FD_132414 | JGI IMG/M metagenome (GOLD analysis project Ga0180432, IMG submission 132414) | Hypersaline lake sediment archaeal communities from the Salton Sea, California, USA - SS_1_MS_2 metaG | ecosystem: Environmental > Aquatic > Non-marine Saline and Alkaline > Hypersaline >... | reverse complement strand
TCCCAAAACGACATTTTAGTTTAAAACATGATGCTTTTCGCTGTTGTGCTTTTCTGCTGTAATTGTAACATACTCGCGGCCGATTTCAATTCTGATCTGACATTTCCCATTTAACTTCATAAATGGCGTTTTTGCGTGCTTGGACATTTTGTTGTGAGACGCTCCTGCTCGATTCGGCTTCCCTAATACCAAAATGATAGCACAATTGAAACGAATTTCCGAAAGGTTCCGGACGCTACGTCAGATAACTGTCTTCTGTTTTCTGTCGTCCGTCTTCCGTTTGTTATGTGTTCTTCCGGCTGCTAAAGAAGCTGCTGTAGCCGCCGGTGTCGGTATCTTTGTCCGTATCGCCGGCCAGGAGCGCTTCATGGTTCTCAACCACCTTCTTATAAGCCGCGACGTGCTCGGCGATGATCTCGGGCTCGTAATGCTTGAACCACGGGATTTCAAAAACGCATTGAGTAATGCTTTCCGCAACCGGCAGCTTCCGGACATACTGCTCGATGGTGGCGGACTTATCGAGAAAGGCAATGCGCGTCGGCTTACCGTGTCCATAGACGTCCTGCTTGGTGAAGAGCGGATGCAAATGCAAGGGCTTATTGCAGCCGGGATTGCAGATCGAGCCTTCGGCCTGAATCGCCTTTGAAAATCGAGAGAGCGAAAGCCCTCCCAATTCCTCGGCGTTGTATCTGAAATGCGGATAATACCAGCCGCCCTTGGTCGTGTTGGTTCCCTTGGCGGGTCGGATCGGCTTGATGCCGGGCAGATTCTCCAGCAGGTCGCAGAAATGGTTCATCGCCTTGTCGATTTCCGCCATCTGCTTCGGATACAAGTCCAACTGAACCAATCCGAACGCCGAGCTAAGCTGGTGCATGCGATGCTTGGATCCTCCGGCCGGCAGCCCGGCAAAGGGCTTGAGATCCTCCAGTGTAATCTCGTTATGGCGGATATAATGACCGAACAAAATAGCACGTTCATAAACTTCGCGGTCGTCGGTGAATAAAATGCCCGCTTCGCCCACCGCCAGGGATTTACCGGTCATGAGCGAAAAGGCCGCCGCTTCGCCGAAAGTGCCGACTTCTTTGCCCTTGTACAGGGCGCCGTGAGCGTGAGAGGCGTCTTCGAGCACCTTTAGCTTGTGCTTGCCGGCGATGGTCATAATCGCATCCATCTCAGCGGGCATGCCCGCATAGTGGACGACGACGATAGCTTTGGTTCGCGGCGTGATGCGATGCTCGATGTCCGCCGGATCGATGCAAATCGTCTCAGGATCGACGTCCGCGAAGACGGGTGTCGCGCCGAGCGTATAGGCCTGCACGACCGAGGCCCAGTAGGTGATGCTCGGACAGATCACTTCGTCGCCGAGACCGATACCCAGGCCGTACATGGCGCCGAGGATCGCCGCGGTGCCGTTGTGATAGGCCAGTCCGTATTTTCTCCCGATCGCTTGGGCATATTTCTGCTCGAACTGTTTGGTGAGCTCAATGCCGGACATCTGACGGGATCGCATTACGTCTAACACGGCCTGCTCGTGCCGCTCGGTCACGATGGGCCATGCAAATAGATCGGGTCGTTCCGACGTGACGGCTTTGTCACCACCTAATAACGCCAATTTTTTTTTCGTTTCTGTCTCCCTGGTCATTCCGACCGGCCCTCCTTTTAGGTTAGGATTAAGAATTAAATAAGAGAGTGGCAGCCTCAAAACCGAAGGTTTTGGGGATGGGAAATATCCACAAAGCCATCCCCAAGCTACGCTTGAGGCTGCCACCCTTTTTATTTCTACACAAATTCATTTGTTATAATCTATTGGATCCTTGCTTTCGCAGGGATGACAGCAACAACTTTATTGCCGGGCCATTTTAAGGGCTTGTGTCGTGATATAGTATTTCGCGATCATGAAGGAGACTTCCCAATCGGGTAATCGGCCTTTCGGCAGGTATCCCAGGTAGTATTCCATCACGTTTCTAAAATGAGCTTCGTGCCCGACGTGACAACTGTCGGGAATCACGACGTGCCAACCGTCTCCTTCTTTATTCGCACTCAGGCCCGGGAATTGGGATTGCAACGATTCAACAGCGTTCTTTAACGCGACGGCTACTTCGTCGGCGTTGCCGCCGGGCGCCGGCTCGACATACACTTGCGGCCGATAGTTCTGTTCTTTGCCCTGGCGGATAATGACGTGCGCCTTGCTGCCCCGAAACAGCGACGTGTGGGTGTCTGCGCCCCCTTCGGGAGCCTGAAAATCCCAGGTTACCGACAGTTTCATACAGATGCCCTTCATTGTGAAGGTCGCCTCACCGTTGGCATAACAGGGCAATACGCCTTCGTCGTTCAGATCATCTTTGAGATACTCCGGAAAGTCAGGAACCCCCGTCACTTTCTGATATTGCTCTTTCGTAAGCATAGTGGGCGAACGCCTGGCCTTGTTGATAACGATATCTTTGCGGTAGTCGATCGCCTGGCCCGGAAAACACGTCCACATCATCAGGTCGATCAGGTGGGTGGTGACGTCCACGAGTCCCTCGCCCTGCTGCGTCGTATCGAAGTACCATGCCGGCCGCTTCAGGGGCGCTCCGGCGACGTATTTGAAAAAGTGGTGGACGCTCTCCTTGACTACAGCGGGATTTTCCGGCGTGCCGGCTTCAATGTCCCCGAATAGATCCTTATCGAGTACGAGCAGCTTCTGCAGAATGCAGGTGACATTGTAGCGTTCGGTCATGATATCGTAGAGCAGGAGATTCTTCCGACGGGCCTCATCGAAAGCTTGCTTCAAGACCTCAAAACCTTCCGGACTAATGCACATCGGTTTATCGCAAAACACGTTCAGCCCGGCCTCGATGGAGGCTTTGATGTACTCGGTCTTTCTGCGATTCTTTCCGGAGAGCACGACGATGTCACCGCGTTTCTCGGCGACCATTTTCTCCAGAAAATCGTCGCCGGTATAGATTTCCTGCAGCCAGTGGGTCGGATTTTCGGGCCGGCTGTTAAACCGGAGAATCTGTCCCGTGTGATTCCGTACGTCGGGACCGTTCGGGGCGTACACGTAAACCGTCGGATTCACCTGCTCGTACATACTCTTCTGGACCAGCGCCGCGTGATAGTGACCCGGATCCAGCGTGATGAGGTTAACTTTGCCTTTTGAAGGTTCGCTCGTTGCTTCCATTTTTTCTTTCTCAGCACAGGATAAGATAGTCAACAGGCAAAGGCCCAACATGAACAACAGACAAGCTCGTTTCATAAGGTGAACTCCTCAATGAGAACTCGATTCATGTAGGGTGCGATATTTCGCACCATTTCATTTATTGGATGATCCAATACACCGTACCGATCAGCAAACCCACACCCACCCAGGCGGCGAGGAAGCCGCCGATGCCAATAAGGGTGGGCTTAGGTATCTCGAAATCGGGATGCTGGATAAGCGCATTTCGCGGGCCCGGTTGCACACCCGCCGGGAGCGTAAATGCCTCTGTCTCCGGCTCATCCGGCCCGATGGGCGTTCGCAGGCAAGTGTAAAACCGGTCCAGATACTCCTTCGGAACTCTTTTTGTAAACAAGCTGACAACAATCATAACGACAAAGCCGGCAACCAAATAAAGGATCATCTGCCAGGGAAGATAAAGTTTGTCCTCCCAGAGCATGAAGGCCGGCAGCTTATCCGCAAAACGGGCGTTAAAATCCCAGGGAATGCCCAGCGGATCGGTGCTGGTGAAAAGAAAAACGCCCAAACTGGTCAAAGTGGCGGCCCAGGCGGCGGCTACTGTAGCGCGACGCCAGAAAAGCCCGACCCAGAAGGCAATCCCCATCAGCGCCGAGACCATCCAGTAAAATTCCAGACCATCGACGACACTTTCCAGATTAAAGGCGACGAAGATACCAAGCAGAACAACCAGGGCGGAAGCAATCCGACCGACGAGGGTGTAGTGTTTGTCGTCTTTACCGACTACGAAGAATTTCTTGTAGAGATTCTTGGTGAACAAGGCCGAAGCCACGACCATCAGGGAATCACACGTGCTCATGACCGATGCGAGCATACACGCAATGAACAGGCCGATCAAACCGGGTGCAATATCGGGCAATAAGTCACGCGCCATGGTGCCGTACGCCAGATCGGGATCGGCAAGCTGGGTGTACATAACCACCGCGCACAAGCCCGTGAGCATCCAGGCGATCGTACATATTCGCTTGCCGAAGATACCGACGGTTACACCCGCCCGCCCGGCCATTTCCGTTTTTCCCGCCGCACAGTTCGCCATCGTCTCGGGCATGGTCACCCATCCGACCAGGGCATTAAAGGCGATGATGATAATATAGAACAGGGTAATCTCGCCCGGCGAGACAAGCGAAAGCATATGCGGATCGGAGATGGATTCCCGCAGGCCGCTCATTCCGCCGACTTTGTTCAATGCAAACGGTAAAATGAGAAAAGACAGAAGGATCGTCAGGAGTCCCTGGACAAAGTTGGTCGCAATAGCGGCGCTCAGCCCGCCCGCAATGCCGTACACGAGAAAGATCACGGTCATCGCGATAATCGCGAAATTAGAGGTTATCGCGCCGTCTGAGACGGCCTCGACCATCGCCCCGGAGCCTTTGAGCATCACGCCGAGCGCCACCGTCAATGGCAAAATGCCCATCGCGGCATACAGCCCGCTAACGCTCCGGCCGTAACGTACTTCGAAGAAATCGCCCGTCGTCACCGCCCGCATCCGACGGAAGAAAGGCGCGATCAGCCAGAAGAACGGCGTGACAAACAGCCAGAGCCATTGGTACCAGATACCCGAAGCCCCGGTGCTGTAGGTTTTGGCCGAGACGCTGACCGCCTGATCGGAATGCGTGCCCGAGCCGAACATGAAAAACGCCATCATGATTTTTCCGAACTTGCGGTCGCCGATGAAATAGCTGGCGGAGCTGCGCACTTTTCTGACGGCCCACAAGCCGATGAACGTGATCCCCAGCAGGTAGATGACAATGACGATCCAATCGATCAGTTCAAGACCTAACATCCATGTACCTCCGGCAAAGCAATTTCAAATCTCAAATTTCAAATCGTAGCGCCCTAAAAAAACTTCACTTCCGGGCAAGGATTATAGGGACCACGCGACAGTACTGCAAGGGCGAAAAGCGTTTCATTGATTACGACATCTCTCGAAGCTTCGAGACGTCAACGTCCGGCTTCGGATACGCCATCTTCATCGAACCGAGCGCATCAGCTACGATTTGCGATACGGCGTAGTTGCGATACCATTTCCTGTTCGCAGGGATGACAAACCACGGCGCATAGCGTGTGCTGCATCGGCTCAATGCCTCCTCATACGCACGAACGTAATCCGCCCAGTATTGCCTTTCCTCGAAGTCCTGGGGATTGATCTTCCAATTCTTGGCCGGCTCATCGATCCTCGCTTGCAGACGCTCCAACTGCTCCTCTTTGCTGATGTGGAGAAAGAATTTGAGGATATGCGTGTTATTTTCGGCGAGGAGTTTTTCGAAATCATTGATTTGAGCGTATCGTTTCGACCAGACCTTTTTGTCCACTAAATTATGCACCCGGGCGATGAGCACGTCCTCATAGTGAGAGCGATTGAAAATCAGGATCTCGCCCTTTCGAGGCGTTTGTCTGTGAATGCGCCAGAGGAAATCATGGCCGAGTTCTTCGTCGGTCGGGGCCTTGAACGAACGCACTTTGCAGCTTTGCGGATTCAACGGCCCCATGACGTGCTTGATGGTCCCGTCCTTACCGCCGGCATCCATCCCCTGAAGCACAATCAGGACCGACCGCTTGTTTTCGGCGTACAAGACGGCTTGAAGCTCCCCCAGCCGGGCCAGGTTCTTTTCCATCGCGGCATAAGCGTTTTTTTTGTTCTTGAACCGGCCGGTGCTATCCGGATCGCGTCGATCCAGTTTGATCTTCTTGCCCGGTTCGACCATGAGTTGCTTGCTGAGTTTCATTTTCGAATCCCTCAGTGAACGTTAGTGGGTATAAAGCTTATCGGCAATTTTAAGAAAAGTCCTGTGGAAATAAAGGGTAAAAACCTGTATCATAATAACTTTCTCGGGAGCAATGTAAAATGGAGAATTGGACAATGAAGCAACAGATCGCAAGCCGTTCAAAGGCTAAATCCTTGTGTTTTTCGATTGGCATCGTATTTTTCGTCGTTTCAGTGATGTTCTGTTTACCCTTGCGGGCGGACCAGGGGCCAGCGGAGTGGAAGGCCGGTATCGCCACGGCAGTGATTACGCCGGACGAGCCGATGTGGATGGCCGGGTATGCGGGCAGAGACAAACCGTCGGAGGGCAAGATCCACGATCTGTACGCCAAGGTGCTCGCGCTGCAGGATGCGCAAGGCACGCGGCTGGTTATCGTGACCGTCGATCTGATCGGCATTCCCCGCCCATCGCGCGACTGGATCGAGAAAGAAGTCGCCGCCCGCTACGGCATACCGCGCGATGCCTTGCTGCTTAATGCATCCCATACGCATTGCGGGCCGGTGATCCGCGAGACGAGATATTCCATCTACGGCAATACCCTCTACGGCCTGTCAGAGAAGCAGATTCAACAAAGCAATCAATACGTGGACAGGCTTCAGGAGACAATACTCAAATTGATCGGCCAGGCGCTCGAGAACCTCACTCCGGCCAAACTGGGATACACGCACGCCCGCGCGGGTTTCGCCATGAACCGCCGTTTGATCACCGAAACGGGCGTTCGGAACAGCCCGAATCCGGACGGCCCGGTCGATCACAATGTCCCCGTCCTGCGCGTGGACGGCCCCGACGGCACATTGCGCGCGGTCATGTTCGGATACGCCTGTCACTGCACCACGTTAAGTTTCTATCAATTCTGCGGCGATTACGCCGGCTTCGCCAAGCAGTATATCGAAGAAGCCCATCCCGGGGTCGCGGCGTTTTTCATCGCCGGCTGCGGCGGCGACCAGAATCCCTACCCCCGCCGGACGCTCGATCTGTGCAAGCAGCACGGGCGGGCTTTGGCTAACGGCGTCGAGACGGCGCTCCAGGTCAAAGCGAAACCGATCCGCGGGCCGATTGGAGCGGCGATCGATACCGTGAAGCTGGATTTCGCCGAGCCGCCCACTCGCGATCAACTCGAACAACAGGCGAAGTCGCAAAATAAGTACGACCGCCGGCACGCCGAGGTGCTCCTGAAAGAGATTGAGCAAAAGGGTGCGATTCGCAAAACCTATCCGTACCTCGTTCAGGTCGTCCGGCTCGGTGACGACCTGACGATGGCGGCGCTGGCCGGCGAGGTCGTCGTGGATTACTCGCTGCGTCTCAAAAAAGAATTGCCCGGCAAGGCGGTATGGATCGCAGGGTACTCGAACGACGTCTTCGGTTACATCCCTTCCGTCCGCGTTCTGCGAGAGGGCGGCTACGAGGCCGGTGACGCCATGCGCTACACCGAACTGCCCGGCCCGTTCGCCCCGTCCGTCGAGGAGCGGATCGTCGGCAAGGTTCATGAGCTAACCGCACGGGCGCGCCCCGCGACGAGTAAAAAAAAACTGGAATTGATTCGTCCCAATAAAGACGGAAGCGGTTTCGTCCTCGCCGAATCGGGGAAAAGATTCGTCGCCTGGGGTTTCAACTACGACCACGACGATGCCGGCCGATTGCTGGAAGACTACTGGCACCGGGAATGGCCGGCCATCGTGGAGGATTTCAAAGAGATCAAGGCGCTCGGCGCCAACGTCGTTCGGATTCACTTACAGACGGCCAAATTCATGAAGACGGCGAAAGGGCCGAACAAGGCCTCGCTCGAACGGCTCGCCCGCCTCGTGGAACTGGCCGAGGAAACCGGGCTTTATCTCGATATCACGGGCCTGGGTTGCTACCACAAAAAGGACGTGCCCGAATGGTACGACGCCTTGGATGAGGCCGCGAGGTGGGATGTTCAGGCTTTGTTCTGGGAGGCGGTCGCGAAGACCTGCGCCGATAGCCCCGCGATCTTCTGTTACGACCTGATGAACGAGCCGATCCTGCCCGGCAAGAACAAAGCTGAAACCGAGTGGCTGGCGGGTGAGTTCGGAGGCAAGCACTTCGTTCAGCGCATCACGCTCGATCTTGCAGGGCGTACCAGGGAACAAGTCGCAAAGGCCTGGGTGAATAAACTAACGACATCCATTCGGAAACACGACGATCAACACATGATTACCGTCGGCGTGATACCCTGGGCGCACACCTTCCCGAACGCTAAGCCGCTTTTTTATTCTCAGCAAGTGGGTGAGAATCTCGATTTCGTTAGTGTCCATTTTTATCCCAAGAAAGGCGAAGTCGAAAAGGCCCTTACGGCGCTGGCGGTGTACGAAATCGGCAAGCCCCTCGTGATCGAAGAGACGTCTCCGCTCTGGTGCGGCCGGGAAGATTTTGAACGTTTTTTCGACGGCACGCGCGATATCGCCGACGGTTATATCGGTTTCTACTGGGGCACAACGATAGACGAGTATGCCCGGCGTAAAGACGATATCGCCGCCGGCATTATGAGGGAATGGCTGGAGTTCTTTTGCGCCAAAGGGCCTGAAGTACTTTGTGAGATGTGACGTGAATATTGCTAAACCTTTTATTCAGAGGAGCGAAAAAATGAATACAAGCGATTTAACCCGACGACAATTTCTTGCCGCGGCGTCGGCCGGTTCTCTGGCCGCAGTGGCCTCACCCGCTTTTGCAAACGGCGGTTCTAAAGCCGGTAAACTCGCCATCCTCGGCGGCCGGCCCGTCAGGGCCAGGCACTTTCAAAGCTGGCCCATGTGGGACAAAAACGCCGATGAGGAATTGGTTCTGTCCGTGCTGCGCAGCGGCGTTTGGTCGAGGAACAAGGTCGTAGAGGAATTCGAAAAAAAATACGCCGAACTTATGGGCGTCAAGCGTTGTATCGGCACGACCAACGGAACGGGTGCGCTGCTGACCGCGCTGCACTGCCTGGACATCGGGATCGGCGACGAGGTCTTAGTGACGCCTTACACGTTTGTCGCCTCGATTCAGGTCATCTTTCTGGTCGGCGCGCTGCCGATCATGATCGATCCCGATCCGGACACTTTCCAGATCAATCCCGACAAGATGGAAGAAAAAATCGGCCGGCATACCAAGGCGATCCTGCCGGTTCATATTCTTGGCCTGCCCGCCCACATGGATAAAATCAACGCCGTCGCCAAGAAGCACGATTTAGTCGTCGTGGAGGATGCCTGTCAGGCGTGGATGGCCGAGTGGAAGGGCAAAAAGTGCGGCACGCTTGGCGACCTCGGCTGCTTTAGCTTCCAGAACTCGAAAAATCTGCCGTGCGGCGAAGGCGGCGCCATCGTGGGCAATGACGATCAACTCATGGATCAATGCAAGTCATACCACGATTTCGGCAGGGGGCACGGATCCGTCGGGCAGGTCGAAGGCACGGGCTTCCGCATTCTGGGCAACAAGTGCCGCATGGCCGAATACCAGGCGGCGATCCTGTTAGCCCAAATGGAGCGCCTCGAAGAACAGACCCAAATCCGCAATGAAAACGCCCAATACCTGACGTCCCGCCTCAAGGACATCCCCGGCATCGTCCCGCATCGGTTGTATGACGGCGTCACGCGGGCGGCGTATCATCTGTATCCGTTCCGCTATGAGAAAGAGCACTTCGGCAACGTCCCGCGCAGCAAGTTCCTGGCCGCTCTGAAGGCCGAAGGCATTCCCTGCTCCAGCGGATATAACCGGGTCAACAAGAATGCCTTTTTCGAGAACGCCTTGCAGTCTAAGAACTTCCGCAAGGTGTATTCCAAAAAGAGGCTGGACCGCTGCCGGGAGCTGAATCATTGCCCCGACGGCGACCGGCTGTGCGACGAAGCCGTATGGTTCTTTCATAGTCTCCTGCTCGGACCGAAATCGGACATGGACGACATCGCGAACGCGATCCGGAAAATCTACGACAATCGAAGCAAGCTGGTATAGAAATGTCATTGCGAAGGAGCGAAGCGACTGCGGCAATCTCAAACGCCCACAAGCCATAATATTGCCACAGCCGCATTCTATACCCTTGTAATGAGGATAGCGGATTTGTTCTTGCCGGATGCGGCGAGCAGCCGCTAATATAGTACCATGAGATTTTTCGTTGTGTTCTTACTCACCAAGTAGTACTTCGTTTGCGGTAAGACGAAGGTGTGGAGAATATGAGCGACGTAAAGACTTGGAGCGAATTTGCTCATGGCTGATACTTCAGAGTTGCTTAAGTTAGCCAAAGAGAAATTCGGCGAGCTGACAGAAGCCGAAGAGAGATTATTTCGAGACACAGCCAACGGCCAGATTGTAGATTATAGCATAGGAGACGAAAATGTCGACAATCCCACAGAAGCCGACGGCTGGAGTGACGAGCGTGTGCTCCGAGCATCTCGAATCGCGTGGCTTTGCACGGATAAGCAAGCCTTACAATTCGTAACACACCGTGGCCTCCAAATCAAAGGAATCCGCATTGACGAGGAATTTAACCTCCAACACGCCAATGTCCAATTTCCTTTAGCTTTTTTGCATAGTGCAATACCATTAGGAATTAGCCTGCAGCATGCCCACATTCTCACATTGAATCTTGAAGGAACGCAGACTGGCCCAATAATGGCCGACGGTCTTAATGTTAAAGGAGATCTATTCCTTCGCAAAGGTTTTAAGGCCAAAGACAGGGTACGTCTGCGAGGTGCGATAATAGGTGGAAGCCTGTTTTGCAAAGATGGCCATATTGGTGATGCCATTGATGGCGATAGGACTGCCTTCGATGCTGAAGGTCTTAAAGTGGAAAGAAATATCAGTCTTGATAGCTCTGAAGCATACGGCGAAGTGTGTCTATTCGGCGCAACAATAGGTGGAACCCTTGATTGTGAAAAAGGTCAGTTCATTAATCCTCACGGTAAGGCTATTAACGCTGATGGCATAAAGGTTAATGGCAACGTCTGGTTTCGTTATGGCTTCAAGGCTAAAGGGGAAGTTGGTCTGCGAGGTGCGATAATTGGCGGAGATCTTGATTGTACTAACGCCCAATTCACTAGAAAAGGTTGTATTGCCCTTTCCGCGGACAAACTGAGAGTAGATGGAGGCGTCTATCTTCGCAACGGCTTCAAAGCCGAGGGTGAGGTTCGTCTAGCCGGAGCTACGATTGGCAGAGACCTAACTTGTAGCAAAGGCCAATTCATTAATATGGATGGAAAAGCTCTTGTTGCTGATGGATTGAAGGTAGATGGAGATATTTTTCTTCGTGATGGCTTCACGGCGGAGGGTGAAGTTAGCCTGCAAGGCGCCACACTCAATGGATGCCTCGAATGTCAAAACGGCAAATTCATCAGCGTAGGTGGAAAGGCACTTAACAGCAATGGATTGAAAGTGAAGGGATACATAGCTCTTCGCGATGGTTTCAAGGCCGAGGGCGAAGTCAATCTTCTCGGAGCTACTATCGTTGGAAATCTCGAATGTCAGGACGGCCAATTCATTAACGAATCCGGAAATGCTATCTCCGCCGATGGATTAACAGTAGGTGGACACGTTTACCTCCGCAATGGCTTTAGAGCCCATGGTACTGTGTCCTTTCCAGCATCCACAATTGATAGGTACTTCTTTTTGACTAAAGTTGATTCGCCAGCGCAGATGAGACTAGATCTCAGGTCCGCTAAAATTGGCACAATTTATGATGATAGGATCGAAAGCTGGCCGGAACCGGGGCAATTGGTTCTGCATGGTTTGGTATACGATGAAATCTCCAGCGAATCCCCCAGAGATTCCAAGACACGCATCGAGTGGCTGCGTCTCCAGGATAGCTTTTGGCCTCAACCATACGAGCAGTTAGCTAAGGTGCTTCGAAAGAGCGGCGACGACGCGGGCGCAAAGGATGTGCTAATTGCCAAGAACAAGGACAAAGCGAAGCGAAGGAAACTGACTTGGCCACAGTGGTTGTGGTATCGGTTGCTAGGCCCGCGCATTGGTTACGGCCACAACCCCTGGCTGGCATTGCGCTCGGTACTTGTTTTTGTTCTTGTCGGCTGGTTCCTTTTCGCAGTAGGCTATTCGTTTGGGCTCATTACGCCGCCGAACAAGTCCGCTTACACAACTGAAGAACAGCTCTCCGTGCTGGACCCGGGCGATCCAAGGCTCAGGATTTCGACTGCATATCCGGTGTTCAATTCTCTGGTCTATTCGATCGACGTTTTCATTCCCGTTGTTGACTTTCATCAGGCGAAGCACTGGCTACCCAATGCCAATCGGGGGGACAGAATCATGAAGATCGGTCCGTGGCCACTCCACACCGGTGGAGTGCTTCTTTTCTGGCTGTGGCTTGAAACCATTCTTGGTTGGATTTTATCGACATTATTTATCGTAAGCCTCACCGGTTTAGTCCGAACATAGCAAGTAAGTACCGGTCTGAACCTACAGTCTTTTTGTGATTGACATTATTTCAGGTGCCTCTTATACTGCAGTATGTGAATCTTGATGAACAGGAGCAACTATGAGCAAACACACCAGACGAGAATTCATAAAGATGCTGGGCGTCGCCGCTGCTTCGGTGGGAGCGTCTTCATTGTTGCCGGCCGGCGCCGGTCGGGCCGTGGGAATGAAGAAGAATCGGCCGAACATTATTTTTATTTTGGCCGACGATTTGGGCTACGGCGACCTGGGCTGTTACGGGCAAAAAACGATCCAAACGCCGAACATTGATAAGATGGCCTCGGAGGGGATGCGTTTCACCGATCACTACGCGGGCAGTACGGTCTGCGCGCCGTCGCGCTGTTGCCTGATGACCGGCCTGCACACGGGTCATGCCTGGGTGCGCGGCAACGCCCGCGTGCCTTTGCGGCCTTCGGATGTGACCGTCGCCGAGCTGCTCAAGCGAGCCGGCTACACGACCGGCATCATCGGAAAATGGGGCCTCGGCGAGCCGGAGACCACGGGCATCCCGAACAAACAGGGCTACGATTACTGGTTTGGCTATCTTAATCAGAGGCACGCGCACAATTATTACCCGAGCTATCTCTGGCGGAACGAAGAGAAGTTCGAGCTGAAGAACGAGGTCAATCACGTCGTTAACGGACGGGATCGAACGCCGGGCGGCGTGGCGACCCAGCGCGTCGAATATTCACACGATCTGTTTGCGGCCGATGCACTGCGCTTTGTCGAGCAAAACAAAGATCGGCCGTTTTTCCTTTATCTCGCTTTGACGATTCCGCACGCGAACAACGAAGCGGGAAATAAGGGGATGGAAGTGCCTTCGTTCGGCCCTTACGCGAATAAGGATTGGCCCGAGCCTCAGAAGGGTCACGCGGCCATGATCACACGGATGGATGGCGATATCGGCCGGTTGATGGCGAAGATCAAAACGCTCGGACTGGATGAGAAAACATTGGTCATGTTCTCCAGCGACAACGGCCCGCACAAGGAAGGGGGAGCCGATCCGGCGTTCTTCAACGCTTCCGGGCCGCTCAAAGGGTATAAACGGGCGCTGTATGAAGGCGGCATTCGCGTACCGATGATTGCCAGATGGCCGGGCAGGATCGAGGCCGGCTCGACCAGCCGTCACATCTCGGCGTTCTGGGATTTTCTGCCGACCTGTTGCGAACTGGCCGGCATCAAAGCCCCTCGCGGCATTGATGGTATCTCCATCGTGCCGACTCTTTTAGGCCGGGATGAGCCGCAGAAGGCACATGCGTATCTGTATTGGGAATTTCACGAGCAGGGCAAGAAGCAGGCGGTCCGAATCGGGCGCTGGAAGGGCGTCCGGCTCAACGCCGCCAAAAAGCCTGATGGACCCATCGAACTCTACGACCTGCATGATGATCTCGGCGAGGAGAACGACATTGCCGATCGGCATCCGGAGATCGTGAAGAAGATCGTAGGATACATGAACGCCGCCCGAACTCCGGCGGAACATTTCAAGTGGCCGTCAGAGTAATTCTGTCGGGTGTGCAAAACGAAATTCGCACACCTTGCAGCGACAATATCAGTATTGAAAACGATGATCTATTTTCATGAACGCAGGTTTTAAGAGATAACAGACCAAGGCATTACAGGGAGCGATTATTATGAAGAATCAAGACGCATGTGCACAATCCGGATGTCCGCTGACATTGAATCGACGTCATTTTCTGGCCGGGGCGGGGGCGCTGGCCATGGCGGGGAAAATCGGCATGTTCGATTTCGCGTCGTCACTGGTGGCCGCTGAGTCGAGGACGGCCGGCAAACCGCGCGTGAGCGTCGTCTTCGTGCGCCCGGATGTCAAAGGGTACTGGATGGGCTGGCCCGGCGCCGCATACGACATTCCGGCTCGTCAGAAAGAATATACGGGAATCCTCACTTCGGCTGCGGAACAATTTGGCGTTCAACTCGATGTTAATCCCGAACCGCTCGCCGACGACCAGGCGGTTAGTACGTGCCTTGGACAACTCAAGAAGCGACCGCCGTACGGTCTTGTGGTGGTGAGTATGAGTCTGAATCAATCCTGGCCCCATATTAATAAAATCGCCAAAGAGAGAGGGGACATCCCAACGATTGTGTTTAGTCCCATGGGCACCTCGTTCACCGCCCACCTTCAGGGAACGCGGGATCTTCCCGGCGTCTATGTCGCGGCGACCCAGGATCTCGATTGGCTGAACTACGGTATCAGGATGCTCCGCACGAAATGGGACATGGAAAACGCCCGTATCTGTATTGTGAGGGGGGATAAAACGGAGGATAAGAAGCTCAACGTCATCGGTACGACGCTGCACTACATTGCTCGCAAGCGATACCCTCAAGAGTATCGCAAGATCGCTGAAAGCGATGAGGTCCGTTCCCTCGCGGATTACTATACTAAACACGCGAAAAAAATCGTCGAGCCGTCCAAGCGGGACATTCTCAACAGCGTGAAGAATTACGTGCTGGCCCGAAAGCTGATGGCCGAGGAGAATTGCCAGGGTATCTCGGTGGATTGTCTGCCCCTGGTTCGAGACCGGTTGATCCCCGCGCCGCCGTGCATCGCCTGGCTTCGGCTGAACGACGAAGGTTCGGTCGGTGCCTGCGAAGCCGACTGGAACGCCGCGATTTCAATGCGCTTAACGAGCTATCTCTTCGGCCGGCCCGGCTTCATGCAGGATCCGGCGCCGAATACCGTCAATAACACCCTCATGGGGGCTCATTGTTCCTGTCCGACGAAGCTGGACGGTCACGATAAGGATCCCGAACCGCTCATTCTCCGCAGTCATTCGGAATCCAATATCGGCGTTGCCCCGCAGGTGCTCTGGCGCGAAGGACAGAAAGTGACCATTATGAAATTCCAGGGTCCCGAATCGATCCTGTTAGGTACGGGTCGCGTGCTCCGCAATATCGAGACGCCGCCGGCCGGAGGTTGCCGAACGTCGGTCGAGCTGGAGCTGGACGGTGTTGCCGATAGCCGGGATACGAAAGGATTTCATCAGCTCTTTATCTATGGAAATCTGGAGCACCCCTTCAAAGCGTATTGCCGGCTCGCCGGGATTCAGGTGGTTCACATCTGATTGACGGGCTGCACAGTGAGTATCAATCGGCGTTTTCCTGGCGCGGCTTCGTCGGCAGGTCGATCAGTCCCATTTTGACCGCTCGACGGATCAGCTCAATGGAGTTATCCGCATCGAGTTTTTTCATCAGGTGGGCGCGATGGTTTTCAATGGTCCTCTTCGAACGGTGCAGCGATTGGGCGATTTCCTTGTTGCTCATCCCATTGGCGATTAACTTCAATACATTGATTTCAGCCGCTGTCAAATGCGAGCTTTTCAAAGACGGCTCTGCGTCGCCCGGTGGATGTGGCTGTTCGATTTCGGGAGACGCTTCTCTCAATACACTCAAGATGTATTTCCTGCCGGCCAGAGTCAAGGGTACAAAGGTCACTTCCTTAAACAGGACCGTGCCCTCATGGTTTTTGACCGGCACACTCTGGGCATGCGAGGATTTTCCACTTGCGAGTGTTCCCATCCGTTCCATGAAATGATCCGCCGCCTTTGTCGGATCGACGTCTTCAACGCGAAGATTAGCAATAGATTCCTGCTCGCACCCTAACATTTGACAACACACTTTGTTACCGGCGACGAGCTGCCGACTCATGACGTCTATCAAAAGGACCCCTTCGGTGATATTGTCAAGCACGGCCCCGAGTACGGCATTGACCTCATGTGATCCGCTCGTTTTCTTGCTCTCTTCGGCGTGTTCCAGTTGAGCAATGCGATCACGCAGCGTATTGACTTCTTGAAGCAGTTTTCCTCGTGTCTTCCAATCCTCTCCCATGTGTCCTTATCAATCCTTCAGGCAGGGTTTCATTGTCACTCGGTTGACGTTTAGCACTTTAAGAGGCACACCTTGATTCACCAGTTTTGGACCTCATATCGCATTTCAAGCTATTCAGTGGAAATATTATAGGACGTTATTGCATGCGTCAAGACTTTTTTTTGCTCTCAGCGCAAGGAATTTTCCGTCTTATGAGTAAATCTACTCAATTTATGCAATAAGCCCTATAAAACCATATATAATATGAGGCATTCCAAGTCAAGTGTAAATACACCCTAAAAGTGTGGAAAAACATTAAAGTTCACGATTGATACTCTTTCATTTTTACGTACGATTTGAACTTATGAGGACTCATACAACACTCCGCTGACAGCGAAGACAGCCGGATTATTGTTAGGGAATTTTGAGTGCCAGAAAGGAGGTTTTGTACTTGTTATGCCCGGTTGGCCGTATGGGCAAATCCGGCTGAAATATCAATCGCGTGAGCGAGAGAGGAAACTGTAAGGAAGGTCTATTCTAACAAACGAAAGGAATCAAAGATGAAAAAGTATCTATTTGTACTGGTAGTCACGGCCATGATGGCCGCGGGGGCCGTCTCACTGACCTTGTCCGACAAGGAAACGCTCTATTTGTATGAGAAAGATCCGGATGATAATTACAGCAGGGTTGAGGATGGCGCGTGGGGTTGCATGCAGTATCGTCCGGATTTCAAGACGTTTGCTTTTTGGTTCGGTGCGATGTATCTCGAGCCCTGTACGGATTACACCTTGATCTACTATCCCGATCCGTGGCCGGGCGCTGGATTGATCTGCCTGGGCGAAGGCACGACCGATGCAAAAGGTCGGATTCATATCAACGGAACGGCGGATACCGGTGACTTGCCGAAGGATTTTGATGACAACTATCTTCTCGATGGCGCCAAGATATGGCTTGTCTTGTCCGATGATGTGGACTGCGTCAACCAGGTGATGACTGGCTGGAATCCGACGGAATGGCTCTTTGAAGACGAATTGATTACATTCGACGATTGGTACGACAATTAACAGTCGGTTGATACCGGTGTTACCGTATGCTAATCATTCAGATTCGGGCGGCGGCGCTTGCGGGCGCCGCCGCCTTTTTTAATTGTGGATAAAGTGCCTTCTTTTTCTACGTAAATAGTCACTGTTCCAGAAACACCATTTGTCATTCCCGCGAAGGCGGGAATCCACTTTTTACGCCCTGGACCCCTGCCTTCGCAGGGGTGACATGTGAGTTTTCTACTTTCCGCAACAGTAACTAATTAGTCCATACGGAGTTTACCGGCCGGTTCGATCTTCAGCGCGTAAGCCGGTTCGTCCGGATTGATACGCCCCGGTAATTCGATCTCCAGTGCAGCGGCATCGCGTTTCCACAAAAGCGGTCCGTTGTGCCCGAGCAGAGTCACGTTTCGGATGCCCCCGTCGGCAATGACGGTTTGCTCGCCTAACGTTCGGATCTTTAAATGCCCTTGTTTCGGATAACCCAGGATAATCGCATAGAGAGTGCGCCCGTCTTTGCTGCGTGTGAACCGGATATCCGAGGCATCGCAGGCGCCGAACTTCCACTGTCGTGCGCGAAGTTTCGTTTCATCACCCTCTGCGGCGATCTTCCACGGCCGGGTTGCGAAAATCGCTTCTCCGTTCGTTTTGAGCCATCGGCCCACCGCTAACATCGATCGCTTCTGCTCGTCGGGTACGGTGCCGTCGGCTTTCGGTGAGAAGTTGAGCAGCAAACCGGCGCCCCGTGCTACCCGGTCCGCCAGCCCGTCGATAATTTCATTGGCGCTTTTATATTTCTGTCCCTCGATATAGCACCACGCCCGATTACTGATTTTCATATCGTCGATCCAGGGGCGCTCCACCCGCCCGAGCCGGTCGCGGCCCTCTTCGAAGGTTAAGATGCCGTACTCGCGAGGGAAGTTAAACTGGCCCGTCACGGGCAATTTGTTGAGCACTTCCACGCGTTTGCCCCAGGCGGCGGCGCGGTTGTGATAATACGCCAGCAGGCCCAGCACAATCTGCTCCGAATCGCCCTGTCTGAAACTACCGCCGTCGAACCACAGCACATCCGGCCGGTATTTATCGACGACTTCGCGCACCTTCGCCTGCCACTCGGCCAGGAAATCCTCATACTTGCACCCGGCCAGCTCGTTCCAGAACAGATCGCCGTACTTCGGGTTCGTCAGGTCCCAGCCTTTGGCTTTGATCTTCTCGGCCAGCTCGGGTTGGATCGCTCCGCCGAGACCGCCGACGCCCGGAAGATACCAGTTGAACGTGCGGATATGGTGGAACGTGGCGATGGTTTTGAGCCCTTCGGCGCGCAGGGCCTTGACATATTCGCCATAACAATCACGTTTGGGCCCCATGTTCCCGGCGTTCCAGCGGTTCACGTCGCTGTCCCAGAGCAGGAATCCGTCGTGATGCACGACCGCCATGCCCGCATACCTGGCGCCCGTGGCCTTCATCAACGCCGCCCATTCGGCCGGGTCCCACTTTTCCGCTTTGAACAGCGGAACCAGCTTGCGGTAGCCGAACGACCTCGGATCGCCGTAGCTTTTGATGTGGTGTTTGTTGACGCCGGAGCCTTCTTCATACATCCGCTTGGCGTACCACTCCGTTTGAAACGCCGGTACGCTGTACACGCCCCAGTGCGTGTAAATGCCGAACTTGGCATCCAGCAACCATTCGGCCGGTTCGTGCTCCAGCGACTCCCACGTCGCCTCCACCGCCCCGGCCATCCCCGCTGCAGAGACCACAATCATTAAAACGACGAACTTCAAGAACCACATTTTACCAACCACAGAGTTTCTCCTTTTACTTCATTTACCCATGCCGGGAAGAGTCGAGAACAAATTAAGAAAGCCTGCCGAAGCTCAGTCCGGCAGGCCTGATGGTTGGAGCGTTGTTTACTGTGAGCGGCGTCTTCTAACGGTGCGGACGATCTTCGTGCCTTTGACCTTCTGGGTGCCCCAGGACGATGTCATGTCTCCGGTCAGCTTCGAGTCCTCCAGCTTGCCGTCGAACGTCATCTCATACGTCCGGTCGCCGAACTGCAAAGCCAGCAGGAAATCCACCCGATTCTCTTCGAAGTTAACCTTCTTGATGGGAATGGCTCCGTATAAACCGCTCATGTCCGGATTGATTCTCATCCGCTGTTTGCGCGTGCCCCGGTCGGAGGTGGTTTCAATATCCCAGTCGCCGATAAGCGCCCCGCCGGTCCGTGTCCCCTCAGCCTGGATCTCTCCCATCTCAGACATGCTAATCACGCCGGTGAGCATATCCGTTTCTCTGTCGATCGAACCTTTGAATGTAGATTCGAATTCGCGTTCCTGGAACTTGCTCTTCCGTTTGAAGCTGAGGTTTCCCCGTTCGTACTGCACATCCGAGATCGTGTGCTCGCCCCACGGGCTCTGCCATTCGGCCGCAAGCGTGTTGTCCTTGTCGGCTTTGACGATGAGCGTTGTCGTGATATCCCGCTCGCCGACCTTGAACTTCATCTGCCAGCTCCCGACGGCCCGGGGCATTCGCGGCATGCGCCCGCCTTCAGCTTTGTACTCGCCTCTGTCACTCGATAGGGTGCCGCTGAGTTTTCCCTCCTCGATCTTGGCGGCGAACTTCGTCGTGCTGATCTGACCTTCGCGATTGCGGTTTTCCATCATGAGGCTGAGCTTGCCGTCTTCGAACGAGACGTCTTTACACTCGCTAAGCCCCATGATGCTGATCCACTGGGCGGTTCGGTTCCCTTCCTTATCCCTTGAAAACGACAGGATCGAGTCGAAGGACCTTCCATCGTAATCGACCTTGATCTTCCAGTCGCCGTACAGCCCGCCTCTGCGGCCCTGCGACGGCTGACCCTGGGCCCGGGCCGAGAGCATGGTCAGAACGACCAGCGAACAACACAGAACGGCCTTGAGAAATGTTTGGTGTTTCATAGCGCTTGCCTCCCGAAAAAGAGTTATCATTCAACTGGCTTTGTACCGTATCGCGCCGGGATCGTCAACGAATATCTCTTATAAAAGAACTAACGTTAGGTTATCAGTGTATCAGGGGATCAGGAAGTGGATATCAGGTGATCAGGATATCACGCGAATCGATGCATCCGGCTGACACGTCAGATTATTCCTGAGACCCTGATATCCTGGTGTCCTTCACCCTGATGACCTGATAGCCCGATACCCATATATAGCGTTTTATACGAATAACAAAATCGACCAGAGCGGTGAGGCAAGTCGCACCCGGCGATTCTAATAGCCTATCTCGCCCCAGATGGCTTTTTGGACGCGGACGAGGTCGGGGTTATCCTCTTGCACGACGCCGAGATTATCGCCGTTCTCCCCCCATTCCCAATCGACCATCAGTGCGTTGGTCCGCGGGTCCTTCCAGGCCCACCATTCCGACCGGCCGTCGGCAAAGGAGACGATCGTGCCGGCCCCGTGACGCGCGGGAATCGGGTTCCACCAGGCCGCCCGGCTCCACGGCACCGCCCAGGCGGCGTCCCAATCCTCGCCGAAATCGTCGATAAAGACAATCCGTCGAGCGGGATGCTCGATCTTGAGTATGTTCTTGAGGACCGGCCCGCCGTCGAAGCTCGAACCGTTCATGGCGTGAGAGCAACTGTACGTTCGCATCTCGAAGCTTTTGGCGACCGGGCAGCGGAAAACCTGGACGTTCTCGACGTATTTGAACAGGACGCCGTCCTTGAGGGCCTGGACCTGGACGTCCTCCGGGGCGTCCACGGGTAAGCTGCCGGGCGGCTTCTGGACCCAGCCGCCGTCCGCAACCGCCACGGCCCGGGGCATATCGCCGTCGTAATCGTCGCCGTACAGCAGCCAGCCTAACGTGAGGGTCTTGGCGTTATTGAGGCAGACGGCCCGTTTGCCTTGTTCTTTGGCGCGGTTCAGGGCGGGCAGCAACAGGGCCATGAGAATAGCAATAACCGCGATCACGACCAGCAGCTCGATGAGGGTGAAACCTGTTCGTTTGCGCATCGTACTTCTGCCTCCACTCAAAGAGGGCAGTACTCGATTCACCAGTTTCCTTTTAACGACATGATGAGGCTTCTCATATTGCGTAGCCGACATCATTGTAACAAAATCTCAAAACACAATACAAAGGTTTTTTATTATTCAGGATGCATGGTGTCTGTGAAATTTTTAGGGCACTGCTCTTTTCCATCCAAAAAGGTTTGTGTGGCAGCCTCAAGCGAAGCTTGGGGATGGCTTCCCTGCCCACCATCCCCAAAGCCTGCGGCTTTGAGGCTGCCACCCGGTCGCAAATATGGAACCAACAAATTCGTATGTTACAGTGCAGGAGGAAAATGCTCCGTTTTCGGATTTTTTCTATTATCTGAAATATTCTTTCGGCACCCCTTGTTTGTAGGCCATAAATCAAGGTCACGTGGGCAAAAATACGTAGTCACCACAATTGTCACGTCCCCCCGAAATTTGGTATAATAGTTACATGGTGGCTTTGTAGGGAGACGAAGCGTGAGAGAGTGAGTGAGAGGGCAATTTCAATAACGTGAGGAAGGTTGTGATGAATAGACATTTCGTTTCTATTTTCATGGTTGTATTATGTGCACTGAGTCCAGCATCAATAAGTATGGGGGGACCAACAATCATACCCGGACCTACTCCAGGATCTGTGGAAGGTATCAAGAATTTGCAGGTGCGATCTGACCTTTACGATGTTGTATTCCGGTGGGGCTTGCCTCGAGATTTATGGGGGCTCCCTATTACGGGAGCAACTTTTTATAGGGATCCAGAGGGCGCTGAGTTAGCTGGCACCGCGATTGACGAATTGCTAAATATTCCTCCCATAGCACCCGTTGTATACGATTCGATTTTAGACGCTAGATCATACTCATATTTTATTCCCCATGGGCAGACCGGGTGGCTCATACACGATCGTCATGCAAACATTGGTATATGGGACGTAACCCACAAAGGATGGGGGATGCATCCTCGTTCTTATAGAGCTTGGGCTATGTTTACATGGACCGGTACCGTACAAGAACTGCCTGGTCCTACGCCCGTCATTCCCGCTCCGGGGGCAATGTTACTCGGTAGTATCGGAGCCGGTCTTGTCACCTGGCTGCGCCGACGTAGAGCACTCTAACACGAAGATGATGATACCGTGTGTTTGATAGGGGCTGTTGAAATGTTTGACGGCCTTTTTTTCATTTCAACAGGGTGGAGTGCGTGCGTCACATCGTCACACTGGATGTTATCTTAAGAGTGCTCTACAATATATTCGCTAATCCCATTGACCAGAATCTGAACCTCTGTAAAGAGACCTTCGATCTCTTCGGCATCCATTTCGACAAAGGGCATATAATCGTCTTGTTGTCTCTCGTTGAAAGCACGATGCAACGTTCTGGAGTATTCCTTCGGTAACTGGCCCGAGCGGATAAATTCCTTATCGAAAAAAGAAATCACCGCCGCATGTTTGGAGTATTGAAGCCGGCGGGTCAATAAGGCCGCGACGACCGCATAGAAGCATGCATAGTAAAGTCGATTGGCAACGGCTCGATACCGATCGGCATCGAGAAGGAGTTTTGCATCCTCCAGCGCTTCACGAGCCTGTTCGAGACGGTAGTTGATAAGAGATTGAAAATTCTCTTCTTTCATGCCGCAATCTCGATCCCCTCGCGACGGACGTTCTCGGCATATAGCGAAACCGACAACGGACCCGATTCGAAGGCTTCCTGGCTCACAACGGTGACGGAAATGACATAGCCTTCTTCCAGGCTCAACTCCCAGGCTCGATCCAGGATTCGCCGTCGGGCCGTCGTCGTTACGTGGCGTAATTCGACCAGCAGATCGAGGTCCGATCCCGGATCGCCATCACCTCGAATCCGCGATCCATAGGCATAGATTCGAACCATGCCAGTCTCTGAGGCGAGGCCATCCATCAATTTGCCAACAACTTCACGAATGTGGTTATTCATTTATTATGCCTTCCCGTGCAATCCATCAAACATACGGCCAACATAATTGTAGTATAAAAGGTATCTTGTTCAAGTCAATCCCTGCGAATTCGTCTTCATAATCTCCCGGTCTTTTTCGTGGTCGGTTTATCTCAGTGTAGATTTCCTTTCACATCGGTTGCTCGTCGAGTGTATAATGGGTTGTGGCTTAGATTCAAACGGTTGAGAATATTCAAAGAAAGGGTTTGGAGATGGCTAATCAACATTTAACGCGGCGGCAATTTATCGCGGCGGCGTCGGCGGGATCGCTCGCATCGGTCGCCTCGAAAACGATTCCCGCCTACGGCAATATGACGAACAAGACGAAAAAACTGGCGATTTTAGGCGGCGAGCCGGTACGGAAGAATAAAAGCTGGCCGCGTTGGCCGTACTGGGACGAAAAGGTTGTTGATTCCGTCGTGAAAACGACCAAGAGCCGAGTTTGGTGCCGGATTCAGTCCAGAACCGGGACAGTGCCCACCTTCGAGAAAAAATACGCCGAGCTGATGGGTGCGAAGTATTGCGTGGCGGTCGGCTCCGGGACCCAGGCATTGCATACGTGCGTCGAGGCGCTCGGCATCGGGCCCGGCGACGAAATCATTACCTCGCCCTACACCGACCCGGGGACGATTGCGTCCATTCTGTCCGCACGGGCGCTGCCGGTCCTGGCCGATCTGGATACCGAGTCGTACCAGCTCGATCCCGACGATGTGGAGCGGCGCATCACCGAATATACCAGGGCGATCATGCCCGTGCATATGATGGGTCAACCCTGTCACATGGAGCGGTTCATGCAGATGGCGAAAAAGCACAACCTGAAGGTGATCGAAGATGCCGCCCAGGCACATCTGTCCGAGTATCAGGGTAAGAAACTCGGCACGATCGGCGATCTCGGATGCTTCAGCTTCCAATCGAGCAAGACCATCGCATGCGGGGAGGGCGGCGCCATCGTCGGCGACGACGAAGAGCTGATGGACAGATGCTACACGGTCCAGAACCACGGTACGTCCCGGCGGGGCCGGACGGAAGTGGCCGGGCCGAAGTACCGGATGAACGAGTTCGAGGCGGCGGCGTTACTCGGCCAGTGGCCCGGGATTATGGAACGCTTCAAACGCCGGAACGAAAATGCGGCTCATTTGACCATGAGGCTGAAGGACGTTCCCGGCATTCGCCCGCAGAAACTATACGAGGGCACGGCCAGCGGTTCTTACTACTTGTATCCAACATCGTACTTGAAGGAGCATTTCAACGGTGTGTCGCGTGACACGTTCCTCAAAGCTTTGCGCGCCGAAGGGATCAGTCTCAGCCCGTACATCAAGAATGGTTTACACCGCGAGCCCTGGATCGAGCACATCCTGAAGCAGCCCGTCTATACGAAGATGTTCTCAGCCAAACGACTCCGGCAATACCGCGCGCAGGTTCCCTGTCCCAGGTGCGACCAGGTTTGTGAGGAGATGGCCATGATTTGGGCGTCGGGACCTCTGCTCGGAACGAGAGACGATATGGATGATATTGTCGACGCCATTATCAAGGTTTACGAGAACAGGGACAAATTGACCTCTATAACATAGAGGTCAAGGGGATCAGGTCATCAGGGGATCAGGATAAAGGATACCAGGAAATCAGGTTCTCAGGAAGGGGACGTTACGTCGCAACCTGATATCCTGATTTACTTCGCCTTTTGCAATGTTTGCCTGGCCCGTCGGGTGACATCTCGATTGTTCGTGGCCTTCAGCACTTTCTGTAAGGCGTTTCGCACTTCCTTCGGATGCCGTCCGACGATCTTTTCGCCGATCGCCACCGCCGCGAAGCTGGCTTCGAGTTTCGTGGTCGCGTCATCCAGATGCGCCATCGCCATCGAAAGAGCTTCAAGTGACGGCACGTTGCCCAGCACGCCGAGCAACAGCTTGGTTTCCTGGTTGCGCTGGATCAGCTCGGCGGCTTGTTTGCATATGGCCAGTTTGTCGGCCGTCGAAAGATTCTCATCCCGAACGAGGCTGATGTAGCCGCGTAGAGCGGCCGTCTTTCCGGCTCGGTCCGTCGAGCTTTTGGCTAACTTGAGCAGATCGGGAGCCGCATCCGCCGTTTTCCATCCGCACAACGAACGCACCGCTGCGGTGCGGACTTGATTGTTGGAATCGTTGGCCGCCTGACGAACCGCTTCGAGCGCGTCGGGCCCGCCGATGACACCGAGAACCTGGAGCAAGATGCTTTTCTGGCCGGGTGAAGCCCGGCTCAGCAGGCGGGTTAACTTGCCCGTGTTGGATTGCGGATTATCGGTTTTCGTGCAAACGGCGCTTAAAGCCCGTTCGAGCGCGCTCAAGTCCCGGGAGGCGCTCAGACGCATGAGTACGTCGAGTAAAGGCGATATTTCAGCGGGTCCGCCGAGCTCGCCGATTCTCCGGATGGCTTCCGGACGGATTTGCGGATTCGCGTCTTCCGCGGCTTTCAGCAGCGCGGGAATACTCCGTGTCATCCGCCGGCGTCCGATCAGCTCCATCGCAGTGAGTCGCTTCTCGGTATCTGAGCCGTCGAGCATTGCCATCACGGCGGCGTGCGCCTCCCGGCCCGGCATCGCCGCCAGGGCCTCCTGGGCGTTTTGGCTGATCTGGCCGTCGTTATCGGCTATCAGTTCCACTAATGCCGGCACCGCCGAACCGTCGCCAATCTGCGGGAACGCCTTAATGGCCTCGATGCGAACGTTCTTGGGACCCTTTTTTGCCAGTGCGGTCAAAGCGGGAAGCGCCGCGGCGTCGCCACGCTTACCCAGCGTCCAGATGACCAGAATTTGATTGTCGGCGGGTATTTGGTTCACCTCAGCCGTCAACGCCCGTGTAACTTCCGAATCCGCCATCTCCAGGGCTGCCTGACAGGCGGCGGAGAATAAGATATAGTCGTTGCTACGCAAATGCTCTTGCAATAATGCAATCCCGCCCGTCCCGCGTGTCAGGATGGCGCCGCGCAATCCGCCGGCTCGGACCTGGTGTGGATCGTTTAGCTTGCGGAGTTGATCGTAGATGGCGATGGCTTGTTGCCTCTGGTGCTCAGCGGCGAGTGATTCGGCGCAGCGGAGCAAACCTTCGGATATGTTCAGCCGGTCTTCTCCGGAGGCGTTTTTCAACCGGGTTTGAAGGGCTTTCGCTGCGGCGGAATTGCCGATATTCCCTAATGCCCGCGCCGTCGCATGGGCGATTTCAGGATCGGAATTCTCAAGCATGGGTATTAGAAGCTTCACGGCTTGGGTATCGCGTCGAACGCCGACGCTGCCGATGACGCCGACCAGTGGCATGCCTTTGAGCTTGCCGAGTGCGGCGCGGAAGGCTTCATCCACGGCCGGGTCGGAAATCGGCTCCAGCCCGTAGCGGGCCATATGTGAGAGTTTTTCGTCGCCGAGCAGCGCCGCCAGCGCCGGAATAGCCTTTTTCGTTCCGATGAAAGATAACCCCCGGCATGCATCGACTTTTTCCTTGTGCGAGGCGTCCGCCGACTTGAGTACGGCGATCAGTTTGGCCTCATCCTGTTTGGCCGGGACCGTTTGGGCGAAGGACTGCACTGCACCGACGGCCAGCAATGCGATAATCAGGATAATGTGTATTCTTAACTTTGACATGGTTTGATTTCCTTTCGGATTAAGATTTTGTCCTCAGATAACCCACGGTTCTCGCATCGCGCGGGAACGGAACCGATTCGCTTCCTCGTCGTTTATGAATTCTTCTTTGACCGGATCGAATTTCAGGTCGCGCTTGAGCCACATGCAGATGTTCGCCGCGTGCACGGTCGTCATGGACCGGTGCATGACGACCGGATTGGCCACCGTCTGGCGGCGGGTTTTGACGCAATCGAGGAAATCGCGAACGTGGCTCATCGGCCGTTGCGTGCGGGCCTGATAGTCGTAAACGATCTTTCTGAAATCTGCCAGCATAGCCGGGGAAGATACGTCCGGCTGCGAGTACCCATCCCCCGCGGCGACCCAGCCCTCGGTGCCTTCGTAGCGCACGCCGCACGAGCCATGAAAGTATTTCTTGTCCATGTCGCGTTCGAGGATCATTTCAATGCCGTTGGCGAACTTGGTGACCATGCCGTCGCCGCTCTCGTTCGGGACGTATTTGTACTCGATCGCCGCGGTGTCGCCTAAGCCCATGCCGACCTGGCACTGAGCGAACGTATGGGCGCCCCATTCGCCGATGCAACTGGTGTGGAAATCATAGAAACCTCGCCAGCCGCCGCGGGTGTAGGCGGAATTGTAGGGTCGCCAGGGACACGGGCCCAGCCAGGCGTCCCAGTCCACTTCGCTCTGGGGCGGCAGAGGCTCGGCGGGCAGCCAGTCGTGTCGCATCTCCGCCGCGTCCCACGGGGCGATGTGGGCGCGAACGGTGTGGACCTTGCCGAGCCGGCCGAGACGGAGCATTTCGTTACAGAAGGTGAAGTTGCCTTCGCTGAGCCGTTGCGTGCCGGTCTGATAAATGCGGCGGTAACGTTTGGCCGTTTCAACGACGCCCTGACCTTCCGCGATGGTCATGGCGGAGGGTTTCTCGGAATAGACGTCCTTGCCCGCCCGCATCGCCATGATGGAGGCCAGGGCGTGCCACCGGTCGCCGGTCGTAACCAGCAGCCCGTCGATATCCGTCCGCTCGGCGAGGAATTCGCGCGTGTCGTGGTATAACTTAAAATCCTTATTGCCGTAATGCGTATCTACGATTTCCTTAACGGCCTGCCGGCGTTGCTTTTGCGGATCGCAGTCGGCGACAAATTGCACGTCCGCCTCTGGCAGCATCCAGCGCAGATCGTGCGAGCCGCGACGGCCGATGCCGAGCCCGCCCATAATAATGCGCTCGCTGGGGGCAACTCTCCCACCGCGACCGAACGCCGTAGCCGGGATAATGCACGGTGCCGCAGCCAATGCCGCCGCACGTTTCAGGAAAGCTCGCCGTGAGAGATTGGACCTCCCGGCAGGCTTCGTCGAAATGTTGCTTTGTGACATGAGAAGTCTCCTAAAATGGCTCATTTTAAGATGGGCTTAAGCCCACCGATTTTCCCAATGATTCTAACGACTTTAAGAGGCGGCGCCAATGCTTATCCCGGACAATTCCGGGGAGATTATATTGTCAATATCCGGTTGCAGATAAGGCAATCAGCGCGTAAGATCATATACAGCATCCAATCAGAAATGGCACAAAGCAAAAGGGCGTTCAAATGATACATCAAAAGCGTCAATGGGTTATAGCATTCGTCCCCGTCGTTATCACGGGGATATTTGCGATGTTCTGTTCGGCTCAGGAGCGGTCTGTAGAGCTTAGCCGGGATTATAATGTCAAGCCGGTGCCCTTTAATGCCGTTCGCGTCAATGATAATTTTTGGACACCCCGGCTTGAAACGAACCGAAACGTGACCCTCCCCTATGCGTTTGAGAAGTGCGAGGAGACCGGGAGAATCAGGAATTTTGAGAAAGCCGCCGGCCTGATGGATGGCAAGCACGAAGGCATTTACTTCAATGATTCCGATGTGTACAAGATCATGGAGGGGGCGGCGTATTCGCTGCAGGTTTGCCCCGAGACGATGTTGCGCTTGTACCTGGAGAAGGTGATCGGGATCATGGCCGCGGCCCAGTGGGAGGATGGATATCTGTTTACGTTTTACTCCGTCCCGGAACGGCAGCCCGAGAAACGTTGGACCCATATTCAGCGAATTCACGAGCAATACTGCGCGGGCCATATGTACGAGGCTGCTGTGGCCCACTATCAAGTCACCGGCGAAAAGACCTTCCTCGACGTCGCTACAAAAAACGCGGACTTAATGTGCGAAACCTTTAATCCGAATAACCGGACCGATCCGCCGGGACACCAGGAGATCGAGATCGGACTGTGCAAATTATATCGCGCCACGGGCATTGAGACGTATCTGGACCAGGCAAAGTTTTTCCTCGATCAGCGGGGTCGCGAAGGCAGCCGCGGGCCGGACGGCAAAGGCGGGCTTTACGGAACGTATGCCCAGGATCACAAGCCCGTTACCGAACAGACGAAGGCCCTCGGCCATTCCGTACGAGCGGCTTACCTCTATACGGGAATGGCGGACGTCGCGGCCCTGACGGGCAACATGGAATATGTCAAAGCCATCGACGCGATCTGGCAGGATGTGGTCGGCACCAAGCTGTATATTACCGGCGGTATCGGAGCGGCGGGGGGGCACGAAGGTTTCGGCGGCGCGTACGAGCTGCCGAACATGGCCGCCTATTGCGAGACCTGTGCGTCCATCGCCAACATCCTCTGGAACCATCGCATGTTCCTCATGCACGGCGACGGCAAGTACCTCGACGTGCTGGAGCGCGTGTTGTATAACGCTGCACTGTCGGGGATCTCGATGAAGGGCGACCGGTTCTTCTATCCGAATCCGCTGGAATCCGTCGGTCAGCATCAGCGGAGCCCGTGGTTCGGCTGTGCGTGCTGCCCGTCGAACGTCGCGCGGTTCGTACCGTCGGTGCCGGGCTTTGCCTATGCCCATAAGGGTGATGACGTGTACGTGAATCTGTTTATCAGCAGCACAGGTGAGATTGAGACCGCCGACAATAAAATCACGCTGACCCAGAAGACCGGATATCCCTGGCAGAATGGCATCCACATCGGCGTCGAGCCTGAGAAGAGACAGCGGTTCACCCTTTTCGTCCGCATTCCCGGCTGGGCCCGCAACGAGCCGGTCCCCAGTGACCTCTACACGTTTCGGAGCAAGAGAAAGGAAGAGCCTACTCTCAAGGTCAACGGTAAGGCCTTCAAGATCGATCTGAGAAACGGCTTCGCTGCAATCGACCGAACATGGACGCAGGGCGATGTCGTCGATCTCCACCTGCCGATGTCTATCCGAAGGATCATCGCGCATGAGAACATTGTGGACAACCGCGGAAAAGTCGCGCTCCAGGTCGGCCCCATCGTCTTCTGCCTTGAAGCCCCGGACAACGACGGCGAAGTCCTCAATCTTGTGATCGGCGATGATGCGATACTTCGGACGCGCTTCCGCCGCGACCTGCTCACCGGCGTTATGACAATCACCGGCAAAGCGCGCACCGTCAAACGCACGCTCGATGGCGGCGTCGTCACCACCGGCGAAAGGTCTTTCATGGCCATCCCTTACTACGCCTGGGCTCACCGGGGACGTGGGCAGATGACGGTCTGGCCCGCCCGAAAGCCCGAAGCGGCCCGGCCGAAACCGGCCGATACCCTGACCTACACGAGCAAAACGACGGCGTCGTTCGTGCACGTCTCGCTGGATGCGATCAAGGACCAGATATTGCCCAAAAGCTCGTCCGATAACTCGCCGCTGCACCTGGACTTCTGGCCTCACAAGGGAACGACGGAGTGGATTCAGTTCGAGTGGGACCGAAGGCACGATATCTCCAGCGTGAAGGTCTATTGGTTCGACGACACCGGCCGGGGCCAGTGCAAGATTCCCCAATCCTGGAACGTGCTGTACCGCGACGGCGACGGTCGTTTCAAGCCTGTCACTACCCATGCTGCTTATGCCGTGAAGAAGGACGCCTTCAACAAGGTCGATTTCGCGCCGGTCAAAACGAACGCCGTCAAGATCGAGATTGCCCTCCAGGAAAAATGGTCCGCCGGCGTCCAGGAAGTCGTCATCGAATAGCAGACTTCGTAGTGTCGATTGCGGAGATTATCCAGTCTCAACTTTCGCCGGCGAGCTTGCGGCCGATGGGGCCGACGGCGACGCCGGGCTCGTGGCCTTTGAGCCAGACGATGTTCTTTCTGGGATCGTATTCGATCCACTCGCAGGGGTAGGAAGGGCCGTACCAGGAATTGACGACGCAAACGTCCTTCCAGTGCTTCTTTCCGTCGATTGTCGTCAGAAGCTCAAAACCTCTCCTTTGCCAGTCATCGAGCATGTCTTTGAGATCGTATTCGTTCATGCACCCGTCGCGGAAGAGATGGCCATCATGCCAACATATCTCCGTGATGGTCGAGAATTCATTCTCGAAAGCCTCGGCCCCGAGCTTCTCCCGGATTTTCTGAACCGGCACAATCACACTACAAAATTCAAGCTTAACGGCCATAATGACACTATTCTGTCCGATTAAGGATTCATATGAGGTATCGTACCTTGCCGGCAAGTAGGGTGCGATGCATCGCACCTGCGGTTGTCAAATTTTATGAACCGTCCATTCACTGTCGATCCAGAGTCCGATGACCTCTGTTTCGGGATACTGGTTTTTCAGGACTTCGACGGATTGCCTGGTTTGCTCTCTTTGGTCTTTTTCATCGCAGGGATTTCCGGTGCAATCGTAATGGCCGGATATGGCCATCAATTGTGATCCGTGCTTGTTGACGGAAATGTTGACCCGGTCGAAGATCGAATCTACGAGCGTTTCGTTCGTATTGTCGGCTAAAATCTTACACGGTCCCGGCTCGGTGATCGAGTCGACGTAGGTCATTCCATAGGTTTGCTTCAAATAGTTGATCGTCGGCTCTTGAATTCTGCCGTCCATACAGTGAATTGAGGTACAAAAATGCATAATGTGTTACGTCTCCTTTTCAGTCTATGCTACTCGGTGCTCCAGGTAGTACTCGAGCCCCTTAATGAGGTTGGCTTGTCTCTTTTTCGTCCTGTCCGCGGGGACTTCTCGATAGATGTCGGTGATGTTTCCCATCTTGTCTCGAATTCTTTGACATAAGTCACGTGTCGAGAATCGGTTTCCCTGGCGGATGCCAAGCCGTTCGCACCATCGTTGGTCGATGAGCAGGTTCCAGTCTTTCTTGGAGGGCGGCGCTTGCGGCCGGAACGATATGTCGATGGTATCGTCACAGGAACCGTCGATATTGTGAACGCACGGTTTGCAAATATCGTCTGCGCCAAGCTCCATCTCCAAGATCGTATCGCCATTGTTCAGTATCTGTTGAGAAACCGTGTGAACGCTGTGGCCATAGGGGTGAGATTCAAACGTCCTCTGCCCTATACCGAACGAGGTGATAATATCAACAAAGTGGTGCGGTTTGATCGTAATCATTTGTTGTTATCCTCAAATTTCAGAACTTGGGTCCCGGCAAATACACCTGTCCACCCGGCCACGGCGTCTCGGTCAGTGGCCGGACCATCACCGGGCTTTGGCTCGTACAACTCTCGCCCGTAGCGGTCACGTCGTCGTGGATGAGATTGTTCACCTGAACGTAGCCGCTGGAGTTGTAAATACGGGGATCGCCAAACAGCACGGCGAAGTCGAATTCGTTCCGAACGAGCCAATCGTGAACGCACGCGAGCATTTTCTTAACGAAGCCTCGCCTTCGATAATCGGGATGCACGCATACTTCGGCGATCCCGCCGATTCGAAAATGTCGCGCGTCCGCTTCCACGGTTTTTTCATGCACGCCGATATGGGCGACGAGAGAAGCTTGTGTATCCCGTATCACCCAGCGATGGGGATAGGGTTCGATAAAGTAACGCCGATCCTTGAAAACTACATCTTCCGGCTTCGTGAAGCACGTGGTTAACAATTGTCTGATCTGTGCATCCAAAGCAGCATTCACGGACGAATCCGCGAGATATTCAATATCTATTTCGTTATTCTTCATAGCGATTGTACAAAACTCTTAGAGACTATCTACAAGCTCCAGACGTCATTGCGAGCGACGAAGTAATCTCAATCCCAGGAGTTGGAGATTGCTTCGCTGCGCTCGCAATGACAAGGCGCAGCTTATGGTAAAGGCGTATTGGGTTTGACGGCGTCTTTCGGGCGTGGGTTGTCCGGGCCGAAGACCAGAAGCTTTTCGTATTCATCGATGGTCACAAACGATTCGTCCACCTTGCCGTCCCGGCCTTTCACGCGATTGATATCCAGCCCCAGGTATTTCGCCATGAAGGGATACATCGCCCTGCGCTTCGACTCGCCGTAGTCATGTTTCTCCTCCGGGAAGTGCGCGTTCGTTGCCTTATCCGCGCAGCCGTAGAGGGTGTAAACGTGTTGGATGTACGGAAATTCCGTCTGGGGGGTGAATTGCGTCCAGTCGCTGCCGTTGGAGACGACCAACAGCGGTCGCGGCCCGGTCAGGGCCGCAATCTCGGCGTTGTTGGTTTTGTGGTTCGGTCCCCAATGGATGGGCATGCCGCTCTCGCAGACGCACCCGCCGAAGAAATGGGCGGAGACCTGGCAGACCGGCGCCGCGACCTTGATCCGGTCATCGACGGCTGTGAGCAGGAATGTTTGCGTCCCGCCGCCGGAACAGCCGGTCATCCCGATCCGCTCGGGATCCACCTTATCCAGCGATTGAATGAAATCGACGACTCGCATACTGTTCCAGGTCTGGAGTCTGAGGACCTCCGGCGTATCCTTATGCGACCAGCCGGCCTCTTTCCAATCGCCATAGCCGACCATATCGTAGAGAAAGACCGCCGCACCCATCCTGGCAAGCACCGCGCACCGTATTTGCCGGGCGTCCCTGAACCGTCCGCCGTGGCCGTGGGGACAGAGTATCCCGGCCAGGGGTCCCTCGAAATCCGTAGGGCGGTAGAGCGTACCGGTTACGTAGAAGCCGGGCCAGCTTTGGAAGGCGACTTCCTCGACAATATATCCGTCATATATGCGTTTATCGAAAAATTGGGGCTTGAGCGGCGTTTTCTCGGGCAAGGTCGATAGCTTCGCCCCTTCGAGGATGCCTTTGCGAACTCTTTCTTTGCGCAGTTTCCATTCGGTCAGATTACGGTATGTTTTTTTGAACTGCTCCAATTCTTCCTTAGCCTCCTCGGGCGTTTGGGCATGTCCCTGGCGCAGCTTGGGTTGTCCCTGGGCGATACCCAGTGTGAGAATGATGAAGCACATTACAAAAGCAGGTAAGCATCTTCTCATCGGAACGTTTCCTTTCGTTGATTCTGTTAAGTTAGTGTCACAATCACTATGATTGCTCTGTGTTGCTGAGCATGCAAAGCATGTAAGGTCCGATATTTCGCACTATTCCTTATTTTTCACTTAATTTGGCAATGGGTGTTAATTCCAACTTTCTGAATTCGACTTCGGAGCCTTCGGCCTGGATCGCGATTTGGCCTTGGGAAGCGGTGCAGTTGGAGCCGTGATTGACAAGATCGCCGTTGACCCAGACCATAATGTCACTGCCGAGGCACTCGATGACCATGGTGTTCCAATCGCCGACGGGGTTTTCGGAGCCGTCGGTCAGATTGAGAATCCGGCGGGCCTTGCCTTCAGTGATCCCCCACTTCTCCTTGGACCCGCGGCGTGTCACCATATCGGGCACGGTGATATCTTCGACGATGCACCAGAAATCGCCGGCGTGCTGGTGGTTCATTTGCACTTCGATCGACTTGGGAAACATCTTGTAGAGGGCCCGCGGCGTCGAGGCATGGGCGAGGATGCCGCAGTTGCCGGGTTTGCCCGCAAAGCGATATTCCGCTTCGAGCCGATAGTTCTGGTAAACCTTATCGGTGATGAGGTGCCCTCTGGGCGTGCCCAGGCTAACGAGCAGACCATCACGAACGATAAACGCGCTTTCGAGGTTCGGGTCCTCATCCATCTTGGGGATATCGACGTGCCAGCCGGTCAGGTCCCTGCCGTTGAAGAGGCTCTGGGACTTTTTCCCGGACAGCGTTGCGCAGGACAACGTCGTCGCTGCAATGACGGAGACGATGATGAGTTTTTTCATGATGTTCTTCCTTTCTTTATGGTATGTTCTTCAATCAATAGACGGATTCTATGTTTATTGCAGTTTAATACGGAGGGTTTTCTTTTGGCCGGGGCTAAGGGGCCGTATGTCTCGCAGGATTTTCCAGCGGTCCTCGGCGGGCTCGCCCACCTTGATCGTGTAGGTTCCCTGCTTGAAGACCTTCGGCTGGAATCGTCTGCCCTTGATGCGCAGGGTATAGACGATCTCGTCGCTGTCCTGGTCGATCACCTGGACGACGGGATTGGCGGCGCCTCTGACCCTCAGCGCGGGCAGGTAGGCAACGGCTTTTCGGCTGTAGTTGTCGATCTGGTCGATCGTCCGGGGCCAGCCGGGATACTGCTCGGCGCTGGGGGAAGCCACGTCCACGTTGCGGGGCCAGCATTCGACGGTGATTTTCCGGGTTTTCGTATTGAACCGGGCCACGCCGAATCCGGCGGCCCGTGTCGTCAGCTTGTCGTGGTTCTCCTCCGGCGTCGGATTCGCCACGGCCAGCATCGTGATCTTATTGCCCATGCCGTCGTGGAACTCGCCTAAATGCTCCGGCGCGCCGGGCTCGCGGTTTTTGCCGGGCTCCAGCGGCACCCACCACCGCAGGTACAGATTCGCAATGGACGGGACGCAGAAGGAGTAGCCGGAGTCGTTCCAGTTGTCGATGCCGTGGTGGATGATCGTCGCTAAGTGCTGGTCGCCGGCGAGCATGAAGGCGAAAGCCTTTCGGATTTCCTGCAACGCCCGGTTCCGCCCGGATTGCGGCCACCCGTTGGAATCCAGATCGGCCACCAGGCGATTATCCCTTCTGCCATGCAGGTGCGCGCCACCGCAGAAGACCGTTTGCGATAGGACGCATTTCATATCGCAGTCGCTCCAGTCGGTTCCCCAGTCGCGCAGAAATTTCAATTGCCGCTCGCCGAGCAGTACGGCGCCGGGCACGTCGATGCTCTTGGGATCGTAGTTCGGGTCGTTGATATGGTCGGGTCTTGGGCCTCGTTGAGGCACGAGTCCCTCCGGTCCGGATTTAAATTTGCGGTCTTCGATAATCGCAAAGCTTATCCGGCCGACGGTCAGGGCCGTATAATAGACACGGATGCCGCGCTCGACGGGCGTCGGGTCGTAGGGATCGGGCAGATGGCTCGTCTGGGCGCGTTCGACTTCTTTGACGTATTCGACGGGAGCGGCATATCCGCCGTCATGGCCCGCGCGGGTATGGGAGAGCCGCCCGCCCTGGCCCCAGAGATTGCCCTGGCCGATGTCGTGGTCGTCCGGGATGGTCACGGTCGGGATGTTGCGGATGATCTCACCGAAATCCCTGCCGAACTTGAGCCAATAGGCGTAGTGCTTGTTGTGATCGTACACCTGGTCTCCGGAGAAGAACAGCAGGTCCGGCTTGATCTTTTTGACGTTGGCCACGATGTCGGTCTTCGGGATGTCGCCCCCGTGGCCGGGATAGATCGAGTTGCCTGTAAACGCCGCGACGACAATCTCATCCTTGTCCACGGGGTTCTTCTTGATTGTGCCTTCGTAGAATGCGTTCTCACCATGCGCGACGCGGTACTCGACGTCTTTCGTCGAATCCCACTTCTCCACGCGCAGCAGCGCCGTCCAGCCCTGCTCGATCACCGGGGCTTCGGCGATCTGTTTCCAGATCCTGCCTTGCCTGACCTGCAGGCGCACGGTCCGGCTCTCGCGCTCATCGAGCGGGTATAACTGGGCCGTCATTTTCAGAATATTGTCCTGTACGGTGTAAAGACAGAAGCAGATGACCTTGTCACGGGATACCTCCGGAATCTCCAGCAGCGCGGCGCGTTTGGCATAGGATGCGGACGTGGCGATCAACACTGTGAGAAGCACGCTGATGATTGTTCGTTTCATGAATTGTCCTTTCCGTTCAAATGTAATGACTTTCATGTCTCTTCATCTTTTCCGGTCCAGCCGGAGCAAAATGTTCGCGATCAAAGGTCGTTATCCCTGAGATAATGAAAAAGATACCGAAATTCTGCCCCTTTTTCCAGTATTTTTTGCGAATCCGGATGTGACGGATTAGGGTGAATGGGTAGGGTGCGCATCGCACGCCTTTTCGTGATGGGGGACTCGAATCGCGGGCAAGCCTGTCCCGAGCAGAGCCGAGGAGATGCCCGCGCCGCGAACAGCTATTTTCTTGCGACGATGGCGAATTCCGGCGAATCTGGTCCGAAGGGGGTGCCCGCGACATCGGAATAGACTTCTTCGATCTTCAGGCCGTTTTTTTCGAATTCTGTTGTAATCGAATCCCCGCTGAAGCATTGGAGCCAGTTATAGACGACGCGCTTTCGGTCTTTTTCGACGATTGTGTATTTGTCGAGGATGACCTTTTCCTTCTCGTATTTGAAGGTATTGAGAAAGCCATAATAACTCTCCGGCGACCAGAAGCCGTCCAACTGATTATGTTCGTAGGTCGCCGCTTCTTTTCGCTGGTCGAAAAATGCCAACGAATGAACATCCAGCAGAACCGCGCCGCCAGGTTTTAACAGCGTATGGAACTTGCGGAGCATCGTTTGTCTTTGCGCCGGGCTTAAAGGGCAAAAGTCACACATAATCATGATAATCAAATCGAATCGTTTGTCCGTCTCGAATTCAAGGTAGTTCCGTCGAACGTAATGGATGTGGAGTTTTTTCTGCGCCGCCTTTTCTTTTGCATAGCGAATCGAATTTTCGGAAAAATCAACTCCCGTTATGTCCGCTCCCTTCTCCGCTAAACGCGTTGCGTACAAGCCGGGACCACAACCGAAGTCGGCGATGGACGTTTGAGAATTGATGTTGAAATGAGAGGCGATCCATTCGACGGAACGATGGATGAACTCGCTGTTTCGAGATGAAAGATCGACCGAGTCGTTGAGATGATATTTGAGCATTTGTTTTGATGTGTGCTCATCGGTCCAGAGCTCTTTTGCCGTGTAGTATTGAAACGGTTCGGGGCGAGCGTTTATTTCTTCAAGCTCTTTAAACATTGATTACTCCACCTGATTTTCGGATTTCTTTCGCCAGGCAAGCAGTTCCCCGGCCAGTTGATTTTGCAATTGCTCGAACCGTGGTTGTCCCGCCAGGTTTGTAAGTTCGTAGGGGTCTTTTTCAAGGTCGTATAATTCGACTTCATCCGTCGTCAGGTGATGCGCGAACTTGTAGCGGTCCGTTCGAATGCAGCGGATGTTGAGCCGGTGTCTTTCGGGAGAGACGAAGGACGCGAAAATGCGATCCCGGTCCCAACGGCCTTTGCCTTCATACAAGCCCAACAAGCTCTTGCCCTCGACAGATTCAGGGATAGGAACGCCCGCCGCGTCGCAGATCGTGGGGAAGATGTCGATCAAACTGGTCAGCCTGGAATTTTTTGCGCGGTCGCGTTGGAGTTTTGGGTAGCGGACGATCATTGGCAAGCGGATGCCTTCCTCGTGCATCGTTTGCTTTCCGGATATCCCGTGGGCGCCGAGCGAAATACCGTGGTCGGCTAAGAAAATAACGAGCGTATCGTTCGAGAGCTTCTTTTCGTCGAGTTTATCGAGAATGCGTCCGATCTGTTCGTCGTCGTGGGTGATCGTGCCGTAATACCGGCTGCGCACGTCGCGAACGCCTTCAGCCGTCCTGGGGAAGGGCGCCATCTGTTTCTCATCCCGGAGGTTCGTCCCGTGCCAGTCCGAATAGTACCGGAACGGTTTGGAACCGTTCATCGGACGGGGCATGAAATTACGGGGCAACTCGATGGCTTCCGGCTTGTACATTGTTGCGAACCTGCCGGGCGGCGTCCAGGGATCGTGCGGCGTCATATAACTGACGAAGAGCAAAAATGGATTGTCGCCGGGTTGTTGAGCATCGAGAAATTCCACGGCCGCGTCGGTGAACAACTCGGAATCGAATCGTTCGATCTGGCGTCTTTTCGTCTTCCCGAAGTCTTTCACCATCGGCCTGGGATGTCCCCCGGCGCCGGGACCGCCTCCGCCGATGTACTTGCCGGAAGTAAAGCCGCGCTGTGAAGGTAAGCCGTCGTTGTGCCATTTACCGGTGTAGAAGGCTTCGTAGCCGGCCTGCGAGAGTAGCCGGGCGAAGTGTTCGGACTGCTCCCTGATCGGCATGCCGAAGAACCAGCACCCGTTCGTCCAGCAATCCTGGCCGGTAAGCAGGGCAGCCCGGCTGGGCGTACAGATCGGATTCGGCGTGAAGGTATGAGTGAAATGCACTCCGTCTCGCGCCAGGCGGTCCAAATTCGGCGTTTTCAGAAGCGGATGACCCGCGAAGCCGAGGTCCGTGTAGGCCATGTCGTCGGCGACGATCAGAACGATGTTCGGCTTTCTCTCCTGGTTGCTCCAACCGAGGCCGGCCGATAAGGAGAAGGCCCCGATTGCGCCGCCTGCGATTTTCAGGAATTCACGTCGTTGATATGTCTTTGCTGAATTTTTCATTTCTCGGGTCTCTTGCTGCTCGGGTTTTCTATTTGATTCGATAGTGGCCTGTGATGGGAAACGAGAAGAGTCGGTTCTCTTCTCGGGTTCCGGCGCCAATATTGTGGATCGCGAGGGGAATACCGTCGCTTGATTTCCTGTCGCTGACGATCATGATATGGGGCCGGTTCGGTGGAACCGTACAGGTCACAAGATCGCCGGGATGGTAATCCTCTTTCGCTTCGGTCACGGGTAATGAATAACCTTTTCTTTCAAAATAGCATCTCAAGTTGGGTACGCGCCGATGGTCGATATTGCGGTCGGGTTTTTTCAATCCCCATGTGGTCGGATATTTAGAGAAAGCCGATGTCATGTCTTCGTGAACTAATTGCTGCAAATCCATATTGATCGAGTCCCGCAAGGCCCGCACCACGACGTCCGTACAGACGCCTCGGTCGATAGGGACATCGCCGCCGGGGTACTCCAGGCCAACGTATGAAGGATCATAGGCTGTTGTCTTACCGATTTGATTCCGCGCTGCGGCTACGATGGGGGACGTCGGAGCCTTCATGTTCGCACTTTCGGTTTTGGCGGGAGGAACGGGAACTCGTGCATTTTCCTCGACCGGCGGTCCCGATTTTCTGCAACCGATCAAAAGGCCGGGCAAGCAAAGAATGATGACAAGCTGGATAATTCGATGAGATCGTTGACTTTTCATAATTTCTCGGTTGTCTCATTGGCATAAAATTTTCTGATCCCCGGCGTTAGCTCGAACACGATGATCAAAAAACCGTTGATGGCTGTGATGTACTGGATAGCCCACTTAAAGCCGATCAGCAATCCCTGGACGATCAGCCAGACGGCCAAAGCTATGCCGAGGGCGAGCGTTCCGGTCCATGCCCAGTGATGGCCGCTCCAGCGTGATAAGGCATCGGCCCAGGCCCAGCTTGGACGAGTCAGAAGGGCGTAGATAAGAAACAGAGGGGCCAATCCCATCACAATGAGCAGGAACAAGCCGGGGAGAATATAATTCGACACGGGCAAAAGGGGCACAACGTCGGTTAATTGGAGCAAGTCGCCCGTGGGATCGATCACCATGGCCATACCGCCGTACAGACCTCCCAGCCCGAGGAAGATCAGCAGAAACAGAAGTGGCCAGAGTGTAATAGGACGTTTCATTTTCTTCATTTCCAAGCTCAAAAAAACGAGCATACGGTAAGGTGTCGCGATTTTCAAGGAAAAGCCATGCCCGAGGGGTTGCCAGGACTCTTGCATAATGCACCTCAGTTGTAAAAGTGGGGGACGAAGCTTTGAAGTAAAATCATCATGCGTAGTCCTGAATCCCCTCACGACCAGTTTTCAGAATCATTTCGTTTATTCTGCCGGTGCCTTTCTGGAGAGACGAAGGACGCGAAAATGTGATCCCGGTACTTTATTCTGAGGGCTTTTTGACTTGCTCGAGGTAATCTTTAGCGTACTCGATCATTCTCTTTATAATGCTTAATACAGATTGCGTGTCTCTTTTTCTATGGCTATATTGATGTGATATACGTAGATGTTCTGAAGCATCGTTATACATAAAATCATAACGCCCGTGAGACCAAACCATACCTGTTTCCCCGATTTCATCCGCCTGTTTTTTCGGTGTTACCTGGAATCTTTTTCGCATGGTCTCCATAACTTTTCCGGGATCAAAATCAACATCCGTATCTATGGTGATCGTTATTGTCGGACTGCCAACATCATCGTATGTGAATAGCTCCCTTGAGGAGAGCTCTTCGCCGGATTCACTATATAGATCGTTTAAATGATTAACCAGGGCATCCGGACTGGCCGCTGTTTTGGGTATGCCTCGGTCAATGGACTGATAAATCCTGGTTAGTGCCTTGATGGTATCGTCGATGGCCATAATTTATCACGCTTTCAAATTTCTCGAACTATGATAACCTGCTGAACCTTGCTCGGCCACGCCGCTGAGCCTCATTAATATAGGATATCAGGTCTGCGTTGAGAAGTAAAGCTTTCTCGCCGCCGCTGGGCGATTTATCAGCCCATATAGTCTCAGATAGAGGGACTTGCCCACTCATTTGTCAATTTGATGAGGGATTTTCTTTGCGGACACTTCGCAATAAACCG
>Ga0180432_10001195_pt1 | contig 41454 bp, 28 predicted proteins | sample SS_ome_10_FD_132414 | JGI IMG/M metagenome (GOLD analysis project Ga0180432, IMG submission 132414) | Hypersaline lake sediment archaeal communities from the Salton Sea, California, USA - SS_1_MS_2 metaG | ecosystem: Environmental > Aquatic > Non-marine Saline and Alkaline > Hypersaline >... | reverse complement strand
TCACGTTTCACGTTTTACGTTTCACGTTTTACGTTTCACGTTTCACGTATCCGCTCCCAAACCTCGCGCAACCCCCGCAGGGTCAGGTTGCGCACCATCGCCTTGCGGTAGGCCGCGCTGGCGCGCACGTCGTCAATGGGAGATGCGGCCTCCATCGCCTTTGCCGCCGCCAGGGCAAAGCTTTCCTCGCCCGGCGGATTCGCCGCCAGCACCTCCTCCGCCGCCAGTGCCCGCAGCGGTACCGGCGCGACCGAGGCCAATCCAATGCGAAAGCGATAACCTGAGGCGGCCTGCCCGTCGGGGAAGCCAAAGACTGCGACGCCGGCAATCGCCAGATCGCCGGCCTTGTTGCGGCCCAGTTTGAGATACCGGCCAGCGTTGCCGGCCGGCAGAATCGGGAAGCGAATGGCCGTCATCAACTCGCCCGGTCGTATCGCCGTCTGGCCGGGGCCGAGGAAGAACCCGGCCGCTGGAACCTCGCGCTCTCCACTGGGGCCGTACAGTACGAGCCGCCCCCCTAGCACCAACACGGCCGGCCCGCTGTCGGCGGCCGGAGAGCCGTTGCACAGGTTGCCGCCCAGCGTGGCCCGGTTGCGCAACTGGTACGAGGCGACGGAACTGGCCGCCTCCGCCAGTAACGGGTAGTGGGCCTGCACGTCCGGGTGGCGGGCCACCTGGTTCATCGTGGCCGCCGCGCCGACCGTCAGCCCGGCCTGCTCGTCGTATAGAATATCCCGCATGCCGGGCAGATGTTTGAGGTCCACCACAGCCTGGGGACGAATAAATCCATCTCGCATGCGGACAAAGAGATCGGTGCCGCCCATAAAGGGACGCGCCCCGCCGTCGTGCTCGACCAGAAAACGGCTGGCTTCGGACAGCGAGGCAGGTTTCACGTAATCGAACGTGGAAAGTCCAGGCATTGAGGCGTGCATAATGGTTTACCTCCTCCAAGCACAAATCAATCCGATGAGTAACTGCTCGCCGCAGAGGGGACGCTGAGAATTTTGTCTTGGACGACAAGTCGCCGGGTTTTCTGCGAGAGCATAGAACTTTGCGTTCTCGGCGGTGAAATTGGAGCCTGGCTGAACAGTTACTTGCGCATTACGCTATATCCCATACTCCTCAGCAAAAGCCACCACCGCCTCCTCGAACATTGCCATCGGCGGGCGCACCAACCCGGCGCCGACCTGCCCCACGCCGGCGTTCTTGTGGGCGATGCCCGTGTTGACGCGCGGCGTGATGCCCTTTTCCACCACCTTGCGGATGTCAATGCCGGTGGGCGTGCCCCGAAAGTCGAGCGGGGGCATGGTAAAGTACTTGTGCTCGGCGTAGCAGATCTCGTACATCTCCAGCGTGGCATTGATGGCGTCCTTGGGCGTGCCGCTGACAAAGGTGACGATGGCCGGGGCGCTGGCCATGGCAAAGCCGCCGATGCCCGCCGTCTCGGTGATGGTGCTGTCGCCGATGTCGCCGCTAGAGTCCTCGGCCGTAAAGCCGGGAAAGTAGAGGCCCTGGGGCACGGCGACCGGGGCGGTGAACCAGCGGTCGCCCAGCCCGCTGACGCGGATGCCAAAGTCGGTGCCGTTGCGGGCCATCACGGTGACGATGGTGCTCCCCTCGACGCCGTGCGCCGCGTCCGTCATGGCCTTGCAGGCGGCCATCACCGGGTTGAGCACGCTGAGGGCATTCTCGCCCAGGAAACGCAACACGTCTGCAGCAACATCGGGATTGGGCGCGGCCTCGACGATGAAGGGGGCCAGCTTGGTCGTGTACAGGATGGAGCCGGCCTTGTTCCGATTGTGCCCCTCGTCTCCCATGTGCAGCGCCTCGGCCAGCAGGGCGCGGATGTCAATCCCCCCGCTGGCCGCGATGGCTTCGGCCAGGACGGGGGCCATCACCTCCTCCATCCAGCGCAGTTTGGCCAGCACCTCCTCGCTGTACGCGCCGTAGCGCAGCACCTTGCCGTACCCCTCGTTCAGGTTAGAGTAGGACTTGTTGCCGTGAGCCTGCCCTGAGCTTGGCGAATGGGCCTTATTCTCCAGGATGTAGACCGACATGGAGGGGCAGATGACGCCCGCCATCGGTCCGGCGGCCCCGTGGTGGTGGCACGGCTCCAGCTCGATCTCGCCCGATTCGACCAGCGCCTGGGCTTCCGCTTCGTTCTTGGCCCGTGCCTCAAAGATCAAGGCCCCGGTGATCGCGCCCCGCATCGGTCCCGAGGCTCGCTCCCAGGCAATGCCCTGAGGGGCACCCCGAAGGGTCAAGGGCGGCCCGGCATGCAGCAACAAGTTCTCGCGCATGCCAGGGATGACGTCGCGGGCCTTGCCCAGCCCCACCAGCACCGGGCGGGCCTCCATCATTCGTTCCGTTGCTTGAGCATTTGCTTTTTCAATGTCCATAAACTGTTCTACCCTTTCATGACTCCACTGAAAAAACCAGGTTTTTCAATGGTTTTATGGGACAGCGTCACACTTTTGGCTCAAAATTGACGTGTTTGTGGGAATATCTCACCAAAAAACCTGGTTTTTGGGCATTTTATCCCCACCGACGAACAAACCAACACCTTTTTTCAGGAAAGTCTTTCATTAGATTCGTACGTTCGCACCACGCTGAGCGTGTATGAACCATGACACTACAACGAATCGGGAAAGGAACGAATTTTTACGCGCACAAGGCCAACCTTGGCTATGGACGCGGTCGAATGATGCGCCCCAATTCGTTTTTTTCTAAATTCGCTGTAGTGTTCCTCCCAATCTAACAAAACTACCATCCCCGGCTGGGCTTCCTTCCCGCCGCCAGCGCCAGCGCCTCCCACACCAGCGCGCTGATTATCAACACAATGTAGAGCCAGATGCCCCATAATGCATAAAAGAATCGCGGGTAGTGTGACATCCCCCACAGCAGACCTATACCAAGGTTCAGGCCACATACCACCATGTGGAATACCTGCTGGCGCTTGCGGTCTCTACGCAGAATAAGGAGTATCGTGTTGATAATAGGCAGTATGAGCAGGAATACAAACAAGCTATAGAGAAGAATGAGCAGGAACTCGAAGCCTCTATGAGCCAACTCCACTTCACCTGTGATCAATCCAACGATCATGCTGACGAACCCGCCGATTATCCATCCAGACATCTGTATCCCCGATAATGGCACCCCACAGAAATCGCCTTCTAATCGGACGTTGGGAGGAGAACAGGGGTACTTTGCCGGTACATTTACTCGATCAAACGCCCAGGGTCCCAGGAATGCCACCGGCAGCAACACCAGCGCTGCCACACGCCAAACGTTCTTGTGTTCGTTAATCCAGGATATGGGTTTCATATCTCAAGAGCGCCAACAGGTGTATTGGGTTTCGCTTTGCTCAACCTGCTTGCTTAGCCAGAACTCGGTAGCCACAGTTGCTCGTATCCCAGCCCTGCTCTCAATGATCACCGATCTATTCGGTGCGCATCGGACAGTAACTTCCCAACTCCGCCGCACATTTTACACAGAAGCTTTCCTGCCCCTCGACAACTCGGACATTCATCGCCTTGTCCCAAACCAATATCTCTCTGACCGTCTCTTCGAATGATCCTTTTGCGAGCGACACCACTCCCGCCACATACGGGGCACTTGATGGCCCCTTTACCTCCACAACCAATACATATCTTGACTATGTCCATAACAGCTCAGTCCCTCCTTTGTTGTTGATGATGACCTTAATTGCAGTAGCAGTGGCTAACGGTGAAACTTACCTATCCGCGCCAGGCTATGCAGAAGAACCCACCTTACCCAAAGACCACCAACAGGTGCATTGGGTTTCGCTTTGCTCAACCCAACCTGCTTGCTCTGCACCACGCAACACGTCAGTTGACAACCCAACCACTTTCCAAAACCGTCTTTATACCTGCGAGCCGTTCTCTCAAACGGCGCGCGAGAGCCAGCCGGATCACCGGCTCAAAAACCCTGAGCAACCCCCCGCCAGGAAACCGTCTCCCGCTGAATCAGCCTCGTTCCGCCACCCTCTGCCAGGAATTGATAAGCCAGATGCCCCACCATCCCCGCGCCGTGGAAATCCTCTGCGAGGAATTCGCCCGGCTCAAAACGAGTGATCTCGGACAATATCTCCCCTCGAACGAGCGGTAGCATCTGCACCACTTCACGGTAGCGCGCTCCCACGCCTGGAGGGCCGGGAGTGGTCTTCTCGAGCACCAAAACGGCGGAACCTTCCTCTTGAGGGTACTCGTCCTTATCTCTCAGGAATGCAAAAACGTCGGCAGGTGATCGGTTTATGGTTATTGATAGCTCAAAGTACATGCGCAGACGTTACCCCCTCATCCGCGCCAGGAGCGCCGCCGGTCATCCGGCTCCTGGCCCGAAACTCTCTCCGCCGGCCTGTCCCTCCACATATCCCTGGGCTGCAACACCCGCATCCGCTCGATGATTGCTACTTTTTCCTCCCAGGATAACGCCGCCAGCGCCCGTCTCCGCTGCGCCTTATTCCCAGGTCCAGTACGTCGAATTCAAAGAACTGGACCGGGCGGGCGTGATCCTTTGGCCGGCCCGTCTCCCAGGACATACCGTTCCTACCCCTTCATCCGCGCCAGGAGCGCCGCCAGCTTTTCGTTGCCGCTGGCCGGGGGCCGCCAGTCCACCTGAATCGCCGCCGCCCCCTGCTCCTTCAGGCTCTCGGTGAACGATTCCAGTCCGACGTTGATGCCGGCCAGAGGCTGCTGCAGTGTAGCCAGGTCCACGCTCCTGAGGTGCGACGCACTTGGCAAGTGCGCTGCACCTAACAACCGCCCCACGTAGCGCACGGCCCCGTCGTTGCTGGTTTCGACCCGCGCGCCCACCGCCTCGAGCTGCTCGATCTGTCTGTCCAAACCCTGCGGGTCCTCGTCGGTGCCGACCACGACGGTCACCACTTGCAGATACCGCCCGGCCTTTTGCGCCCTGGCGATGGCCTGGGCAATGGCGGGGGCCAGCTCGCCGGCCGGGTCGGGATGGGAGCCATAGCCCAGCACCACGTCCAGCAGGACGACGGCGACCTCCGGGTCATCGGCCTCTTGCAGCAGCCGTTGGATGCGCAGCGTGTTATCCATCATGGGGTGCAGGCGGCCCACGGTGAACTCGTCCTCGCCCAGGTCAACGATCGTGTGCTCCACGCTCAGCAGCGAGTTTTCCAGCACGTTCTGGCCCTTTTTGAGCGGGGCGTTGGAATAGACGGCCGGGAGATAATCCTGCAGGATGAGCAGGGCCTCGTAAGCCAGCGTGCCGCCGGAAAAGAGACCGCGCAGGTAGCGCTGGCCCGGCGCAAAGCGGCCGATGTCCAGGGCCGGTTCTGGTTCTTCGTCGGGAGCTTGAGCCGCCAACTGTACGGCCAGCGCAGCCGCCTCGTCAAAGGTGGTGGCAAAATACAGATTATCAACCTGGCGGGCTGGGGGCGAATAGCCGATAAAGTTCACCACCACCGGCTTGCCCATCGTCCGCGCCGCCAGCAGCAGCCCCTCGGCCACTGCGGGCGCTGGCGGCTTGGAGAGGAGCACGATGACGCTGGTCTCGGGATCGCGGCCAAAGAGATCGAGCGCCTGGTGAGCCGTCACCGCGCCCACCGGCTCGGAAAGGTCGCGCCCGCCGGTGCCCAGCGCGTGGGTCAACCCTCTCCCCAACTGGTGGATGCGGCTGCTGACCTGCTGCAACCCCGTCCCCGAGGCGGCGACCATGCCAATCGGCCCGCGGCGCACGCGGTTGGCAAAGCCCAGCCCCACCCCGTTGACGATGGCCGTGCCGCAGTCGGGGCCCATGACCAGCAGCCCCTTCTCGGCCGCCGCCCCTTTGAGCGCGATCTCGTCCTCCACCGCCACGTTGTCGCTAAAGAGAAAGACGTGCCTGCCCAGACGCAGCGCCTCGCGGGCCACGCCAGCGGCGTAGCGGCCCGGCACAGAGACCAACACCCACTGCGCCTGGGGCAGCATCTCGGCCGCCGTCTCCAGGCTCTTGGGGAGATAGTCCTGCTCGCCGATGGTCCGTTTGCGGGTGAGCAGCCCGTCCACCTCCGCCAGCGCCGCCTCCGCTGCCGCTTCGTCCGCGGCGCGGACCACGATGACCAGGTCGTCGGGCGCGGCGGCGGCCTTTGCCTCGTCCACCAGCAGACCGGTCTGAGCGAGGATCTCCTTGTTCGCCTCGGTGCCCATCACCACGCCGGCGTCGAGCACGCCCGGCAGACCGGCCAACGAGCGCTGCAACTGCATCAGGATGACCGAGTCATAGTACGCGCCCGACCTGATTTCCACTTTGATCGGCATATCCGTCAGTCCTGCTGATCCGCGTTCTCGCGCGGGATGCGCTCCCCCAGCTCGAACCGGGAGCGGGCCTCTTTGAGAATCTCCCCGTAGAGCGCCAGGTTGCGGTCTTGGAGGTGGTCGAATATCTGGTGGCTCTTGCTGCCCCAGGTGACGTAGCGCAGCGGGTCGGGGTCGAGTTTGGCGGCGATGATCTCCTCGCCGCCCCGGGCCTGGGCCAGGCGCCAGGCGATGGGGTTGACGATCATGCTATGCCCAAAGTAATAGCTGCTGCCAGCATCCGGGCCGACCGCGTTGGTGGCGACCACGTAGACGTGGTTATCGTAGGCGCGGGCGGCGTTGGTGATGTGCCAGATATCGAAACTGCGCAGCAGGGCCGAGGGGCGGAGGATGACCTCGGCCCCTTTCACCGCCAGCAAGCGCGAAAGCTCTGGAAAGTCGCCGTCGTAGCAGATGATCATGCCGAGGCTGCCCAGAGCGGTCTCGAACACGTCGGCCCGGTCGCCGACCGTCACCCAGCCGCCGCAGTCGCGCCGTTCCAGGGGGAAGGGGTGCGTCTTGTCGTAGACGCCAATGATCTCCCCGTCCGGCCCGATCAGGATCGCCGAGTTGTAGATCACCCCGCGCTCCGGCCCGCGCCGGTAGGAGGGCCAGACCACGTGCACCCCCAGCGATTTGGCGGCGGTCTGCACGTCGCGCGTGATGCGACCGGGCGCCTCGTCCACCAGGTCCCACAACTCTTTCCTTTCCAGGCCGGTCACAAAGGTGGTGGTCACTGTCTCTGGGAAAAGGACCAGATCGGCCTCGTATTCGCGCACGGCCCGCTCCAGCCAGGCGACGCCCTTGTCCACGTTGGCCTGCACGTCGTTGGGCGTGACGGCGATCTGTACACAGGCAGCGATGAATTCTTTCATTAGGCCTCCTTACGTTAACCGCTCCAAGGGTACCATCCCGAAAGCAGTGTCAATCAAATCGCGCCCCGCTCCCGCAAGGCCGCCACCTCCTCGGCAGAGTGACCCAACAGCTCGGTCAACACCTGCGCCGTGTGCTGGCCCAGCAGCGGCGGCGGCTGGCGCACCTCGGCCGGGGTGCGCGAGAGTTTGTAGGGAAAGCCGGGGAAGCGCACCGGGCCGGCCGAAGCGTGTTCACTCTCCAGCGCCAGCCCGCGCGCCTCGGCCTGAGGATGCTCGAAAACATCCGCTATGGTGTTGATCGGCCCGCAGGGCAGCCCGGCCTGCCGCAACTCGGCCAGCCACTCGTTGGCGTCGTGGGCGGCGAATGCTTCGTTGAGCACCTCCAGCAACGCCGGGCGGTTGGCGACCCGCTCCACGTTGGTGATGAAACGGGGATCGTCCTTCAGCTCCGGCCGGCCGAGCACGTCACACAGCGTGGCCCATTGTCGCTCGTTGGCCGCCGCCAGTGCGAACCAACGGTCGCGGGCGCGGAACGCTTCGTAGGGGGCGATGTTGGGGTGAGCGTTGCCCAGGCGGCGGGGCTCCATTCCACCGACCAGGTAGTTGGAGGCCACGTTCGTCAGAAGGGCCGCCACCGTATCCAACAGTGAGACGTCCACCAGTTGCCCTTTGCCCGTCTGGTCGCGGGCGCGCAGCGCTGCCAGGATGGCCGTCGCCGCAAACATGCCCGCAGTGATGTCTATGATGGGCACACCCACTCGATAGGGCGGCCCGTCCTCCGGCCCGATGATGCCCATCAAGCCGCCCTCGGCCTGGATGATGAAATCGTAGCCGGGCCGGTCGGCGTAGGGCCCGGTGCGCCCGTAGCCGCTGACGGAGCAATAGACCAGGCGCGGATTGAGCGCGCGCAGCTCGTCGTATCCCAGCCCCACACGAGCCAGCGCGCCGGTGCGGAAGTTCTCCACCAGCACGTCCGAGGCGCTTGCCAGCCAGCGCACGATCTCTTGTCCCTCCGCGCTCTTGAGGTTGACCGTGACACTGCGCTTGTTGCGGTTGGCGGCGATGAAATAGGCCGACTCACCTGGATAGGGCCCGTAAGGCTTCCCCACGAAGGGAGGGCCCCAGCCACGGCTGTCGTCCCCGCCATCGGGCCGCTCCACCTTGATCACGTCCGCGCCCAGGTCGCCCAGCATCATGGTGCAGAAGGGACCGGCCAGGGCGCGGGAGAGATCCAGTACGCGGATGTCTTCTAGTGGTTGCATTGCATGCTCCTTCCTGCGCATTGCGCGACGGGACGGAATACGAAATGGGCGAGTTTCATTTGGGTCTCTACTGAAATGAAACACACCCGTTTCATTTCAGTTGCTGGGTCAGCAATTCCCGTTTTGGCAATTCTAGCTTAGGTGCATCGGTCTAAAAGAGCCGATGCTAGGAAAAAACTAGCCAGCACCGTCTGTTTTACGGCGGTGCGGCTTCAAAACGGGAATTTCAGTTGCTGGGTGCGCTTTGGGGGGCGCGTAAAGCCCCCGGCGCCGCCTGTTTACGGCGGTGCGGCGTACCACAAGTATCTCCCACAACCCATAGGCTGAGTAGTAGTAATCTGGCTACGACGAATCCTCTTCCTCCCCCGGCAGTGGCACAAAGGCCAGTATCGTTTGGGGATACTTGTCCGTGGCCAGGAGAAAGCCGCTCTCGTCCAGCCGCACCAGTCCCTCCCAGTTGCGCAGCGAGCCGTCGGCCATCAACTGGAGTTGAATGGGCGGTGTATCTGTCAGGCTGATGGCGTCTGCGCTGTACTGAAACTCGATCAGACGCTCGACGCCGGCGCTGGCGGCGTGGGTGGCTCCCTCGCCGTATTCGTCCGCCAACGAGTCCTCCTCTGGCAACAGGTCCTCGTCACCGGGGAAAAAGTAGTTGATGGCCCAGAAGCGGTCGTCGCCGTCCAACTCGGTCGCGTCCGTGATGCGGTACTCGACGTTGGCTAACGGGATGGGGGCCACGGGCGCCAGCGACATGTCAAAGGCATTGACGACCGGGGCCGCGTTGACGCCGGCTCCGTTCGCCTCGTAGATGGTGAACATGCCGTCGCCGGTCACCACCAGTGATTCCTCGCACATGTTGCTCACGCCGGATTGGGCGGGAATCGGCACCAGGTTGGCGGTGTCCATCGTGACCGCTCTCAGATTGGGCGAGATTGTGCCAAAGAGCAGGTAGCCCACCAGCCCAGCGCCCGTCTCGGATTCGATGGTCATATAGACCTCGTCTCCGACGAAAGCGATGGCCTCGTACCCCTCAAAGCCAGCGACAGTATCTTGAACGTCGGGGGCGGTGAACGGGATGGGTGTTGGCTCCAGCGGCGCGTAGGTTTCACCCGCCAGGTAGGCGACGATTTCGTCCTTGGGCAGGGCGTAGAGGAATCCGTCTCCCTCTGCGCCGGAAAAATTGGGGTATTGGGGCAACAGTATCAGGTTATCTCCGTACCAGGCCATGCCCGATATTTCCGCGTCCTGGCTGGCGAGCGGGCCTGCCAGGGGGATGTTGACCACGACCGTTTCAGGCGCGATCTGAGGCGGCACGGCGGACGCCTCTACGATGCGAGTCACCTCGACCGTGGCCTCTACAAGCTTTTCCAGTTCGCGAGTAACCTCGACCTCCTGGGTGACGATCCGAGTCACTTCTACGACCTGGGGCTGGCAGGCGGTCGCCAGCAGGGCCAACGAGACCAACGCGAGGCTCATTTTACGTTTGGACATTTTACCCCCCCCCCCGTAATCAGGATTCAAGTTTGCAAGTGTGCAAGCGCCTACTCCCTGACCTGGACAAGGTCGCTTTGCTAACGGCCCAAGGTCTGCAAAGTTCGCCGCCAGGCGAATTTGGCTTCAGCCCTCTGCGCAGACCGGTTGTTAGCCGAGGTGGCAGGGCGTCTAGCCGCAGACATTTTGAGCTGACGGCGGAGCTCAGCGGCATGGCGGCTGAAACGACGCACCCGACAATCACCGAAACGACCGCAAACGAAAAACGCACCCAGATACAAATGTATACGTTTTTTGATTCCGGGTCAGGGAGATGCCAAAGACGTTTGAAGCAACTGGCTCAACACGGTCTTTATATCGTCGAACCAATAGCGCTTGTAGCCGTCCGAAAGAACGCCGACAGCTTCAGTGTGTAGGAAGGTGAACACCCTGACTGCGAGGCCATCGTGCTCGATTGATCTGACAGTGTTCTCGTCTTCGAAAAGATGCCGATAGCCGTCGACTTTGTGCTCATAGTCCGTGTGTCCGGCGCCCTTGGGATCGATAAACACGATGTAATAATCCGCGCCCTTCTGAAGCCAAAAGATAAAGTCGGGCTTGAATTTTCGGATTCGGTTTGCCTTGGGGTCATAGTAGGGGAGATAGACTTTGTCCAGGTGCTCGTCCAGCTTGCTAAAGAGCCACCAGTCGAACTGAGCGAAAAGATTGGTCGATTGGGCCACGTAATCGTTCAAGTCCTTGACGAAATTTACCTCGCTCGGGACCTTGATGACGTGTCGGATAAAATCGGCCCGCTCGGTTTCGGATAGGATCGTGGGGATGTAATAGTGCTGAGCAATGTACTCGATTCTGATCCGCTGGCCGTCATGTTCAAAGAATGCGGTCGGGTTCAACTGTCGTCTCTGCCGCTCGAATTCATCAAACGATAGCTGCCCATATTGGGCCTCAAGTTTCTCCCGAAGCCCCCGATATTCCTTGACTTTGGCGATTTTTTGTTGCAGGCCGTAAATGTCCCGCAGCGTCACCTTGATGCGCCGGAAGTGTTGAATTTCGTCTTCAAGTTCCTCCAGCCGTTCGAACTCTTGGGGTACCACGCCCAAGTACTCAAAGGCCCGACGGGTGAGGAGATCGAGGTGTTTTACCGCTTTGCCTGTGGTTCTGAAATAGGTGTCGGCATGCTGTAAACCGTGGCGCAGCCAGGCGATCTTTTTCGGTTCGACTCCACCATACCGGGCCAGGAGAACGCGGTCATCAAGGGCCTCGACGTAGGCCGCCAACAGATCCCGTTCCTCCGCTGTTGTTTCGAACTTTGGGGGCTCCCTCTCCTCCACCAGGAGGCGATCGGCGGTCCGAAAGATCGGAATCAACAGCCGGTGCTGGGCTGCCTGCTCGTTGAGAGACAGCGAGAGGGTGTGCGCCTCCTCTTTGCGCCGCACCTGGTCGAGATGGTTGATGACAAAGTGCAGCGCGCTCCGGTTGGTGCCAAAGATAAAGAGCGTCTCGATGGGCAATGCTCTGGGATCGCCTCGCTCACTCACCTGCGCAAAGGTGGCCGGGTCAACCTGGCCCGCATTCGAGAGCGGGAGCAGCCGCCGCCGCGCGTTCGGCAGCGGCTCGATGCGCACCCCGCGCCCCACCGATTGCAGGATGAACTTGCGCGCCTCGGTGCCCATCCCGATGTTGACAAAGTTCATCACGTTGGGGCGGTTCGAGTCCCATCCCTCGTAAAAAGTACGCGAACCCATCAAAATGTTGATGTCCGATTCGTGCTCGTCCAATCGCTCAAAAAAGCTCTCATCCTCGAAGGTCTCGCTGACCTCGTAGCCGGCGAGGTTTCCCTTCAGCCATCCAGATATGTCACCGATCTTGATCAGAGCGAAGGGCTGCTCGCCCGTCTTGAGCTTGAAGGCCACTTCTTTGTGATTCGACGGGCGCTTCAAGACCTCGATCTCGCCCGGGCTGCGCTCGTTAAAGACCAACTCGCGCAGGTCATCCAGGGAGAGCGCCCGGAAGCGTTGCTCTTGGACGCACACGGCATCCTCCTCGAACATGAACGCCGGGCGCTGCCGCAGCTCGTCCCACAGCTCGTCCTTGGCCGCCTGCCAGGTCTCCGGCCCGACCTCTCCTTTGCCGATCTTGACCAACTCGCGGAAGAAGAGCTTGACGTCCGCTTTATCGGTGTTGACGGTGTGGCCCAGCATCACCAACAGGGGCTTGTGGTACTGTAGACTTGCAAAGTCTGTCAGACTTTGAAAGTCTTGCGCGTAGGCCAGCATCAGCAAAGACTTGAGGACGATCTTTTGTTTTTCCTCGTCGGTATAGTCTTCGTCCTGGTCGCGGAAGGCGCGGATCTCTTGCTCTAACACGGCGATGTGCTTGCCGTACCCGGCGCGGATGAATTCGGCCAGGTTAAAGTTGTAGACGGTGGTGGCTATGTCGTGCACATCGGTGAAAGTGGCGGAAAAGTTGAACAGAAAGCCATTGCGGGCGAGGATGGAGTAGATGTGCTGGCGTTTCGACTCCTCCGAATCCCCCTTGTGGGCCTCGTCCAGGAGCACGTACCACCGACCCTCGTTCTCGTAACTGCGAAAGTCGAGGATCTTTTGCCCGGCCTCATCACTCAGGTTATCGGAGCGGTAGATAAAGACCGGCAGCTCGCCGGGCAGCGGGCGCGGGCCGCGCTTCACCTGCGCGTAATCCTTGAGCGAATACAGCCGGATGGAGAGATCGGCGTGCCCGGCGTTGAACTCCTGCACGTGGGCCTTGAGCTGGTCGATCAGGTCGTCGCGGTAGGTCAGCACCAGAATGTCGTGGGCCGGAATCTCCTCAAGTTGGATGAGATGGTGGAGTAGTTCGATCAGTTTGATCAGGACCAGGGTCTTGCCGCTGCCGGTGGCCATCCAAAAGCCCATGCGGTTGATAAAGTCGCGATAGCTAAAGTAGACCCGGGTGCTAACTTGAAGCGCTTCCTCCCGCGCCGGTTGGTAATAATCCCCCAGCAGCGCGATCAACTCGCGGTTCTTGATGGTGTGGTTCTTGAGCACGATCTCCAGATCGGCGGGGTCCAGCCCGTTGCGCCTGTACCAGTTGAGAAACTCGACCTTGCGCGCCTCCGCGCTGGCGCCGGCCTCGCCCGGGCGGTAGTCGGACCATTCATCGTAGTAGCGTTGCAACGCCCTGAGGGCGTGGCGCAGGGCGTCTTGTTGCTCACGCCAGAGCCGCTTGTCGCGGGAAAAGCTCTCCAGGTCAAAGCTATTCCAGGCCGGCGGGAGATCGTCGAACGAGATCGCCTCCACCATTTCTTGAAGCAGTTCTTTTGCCATCCCTTACCACCAGATCAGAGGTTTGATGAGCTGCCAATCGAGATCCTGCAGGTCGATGCGCTCGCCGTCCTCGAATTCGACGTACTCTGGCGTGATGCGCGCGATCCACTTGCCGCGCAGGTTGGCCAGCGTCTCGGCCAGGTCAACGTCGGGGTACAACCTGGAGAGGTCCACGTGAACCTCGTTCGCCTCGTGGTCGATCTCCAGGGCGTGCAGCATCTTCAGATCGCGCAAAAAGACGTACTGCTCGTAGGTGTCCTGGTAGGGATCGTCAAAGGGCGCGGCGTCCTCGACGTAGCGGGCCTGGCGCAGCACGTCCTCGTATTGCTCCAGCTTGTAGTATTTGACAAAGTGGCTCATGCCCTGGCCGCCCTGCTGGGCCACGCCGTCCTTCCAGGCGTCGGAAAAGGCCACCTTCTTGACGCGGGGCAGGAGCACGGTGTCAAAATAGTCGGCCATCTCCACCAGGATGTACTTGCGCCGCCCAGCATCCTCGCGGTTGAGGTTCATCACCGCGTGGGCCGTGGTGCCGGAGCCGGCGAAGAAGTCGAGGATAATATCAGAACCGCTAGTTACTTGCTTCGCTAGGATGGAAATCAAGGAAGTTGGCTTTGCATAGCTAAAAACATTTTCTTCAAAGAATGATTGAGTTTGTCGCGTAGCTTCCGTATTGAGCCCGGCTAGTAGAGCAGTAGTCCCAAATTGGTCACCCTCTATTTGAGTATCTATCCATGTAGAGATTGGATTAGTTTCTGATTTCAAATCACTTTTGAATCTTTTTAACTTGGGGCGTTGGGAAGTATCTTCAGGAAAAATAACTAATTCTTGATCTATTTTCTCCTGCATCGTCTCAGGATAGTAAGCCCAAACACGATTTGGGTCTGGGGGATATACTTTGCCGGTTTTAGGGTCGCTCAACGGATAGTACTGATTAGGTCTTTGATCTCTTGTCATACCTACAGTGAGGTCCCCAGCTACCCAATCCCCTCTTGGGTCATTATCGGGGTTGTTGTAGCTCGAATAATCTTTCGGTGTTCCTGTAAAAGTTGTGAAATCTGGCCCACCATAAGATAGGATATACTCATGATCTTGTGAAACCATATCTTGTGAGAAAGCAGATGGGGATCTTCTTTTCCTCACAAATTTAGCAATCTTTACACCCTTGTTTAGAACTATATCCATAAGGATAGATAATTCATCAACTTCGCGATCATCAATACTGACGAATAAAACACCGTCTGGAGCCGTCACACGGAATCCCGCAGCTAACCGATCCTGCATCATAGTTAGCCAACTTGAATGTTGGTAATTATCTTTATAAACAAATCCGTCGTCATCCCCCGTATTGTACGGCGGATCGATGTAAATACACTTCACCCGTCCCCTAAACCGGTTCCGCAACGTGTTGAGCGCCTGATAGTTCTCGCTGTGGATGAGCCAGCCATCTAAGGCCTCATCCAGATGCTCGAACAGCCCCACAATCTCCAACTCCAGATCAGGCACGTGGCGCGTGTCCAACGGCAGGTATTGGTAGCGCGCGTCCAACTGCTGGCCGAAGAGATCGCGCGCCCAGACCTGCTCCGGGGCGAAGTCATCGCCCACCATGCCCAGCTCGCGCCACTCGGCCACCTGAGCACGCATGCCCTCGTGGTCCAGCAAGCGCGTCAGCAGGTCGGCGTCCCGCCCGGCGATGCGGTCCAGCGTGATCACGTAGTGGCTGTCCCGCACGAACTTGGGCTTGTTCCACACCCGCACCAGCTCATCCTCGAACTGGGCGATGAAGGTGATGATCTTGAAGGCGATGCGCTTTAGCTCCTGGAGCTGCTCGATGCGCCGCTGCAGCCAGACGTTCTCCCCGTCAAATATATACTGGTACATCCACAGGTCGAACTGCTCCTTGAGGAACTTTTCGGCGTCCTTGTTGATAAAATAGTCAACCTCGCTCTGCTTTTCAAAGACGCGGAAGGCCCGCTGGAGCAGGTCCTCGCCCAGGTCCACGTCCTCGCCGCGCAGCGCCCTGAGGATATCCAGCATCTTGGTCTTGCTGCCGTGGCTGGAGTATTCCACCGTAAAGACGACGGCGCCGTCGGCACGCACGCGGTCGAAGCGGTAGACCAGGTCGCGTTTCTCGTTGGCCTGCTTGTGCTGAAGCGTGGAGACGTCGAAGAAGAAGCGATGGCCGTCAAGCTCGACCTCCAGACTCTCGAACAGCCGGTCGGTCTTGACGTAGTAGAGCATGCGGGTCTTCCAGAAAAGCATCACGTCTTGGTCGTCGGTGTAGACCTGCTCGTAGACGCTCTGGGGATAGCGCGTGCGCCGGAAGTAGATGGAGCCGCTCTCGCTAAAGTAGCGGTGGAAAAAGTCATAGAGCTTGTCGAACAGCTCGTTGCGAAATTCGGGGTACTTTTTCAGCGTCGCGTCGATGTCCTGCTGAAGCTGCGGGAAAACCTTCTCCCGAAAGTAGCGGGACTTGATGCGCATCAGGTTGATGTATCCCGATTCGCCCTCGACTTTTGCGCCGACAAAGACATCCTGTAGAGCGTTATAGAATTCCTGCTCTTTTTGGGTCACGGGTCTGGCTCCTCTTCAAACGCAGGCGGTCAGTTCACGCTGCGGAGACGATGAATCTCCAAAGTGCGTGGGGCAATGGTCACTGGGTACCAGGGATATTATACACTGAAGGGAAAAGGAGAGCAATGAGGATTATCCCAAAACACCAAGGGCACTGACGGTGTGTCGTCCATCGTGCGGCACAAGCTCAACTGGCTGCATAACGGTCGTGTTGAGGCGCTTGGCGGGTGCGGCGCGAGAGCCTTCGCAACAGAGCCGACCACAATGCGCGTGGAAATGTTGAAATCGCGCGAGATTAGCCAAGTCGCCTCCAACACGGGGTTAGCACGCTCTTGGTTACACGTACTCAAGTCGCGTGACGGCGCAACGGCTGGCGACTTGCGCTTCTTGTGACAAAGATAGCACAATCCATTACCGAGGGGGATCCTTTAACACGATGGGCAGGAAGACGTACCGGGTCGGGCTGAGCCGCAGGATGATGGGATAGTCCTTGACCAGCAGGTCGCGGATGACGAGGTTTCCGCCCACAGTGTCCGTCATCACTTGCTGCTGATAGCCGTACAGGGCATCTATGCCCGTCACCTGGTAATCTATTAAGCCAGAGAACGTGAGGGTGGCGGTGATCCCAGGATCGTAATCTGCCGCGACGCCGTCGCTCCACAACGCGATCAAGTAGTCGTCGTTGGGCAGAGCGAAGGTGTAGCTGACCGTGTTGGTTAGCGTGGTTTGTATTTGCACGGGCAGGTTCGCGGCTCTGGCGCCGGCCATGATGGTGGACAGATTCCGAGCCACACGGACCTCGGCCTGCTGCTCCCCTGCCCCAGGCACCGATCCGGTGAACCCAGCAACGATATCCATGCCGAGGTGCATCATGATGCCCCGCGCCAGGTACTTGGCGGCCGCAGACTCGCTGTATGCCACGGGAAGACCGGGTATGTCGGGGGACCAGCCGATCTCCTCAACGATGTATTCACCCTCGAAGCCATGGGCGGATGCTGCATCCTTGATCTCCTGGACGGTGGCTGGATAGTCGTAGTAGTACTGGGGCTCGTATTCCGGTGATTGCCCGTAGAAGGGATGCCAGGAAACACCATCCACAAGGGCCATCAGATCAGACTCCAGGATGCCCATAAGGTAGTCGTTTTCGTAAAACAGGACGGTGGGCCCGACCACGATCTTGGCCTCAGGACACTCCTGGCGGATGGTCTCGATGACACGTCTAGTCACCTCGATATAGTCCTCCAACTCGATGTTCTGCTGGTCGAACTCAGGGCGACATTCCTCAAAGCGGGGCTCATTGATCATTTCGTAGGTTTGGATGCGGTCCTTGAAGTTGTGGACCAACCACTGAATGTAGTCGAGGTAGCGCTGGATCTCTTCCTCTTTCTTGAACCTGGCGTAGCATTCTTCGGGCTCGATCTCCTCATCCCAGAAGGCCAGAGAGTAGATGATCTCAAAGCCGAGGTCGTGCAGTTCGGTTACCGCCTGATCAATACTGGGATCGATATAGTATTCGGAATAGCCATCGTTAGCCGGCACCTCAGGCCATTCAAGCCAGTCGATCGTTAACGCTAGCACCCACTTGAATCCTAGTTCGTTGTTTGCCCGCTCAACCCAGTCATCCGTTAGGCCCTCTTTCTGAAAGCTCGCCCCCATTCCCATGCGGTTGTCGGCGAGTTCTTCCGAAGGCTTGGGTTGGACCTGGGCTCTGGCCGAATGGTTCGCCTCTTGAAGGCTCAAGATTCTACTCGCACCCGACACGGGCGCGCAGAATGCGCTGGTGTTGCCAGCGGCATCGGTGGCTGTGGCTGTCAGCCTGGGTCCGGTAAATGCAGACCCCTTGTCGAAGTGGAAACTGCCGATGGCATCCGCTATGGTTCGACCCTCGTAGATCGCACCCTCATCGCCGGCGTCAGAAAAGAGCTCGACCGTGCAATTGGGGCAGGTGGCGCCGCCCACCGTCCCCGCCGCCAGGTCGAAGTCGAGGATACTGGGGAAGATCAGTCTCATGTTTGCGCCAAGCTGCACTACAATACCCACTTGGTTGTCATGAATGCTATTCTGCGTGATGGTGTTGTGATGGGTGTCGGCGCCCTCCATAAAGATGCCGGCCTGTCCGTTGTGGGCGATGACGTTGTCCGGACCAACGGTGTTCCCGTGGGCCCCCTCGGTGATCCACACTCCGCTCCGCTCATTGCCCAACTGGGCAACGCCGGCGGCGTCGGTTCCCATCAGGTTTCCCGTGATCACGTTGAGCGTTGTTCCCGGCGTGGCGAGATCCACTCCGATTAGGTTGTGAATGAACTGATTGCCCTGGCCAAAGGGGCCGGCGCCGATGCTGCGATCTCCGCCGATGATGGTGTGTCTGCCGCCGGTGATGTCGATGACCGGGCCAGAGAAGTTGGCGATTTGCAAGCCCTGGACGACGCTGCCCTGCGAGGACACGATCTGCAAGCCCCTTTGCCAGTCTCCGGACAAGTAGGAGCCATCCAGGATCACCCCGGCGTTGCTGGCGTCCAGCGTCAGGTTGTTGGCGTTGATGCCGGGCAGTTCGCTGGCAATGGAGATGGTGACCGGCGCGGTGGGCGGAAAGACGCTCGTATGGAAGGTGATGGTCTCGCCGCCCTGCGCATCCAGCAACGCCTGCCGCAGCGTGCCCGGGCCACTGTCCGCGGCGCTGGTGACGACAACGGCGTCCGCTTGCCGCACCGGGGTCGACGGTCGTGGTGCTGCTATGCCAAGCGAAAGCATGGTCACAAGAAGGAATGTTGAGCGTGTGTGTCTCATCGGTCTCCTCCATCAGGCCGGCTGCCAGCGCGCCAACTGCGGCCGAGTGACGAGTTGCTGGCAGCCCCTTCCGCGCTTCGCGGCGTTTGTGTATGGGCTTTCGGATGACAGTGGGCGAAGAACGCCTCGACTACTCGGAACCCTTGGCGCAGCGGAACCCGACGTCGTTGACCGCCATACCAGGGTACGCCGCAAGCCCGCGACTGGCACCGCGCAGCAAGTCTGGAGACCCCATAAGCCACCCGCCGCCCCGCAACACCCGATTCTGGCCAGAAGGCGGACCCGTCGGATTCACCTGCCGTCCGGAGGCATACTTCCCCCACCAGTCCGCCACCCACTCTACCACGTTGCCCGCCAGGTCCAGCGCATCACACCAGCTGGCCCCGTCGGGGAGACTCCCGACGGGCACCGTACCGTCCGGGCATTCTGTGTACTGCACCAGGTCGCAGGTGGGTTCATCGTCGCCCCAGGGATAGACGTGCCCCTCCGGCCCTCGCGCCGCGTACTCCCACTCAGCCTCCGTCGGCAGCCGCGCCCCGGCCCACTCGCAGTAGGCCGCTGCATCGTGCCAGGTTACGCCCACCACGGGGTAGTTGTCTCCGTTGAACTGCGCATCGTCCGAGTACCTTGACTCCTCACAGTCACCATCCACCACGCAGCGCACGTATTGGGCATTGGTCACCTCGTACTTGTCGATCCAGAAGGCGTCCAACGCCACGGTGTGCACCGGCTGCTCTGTGATATCCTCGGTACCGCCCATCTCGAACTCCCCGGCTGGCACGTAGACCATCACCGCATCGTCGGCAGGCCGGAGCCAGGTGTCGCCCACGCCAGTGGTCTGTCCGCACGAAGTCGCGGACAACAGCAGCGCCAGCGCCACGAGTGACACTAGGACCAGGATCAAGCGTTTTTTGTTCATCGTTTTGAACTACTTGTGCACTATTCCAGTCTCTCCTGCTAGGGCCGGTCTCCGGCTTCCACCGGCGACTTCCCGCCCCGCTCTGGGACCTTTCTAAACCGCTTCCACGACCAACCAAAGGCCGCAATGACCGGCGAAATCACAGAGATCTTAAAGACCAGCAATATCCAACCCACCGCCGACTGATCGTAGGTCAGCGGTGGGTCCCAAAGCAACGTATCGGTGATCTTGAGCACAGGCACCGCGTTCAGGAAATGCCAGAGAAAGAAATCGGCCACAGCGTCCACGGACAATGCCTGGGCGCTCCCCAGCGTCAGGGTCACGCTCCCTGATTCTTGGAGCAGAAACGTCGCCACGGCGAAAAACTGTATCGAGATCAAGAGCAAGTTGAGCGAATAGACCAGGGGCGCCAGTATCCCGATTTTTCTCATCCGATTCAAGAGTCGTTCCTCGGTCCTGCCGTACATGACAACGAACGCTGATGCGAGAAAAAGCAAAGCCCATATCGTCAAGACCAGGACCCGCAGCCACGTCGAATCACTCTCCAGTATGGCGTCGGAGAGATTGCGAAACAAGGTCAAGGGTCCGGTGATGACGATCAGCCAGAAACACAGCCTCAAGTACCACCCGAACAACCTGAAGACAAAAGCAAGCACCCCAGGGTGAAGCGCGTTGGCAAAGCCAAGTCCGAGGATCAGCAGGGAGAAAATGACAAAGCCAAGGCGCTCGCCAGGCTTGATGAACACCAGCGTGGAGCCGATCCAAAGGGCCAGGAAAACCAGCGCGCCTGCCAAAAACTTCTGCTGCTTGATAAACGCTATGTCAATCTTCATGATGCACTCCCTTGGGTTGAGAAAAAGGGCCGCCTGTTTGCGAGATGTTGCGGCGGCCCAATAAGACGAGCGGCAGGTAGATCTCGTGCTCCGCCACGTCGCCGCCCCAAAAGCCGCCGGTCAGGATATACCCGTCCCCCATCCAGACGGCGGCGTCCGGCTGGCCGATGCTGCCGCCCAGGGCGTAGGTCGAACCGGCGTCCTCGCTTGCGCTGGCCCCGCCGCCGTCCACCGTCCACCAAGCGATAGTGTAGCTGATGCTGTCCCCAGGCGCGGCAACCGTGAGATTCGCCGGGGCAAAAACGGCAGAAACCACCAGGACAGCGGCGAGCAAACCCAACCCAACCTTGACGAGCCGGGCCAGAATCGTCACCTCGCTACGATACCCGTTCGTCCACCTCATCGCTCGCCTCTCTCCGGCCCGCCCGCGCGGCCGCTTCGCGGGGCGCGCCGCATGCCCCACACCGCACCCAGACCGAGCAAAAGCACCGCCAAGCCCGGCATCCAACCGCCGCTTCCAACGTTCAGGACGCCGCTTTGCACAGCAGAGACGCCGTTGGTCGAGGCCGCTTCCAGCGCCGCCAGCCGCGCTTCGAGATCGGCGTTCTGCCGCTGCAGGACCTCGATCTGCGCCTCCTGGCTCTGATGCTGGGCGTACAATTCCTGGATCGCCGCCAGCGCCACCCCGTTGGCGTCCAGCGCGGCGATGTGGCGCTCGTCCTCGCCCAGGCCGAAAGCGGCGTAGAAATCCTGTGCGGTCGGCCCCATGTGGCGCACGGACGGCTCTTGCGCCCGGTAATTCCAGGTGGTGATGGGCACGTCCGCCAGCCGGGCCAGCACCGCATGGCCGTCCACCGGCGCGAAATTCTCCTTGCGCGCACGGTCGGAGGCGTCGGTCCAGGCCCCGCCGGTGGAGAGATAGCCGTCGGTAGAGGTGTTGATGAAACGGCCGGCAGGAATGCTGGGCGAGCTGTCCGTACCGAACCAGACGCCGCCCGAGGCCCGCACGCTAAAGGTGTCGTCGCCGGGGGTGTAGATATAAGCAGAAGTCGAATCTGCCCACACAAAGGCCCCCGCATCGTCGGCCTGGGCATATCTCCCGACGGCAAAGCTATAATCGCCCGAAGCGGTATTGTAGTAGCCACCAGGGACGGTCGCGCGAGAGCCACTGGCCGTGTTGCCGAAACCCCCACCGACAGTCGAATAACTGGCACTAGCGACGTTAGACACCCCCCCGGCGACGGTGGCAATGTAACCGCTGGCCGTATTATAGTCCCCCCCGCCGACGGTGGCATAAGAGTCACTGGCCGTATTATAGTACCCCCCGCCGACGGTGGCATAGGAGTCACTGGCCGTGTTGCCATCCCCTCCACCGACGGTGGCATAGTCGCCGCTGGCCGTGTTGTCGTATCCCCCGCCAACAGTGGCATAATAGCCGCTGGCCGTGTTGTTGTACCCCCCACCGACGGTGGCATAGGAGTCACTGACCGTATTGTACACCCCCCCGCCGACGGTGGCACCGTTACCACTGGCCGCATTGCTGTAACCCCCGCCGACAGTGGCGCTGTCACCACTGGCCGCATTGCTGTAACCCCCACCGACGGAGGCAAAGTCGTCGCTCGCGACGTTGTACTGCCCGCCACCGACGGCCGCACAGTAGCCAGTGACGGTGACCCAAGACCCACCGGCCACAGCCGCGTAATCGCCGGTGACGCTGATGTGCTCGCCCCCGGCGACGGTGGCAAAGGTGGCGGTCACGACGTTGGCCGCACCCCCGCCGACGGTGGCCCCCTCGCCGCTGGCGGTGTTGTTCGCGCCTCCGCTTACCGTGTCGCGGGACCTGCTGGCGGCGTTGTTCCAGCCCCCGCCCACCGTGGTGAACATGCCATCGGCGAGGTTGTCCCGCCCTCCGCTCACCGTGGCGACGATGCCGCCGGCGGTGTTGTCCTGGCCCCCGCCTACCGTGGCGCGGTTGCCGCTGGCCTGGTTGCCACTCCCCCCGCCGACCGTGCCAAAACCGGCCGTCACGCGATTGGGCGCGTCGCCCGTCCCACCCCCGCCGACGGTGGCCCCCACCACCCCCGCCGTCTGGTTGCTGCTATGGCCGCCGACCAGGTTCGGGCTGGTCCCGTTCGGCTCCAGGCGCAGGGCGGCCGTGCCGCTCACCGCCAGGGTCAGGCTGACCCCGTCGGTGGTGCCCAAAAAGTGCGTTCCCGGCACGGTGGCGCTGTTGCCGGTGAGCGACCAGTGGCCGCCCCCAGCGCCGCTCTCGTCGGCGGCCGGGGTCCACGCGCTGCCGTCCCACTTGAGCACCTGGTTCAGCGCCGGCGACGCCGCCGTCACCGGGCGGCCCTGCAGCGCCCCGGTCGAGCGGGCATAGAGCGCATAAGGCGCTGCCGTGAGTGCCTGGCGGCCCAGGTCGGCGTAGGCTGTGTCGCCCCCGCACTTGACCCGGATACCCAGCCAGCGGGCGTCGCCGTCGAAAGCGTCGCCGCCAAAGTCCAGGCTGGCGGTGAACAGGCCCGCGTTGACAGAGACCGTGGTCGTGATGGGGCTCCCCACCTGGTTGCCTCCGCTGGAAGCGTCATACAGCCGGAAGGCCATCCCGCAGTCATCTGTGATCGGTTCGCCATTGGCCTGCAATTGCCCCTGGTAGGTAAAGGCCGTGCCCAGGGCCATCTCGAAAGCCGGCGCCTGCGCCAGCGTCGAAGCGACCAGCACCGACATCAACACGAGCCAGACCGTCGCACCCCACATATACTTTTTCATCGCATACTCTTCTTTCACGCCGAAAACAAGTCTCACTTGGCTCAAAGCACAACAGCGAAACTAGAAAGGAGCGAATGGTTCGGTTTTTCTCACCACAAGTTTTTTGCCTTGCGCGGCCAATTCGTTGATTTCTTTATTCGCTGTTGTGTCACCGTATCGCTCACGTATCAGTATAGCGCCCCAACGTGTGAAAAACGTGTGATGGGCGTGGAGCGAGTTGCGCTCAAGCCCACTCACCGCCACAATGGCCTGGATCGGATTTCGGTGTTTGACGCATCATGGAGGAAACGGTCGCTCTGCACAAACGCATTCGCGACGGAGAGCGGGCGCTCACCCCCACTCGTGCCGTCCCGCACAATGCCAATTGGGCGTCGTCGTAGGGGTATCTTTTCAATAATAGGGGGTAAATTGATGGAGCGCCATCATCTTGCTGGCATCAGGCCGTCAAGATGACGGCGCTCCCCAAGATATTGAAAAGATACCCCTACGCCGCCTTTCTGCTGGCCTATGTGATTTGGGTGTGTTTCATTTCAGTTGAGAACATCGCTGGCGCGAGCTGACTGTTGGTCGGACGGAGACCGGCCAGAGCACTCTTTTTTGCCCGCTGGGGCCGGTCTCCCGACCGTGCCCCAACTCATTTGAAACACACCCATGTGATTTGGGGCGCCCTCAAGGCCCCGGACCTGCTCGAGGAGCGCAGCCGGGTGGCGGAGAACGTCAAGCGTTGGGACAAGGTCATCATGGCAGCCTACATCATTCTGCTCCCGACCACGCTCGTTCTCGCCGGGCTGGACGTGGGCCGGGTGCAGTGGTCCCAGGTGAAGTGGGCCTGGCAAGTGCTCGGATTGGTGGGGATGACTCTGGCTGGCGGCCTGATCTTTTGGACGATCCTCACCAACGCCTATCTGGGCCGGATGGTGCGTATCCAGGAAGACCGGGGACACCAGGTGGTCACCGACGGCCCGTACCGCTACGTGCGTCACCCAATGTGCGTCGGCATCATCCTGCTCTTTCCGTGCCTGGCCCTGTTCCTCGGTTCGTGGTGGGCGCTGGCGCCGGCTCTTCTGATCGCTGCGCTTATGGTCGTCCGCACCGCGCTCGAGGATCGCACACTGCAGGCCGAGCTTCCCGGCTACGCCGAGTATGCCCGGCAGACACGGTATCGCCTGCTGCCGGGCGTGTGGTAGGCGCATAAAGGTAAAGAAATGCCCACTTCCATTTTCCGGTCAGTGGCACGCAAGGCAGACGCATCAGACTTGATCTAAAGGGGTGAGAGTGATAAGATACGACTATGATGGCAACGCCGCTTTTGGCTACCAAGCTCTACGCGCCGCCGCTGCGCCCGTACCTCGTACCGCGCCCCGAGTTGATCGAGCGGCTGAATGACGGCTTGCGGGTGGGCCGCAAGCTGACGCTCGTCTCCGCCCCCGCCGGCTACGGCAAGACGACGCTGCTGAGCGCCTGGCTGCGCACCATCGCGCGCCCCTCTGCCTGGCTCTCCCTCGACGAGGGGGATAATGACCCGGCGCGCTTTTTCAACTATTTCGTCGCCGCCCTCCAAAACGCACACGCCGAGCTTGGGCGGACCGTGGATCGGCTGCTGGAATCCCCACAGCTCCCCCCGGTCGAGACGCTGTTGACCGAACTGATCAACGATATCGCCTCCCAATCCCGCTCCTTCGTGCTGGCGCTGGACGATTACCAGGTCATTGCGGAGCAAAGCATTCACCAAGCGGTCAGCTTTCTACTGGAGCGGCAGCCGCCGCAGATGCACCTGGCCATCCTTTCGCGTCAGGACCCGCCCCTGCCGCTCTCCCGCCTGCGCGGACGCGGCCAGATCACCGAGTTTCGGCAGCGAGATTTGCGCTTTACCCCCCAGGAGACGACCGCCTTCCTCAACCAGGTGATGGGACTGCATCTCGACCCTTCCGACGTCGCGGCCCTCGACCGGCATACCGAGGGCTGGGTCGCCGGCCTCCAGATGGCTGCTTTTGCGCTCCAATCTCGCATCGCCGCCGGCGGGGCGGAGAGCAGTCGCCGTTTCATCGCCAGCTTTTCCGGTCGGCACCACTTTATCCTCGACTATTTGACCGACCAAGTCTTGAGCCGCCAGTCTGAGCCGATTCAACGGTTCTTGCTGCGTACCTGTATCCTGGAGCGCATGTGCGGCGATCTCTGTGACGCCCTCGTCGGTCAACCGGCGGCCGGCGAGCCGAGCCAGCGCGTCCTGGAGCATTTGCAGCAGGCGAACTTGTTCGTCGTGCCGTTGGACGACGAGCGTCACTGGTACCGTTACCATTCACTCTTTGCCGAGCTGTTACGCGCCCGGTTGCAGGAACACACTCCCGATCGAAGGGGCGACCTGCACCGCCGCGCGGCGGTGTGGTATGACGCCCATGATCTGTCCGCCGAGGCCGTGCATCACGCCCTGGCGATTCCCGACTATGAATTGGCCGCCGAGGTGATCGAGCGGGCGATTCGACAAGTACCCACCTGGTCCAGTCTCAGCACGTCCACATTCATGGGCTGGCTGAACAGGCTGCCGCAGGCCGTGATCGAGGCGCGTCCGTGGCTGCGACTATTTGCCGGGCGCGTCAGTTATGTCAGCGGGAAGCGGGAGAGCGCCATTCAAACCCTGTGTGAACTGGAGCGTTCATTGGGCCAAGCCCCCACCCATCCTGACGCCGAGCGCATCCTGCTGCTGGCCGCGTTGGACCGCGCCTCCTACGCCGCCGTGCACGGGGAGGTGCAGCAGGCCTCGCAGCTCGTCCGCCGCGTGCTGGCCGAACTGCCGCCAGACGAGGTCAACACGCGCATTCGCGCTCTGTCCATCCTCGGTCTGTCCAGCTTTCGCGCCGGCGACGTGCGGGAGGCCGACCGCGTCTTTTCGAGCATCATCGGGATGGCGCGCGCCGCAGGCTGGGGCTTTGCCGTCGCCTCTTTTCTCTGCAACCTGGCCGAGATTCACGTCGTCCGGGGCCGGCTCCGGCGGGCGATCCAGATCTGTGAGCAAGCCATCACATTGGGCGCCGTTGACGGCCGGCCGACGCACATGGTCGCCTTTGCCCACTTGGCGTTGGGCAAAATCCTGTACGAGCAGAACGAGCTACCCGCCGCCGAGGATCATCTCTCGCAGGGATTGGCCCTTTTGGAACACGGCCAAATCACGATTGGCATAGAGACCGGGCACGCTGCCCTGGCGCTGACCCGGTTCGCCCAGGGGAATGCGGCCGGCGCGGCGGCTGCGATGGACGAGGCCGTCCGAGTCGCCCAGGCGAACGACATCCCCCGCCTCTCGATGCTGATATCCGCTTACCAGGCGCGGCTCTGGCTGGCCCAGGGCCGGATCGGTCCGGCCGCCCAGTGGGCAGACGACTATCGGCGCAGCGAACCAGGCGACTATTTGCGCGAGTTCGAGGATTTGACCCTGGCCCGCGTCCTGCTGGCCCAGGGAGAGCCGTCTCAGGCCGCACAGCGGCTGGATGCCATCGTGACGGCGGCGGAAGCTGCCGGTCGGACGGGCGCGTTGATCGAGGCGCTGACTGTGCGCGCCCTGGCCCGGCAGGCAATGAGAGAGGGCGGCGGGGCGCGCGACGACCTCGCCCGCGCCCTCATCCTGGCCGAGCCGGCGGGGTACGCGCGCGTCTTTGTGGATCACGGCCCCTCAATGGCCCAACTTTTGCGAACGGCCCTCTCCCGGGAAGCGGCAGCCGATTACGCCGCGGCCCTCCTCGCGCTATTCCGGCCGTCGGCAGGCTCCCGCGCCCCAGTCTCCCAATCCGCCCTTGTGGAACCGCTGACGGACCGCGAAATGGAGGTTCTCGCCTGCCTGGCGGAGGGGCTTTCCAACGCCGAGATCGGACAGCGGCTCTCCATCGCGCTGCCCACGGTCAAATCCCACACGCGCAACATTTACGGCAAACTGACGGTCGGCAGTCGGAAAGCGGCCGTCGCGCGCGCGCGGACGTTGGGTATCCTCCCATAACCCATCCCATACCCCGATTTCATACCCCAATCATACCGCCGGGATGATGCGCGTCATCCCTCTTTTGTGCTATACTACAGCCGAGATGAACGATCCAGTCACGTATGAAATCCAGATCGAAGGGTGGATCGGCGCGCGCTGGGCGAGCTGGTTCGACGGGATGGCCCTGGTCCACAGCGGCACGGAGGACACGTCGCCCGTAACCGTGCTCACCGGTCCCGTCGCTGACCAGGCGGCCCTGCGCGGCCTTTTGACCAAGATTTTGGACCTGAACCTGACAGTGATCTCGGTCAAGCGGCAGGAGCAGGAGCATGCATAAAAGGAGAAAGTCGAATGTCTCGCGTGATACAGTCATTTGGTGAATTGACGGCGGAGCAGCAGGCGCGCGCTGGCGGCAAGGGCGGCGCGCTGGCCCGGCTCTATCAGAGCGGCTACCCGACGCCGGATGGGTTCGTGATCCTGCCCACCGCTTTTGCCGACGATGGGCTGACGAGCGAGGCCTGGAACCAGACACAGGCCTACCTCGACCGTCTGCGCGGCGGCGACTGCGCTGTCCCCTTTGCCGTCCGCTCATCGGCGATGGGCGAGGATTCAGCGCAGGCCTCCTTCGCCGGCGAGTTCGAGACGGTGTTGAACGTCGTCACCGACGAGGATGTCCACCGGGCGATCCTGACGGTCTACCACTCGCGACGGAACGAACGGGTGCAGGCCTACAGCCAGGCCCAGGGGCTGGACGGGAGCCGCGAGATCGCCGTCATCGTCCAGCGGCTGGTGTACGCCGAGCGCGCCGGCGTGCTCTTTACCGCTCACCCGGTCACCGGGCGGCGGGACCAGGCGATGATCAGCGCCGCTTGGGGGCTGGGTGAAGCGGTCGTCGGCGGGCTGGTCACGCCGGACACCCTGGTCGTCGCCAAAGCGACCGGGCGCGTGCTCTCCCGCGAGACGGCGGACAAACAGGTGATGACGGTCCGCGCGGGGAGCGGCACGGAAGAACGGCCCGTTCCAGAAGCGCAGCGCCGTGCTCCGGTCCTCTCCGACGAGCAGGCCGCGGAGCTGGTCCGTTGGGGCGCGCGGATCGAGGCGGACTACCGCATGCCGATGGACATTGAGTGGGCCTGGGCGGAGGGCGAGTTTTTCATCCTCCAGGCGCGGCCCATCACGGCGCTTCCTCTCCCTGAACCGCCGCCGCCAAGCGAGTGGAAGCTGCCCGAGGGCGCGTACATGGCGATGCGGAACAACATCGTCGAGTTGATGGCCGACCCGCTGGCCCCACTTTTTGCCACCCTGGGCCGCTCGGCGATCAACGCCAGTATGGGCCGCCTGCTGGCTGACTTTTTCGGCGATCCGGGCATGGTGCCGGATGAACTGATCATCATCGTCAACCAGTATGCCTATTACAACGGCTCGTGGTCGGCCTGGCAGATGCTCAAGATCCTCCTCAGCAGCGTGGGAATCTCAAAGCGGATGTTCACCGGCGCGGTCGAGCGCTGGACAGAACAGGGCCGCCCGCGTTACATCGACACGGTTCAGCACTGGCTCGCCCAGCCCTGGCAGCAGGCCTCGACGGTCGAGCTGCTGAGCGCAGCCCGCGAACTGTCCGAGGCGGCGATCGACGCCTACGGGGCACTCGTGGGCGGGGTGATCCCCGCGGCCTGGATCAGCGAAGGCCTGTTCACCCTGGTTTACAACGTGCTGGTCAAGCGGCGCGGCGATCCCGCTGCCCCCACCTTTCTGCTCGGTTTCGACAGCCTCCCCATCCAGGCCGAAAAGTCGCTCTATGACCTGGCCGGATGGGCGCGCGAGCGCGACGAACTCGCCGCCTACCTGGGCCGCACGTCCGCTGCACAGCTTGTCGCCGACCTGGCCGCCGATCAACCGCCGGCAGGTGTGGATGCGGAAGAATGGGCTGCGTGGCGCGATCGCTTCCAGGCTTATCTGGATCGCTACGGCCACGCGATCTATAACCTCGACTTTGGCACGCCGGTGCCCGCCGACGACCCGCTCCCGACCTTGCAAACGCTCAAGCTGTTCGCCGGCGGTGAAGGCGCGAACCCGCACGAGCGGCAACAGGCCGCCGCCGCTCGCCGCGAGCAAGCCACGCAGGCCGCATTGAGCAGGCTAAAGGGGCTGCGGCGCAAGCTCTTCCGCCGCTTTCTGGCCTCGGCGCAGCGCTACGCGCCGCTGCGCGAAGACGGGCTGGCCGAAGTGGGGCTGAGCTACCCCTTGCTGCGACAGATGTTGCGCGAGGTGGGCCGCCGCCTGGTTCAGAACAAGGCGATCGCCCAGGCCGACGACATCTTTTGGCTGCGCCAGGAGGAGGTCGAGCAAGCCGCGGTCAGGCTGGACGCCGGCGAAGGGCTGGACGACCTGACCGGGATCGTCCCACAGCGCAAGGCTGCCTGGCAGGCCGCGCGACGGGCGTCGCCGCCGCTTGCCTTGCCGCAGATCAAGCTCTTTGGCGTTGACCTGGCCGAGCTCAAGGCGCGCAAGGGCAGGGGCAAAGGGAATGTGCTCAAGGGGGTCGCCACCAGCCCGGGCCGGGTCACCGCCCCGGCGCGCGTGCTGGCCGGGCCGGAGGATTTCGCCCGCATGGAGACGGGCGAGGTGCTCGTCGCCGCGCTGACCACCCCGGCGTGGACGCCGCTCTTTGCCCGCGCCGCCGCCGTCGTCACCGACGTGGGTGGGCCGCTCAGCCACGGCTCGATCGTCGCCCGCGAGTACGGCATCCCGGCGGTGCTCGGTACGGGCACGGCGACCACCCGCATCCGCAGTGGGCAGATGGTCACCGTCGATGGCAGCCGCGGCGAGGTGATTCTGGAGGAATAGAAAGATGCTTTACAGGGGTCAAAGTGCTGGATGTGAGGGATCCGGCTCATCCTCACAAGGTTGGCGAGTATGGCAGCGTGAACGGCGCTCATGACGTCTATGTGGATGGACCCTTTGTCTATATCGCAGAAGGCAGAAAAGGGTTGATCATCCTGGAATTCAGTGTCAGTCAAAAATAGAGGAAAATGATGCAAGCAGACAGGTTTCAAGAACCGGTAATGATGCATATCCCTGTCGGACCATTTCTGATGGGGATTAGCGATCGGCAGATTGATCGACTAGCTCGAATAGACGACTCGGTGCAAAAGTGGAAGGAAAAAGGCTACTTTGACAGGGAGCAGCCGCAGCACACGGTCACGCTGACAAGCTATGATATGACCAAGTATCCGGTGACGGTGAGGGAATATCGAGCGTTTGTCGCAGCCGGGGGATATCGGATGACTCGATACTGGACCGAGGCTGGTTGGGCGTGGCTTGAGTCAACAAAGAGAGTAAAGCCGATGTTCTGGGGCGAAGAGAAATGGAGTGGAGATGATCAACTACCGGTGGTCGGGGTGAGCTGGTACGAGGCGAGAGCGTATTGTGAATGGCTGGGAGAAGAGACAGGAAGGCGCTACCGGCTGCCAACGGAAGCCGAGTGGGAGAAAGCGGCGCGGGGAACAGATGGGCGGTTGTATCCGTGGGGAAATGAATTTGAGGCATGGCGATGCAACACGCGGGCAAGCGGTCTGAATCGTACGGTGCCGGTAGGGCAACATAGTCCAGCAGGAGAGAGTCCGTACGGATGTGCGGAGATGGGAGGGAACGCATCAGAATGGACACTGAGTGAATACAGATCGTATCCATACGCAGAGGACGATGGGCGGAATCAGGAAGAAGGGGAAGGGATGCGAGTGATAAGAGGGGGATCGTGGCACAAACCAGTGTTGCGGGCACGAGTGGTTGCCAGAGGTATGAATGATCCTTTTTTCTCAGATGACGATGTGGGATTTCGATGTATGCGAGAAGGTTGATAGATTCCGATTATGTCAGTTTTGGCCCGCCGGACAGTGCGCCCTATCACCGATTTGGGTTCGCGTGAGGTCTGTTTGGCGCTGTGCAGCAGCGCCAAATTAAATCTCGAGTCTAATGGAGTTTGCACATGGTTCAGAATGCGGGTAAACCGGACGGCGCGATGGATTGGCGTCTTACGCCAAGTCTGCGCAGGAAAGCACTGCGCGTCACACTTGTCATCGCAGCAGCCGTACTCCTCTTTAGTTGCGGCCTCACATTGGGAGGGCTGCCGCAGGCCTGGCCGGCGCCAGCATTAACCTCCCAGCCCACTGGGCCGATCCTCTCGGACGCGCATCCGACGTTGGCACTGGCTCTGGACAGCTATGTGGGGCGCTATGCGGGGCGCGATCGTTTCGCCGGTTCGGTCCTGGTGGCTCACCGGGGGCATATTCTCCTCAGCAAGGGCTACGGCCTGGCGAACCATGAGCACCAGGTCCCCCATACACCTCAAACAAAATTCCGTCTCGCCTCGGTGTCCAAACAGTTTACCGGTGCTGCCATCGTGCATCTGCAGCAGCAAGGCCTGCTGCGCGTGAGCGATCCCGTCTCTATTTACCTGCCCAGTTATCCACGTGGATCCGAGTTTAGTGTGCATCAACTGCTCGTTCAGACTGCGGGCATCCCCGAGTTTACGACCACCTTTGACAAGCGCACGCCGGTCACGCTTGACCAAACACTCGACCTGTTCAGTGACCGCCCGCTGGATTTTCCTCCGGGCGAGCGTTTCTCCTACAGCAACTCGGGGTACCTGATCCTGACCAAAATCATCGAGCAGGTTTCGGGACAAACCTATGCAGCCTACTTGCAGGAGCACTTTTTTGCGCCCCTGGGTATGGCCGATTCGGGCTACGAGCGCCACGAGGATATCCTGCTCCACCGCGCGGCCGGGTATACGACCGACGGTGAGCGAGTGGTCAATGCCCCGTTTGTCGATATGTCGTTTGCCGGAGGGGCCGGCGCGCTGTACTCCACGGTGGAGGACCTGTACCGCTGGGATCGCGCGCTGTACAGCGATGAGATATTGAGCGCACCCTCCCGCAGCGCGCTTTTTGCGCCGGCGGTCCTCGTTGAAGGATATGTCGAGTCACTGGCCTACCACGGCCACGCGCCAGTGTACTATGGCTATGGCTGGATCATCGATGAGCATCTGGGGCACAGGCGTATCTGGCATGGAGGCGGCATCGATGGCTTTGTGACCACACTGGTCCGGTACCCCGACGATGATCTGGTGGTAATTGTGCTCTGTAATCGTGACGACGCGCCGATCGACGTGATCAGTGATGACCTGGCAGCCATCATTTTTGAGCAGATAGACCTCGGAACTCTTGGCGAGACCCCCGATGTTTGTCAAGAGGAGTCCAAGTGAGCACACCCATCGCCATTCATACCGAGCACCTGGGCAAGACCATTGGTCGCGGTGAGCAGCGCGTTCGCGCCGTTGACGATCTGTGCCTCCGCGTCCCATCGGGCCTGGTCTATGGTTTTCTGGGGCCTAACGGGGCAGGCAAGACGACGACCATTCGTATGCTGCTGGATCTTGTGCGCCCCACCGAGGGGAAAGCCTACATCCTGGGGCATAACGTGCACGAGCATCCACAGGCGCTGCGCCGCGTGGGAGCCCTGGTAGAACACGCCGCTTTTTATCCCTTTATGAGCGGGCGCGACAATCTCGAGGTGCTGGCGCGCACGGCAAACAACCATACTCCCCGGCGTATCGTCGAGCTGCTGGAACAGGTGGGCTTGAGCCAACACGCCAGTCGCCGGGTCAGAGACTATTCTACAGGTATGAGACAGCGCCTGGGTATCGCCGCCGCTCTGCTAGGTGACCCCGACCTGGTCATTCTCGACGAGCCGACCAATGGCCTGGACCCGGCGGGCATTCACGGGATGCGCAACTTTGTCCGGGATCTGGCGCATATCCATGGCAAGACCGTCTTTCTGTCCAGCCACCTGCTTGGCGAGGTCGAGCAAATATGCGACCGGGTGGCGATCATCCATCGAGGCCGCCTGATGGCCGAGGGCGCAGTGACCGAGTTCCTGACCGATGGCGCACAACTGCGCGTATTGGCCTCTCCCCAAGACAAGGCGCTGGCTGTCCTGAAGGAGGATTGGCCTGCCGCCGTGCATGGCACGTGGCTCGTCGTTCGCGCTTCCACTCGGGACAGTCCGCGTCTGGTCAGGCAGTTGATATCGCACGATGTGGATGTGTATCAGGTGGTCGTCCAACAGCGATCCCTGGAAGAAAAGTACCTGGCTGTCACTCGGGGTCAACCCCAAGAGGAATCCGATGTTTGAACTGCTACGCGCCGAGTGGAACAAGGCGATCAAGAACCGCCTCCCATTGTACTTTCTAGTGTGGATCTATGCGGTAGGCTTGGCGATGCTCTACCTCTTGCTGACCTTTTTTTCTTTGGTTTTCGACAAGGTCGAGTATGGCGTCACTGCTTTTAGCTCGGGTTTGTGGACCACCGATGTGGTGCGCACGTGGGGCATGCTTTACCGCTTTCCGTATAACGTTCTAGGGCGGCTGCTGCCCCTGGCCTACATGGCCGTGATGGTTGCCGGCGAGTACGAGTGGGGCACCTGGAAGAACATCGTCCCGCGCACCCGACGCGCGCGGCTTGTCTTGTCCAAGATCGTGATCCTGACAGTGCTTGTGATGCTGTCTGTACTCGTGACCTCGGCGGTCACTGGCGTGGGACAAGGCCTGGCGCATTGGGTCGCCAGCCGGCCCTACGGCCCACCCATGAGTGGGGCGGTGCTGCGTGCGTTTGCGCGCGACTACTGCGAGCAAATGTTTCTCGGTCTGCTCTCGATGCTCCTGGCGTCTGCTTTTGCTGCGCTGTCGGCTGTGGTCACACGATCGGTGGTCGGTACACTGCTGGCCGGGTTTTTGTACTCGCTGAGCGAGGAGGTATGGCTGCCCCTGATTGACCTATTGTGCGGCCTCTTTGATCGGCCCGAGCTAATCGCTCTCTACCAATACACACCCCGATACTGCCTGGAGAACATTCATGCCTGGCTGGTCCACGGGCACGCCTTTACGCAGATAGTTGGCTGGGGTGGTCCGATCACGTTCACCGCTCAGCCAGGGCTGGTTCTCTCGTTCTTGGTCTTTGTGTGCTGGATCGGCGGCTTGATTACGCTGGCCATCCTCGAGTTCCAAGCGCAGGATATTACATGTTGACATCATCCATAAAAACAGGGATCGCGATATGAAGCCACAGACAGATGCGGGTTCGTCCGCTTTACCCGCTATTAATGAGGACGAGGAATGCAACTGGTGATCACGCCTGGTGCTCTCCTCGGATACGGTGGGCAATTCCGACAAGCTGCTAGGAGCCCCGGCTTCTGGAGGACCTCGGTATAAAAGAGGGGATCTGTCCCATCAGGATTTGGCCCGTTCCTGCGCCTGCACCCCATTTAGCTTTCTCAGATCGAACGAAAACACCGCCGGAGGCTTGCGCTGTTCGGTGTCCAGCGTGCCAATGTATCCCAACGTCGTCTTGACGTCGGCGTGCCCCCCAGGTTCTGCTGGATGGCGACTAGGGGGCGCAGTCTAATACGTCTGGGGTTCCGTTGACAACGAGGCTGGTGATGGATACGGCTTCCAGTGCCCGATTTGGAGGCGTGTGCGCTAGGGGGAGGCCCTGAGCAGTCCGTGCGCACCGCGGAGAAAGCCATCTCTCAGATCTTGAGCCGGGATGGTATCTGCCAGCTCATCGACAAGCTGGCGCGCGCTTAAAAAGTGCCCTTCGGCCTCCGCCGCCTGTCCCATCGCGCCGTGCACGTGGCCCAGGCTGGCGTGCAGACGCCACAGCAGGAATCGCGAGCTTGGCATCTGAGCGTTTCGCACCGCAGCCTGCAGCAGCGAACCAGCCTCCTCGGGTTGCCCCATGGCGGCCAGGGCTTGGGCCTTCAAATGCCACAGGTAGGGGGTGACCTTATCGGGCGACATGCCGGGGGCCGACGTGATCAGGCGCCCGGCGATCTCTAGCGCCAGGGACGCCCGGCCCTGGAGGAGCGCCAGCTCGGCGCGTCTGGCCCAGCAGGTGCGCTTGTGAATGCTATCCATGGGCGTCCCCGGCGAAAGCAGCGTATCCAGCCAGGTTTGGGCCTGCGCCAGGTCGTTGAGCAAGCAACAAGCCCCTGCCAGGCACCCGGTGGCGTGGTGGATCCAGTGCTGGGAATGGAGCCGTTCCGCCAGGGCCAGCGCTTGCCTGAGCTGCAGTTGCGTCTCCTCAGCGGCAAACAAGGCAACGTACAACTCGCCCAGGATGGACCGGCTCCCTGCCATCCACTCGCGATGGCCTATGGCGGTGGCGACGCTCAGCGAATCCTGGACGGCTTCCAGGGCGCATCCGTATTGGCCCTCCGCCGCATGCAGGAGGCTCAGAGACCAAAGCGCCCAGGACTCGGCGGACGGCGAGTTGGTGTCACGTGCGAGCCGGAGCGCCTGCTCCAGGTCAGCCCAGGCGTTGATCGCGATGGCCGGCGAGACCGAGGTGGGCGTGCCCAAGGGGCCGCCGCCGGCCAACCCGCGGCCCGTCAGGCTGGCCGCAAGGCCAGTCTGGTCGTCCATCCGTTGCCATAGCGCGATGGCGCGATCATAGTACGCCACGCTGGCCGCAAACTCGCCTCGGATCATGCTGGCAAGACCCAATTGGTCCAGCGTGCTGGCAGTCTCCCGCGCGTCCCCCGCCTGCTCGACCACGGCCAGGGCTTGGCGGTGATACTCGATCGCCACCGGCAGGTTGTCCGCATTGGTGTGCCAGTTGCCTACCCAGTTCAGGCTTTCCGCATAGACCGCTGGATCGTCCATGCGGCGGGCCAGGTCCAGAGACCGATCGATAAAGCCACGGCTCTCCCCATAGTCGCGCGAACCCCACAGCCTGGCCAGGTTGAGCAAGGCGCGCCACTCAACGCGACGCTCGCCGGCGGTCTGTCCTGCCTGGCGGGCGGTCTCATAGTCGGCGCGGGCCTGCTCGAACCGGCCCAGGGTTTCGTAGGCCAGGCCACGTTTGCCGTGCAGGCTGGCCAGCGTGGCGACGTCGGGCGCCACGCGCGCTGCCAACGCGAGGGCCTGGGTGTACAATGTGATCGCTTCTTCGTGCGCATATCTGCGCGCGGCGCGCTCGGCGGCCAGGGCCGAGTAGTGGAAGGCCGGGCCCTCGTCCCCGGCCCGGAGAAAGTGGTAGGCCAACTGGACGGCAATCTCACTCTGATGCCCATCGTAGAGGTGCTCCAGCGCCGCCGCAACCTGCCCGTGCAGCAGCCGCCGCTCCGCCCGGCCAAGTCGCCGGTAGAGATACTCCTGAATCAGGATGTGGCCGAACTTGTAGACGGCGGCCCGTCGTGATCCGACCTGCACCTCGCCCTGCTCTCTGACCAGCCGGTGCAGCGTCTCGAGTTTCCGCAAGTCCCGCAGCAGAGATCCCTCGGCGGCGCCCTGTACCGCAGCCAGCACCTCGGCCGTAAACCGCTCGCCCTCCACGCTGGCCGCGCGGACGATCTGCCGCAGTCTCGGTTCCAGGTGATCGATGCGCGCCTCGATGGCCGCCTCCACCCGGGCGGGCAGGGCCTGCCAGTCGAGCTCCGGTCCCTCGAGCCAGGCGCCGTCTGCTTCGTCGCGGACCAGGTCGCCCCGTTCCTGCATGGCTCGCAGCAGTTCGATGGTGAACAAGGGGTGACCCGCCGTGCGGTGGAACAAGGCAGCCCGGAAATCCTCCCCCAAGCGATTGGGTTCCGTGTCCAGGAAGGCATCGACAAAGCGGCGGCCCTCCCTCTGCTCGGCGAGATCGAGGTCTACCCACACGTCGCCGAAGGTGCGTTTGAACTCGTGTAACACCTTCTCCAGCGGGTGGCGCTCGCCGCGCTGCCCGGGCCCCAACTCTTCCGGCCGGTAGGCGCACACAATCAGGACGCAGTTGCCCACCTGGACAAGCCGCCGGCCCAGATGGAACAGGAGACCGATCGAAGCGTTGTCGGCCCACTGAACGTCGTCCAGGATCAACGCCAACGGGTACTGGTCTGCCACAGCGCCCAGCACCCGGGCGCACTGCTCGAACAGAAAGAGCTGCTCCAGGTCCATGTCCCCGCTCCGAGCCCGTTCGACCAGCGCCCGGAGGTGCGCCAACCAGCCATTGGCGTCCGGCGTGGCGTGAGTCAGGCGCGAGAGCAAGGCGTCGCCGTCCAGGAGCGTGCCGATCAACGACGGCCCCCAGGTCAAGAGGGCGGTCATGACCAGCGGCAGTGCGTCCCATACCCGCCGGGCGTGATCGCGCCGGATGGCGCCTGCCGACCAGCGGCCTTCCAGATCGCCGGTGAGCATGGCCATCACGTCACGGAAGGGAAGATAGGGGTCGCCGGTGCCGGCGTAGGCATTGCAGTTGCCCTGGGCGACCAAGAGCTCGGGATGCGCCCTCGTCGCGCGGCGGACGAACTCGCCCAGCAGCGCCGACTTGCCCTGGCCCGGCCCGCCGGTCACAAAGGCGACGCGGCCCGTTCCTTCCAGCGCCTGATCGGCAAAGGCGGCCAAACGGGCCAGTTCCCGGTCGCGGGCGACAAAGAGCGGCGGAGAGGCATCGTCTTCGCCCTCGAGCAGAAAGCGCGGAGGATGGAAAGCTGGCGGGCGGGCGTGAGTTGGAGGAAGGATCTCCAGTTCGCCGTCCCGGATGCGTCCGGCAAGCTGTGTTGTCTCTGTCTCTGGCTTGATCCCCAGCTCGTCTGCGAGCACCGCGCGGCAGGCCTCGTATTGGGCCAGGGCCTCGGCGCGCCGGCCGCTGCGGGCCAGCAGGCGCATCACCTGGCGGCGGGCCGTTTCATCCCACGGTTCCAGGTCCACCTTTCTCCAGGCGTGGGCCAGCGCTCGCTCGTATTCGCCCTGGTGTTCATAGCCTGCCACCAGGCGGGACAGGAGGTCCAGCACCTGGCGCTGAATCTGTTCGCGCCTGAGGACCCGCCACTCTTCAAAGAGGGCGCTGTTGGGCAGGGACAGGTCCTCCAGGAAGGTGCCGCGGCACAGGTCAAGGGCCTGCTCCAGGGCCTCCGGTCCCGCGAGCTCCGTCCGCTCCAGGCCGGCCAGCGATCCGGCAAAGGCGCGGGAATCTACCCAGCAGTCGCCGTCGGGGTTCAGGACGATGGCTTCGCGGCTGCCAAGGAGGAACGGCGGCTCGGCGCCATAGTCGCCGATGGCCAGGCGGAGGGAACGGAGGGTGTGGCGCAGGTTGGCGCGGGCCGCGCCTTCCGGGCGGTCGGGCCACAGCATCTCAGCCAGGGCTTCACGGCGGTGAGGGCTGCCGGCCTCGTCGGCCAGATAGGCCAGCAGGGCGCGGGTCTTGAGCGTTTCAAAACGGGTGACTGGTTCGCCGTCCAGGGTCACCTCAAATGGCCCCAACAAGCGAATGTCCAGGCGGGTCATGCGACTACCATCCCCCTCAGGCGCGGAGCGGAGGCTATGCTGGCGGTAGGTGGCACGCTTCCCAGGATGATGCGATGCCCCGCTCCCCTTCCACGGTTCAACAGACACGACCGATTGCTAGCCAGTATACCACCACCGAAGCCGGGCTGCAAACCGCGCACCGACAAGGTCGTGTATCCGTTAGTTGATCACACGCTTTCCACACGCTCCGGGGGTATGCTGTACTCAGATGTGGTCGAATCTGACGGCAGGAAAGAGGCGGGACAGCGAAGGAAAGGGGGGGGAGGGACGATGGACTAGCTGGCTCTGGGCGAAGGTGGTGAGTGGTTTGATCAATCAGTAAGAGAGAGGAGAACGGACGATGAATAAGAAACTGTTAGGGCTTGTTGGCTTGATCTTGCTGGCGGCGGTCCCCTTGTTGTCGAGTTGCGCCTCGTCGGATGAAACGGCGGCGCTCCAGGCCCAGGCGGACCAGGTAGCCAGCAACAAGGAGGTCGTTCACAGGTTCGTCGAGATCTTTGAGTCGGGAAACTGGGACGACATGGACCAAGTGATTGCCAGCGATTGTGTGCTTCACTATCCGGGCGGCGTGGACGTCAATGGCTTGGAGACGATGAAAGCCGGCTGGGTCGTGTTCTTTGGCGCCATGAGGGATATGCGCGTGACACCCGTCGCCGAGATCAGCGAGAGCGACCTCCTCGTCGATTTCTACACCTTCGAAGCCACTTACGAGGGAGACTATATGGGGCAACAGATCGCCGGCGCGCCGATCAAGTACAACCAGGTGGAGATGATGCGTATTGCGGACGGCAAGATCGTCGAGTGGTGGGTTGAGAATGATCGGCTGTGGATGTCGCAGCAGCTCGGGTTCGATCTGATGCCTCAGTAGATGACGACTTTTGCGGTGCCTTGAGCGGCAGTAACCGCCACCGAGAGATGAGAGAGCGAAAGAGGCTGTACCTGGCCTACCTGCTGCGCCTGTGGCAGGTGCGGAACAAGGGGCAGACCGGTTGGCGGGCTTCCGTTGAGAATGCCCACACCGGCGAGCGGTTGGGTTTCGCTCACCTCGATGAGCTCATCGCCTTCTTGCGAGAGCGGACCGGTCTGTCGCCGCCCGAAGAGGGGATGGCGCAGGGCGAACGCACACCCAAGGCAGGTTCCGAGTCAGAGGAAGAAGAGTCGTACTGAAAGAAAAAGTCAGCGACAAACTGTGACTCTTTGATCCGGTCGCGGAGGAGTGGGGCCAGATACTACCGGGTTCGACGAATTCATAGGTGGCCGTGGAAAGCGGTAGAGAACCCGGTGTAAGTCTTTACCTTAAAGGCGCCCGGAATGGTGGCTTTGCCAATATCTGGACTTGGCACCCACGCGCCAAGCCCAGGTTTTCTGACTGGATATAATCCAGAGCCCTTTGGGTAACAATGGTGGAAACCCCGCGGCGCGCAGAGGATCGGGGATGCCGTGGAGATGAAGTGCATGATCAGGAAAATGGAGCCGTTTGCCTGCCCAGCGCCCGTTACCAGGGATAGCCCTTGAGGCCCTGGCAGCCCTTCAGCGCCGAGATCTCGCCACAGTGGACGTTGATGTGCCAGATGATATAGATCTCCAACACCTGGGCCAGGTTAACATCGTCGCCCAATTCCTGGGTGACCAAGTCCATTTTGCGTTCCAGATCTGCCGGTGCGAGAGTGGACAACCAGTCCAGAGCGGTCTTCTTGACCTGAGTAGCGCGTTCGTGCAGCATAGACAGGTACTCTTGAACGTCTTGCATTTTGACCTCTGCCGGCGCGCCGTCGGGGATTATTTCCCGCCCTATGCAGTAATGATTTACAAAGTGATCTACATAGGCAATGATATGCCAATAGATGGCGCCGATGGAGCTTGCGACGCCAGGAGGCGTCCAATCGGCTTGCTCCTGGGTCAGGTCGGCGGTGACCAAACCCAAGACATCAAAGGCAAGACCCAACGAGTATTGAAGCAGTTCAACGGTATTCATCTTCTCCTCATTTCTCGAGTGCCACGCTGGCCTGAAAGAGCCGGTGCTGGGCACTGAAACTGACAGGAATCCTGTCCTGGCCGAAAAGCACGTCCATTCTACACCAGAGCGCAATTTCCCCCACTTTGGTAGAATAGCGACCTGCCCACCCTAATCCGCGAGGTAACCGATGACCTTTATCCGTCAAAGTGTACATTCTCTTTGCCAGGTTGTCAAACAACGCTTGCGCCAAGGGCATCGAGCAGCACATCCCGTGCCAGCCAGAGCGACCAGATGCGCCTCCCGCTGGCGGCAAAGTCACATCTCGCCCTATGCTGGGTGGTCTGCATCACGACTACTTCTGGCAAACCGCAGACAGTGCTGGGCAAGCAGCGCACCAGCCCTCGAGCTGTCTCCACTAACTGCTCACACTGCCTGACATTCCCCTCTCTATCTCCGGCATCTTCTCTCCACAGACCGGATAGATGGCGCGCGCCAGTTGTGGCCTATTTGACGACGGTTTCTGCTCCCTGCCAGCTCGAAACCCCCCTCGATCGGTCTCCAACTTGCTGGATCAAGGGAATATCGCCCTGACCGACCAGTTCTCCCCACCCATTCTCTGCTTCCCACACCACCTGAGACGCGCGATTCTCAATCGAGTCTGGCTAAAATGAGTTGGAAAAGATACTGGTTAAATTGTCTTTGTCAGCCTTGACACAGAATCATTGCCCAAAAAGCTTCGAAACAGGTCAAAAAAGACACTTCATGGGCCGCGTAACCCAGATTGACCCTCCAAGCATGGGGGTAATGAACGCAATGGCTATGGAAATAGGAACTCGAACAGTTTTTAGCCAGACTCTTCTCAATCCATTGGGGCTGACTTTAGAACGGATGGGCTTTTCGGCCAGGACAGGCTAACTGCAGCGATGCATAAATTCGTTCCGCTTTGCGCCGGCCCGCACCGCGGGCTGATTCTCAGCCATAGAAGAGGCGGCGCTAGGCCCACAAATTGGCCGAAAAGTGCCCTAACACCGGCTCTTTA
>Ga0180432_10001193_pt1 | contig 41485 bp, 45 predicted proteins | sample SS_ome_10_FD_132414 | JGI IMG/M metagenome (GOLD analysis project Ga0180432, IMG submission 132414) | Hypersaline lake sediment archaeal communities from the Salton Sea, California, USA - SS_1_MS_2 metaG | ecosystem: Environmental > Aquatic > Non-marine Saline and Alkaline > Hypersaline >... | reverse complement strand
TCATCTTCTCCCCCTTCCCCGGCGAGGGCATCCACACAGATGCAGTACAAGCACTTACCAGAATACCAGACGTCCGGGTCGTCGCCTTCGCACTTGCCGTCCGGGTCTGGACAGTCCTCGCAATCGCGCACGATCTCCAACGCCTCCCGTTGCCGCCTGTTCTTGGCTTCAAGCTCGGTGATGCGTGCCTCAAGCCCATTGCGCTCGTCCATCAGGCAGGCCTGACAATTACAGTCGCTCTCGTGTTTACTCATTGTCTCCCCCCCCCCAGTACGGACATCATCAGGATAGCCCACATGCAGCACACCACGATGGCCGGGGTCTGCTGCATGTGAACCACGACGATACCGGCCGCGATCCCCACGGCGTCGGCAACGAGGTCAGCCCACGACCAGTACTTCCCCGGCACGTTCTTCACCTTGCCGAGGTACAGGTCGTAAGCCTCTTTGCCGATCCCCCAGGCCGCAGCCACCGTGGTGCCCCACGGCAACGAAACAAGCACGGCCCCAAAGATGGTCAGGGCCGCGCAAATGCTGAAATGCCAGAGCTTGTCTTGTCCGATCACTTTTGCCTCCCGTGCAAAAAGGAGTGCGCGAGTGGTCTGGGGAGTCGAACCCCTACCCTTTCGGGCAGTGCCGATCACGACCACAAGCGCACTCCAGCGTTCCTACCTGATCCGCAACCCCTTGCCACGCTCCCCGATCCGGGCGAACGGCAGGATCTCACCATCACCGGCCTTGTCGAACTCGTCCAACTTCTCGCGAATGGCGTCGGAGTTCTGCTTGTAGACCGTTTCCTCGATGCGCGCCCAATCGGGCAACTGCTCCGGGTCGAGGTCCACTTCGAGCGGGGCCTTGCCGCCATTTGCCTGGACGCCCACCTGAAAGCGGGCGGTCTCCATCTTCTTGATCCCGTGGAACTCGAAGATGTGCATCAGGTTTTCTTTGAGCTTCTTGGCGGTGTTCTCATCCACCTTGGCCCGGTTCGCGAGGCGCTTGCTCTCAGCCTTGCGGGCGTCGGCGCGGGCGAGCAGGATCTGGATGAAGGCGACGTAGTTGTCTACCTTCCATTCCATGTTGTCCTTGATCTCGTTTGCCCACTGGACGAGGACCGCTTGGACTTCGGGGTCTTCGATGTCGTTGTCGTGGTCGGCCAGTAACTGATCGAAAGCCATGAGGTCTTCGCTGATCTGAAACAGGGTTTGCTTACCCATAGTGCTGCCTTCCCTTCTTGCTAATCGCTAAGTTTGATTGCCTTCAGCTTGCCATTGACCGGCTTCTGGCCGGTCAGCTTGGTCATTGCGAGTTCGTGCCCAATCGTAGAGACTGCGGTGCGGATCTGCGCCCCCAGGACCTTTGCCGTTTCGGGCGTGATCTCCTTTTCTTGCAGAGCACTGAAGATCTCCTCCGCGCTCCTTCTCAAATCGGCACTGCTGCTCCATTTCTTTGCTGCCATAATCAGGCCTCCCACTTTCTTATCCGCTGTAAAAGAATCCATGTTTTCAGTATCTCTTCGTCTTTGGTTGAGATCCCCAACCGCCACAGGTTGAGCTTCGCAAGGCAGATCTCTTCCATGGTCGGGTACGGCATCAGCCCAGAGCCATCCCCTTCCTTAGCAATGCGCACCTCTTTGTATTTATCCACATTAGCTAGATTAAGAAACCCTGTGCCCATTCACCAAGCTCCATACATCAAGAAGCGTCAGGGCCGTTACCCGCAAGTCAATCGGGCAGTCCTCAAAATCGACCCCTGGGAGATACCTTTCCATCGCCCCGTCGAGCCTTGCATTGCGCCTTCTCCCATTCAGCCTGCATGCCTTTGAGCAGTAAGAGGTAGCCAGGGCGCTGGTAATTACCTTGCCGCACCATCGGCAAATGCGTCGGCCACAATTTTTGCATGTCCAGCCGCCATACACCTTTTCATGGCGACCAACGATTCCTTGCCTATGCCGACAGCCATTCTTCATCTTGCTGCTGCTCCATCAGAAAAAGTGGTGCCGGGGCTAACACGGGGCATGTGCCCCGGCACCGGGGGTGACGCTATCCGCGATTTTGCATCCACACCGGCTGGCCGTCAGCAGGCGGACCCGAGGGGCGCTGGGTTGCCCGCTGCGGTTCGGGGGTGGACGCCGTGCCTGGCGACACGGGCGCGGAAAGCGTCTGCGCGGGAGGCGCACTTCCAATGGGACGGCAGTTCGTGACGTTATTCTGGGGCCCGAAGCCCTTGCCGTCGTCCTTCACGTTCAGGGTAATCACGAGACCCTTGTCCAGCAAGTGAGCGGTGTCGCTCAAGTGCTGGATGCCCACGGCCCGCGAAAGCTGGGCAAGCTGCTTCCAGGCGCGGTCGGCCACATCCTGCTTCGGATGCTCGACGCACAGGTAGTGGAACACCTTGCGCCCGTTGTAGGGCTCCTGGGTGACGGTGAAGACCACCTTCACCATGTCGCCAGCCGAGTCGGAGTTCTTGATGCCCTCCTCGGTGACGATCGCTTCGTACTGCCCGGCCGGAAGCGGCTCGAAAGTATCCGGCTCCGGCACGTTGTCGGTGTCCAGAGGGACGCCGTTCGTGTATCTGGTCAGATCTACCATGTTCCAATGCCTCCCGTTACTGTGCTGCCGCGGCGACTTGCGCCAGGGCATTGTTCAAAGCCTCCCAACTGAGAGGCAACTCGTAGGGGAGATTCCCCCACAGACCACGCCCGCCACCCGGATGAGCCGGGCGCTCCTGCGTATACATGTAGGGCCTGCCCGGAGTCATGTCCTTGGCGTGTGCCACTTCACTCAACCCCTCGCCTTCCTTGACCACCTTCACCTTGCGCTGCAGGAACAGGGTGCCATCGGCCCACCGAGTGATGAGTTCGACAGCCTTCTCATTCACATCGCAAGAGTAGCGGTCGTAGGGCTCCATCTGCGGGTCGTTGAACTTCTTGACTCGGACATGCCCGATCAGGATGCAACCGATGTTCCGGTCGTCGCGCATCGCGTCGAGCATGGTCAGAAGGTAGCGCCACCACTTCAGGGCTTCCAGATAGCCCTTGCCGTAGCCCTTGCCAACCTTCTCGATAGATCCTGCTCCATCTTCCTTGCACACTCGATCCCAGATGATGAGTTCGAGCGCCGAGATCGAGTCGATCACGACCGTCTTGAACTCGTGGTCCTCGTTGTAGAGGGTGCCCAGAGCTTCCTCTAGGTCGGAAATCGAACTCACGACGGGAAAGGCCTGGACGTTCAGTGCGTCGATGCCTTCCTCGCCTTTGATGGGCAGAAATACCGGATTGGGCGCTTCGCCCGCAAAGGTACTCTTGCCCACCTTTGGCCGGCCAAGGCAAACCACCCGCTTAGGGCGATCTCTCCGGGCCAACTGAATGCTGCTTAAATCAAAAGCCATGACTTCCCACTTCTCCTATTCCAGGCCCAGCGCCTTGCTCAGGCACCGCTGTGCCAGTTTCCTGTACCAGTACCGCCGCCCGCCGATGTAGGTATCGGGGATCTGACGAAGGTCGGCCGTCGTCTTCCCCTTTCTGACCGGGGGAGGCCCACCACGTAGATGCCGGTAAAGCGTCGCCCGCGACATGTCGAACAGTCGCGCAAGCTCCGCAGCACTCAGGAGGTCCTCCCGGCTGAGTTCCTCCTGCTCTTTCACATCCATCGCTGCCCTCCAAATAAGACAATGTGAGACTCAATGCACCAGCATGAGACTGCTTGATACAATATTACACTGTTCTCACCGAGGGGTCAACGACCAATTCCCATGACCTTGTTTAGCCTGCGGATTCTGGCCGCGTAGTGCTTGTTGCCGAAGGGCTTTTTGTACTCTTTCGCCAGCAAAGCGTACAATTTCTTGGGTTCCTGCCCCTTCAGCAGCGCCTTCAGATCGGCCTGCTTTTCGCTCGGGGTCGGCCCCGAGATCGCGTAAGCCGCCTTCTGCAGGGCCAGGTCTTCCCGCTCCTGCTCGGTCATTTCCCGCAATTTCTTGATGTCTGCGCTGATCTGGCGCCGGATCTCCTTGCCCTTGGCACGGTTTTCAGGGGTGTTCTCTCCCTGCAGGCCACGGATCTCGGCCCACTTCTCGCTCAGATCGCTACTGAGGCTCTGCATTGCGCTGTATTCGCCACGTTCTGCCAGGGTGGCATCACCGGAGCCTATCGACTGCTGCAGCTCCTTCTTGCGCTTGTAGAAGTCCCCTGCGACTCGAGAGGTGTCCTTCCGGGCGAACAGGGTGCCAACAACCGGGATATTGGCCGGTTCTTCGAGGAAAAAGCTCGGATCGCCGATGTTTTCGAGGGTCCGGGCCAGACGCCGGTAAAGCCCACCACTGTAGGCATTCACCAAATGCTCGATCTGGGCCGGTGACTCGTTAATCATCGCGCCCAGCATCTTCGCGAACTCGGTCGTGTGCTGGGTGTACTGGTCCTCGGGCTTCCGGTTCTCCTTGATGTTCTGGGGCACGATGGGGCGCTCGGCCCAATCCTCGTTCGTCAGAACGTCGATGATCGGCCCGATAACCGCCGGCCAGTCGTTCGGGATCGCGCCTTCGAGTGCCAGCTTCACGGCCTCGATCAGTGAACCCGGGGTCCGGGCCTCCTCGATCATGGCTACCGGCAGGGCCCCGAACAGGGCCCCAAACTCGAACGGCAGGGGCGCGCGCAGCACGGTATCGGTGTCGGGGATGCGCCAGTGGGTGTAGCGCCATTTCTCGTAGGCTGGGTATTCCTTCCACCACTCCTCGTCCCTGTTGCGCCAGTAGTTGAGCATCGAGATGAAGGTGATGTAGACCAATCCGCGGGCAACAGTGCGCTTCGGGGCCTCCTTGAAGGACCGCCCCATCTTGTCGATGGACTGGACTGCCGCATTGAAGAACAGAAAGATTTCGTTCAGGTAACGGCCATACTCGCCCGCCCTGGTGAAGTTCACGGTGATGTCCTTGGCCGCGACCGCTGCGATCACTGCCGCGCTCTTGGCATCCTCCCCACGCTCGATGGCCTGGTTGTAGGCGTCGGCGTATTCGGCAAGACGCGGGCCTACCTCAGTAATGCTGAAAAGCTCTCTGAGCGCCTCAATTGGCTCCATGACTGTCACCATGCGCCGCTGCCCCTTGGTGACCGCCTTCACCTTCTTAATAAGCTTCCCGGCCCGTCTGGTGTCTTGCCCGATCCATCCAGCAAGCTGGACGCCTGCCGCGTGGTATCGCTGGTTCATCTCGGTGTCCCGGATGTGGTTGATGAGCCCACGGAACGGAGCCAGGGGGCCACCCTTCGAGAAGTCGGCAGTGACCATCGAGGTCACCGCATCTCGCTGGAAGTTCCGAATCAGGCCGAAGCCGGGGTTCAGGCCGGTGGCACCGAGGCGCTGCAGGCCCACGGCCTTGCGCGACAGCCACCCCAACCCGCCCGGCAGCACATCGCGCCGGTTGAGGTTCCGGATCACCTTGTAGAGCTTCGGGGAGACCTCGAACCAGCGCCGGGTGCCGTCGATGTCGATAGCTACGATATTGTGGCGCCCACGGTACTCTGGGGCATCGGTAAAGACCGTCAAGCTCTCGTCCCAATTGTCGAGGAACGCCGAGAAAAGCTCGTCCATGTCGGCGCCCTTCTTGGCGAGGATACCGGCAACGTCCTTCTTGATCTGCTCGGCCCCGAAGGTGGTTGACTGCCTGGGGGCGGGCACTTCCACCATCATATTGGCGATGCCGGGGTCGTTCGCGCCCTCAAAGCCCTGGTTCACCTGATCCCGAGTCACGATATTGTCGCCGTAGACCTTCACGAGCGCCCGCAGCACATCGGTACTCATGGCCATGCTGATCACCTTCTCGGCCTGCATCAGTAAGGCCTCGATGGGATCGTGGATCTCGCGGCCACTGCCGCGGATCTGGTAGAGCCCCTTACCGGTCTTGCTTTTGCCCAGATCGGCCCGGATCTCACCATCCTCGAATTGGCGCATAAAGGGTACGTAGATCGGGTTGGCCTCGACGATGCGCCGGTAGGTCGCGCTGTCGATCTTGCCAGACTCTACAAGCAGCCGAAGGATTCTCTGGCTCCAGGCCGACACCCGCTCGGCAGCATCCATGAACGCGGGGCTGTCAAAGGCCTCGATGGTGGTCTCGATGTTCTTAGCAGTCAACCCGGACTGGATGCCACGCTCCATCAGGTCTCTGGCCCGGAGCGCCACGATGTAGAGCTTGAAGTTCTCGTAGGCCTCGTTGCCCTGCTGGGTCACCGGGGACAGGGCATCCCGCAGAGATTCGCCGGTCACCTGATCGGCCAGATCCGTGGTTGCCGAAGTGGCCGCGTGCAAGAGCTTCCCGCCCGCAGCCATGCTGCACTTGGTCAAGAGCATGAACGGATCGTCCTTGGCCTTGAGCATACTGCGATCCACGCCACCGGCCTCCATAGCCCGGACGACTGCCGAGTTGATGTCGATCAGCTTCTCGTCCACCCACTCCCATGCTCGGGAGAGAATGTCATTGGTAGACCACGCCTTGCGATACGGGGTAATAAAGGCCTTCACCTGGGCGATGTCGCCCATGGCGATCCAGTCCTTCAGCAAGCCCTGCAGCTTGTTCAGCCCCTCGGCGGTCTTGGGATGGGCCGGGAGGTACTCATTTACAAAGTAGGCATAGAGATTGGGCGCCCGCTCCTTCAGGTCCGACTCCTCCGCGATCCACGCCGCGATGAACTCGGCCATACCCTCGGACTTGTACCCGCCTGGGGGCTTCCGGTCGCCATAGAGATCCTTGCCCAACTGCACCAGTTCCTTCGCGATGGACTGGTTCTTCTGGTGCTTGCTCCACCGCTTGTTGGTCGTCCAGTCGATGTGGTGCCCGAGTTCGTGGAACGCGGTCACAATATCACGGTCGTCGCGCAGCCGGATCTCCGTGGCCCCGGGGCTGAACCAGCCCGCCGCCCTCTTTCTGAACGTACCCTTGCTGCGGATCGGGATCATCCAGTGCTTTCTGATGAAGTCGATAATGTCCCGCTTCTGGACAGGATCGCGCTTCAGGCGCTCACGGGTCGCGGCTTCCTGTGCTTCTGCCGTCATTGCCGGGGTGTCGGAGTCGGGGAACCCCACATCCGGGGCGTTGAGCGCATCGGGGGAGCCAGGGGCGTCCTCGGAGCCGTCGTTCGATGGCGGCTTGGCTGTGAACACCTGCTTGATCCCGTACTCCTGGGCCAGCGCGTCAAAGATCCCGCGGGCTTTCTCGCCCACCGGGATGAAGTAACGCTGCTTGAAGTTGATCCGCTCCACAAATGCCCCCATGCCTTCGAGCTTGCTGGCATAGGCGAACGTGGGCCCCTTGATCTCGATGCGGTCCTCGTCGTTGACCTCGTTTATAGAGATCACCCAGCCGTTGTTCAGGGCTACGCGGCCATGGGCCATGATGGTGTCCCATGCCCGATCTGCCGATACCCCGCCCTTCATGCCGAACTGGTGGAGGATCACATCGGCATCTTCGGCAAAGGCCAATCGCCCCAGCAATACCTGTCCGTCGTTGGTGAGGACGCGATAGAGCCGGTTCCCTGTCTGTTTCATGCGGTCCCAGACCGACAGCAGGGCCCCGCTGAAGATGTAGGCCTCATCGTGGGCCAGGGAGCCTTCGAGGGCATCTGCCTTCTTCTCCCACTCGCCGCGGGCCTCCTCGCGGTTCAGGCGCTCCCAGCCTTCGCTGGCCATACGGCGGCGCACATCCTTGGCCGGCTCGGTCCTCACTGAGTGCGGACTGACCAGCCGGGCACGCTCGATCATCTTCCCGCTCTTGGCATCAAACTCTGGGCTCATGAACACTACGGCATAGAGATTGCCGTTCTTGATGTTCCTGATGTACTCGGACGGGCTGCGCCCGCTGGCCTTGTTGGAGATCTCGTCAAAGCGCGTGGGGCGCACCTTCCGGCTAATGTCCAGCTTCCGGGCGATCACCGAGGCCCCGGAGGCCTCATCCGACCATGCCACCTCTTCGTCAAGCACCTCTACGCTCTCGGCCTTGATGGTCTCCATGCCCGCGTCGATGGTTCCGGCCTCTTCCGCGATCCGAACGCGCTCCTTGAGGATTCCCTCGAACGCGCTGAACACATCGTTCTGCATGGTCACCGGCATATTGAGCATCCGGTTCAAGAACTGCTCCATGGCCGGGGGTGCGCTCTGCAGGGGGCGCCCGTCCTCGTCCGTGAGCTTCAGGCCGGTTGCGGCCTCGAAGTCCATAACCTCGATCCCAAGGCTCCCATCGAACAGCCCCTCGTAGAACAGGCGCAACGCATCACTGGCCTGCTGGCTGGAGAGGCTGTCGGCTGCGCTGAACACACCACCGCTGCCCGCGTCCCGCTGTCCCTTGGTCAGGGCCCCAAGCTGGTCGAGGCGCTTGGCAATGGTGGACAAGAATCGCTTTTGGCTCGGCAGATCGGTGGACACAAGGCGCACTTGGGGGGCCGAGGCCTGGTTGGTCCGGTGGGTGCGGCCAAGGCCCTGCAGGGCTTCGCTGGCCGACCACCCCGGCTGCAGGATGTAGTGGGACCGCTGCTGCTGGTTGGGCACCCGCAAATCGGAGTGGTATGAGAACCCTGTGCCTCCGGCCCGAGAGAAGATCAGGATGCGCTTCTGCCCATTCTGGAAGTCCTGCATACTGGCATTCTTATACTTGCCCTTGATCGGGATCACCTTGCGTTCGCCGGTCCGGGGGTCGCGATAGACCCGGTTCTTGCGCCCGGTCACCTCGCCCACCATCTTGTCGCTGAACTCGTTGTAGATCATGTCGATGGGGTTGAACATGCCGAACTCACTCGCCATGCTCTCAAGGTCCGCGATCAGGGCGTCCCGCTTCGCCACGGCCTCCCGGTTCAGCACCGGCTTGTCGTCTGCATCCACTACCGGGCGAGTCTGCTTATTGCCGTTATCGTCAATGTATGGCTCGAACTCCTGCACCGGGAAGGTGTTTTTGACGTACTGCACCAGCATGTTGAACGGGGAGAGGTCGATCTCCTCTCCTTCCTTCTGGTTCGCCAGGGCGCGTTCCATGGCCGCATCCCCGGTATCGGTAAGCTGGATCACCACTGACCTGTTGTTGTCGATGTCCTCACGGATCTTGGCCAGAACGCTCGGCATACTCATTACCGACATGATCTGCTGGTAGAACCGCTGGTTAGAACTCCAGAACTGTGAGAGGATGTAGGACTTCGCGCGCGAGTTCGCCCCGGTGATGCCCAAGGCCTCCTCGATGTTCTGCAGGACCACGTTCCAAGCCTCGACCATGCGATCGTACATCATGGTCTGTTCTTCGCTCAAATCGTGCTGCACCCGCTCGTACTCGACGGTCCCTTCCGGGGTGCCGTCGTTCAGGGTGATCTGCGCGGCCATGTAGAGGCCGCGGGCCTTGAGGTCCTGGGCCACCTGTTCCATAGCGGCCAGCCCTGCAGCCGATACCTGGGATACAAAGGTCTTGGCGTCGATGAACGGGGTGCCGGGCCCCCACAGGCCCAGCCGATCCGCGTACACCATGTTCCGCACCTCAGTCGCGGCCGTGGCGGTGGCGTAGACCACGCGGGCATTGGGTAGCATCTTCTGCAACTCGATCCCCATGAGCGCGGCTTTGGACGGCCCCTTGCCGCCCAGCTTGCCGTCGCCTTCAAGGGCGTTGCCCATGGTGTGCGCCTCATCGAACACCAGAACGCCGTCGAAGTCCTCGCCAACCCAATCCACAAGCTGCTGTAGGCGGGTCTGGCCGGCTGAGTGCCCGAGGGTGCCGTAGGTGGTGTAGATAATACCTTCGGACTGCTTCACCTGGGGGATGCCCGGCAACTTATTCCCGGCCTCGTCCTTCATGGATGCAGGGGTCTTGCCCAACTCGAAAATGAACTTCTTGGGGTCTTTTCCTTCACCCTCCCACACCGGGCCCATGTTTGACCGGGCTCCGGCCAGGAGGTCCGCGTTCTTCGAGACCAGAATGGCTTTCTTTCGGCCTTGGCGGTAGTTGTCGCGAAAGATGCCCAAGATGGATCTGGTCTTCCCTGTCCCGGTACCGTCGCCGATCATGAAGCCTCGACGGCGCTCCACCCCATCCTTGTCGGGCGGGAGGGTCTTGCTGTGCGATTCACCGGCATAGGCCACGCGCTCAAGCTGCACATCCGACAATTCCCCGGACTCGATCACATCCGTGGGGAGGTTGGGGGTGTAGGTCAGGTCGGGCAACTCAACCGCAGCCATTGCCGCGGACTCGTCCAGCGAGGCCATGTGCGGCTTGGAGTTATCGAAAACCGCCTTCTGGACGGTGTACTCCTCGTAGCCGCGATCACTGAGTTCTTCTTGCTTGGCCTTCTGGGCTTCGCCGCGCTTCAGGCCAGATTCAGAGCGAGGTCCGGTTGTTCCAGTAGCAGGCTGCTGTTCAGTGCTTCCAGACAATTCATCGCGGTCTGCTCGGGATTCCCCTCGGCGACCAGTGTCGCCTCGCTTGCCTCTTCGAGCATCCTGATCGCCTTTTCCTGATTGTCCTGAATCAGGTACTCCAGTCGTTCCTGTAGCGGCTTCACTGTCGGCGGCAGAGCCATCATCAGTAGGGCGTACCTCGCCAGTTCCAGCTTCGGGTCTTCCTCCGGTGTCGGAGGGTTCCACCCCTGTATCTCGCTGATCGACGCCAGTGCCTTCTGGAGCTTCTCGTTCATTGCGTACCTCACTTAAAGCATACACCAACTCTTTGATGTCGGCCACCTGTTGCGACTCCACCGGGGCCGTGGTGGGCCCGGTTTTGTCGATAACAAGCACCCTGGTGGGGAAATTCGTGCCGTATTGGCCGTAAACCTCGCGCCCGACATGGACATTTGCCCGGACGTTGTAATCGTCTGAGATCTCTTCCAGCCATGCCAAGAAGCTCTTATTCTCGCCCCGCTTGTCCAATTGGAGGGGGGAGCCGGTGATTGCCACCAGCCGGCCACCCGGCGCCAGGGCCTTGAGCGCAGACGAGATATGCTTCAGGTCGGTGCCAATGATCCGCTTATTGCCCATCCGGTGTGCAGCCCGCGAGAAGGGCGGGTTCATCACGACCACGGTGGGCGCGGGCATCCCTTCCTTCTCCAACCGGCCCGGCATGATGTTGTGCATCTGCTCGGCGTTCTCGGTGGTCACCAGATCCAGCCCAAGCTGGCGAAGCAGATCGGCACGCCGCGCCGAGAGTTCGTTCCCGATCACGGTGGCCCCGAACACCTTGGCCCATACGGCCAGGTCGCCAGTACCGGCAGAGGGCTCCAAGACGGTATCATTGCTGTAGATACCGGCAATCCAATTGACCGCCAGGGCGTAGGCCGGAGGCGTCGAGAACTGCTGCATGGCATCCTTCTCGCCACTCCGGTTCTTCTGCTTGGGGATTCTGGCCAGCAATTTGTCGATCCGCTCGATCACCTTCATCACGTTCTCGGGCTCCATCGTTTCGATGGCCGGGTCGAGTTCGAGGTCGAATTGCTGCTTGATCGCCATGTTGACGCCAAGCTCCATGGCGTCGTAGGCGTCTGAAGGCCCGTACTTGCCCTCTGCCCGAGTGCCCTCGAACGCCTCGTCGGCCAACTCGAACATCCGGTCCTCGGTGATCTCACCCTCGGTATTGACCAGCAAGGTCGCGATGTTCTCGGCCAGACGGGCGTCCGGGGTTGTGCGCTCGGCCTGCTCGGTTGCGGACGGGGCCCGCACATCCTCGGGAGCCTCATCAAGCACCTCGAAAGCCTTGTGGGTCTTTCGGAGGTTGTTCCATGCCCTCGCTACATACGGATACAGGGCCTCTATCTGGCTCTTACCCTTGAACTGATCCCGAAACAGCGAGAAAGCCTCATCGAATTTGTAGAACCCCAGCTTGATGGCCTTCGCCAAGACAATGCCGGTACCCTTGACCAATTCCGGGTCGAGCATGGCGTTTGCCATCATGCCCTTCTCGCGGAACATCCGGGCAAGGTTGCTGATCTCCTGATTGAGTTCTTCTTTGGCCTGCTGGACCTTCTCTCGCTTCTCCTGCCTGAAGCTCTGTTCCTTTTGGGCGCGCTTCAAGGCCTCTATGCCCTGTTCAGTGGCCTCGCGGGCCTCGACCTCAATCTCCGGGTCGAGTTCGCCGGTCTCATCCCGAAAGGTGTCGGTCTCGGCGTTGATGGCGTCCACCAGCAAGGCTTCGATCTGAGCCTCACTCATTTCCTCGATGGTTTCTGGAATCTCGGCGAGGTCGAGTTCCTCTTCTGCCTGGGGCTCCGGTTCGGGTTCTGGCTTGACCTCCTGCCCCTTTGCCTCGGCGATCTGCCTCTTGAGGTCTTCCACCTCTGCCTGCTTCTGCTTCTTGGCGTTGGTGGGGAATTTCATCCCCTCCAATTCCTTTTCGGCCTGCCGGAGCTTGGCATCCAGCATCATGGAATTGATGTCGGAGTCGTCGGCTGGCACCTCGTCGGCCTGTTCAGCCTTCTCGATCATCTCCTCCAAGATCTCAATGCGCCGTTCAGAGATTTCCATCTCATACTGGTCTTTTTGGGTGATCTCCTGCCCCAAGTCCTCAACGCGAATTTTCTTCACATCTTCGATGAACTGCTGGTTCTCGCGAATGTGCTGCCTCATCTCAAGGACGGACAGATCCATTTCCTCATACTGCTGCCTGAACAGGTCGTCATGCTGATGGGGGTCGCCGGGCTTTCGGACAACCAACTCTGGGGCCGCATCCTCGGCCTCAATCGCTGCCTCGGCTTGGGCGGCGTCGTCCAGATCGTTCAGGTAGCCACCCACGCGATCGAGGAGGGTGGGGTCTTGCTGAATCGCGGCCAGGGCATCATCCAACTCATTGATTGCCAGGACTTGCCCGAGGTTCGAGTTCACGATGTCGGCCTTGGTCAGGGTGCCCCGCTCGGCCTTCATCGCCAATCGATCGAGGTCGATCTCGAAGTCGTCCAGATTAAGGGCCGTTTCTGAAGTCTCCCCGTCGTCTGCGATGTCAACGCGGGTAATCCCCTCGTCCAACCCCTGCTGGATGTGGTGCCCGATCATGGACTCGATCTGGGGCACGAGGGTATCCGCTTCTGCCGGGATCTCTTCCTCGGGGGTTACTGGCTCCGGTTCAGGCGCTACCTCAGTGGGCTGGGTAGGGTCCGGGGCCACCGACTCGGGCTCGACGGTTGGGGCCGGCTCCTGCACTGGCGGCTGCTCAACAGCCTGCTCGGCCGGAGCCTCGATGGCGCCCTCCTCCACAAGCAGAGCCTCCATGGCGCTGTCGATGGCCGCAAACTGCTCCACCATGGCGTCGATCTGGGCCTGGACCACCTCACGCTGGTCGCTGTCCTCGGGGAGGTTCGCCATGAACTCCTGTGCGTCAAGAATATCGAACCGGATCTGGTTGTGTTCAGCCCGGAGCATCATCATCTCATTGCTGGGCTCGTAGTCGGAAAGCTGGTAGGTGTCCTCGAGCTCGGCCTTGCTCTGGTCGATTTCGTTCATCGTCCGCTCGACATTGTTCGCGAAGTCCTGCCGCTGCTTGGCATCCATCGTTGGGAGGTCGGCGTTCTCGAAGTCCTTGCGGCTGGGCTTCTCTTTGCTAGCGAGTTCACGGGCCTTGTCCCGGTTGGTCGCGGCCCACTCCACCGCGCCCGCGGGGGTCTTCATGCGCTCAGCCTGGATTTCCTTGGCATAGCCCTCATCGAAGTTCTCACCCTTGGCCGCGCGGTCCAGCACCCCTACAGCCTGTTCGCGGGTGAAACCATGGATCTGCATCATGCCCTGGACGAGGGGTTCGCGCTGCTTCAGGCCCTTCTGGGACATGACCCCCTGCATGGTGCCGATACCGCCAGTGGAGAAAATCGTACTGACTGTGGTGCGCTTCAGGGTCTCGGCGATCATGTCCATGGTCACATCCGGGCCCATGCCACTGATCTGCGAGTTGTAGAGGTGCATGATCTGAATCGCATTTTCCTCAATCGACTCCGGGGGTATGTTGATGCCGAGTCGTTTGACCCATTCCACAGCGCCGGGCTTCATCAGCCGGCCATTGGCACTCAGCATCTTCTCCATACCACCAGCACCGATCTTCTGCATGGCCGCGGTAACCAAGACTTCGATAGCGCCAGCCCGGCCAACATACTTCCACCGCTCTTTGCCCCGCAGCCCGGCATCGGTCGATTCCGTCCATGCCTGGTTCATTTCGGACGCACCGAAGATCCCGATCATGGCTGGGGCGCCCGCCATAGAGGCGGGGATAGCCAGAGTCATTGACCGGGTAGCGTCACGAAGGCCACCAGTCACCAGCGAAAGCGCCTGGTCCTCGCTGGCAAACTCGTGGGCCTGGGCCTCGAACCCCACTTCCCGGTTGATCTCATCGGACAATTTAGGAGCGAATGGCCTCGCAACTAGGGATGCAATATCGCGTGCCCCTGCAGATACACCGAATTTCACATCGCGGATACCGGGCGCCTGCTCGGCCACATCAAGGATCTCGACGCCCAGATCGAGAAGCTCCTCATTCTCCTTTGCCCTCTCCCTCTCGTACTGGTCCACCTTGCCCTGCAGGCGCTTCTTGGCCCCTGGTAGCTTGTCCTTGAACCCCTTTGCCCACCGCTTCTTCTGTTCCGTGGTCAGGTCTTCTGCGACCTCCAGGATCTCGTCCGGATCGGTAAATCCGTCGATAAGGAAGCTGTCTACGGTCTGGGGGCTCGGGCCATTGGGGTCAAACAGGGATTCGGACATGCTTACTGGCCTTTCTTCATCTGCTTGGCGATTCTCAGCTTAGCCTTAGCCATACTATCCTTCAAAGTCCGTTCTTCATCCCGAAGTTCCTTCTTTCGCGCCTTCAAGACCTTGATTCGCTCGTTGGTGTTGTTGAAGCTGTCACGGCTGGAACTGCGCCTCATGACAGGTAGCAGGCCCATGTCAGATCCACTGATTTCCTTCTTGAGCTTATTGGCCCGGCGCTCCGCGATCTCGATCTGGCGGTCGAGGGTGGCCTGATCCTTGATCTCGGAAGGCTCTATGTCCTTGATCCTGTACCGGGCTTCCTCCTCATTGCCGGGTATATCGCTCAATCTGGTGCCCATCGCATCCAACTCCATGGCGTCGGCGATCACCTTCGCACCGGCTCCTGTCTGCCATTCCTGGTCAGTGAGAGAACTCATCTTGTCGAGGTACTTTTTCACATTCTGAGGGACATGCGGGCTCTTTTCCATGCGCCCGCGCAGATCGAATTCCTTGCGCTCTTCGGGAGTGAGGTTTGCGATAGCCTGCCCGAACTCCTCAGCAGTCGGAACTTCTTCTTCGGCATACATCGGGCGATCCGGGTCCAGAATCATCTCCTTGGCGCGCTCCAATGGGTCAAGGGACATGGCTCTCTCCCGCGGGGTCATGTCCTCCGGCGCCACTGCAGCCGGGCCAGCCGGGGCCGCGGGGGCTGTCGGGGCCAACGGCGCCGGGCCACCACCGGACGGGGGCTCCGGGGCGCCCATCGCGAGGCTGTTAGGGAGTGCCTGGTCCTGATCCCACCACTGCGGTTCTCGATTGCCGCTGCCAGTAATGAGGTCGAACTTCTCTTGGATCTGCTCCTTGGTGGGGTTGACTGTCCCGCCCATGGAAGCCATCTCGTTCGCCAGTTTCCACGCTTCCATTCGGTCCTTTACGCCCATGCCTTCCTGCTCGACCTTAACCACCTTACCGGGGTTCTCGGGGTCGTAGTAGGTGCGCTGGCCGGTGGCCTCGTTGTAGATGCTGTACTTGTCGCGCATCTCCTGCGGGGTCATTTCCGGTTTCGTCCGCATCGGGATCGGTTCCCGGTTCGCACGCCGGGCCTCGATCTGCTCGATAGCCCACCGCTTCTCGTGGTCGGTCAGGTCGTCCCGGTTCTTGATGTCGTTGATCGCATTGGCGTCTTTCTCGTCCTGGGCTTCCTGTTCTTTTGTGAACTTACTCTCCCATTCGCTCTTGCGGAGATCGGAAGCAGACTGCTTCTCGGCAATCTTGCGTCGATGGGCAGCTTTGTCCTGGGCCTCCTTGAAAGCACGCTCATCCTTATCGGCCTGGATCTTCCGGGCCCATTCAGCCTCCGAGTCGGTGGCCTTCATCTTCCGGTCCTTGTCGGCCTGCGCCATCCGGGCCTTCTGGTCGGCAAGTTGCCACTCTCGCGCCTGGGTGCGGACGGCGTCGGCCCGCTCCCCGCGCTGCTCCTGCATGAAGTAGCTCCACGCGCTACGCCGGGCATCGAGTGCGTCCTGAAAGGCCATGCGCTCCTTGCTGGCGGCACGGGCCTCCTGCGCCTGAATCGCCGGGATCTCTGCCCGCTTGCGCTGGAGTTCACGCCCGGAGCCGAACCGCGCGGCGAGAAGGACTGAAGCATTGGGATCGTTACTTACTCGGATGGCCATGAATTACTCCTCATCGGGGTCTTGGAACGGGTCATACTTCACCAGAGATGTGAACTCCCCGCCACCGTTATTTCGAGCATCTCCGACCTGCTCCCAGTCGTTCGCAGACGGGTCAAAAGAAACAAGTGGCCGATCAAGCTCGATGCCCCCTGCCTCGTCCATGTAGATGCCGCCTATATAAATCAGATCGTCAATGACCACCCCAAAGCTCGGATAGCCCTTTACATCACCGATTGGCGTCCAGGCCTTGCCCCCGAGATATTTGGCAAAGCGCAATCCCAACGAACTGCCAGTGGGGCCAACCATATAGAGAGTGCCATGATGGTCAACGAAGTCCTGAATGTATCCGTACATGGTACCCACGTCAGCGAGGCTCACTACATCGCTACCATTGTAGGCGATCACTGTCCCCCAGCTCTTCGTGGTCCCTGACTCATCTCCTAGAGTCCTGATTTTAGCCTGCGATCCGCCACAGTAGGCGTAGTACCCGATCACAAGGTTATTGCCCCACACCCCCATCGGGCCACCACTCTGAATTCGCCTTGCGCCATCGTCGTCCTCGTCGACGGGCTCCTCGATAAAGAGAAGGTCCGTCCAATCGGTGCCGTTATATCGCCAAAGGCTCTGGCCGCGCCACACATAGAGATCGTCACTGAAGACGATAGCCTGATCGGGCTCGTCGCCTGGCCATCCGTAGTCGGTGTAGAATCCTTGGTCTGGGTTGTAGCCAACCACCTCACTGCTTATAGGGCAGTTTGAGATTGGCCCGCCCCAACGGCTGCGATCACTGCCGCGCTCTTGGCATCCTCCCCACGCTCGATGGCCTGGTTGTAGGCTTCGGCTGAAAATCACAAGATCATAACCAAACACCACCATATGTCCGACGAATTCAACCGTGTCTGACCCATTCGGCTTCACGGCTTCCCAGATGTCATGCTCGTGGCTCCACTCATAAAGCCGATAGGCGATGATTGCATAGAGCTTCTTCTGGGTGGGATGGTAAAGAACTTGCTGCCCAGCCGATCCCTGATAAGCGGGCTCATCAGTATCAAGGACGTTCCAGTAAGCATCCGGGTCGATGAGGGCTCCAGACCCACGACTGATCTTACGAACCCCGTCGCTGGCAAGGACACTGCCAGAAGACACAAGGGTCGCCGCAAGGCTAAAGCCCAGCCCATCGAACTTATCGTGAAAGATGGAATCGAATTGAGTCGCCATGTGCGAATCCCACGGCTGATTGCGAATGATCTGGCTCATATGTTCAACTGCGCCCACACTCTGCAGCCGCCAAGGCCAGCGTCTTCGATAAGCTCCAACTCCCCGGACCCGCTAAACGGAGCTACACCAGTTCCCCGGTGAATCGGCCCCTTCACATAGATTTCATCGCCCTGCTGGTAGCTCGGAGTGATAACCTCTTTAATCGAGTTATACCCCGGCTTTGAGCATGTTCGGACGATAGCCAAACCATAGCCGGGGACGCTCGTTTCATAGGTGTATGTGATCCCTTTCCGGGTTTGCCCGTGAAACGGCTCTTGCCGGAGGAGGTACGGCTTGGCCACATTGAATGTCTCTCGATTTTCGCCATTCTCATCCTCAGTGTAGACACTCAAATAATCTGGATACTCAGCCGAAAGGATTGACCTAAATACATGGGTGTCCTCCCTAATCCAGATACGCCCACCAGTCAGGCCGGAATCCTCAATCCACTCCAACTGGTCAGGCTCAGACCGAACGACCCCAGTCCCACCCTCAATTGGCCTCTTGGCGAAAATTACATCGCCGTCACTGTACTTAGGGGTAAGAACCTCGAACCACTCGTTGCCTTGCTGGTCCGTAACCTTTCTCCGGCCGAGGCCCTGCTGCTTGTAGGTCAACCCGTCAATTTCTACCTCATCAAAGAACCCGCGATACAGGATGGGCTTGGCCACAAACACGTTTTCGGTGCCTTCGACCTCTGTTTCATGGTCCCATTCCCGGCAAATCAGATCCTCAGTGGACTCGTCATAGATCTTGAAGGCCTGCACCTCAATGTCACTGGTTCCGCTAGCAGCCGGCTGCTCCTCCGGGCCCAGCGGCATGTACTTCCCCGTCATAGGGTTAAACGGGGTGCGCTGCATACCAAACGGGCGCCCAGGCCTGGGCTTGCGCTGGACGCCAGGCTGGTTCTTTTCGCTCGCGTGGGTGACCTTGATCCCCATAGTCCCCTCCTACGGCGCCGGGTATGTAGGTGAACTCGCCCCCAAATTGGAGGTCAACTGGCCAACCGAACCAATGTCCGGGTAACCATCCTCTCGCCGCTCCATGAATGCCAGCAGAGCATTGAGGACGTTGTTCCGAAGTGTGATGTGGTTGGTGTCCCGATCCTGCAGCGAGGCCCGCAGCCGATCGCGCGCAGCCAGAATACGGCCCCGCATCTCGCTCTTTAGGGTGTACTGACGATCCTCGAGGCCCACCTTGCGTTCGAGGATGCTGTCCTCAAGGTCAGTTAGGGCGCGGGCACGTTCACGCTCGATCCCGGCTTCGGTGGTGTTCCAAAGGGTCGAGTTATACATCCCCCTGTCGATTAAGCTGGACCGCTGCTCGGCCACCTGATTGTCGAACTGTTGATTGATGCGGGTGCGCTGGGCATTCCCGTAGCTGTCGAACAGGCCGTCCACGTTGCCGTCGTACTCGGCAAAGTCGGTCTCCATGGCCGCGAGGATGTTGTCAATCAGATCGTCATAGGTGGTGTCGTCAGACTCCAGGCTATTCAACTCATCCTCGGTCTTGTCGAGCATGACCGAGTAGAGGGTGACGATCTCATCGTACCGGGTGTCGTTGAGTTCACGCCCGGTGTTGTAGGCCTCGATGAACGATTCGGTGAGATCCTTCAGCGCCTCCTCGGGCTTCAGGACTCGCCGGCTGAGCGTCCATGTACCAATTGGCTTGCCGGTGGAGGTCCAGTACCCGGTGACCACGGCCTCGTCGATGATCCACCCTTGCGCCATCATCCACGGAAGCTGATCCGGGTCTTGAATGGTGGTCTCTTGCGACTCGTACCAGTCGGTCGTGTCGAAGATCTCCTGCGGGATCGGGTCAGTATCGGTGATATAGAGAGCCGGATTGATTTTATCCATCATTCACCCCTTAGACTGCCTTGGTTCCGGCAGCATGGAACCATGCGCCGCCGCTTGTCCATACGACGAAAGAGGTGGTGCCAGCACCATTGTCATCCAAAGTCGCCACGAACCCATCCCCGAGCGCAGCCGGCTGGCCAAAGGCAGCATCGAGTTCCGAATCAGTAGGAACAGCGCCGGCAATGTTCGTGGTGTCCTGCAAGACCTTGATCCCGGCCGCAGCCTCAAGGACGCCCTGGAAGTACCCGGTCCCGCGAACGTCGAGCCGGGCATTTGCCGTAGCCGTGTTGACGTTATCTCCAATGATCAGGTCGCCAAAATCGTCACCCGAGTGCTTCCGCAGGGCCATGCAAGCCCCAGCCCCAGCGAAGTACCACTGAAAGGCGTACTGCGAAGCAATCGAGTCGTTCAATTGGAACTGAACCCCAGGCGTTGCAGAATTAGACGGCATACGCTGAACGTAATAGTGGTTATTCGTGCCCTGGTCGTTCTGCATGTAAAAACGAGAAGGAGCCGTGCCGCTGGCATACTGAGAAGAAATGGTGAATCGAGCGTCTGAATCAGACCGGCCACGGACGAACAGCCATCCTTGCGGGTAAAGCTCTGAGATCACATCATTGGAGTAGTCAACGATCTTGTAGTGCTGGGCCGTCTGGGCGTCAGCGCCGTAAATCGCAAACGGCACCCGGCTCACCGCGTTCAACTCGTTGTTGACATTGAAAGCCGCATCGCCGGTCGTGTGCCCGACGTACACCTGGGTATCGTTCTGCTCACCGTCGATGATGAAACGGAGAGTGTTGCTTCCACTTACATCATCAGTGTAGATTTCAAACCGATCACCAGAAACGCTATAGGCAAGACGCGCACGAATGTTCCCGCCGAACTCTTCAAAGCTGAATCGCGGGTCGTCGATGGCATCTATGCCATGAAGGTTGAGGTTGCCGGTGTAAACGGAGACACTGCCTGGAGCAACTACGAATCGATCACTGCCGTCCCCTTCCTGCACAACCATGATCTGGCTGGTCTGGCCAGTCAGCCCTTCGACGATAAGTTGCTTTTCGTCCTGCTTCCCGTCGATATAGACGCGGCCACCGCACTCAATCCCACCGCCAATGTCGAGGTCGCCCTCTCCATTCACATCTCGGAACATGAGCTTGGAGCCACCGCCGCCAAGGTCACCTACCCACAACCGGCCAGTCTGGGCATCAGCCGGGTTGCCAGGACTCGCAATCTCAGTGAAGTCCATGTAGGTGCTAATGATACGCAACGGGGTCGCATAGATCGACACGGAGCCACCGGCCTGATTGGTCAGCATCAGCGACCGTCGCCGCTTGTCGCCGGGGGAACCCACGGTGTCGTCGTTCAATTGGATCTGGGCTTGATCACCCTCTTGATTCCACATGTTGATGAGCGCGTACCCGTAGGTCGGAGTCTGCGCCGCCAACGGGGACCGGATCGTCAATTGAGCCACACCAGTGGTACTGCCGAAGATGTAGACGCCGTTGTCATTCTGAGCAATCATCCGGTCGCCAGACGACTGCGCGTTATCGTTGGTTTCCGCGCCCAGGAACATCGTGGTGCCGTCACACCAGATGGCCGAGTCGTTGGTGGTGTTGTAATCCAGCACCAGCTTGCCATTCTGGCGAATGTTGATGTCGCCGGTCTTGATGAATAGATCACAGGCCAAGAGGTATGTGTCAGAGTTATAAATCACAAAATCGCCAGCAGAGATAAGGGTCATTGCCTCATCGCGCTCATCGCCATAGCTCTCATCGCCGTACATGCTGAGTTGGCCAACATCGCCGTTCCAGTTACGCAGATAGATTCTCGCGCCTCTGGAATACCCAGTCGCGCTGGCGTTGGCGCGAACGTCAACAATCGCAGCCTCGTCACTGTCGGCATAAACATTGATGCCAGATCGAGTCAGTATATGACTCGATCCAGCCACGTTGTCATTATCCCTTACCCGAATCACCACGTTGGTGCCGTCAAAGGCCACAGTGACTTCGTCGTCAGTCGCATCGCCCAGATGAAGGACGTTATCCTCCTCGATACGAAAGCCGAGACTCAGTCGATCCTCAACTGCCTTGGCCGTGGGGATCTGATTGTCGGTGCCGTTCTCGCCGTCCAGCGACACTACCTTGGCTAACCCGTCCTTGAGTTCCCCATCGGTCGCGTCCCACTGCGGGATATAGTTCTCAGTGGTGCTTTCCGGGCCACCTACGGGGTTGCCGAAGAAGTTGCGGATCGTTTCGAGGGTCGCCTGCTTCTCCACGCCACCCTGAATGACGTAGAACACATCGGTCTGCGCGGCCACTGTTACGGTGGGGAGTGCCAGGGTGCGGGTTTTGAGCCCGGCGTAGACCACAGAATTCAGCCCGGTAACGGTTGTGTACTTCGCGGCCCCGCCCTGGTTGATGAGAAGAAGGTCGGCAGCAGATAGGGTGCCGGTGCCATTGGGCAAATCCGAAACGTCCAGAATATCACTTTCCAGCCCCCCCAGCATGTACTCAGCGAGCTTCGCCGCAGTGACCGTTTTCTCGGTTGCTCCATCTTTCAGGAGCATTACATCGGCGCCATCGACTGCGGTTTCCGCGGGCTTGGCCCACATCGTGTCAATGCCGTGCTGGGCAACGAGGTCGATGTCTACAGGCTTCAACTCGCCATCAGTATTGTCGATGATGATGATGCTGTCGTTGCCATCCACGGCCACTGCCGGGGTAATAGCTTCGATAGTGTCGATGATGAACTCGGCCACCATGTCGGGGTCGATGCGCTTGGAAGTACCGGCGTCCAGCACCGGCATGATCTCGGCACCGCCGATAGCGTCATCGAGGGGAAGTTCGGATACCTTGACCATTATCTAAGTCTCCCGAGCCGCCTGTTGAACATCGAAATTGCCTCATAGGACCATTGTTCCTTGGAGGACAGCCAAAGTACAGCCCAAGGGCCGCGAGAGCGCGGATATACCACCTTGTTCTGCCCGGCCTGCCAGTCTCCAATCTTGTCCACACCTGAAAGGCCATCACCATCGAGGGCGGCTTCTGCAGCATCGACGGCTTCTTCTGCGGATTTCCCCATGACCAGCTTCCAAGTCACTTCGCCGCTACCAGCCGCAAATGCGGCCACCATTTCGGCCACCTGACCGTCAACGCCCTCGGCCCTTGACACATGGAAGGGCCCAAGCAGGAGTTCACTGGTGATCTGGGTGCCATCGTCAGTTGCTGCCTGATCGTCAAATTGCCGGATATACCCGTCCTTGCAGCCAAACACCACATCGCTGTAGCCGTCCGTTGTAATCACGCCGGAAACAATGGGTTGCTGGTCTACGGGGTACTTCTCGGGCCACAGGGCCCGGTACTCAAGGTCGATCCACCAGTGCGTACCCTCGCCCTCGGTCGGGGTCAAGAACAGATGCACGCCCCGGTTGCGGTGGTCGTACTGCATCAGCACCTCGGTCGTGCTGGTGTCGATGGCGAGGAGTTCTTCTGGCACCACGTACTTGCTGAACGGCGCCGGATCGGAGGTGCTGCCCACCGTCCAAGTGTAGAGGCCGCGCCGGGTGAGGAAGATCACCAGCCCATCGGGAGTGACCGCCAGGGCGCGGGGTGCGATAATCCCGCTGTGCGGGCTCACATTGACCTTGCGATTCTCGGTCGGATTCCCATAGATAGCCCAGATGCTATCGCGGCACCCGAAGATCAGCGCATCGTCTTGATAGTTGTGTAGACACAGGATCTTCTCGCCGATCACGCCCGAGTGCCCGACGTAGCCGGCCACAGCCCGGGAAACGTCGCCAAGTTCCTTCCCGAAGTCCCAATCGTAGGGATCGGTCTGCCCGCTGGCGTACCACATGTGATCTGCGCCCGCCAGGATCACGCGCTCTTTGAAAATACAGATCAGGGGCATGTTCTGCGGGGAGCCCGCGATCTCGTCCACCTGATGCCCCACCGGGTCATACCGCTTGAGGGTCACATCGGCCAGGAACAGCTTGCCATTCCACTGAGCAAGCTGGAACGCCATGCTCTCGCCGAAAGGTGCGGTGGAGGCCACGGTGCTGTCGAAGATCCATGGATCGTCCCCGTCGTCCGTCCAGGCCCCCACGTCGTCGCCTTCGATGGTAGCCAGCGACTCGGTAATGGATGTCCCATCCACGATGTAGAACGAGCCGTCACAGACCACCACGATATGCTGCTGGCGGTCCCCGTCCCCGTCGATATAGGTCAAGGATGAGAGAGCCCGGATCGTGTCGCCGAAGTCGTTATCCACGAGCTTTGACAGCCCGGGGCGCACACCACCGCGACCACGTTTTTCGAGCGGGCCCACCCCGCGCACATTCAGCGCGCGGGGGGTGGAATACGGCTCAGTCTTTTGGGCGTAGCCCCCTCGGCGGTTCTGACCGCCGAGGGGAAATAGCACCCGAATTTGATGCGGCCTTGAAGCCATATAGCTCTACTGGCAGAACTTGTCCCACAGGAGGATGTGGTCTTCTGACAGTTCCTTTTGCTTGTCGAGTTCCTTGAGGGTCTTCACGATGAGTTCCTTGGCGGTATCACCGATCTCGATGCCCTTGTCACCGGCCTTCTCAGCCGCCTCTGCGTTCCACTGGATCGCGCCCTGGTCAGAGATCTTGAGATCGAGGGTCTTGCCCTCGGCCTCGCCGATAGAAAGCTCCTCCTTCAGTTCCCGCACCAGCTTGATGGTGAGGATGTCCCCGGCCTTGGGGAGAATGTTCAGGAGCATGATCCGCTCTTTGACCGCCAGTTTCACCTTCTCTACCTTTGACATTTGCTGCCTCTCACTGTTGTGGGGCGGGCCCTATGCCCGCCCCCGGTTTCAGTCTCTACTTCGCGTTGAAGTCGCACGAAGTTTCGGAACCCTCGTTGATGTAGAGGGTCGTGCCAGCACCGCCATCAGTCTTGATGAAGATGCAGCCCTTGGCGTAGCCGCTGGCGCCATCAGTCGGCACCGTGTCGCCCTCGTCCCACTTCTTCCCGGTGCGCTCAACGAACGCCTTGGGAGCCAGGCCGAGGCCTCGACAGATTCTCCGAATCATCCCTATCTCCTAATCAGTGCAACCGGCCAAGGCCCCAAGGCCCGGCGCTGGCCCCATGCCAACGCGGCTCAGTCACCACTTCTCACCTTGACATTGACCTCCGAATCCTTCATGCAAGGTCGGTTCAGAATGGCCGTGGTCATTGCGCGGTTGGATTCGACCAACTCCTCGTTGATCTCGGCATTCTTTGTTATGGCCGCAGTCGCATTGACAGCCAATCCTTCGAGCTTGTTCTTCTGGTAGTCCTCCACTCCCTGCAGCCGCCCGGTGATCGCCTGCTTCTCAGACCGATCATCCTTGCTCCGCTGAAAATCCCGGTAGATGAAGTAGATCACCAGGGCAATGGGAAGCCCAAATTCAGCCACCAACGTTTCCATCATCGACTCTCTCTCTCAACCGGGGATCGCCCTTTGATGTAGGCTCCGGCTGGTACTGTTCCTCTTCCGATCCTGACCCATTCCCCATCTCGCTTCTCAAGAAGCTCGGCCTCCACCGGGTCCGCAAGCCGGAGCGCGGGGGCATCCAGGTCGATGAAGGTGTATCGAAGCTCGACGCGGGTCGTAGGCTGAAGAAAGCAACCACTACCAATCAGAATCATCGAACACATCGTCGCTATCAGCATCGCCGTCCGAATCACGGTAGACCTCCTTCCTTTCAACCGGCTTGGAGCCAAAGAACTCCAGCACCACACGAAACAGCCCAATCACCACCTCGACCAATGCCTTCATCACTCACCCTCAGGGGCAGGCTCGGTAGGCACCTCCGGGGCCGCCTCGTCGCTCTCCGGGGTATTGGCGTCCTTGATTGTGTCAACGCCCTCGTTGACCTTCTCGATCGTTTCCTTCACATCGACCTTGGTGTTGGGATCATCGTCGAAGACCGCAATCGCGGCTCCAGCCATGGCGGCGAGGATCATGGCGATCCCCACAATGAGCTTCTTCGTCTTCTTACTCAAGCTACTGCCTCCTTCATGTTTGAATGTCTACGCCGCTCACCCTGAGCGAGTAGTTCCCATAGTAGGTATCGGGGTCAACCGATCCCTCATCCCGTCGCCTGCCGATACGCCCGTAGAACTTCGGGGCCTCGGCCTTATCCCTCTTGATCGACGCGGCCAGGGCCGCGATGAAGTCGTCCCGGTGGGTGCTGTGCCCATCGTTCTCGATAGCCTCTGCCGCGGCCAAGCAGGACAGCCGCAAGGTCTCGGCGTGCTTCAGACCGCCAACCGGGTACGGGTTCGCCTCCGTGAGGCGCTGCATCTGAACCTCGTAGCGGTAGGAAAGCTCGTATGCGTCGTCCGGGGTCGGATACCAGAGAACTTGCTTCCTGATGCTCTCGGTGCCGTCGTAGGTGGCGTTGTACTTGATCCCGGCCACCCGTGGCTCCCCGGTCTCCGACATGGAGGACCGTAGGTGCCGGATCTTACCCTCACCCACATCGGCAACCACCGGGCACTTCTGGGCATTGGCCGCAAAGGTGAATCCGTTGATGAGGCGCCCAAAGTTGTCGGGTAGATCCTGATCCCCGGCGTCGGCCACGGTCGTGATCGTCGCCACATGCTGCAGGAAGCTCCACTCGTAGCCAGCCTCGATACCCGGGGCGGCTTTGGGGTACAGGAGCCCACGGTAGCCGGCCTGGACAGCATTATCGGCCTGCCGCTCATGCTCTGTGCTCATTTCGGCCTGCTGCTCACCGTACAGGAAGTGCCCCACGAGGTTCATGAGGTCGCTGTAATCAAGATTCAAGGTCGATTCAGCCATTGCTAACCTCCAAATGCGGGGCCAGTCGGTCAAACTGAGGCTGAGTCAAGATCCACGGTCCGCCCTTGAACTCCTTGGTCTGGGCGTGGAACTTCCAGTACCGGGCCACCGGCTCGTTTCGCCCTTCATCGGGGTTGTAGATCTCGTCGAACACCTCGTTACCAAAGAACTTCACACCACCAGGGCCCTCGACAACATAGGCCGATTCGGCCTCGACGTAGTTAGGGGCTCCGCTCAGATCTGGCAGGCCAGCAAGGATTGCTTTTACTTCGGGCGTGGTCATGTCAATGCCTCCGGTTCCCAGCCCAGCTCACCGAGCCAGCGACCGTAATCCCAATGGCAGGTCCCGGCGATCTCATCATAGCCAAGGGCCCGGTCGTATATCAGTACATGAGAGTAGTTCCCGCTGACGGGAATCAGCCCAACCAAAGAGCTACCGATAGCAAAGTAATCGTTATGATCCGCTGCCGTTAAGGCAGCGGGAGAGTTCAGCCCGAGCTTACCGTTGACGTATGCAGCGATCCCATTGCTATCGTCCCAGGTCAGAGCCAACACGGCGATCTCGCCCGGAGCCGGAGCAGTTATAGTGTGAGTGAATGTCGCCGCTGAATTACGAAAGACAGTGAACGTCAAGAACCCAGCTATGTTCACTGTGATGGCTATTCCGTTTCCACCACCGTCTAAAGTGAAGTCCTCAAAAATGGCCGAGAGATCATTGCTTGGTGGGGCCTTTGCCCTCCACGCAAGCATGATCGTTCCGCTACTGGTATTCAGATGCCCGGCAGTGTTGAAGGCCAGGATCGGTGCGGCCCGGTTCACAGCGGCGGCAGCGGTCGGGATGTATGAAGTGTCGGTGAGCGTGTTTAGTTGGGCACCCCAACCATAGAAGCTGGCATTACGAGCCCCGTTGTAGACCACCGTGCCATCAGCCGTGGCCGAGTTGATCCGCAATTGCGAGTTTCCAACCAACCCAGCACCAGTGAGAAAGCACATGACGCAGCGATACCAGCCACAGGGGCACTTCTCTGCATAGCAATACTGCGGAATAGTGCCGGATTTTTGGCCGACTTCGCCAGTAACCACGTTGAAGTAGCAGTAGTGCGTCCCGGCGCTGGTCGTCACATGAATGCGAATCCAGTCATTGATCCCTGGACGAGCGTAGATCGAAGCGAAGTGTGACGTATCTGACGCCATTGGCAACCCACCGTACTCGATGTAATGCTCCACCCCTGCGGTGTCATCCTCAGCAATCGTGTCGCCAGTCATTGTCCCGTCTGGAGCCATAATGGCATTCGGAGCAACGATGAGAAGATTGCCCGGCGTCCAGGCCACGTTGTCGAGTTCCTCGGAGTAGGTCAGGGCGTTTGTCGCTGATTCTTCAAGCAGGGCGCCTTCGCGCTCGATGCGGGTGGTATTGGCCTGGGCGTCAAGGATCTGACCCGTAAATCGACTGAGGTAGGTGCCATCGGCATCCTCGGATTCAAACGCAGGAACCGAGTCACCGTTTGCAGAGTAAATCGCATCCGCATCATGGCGCAGCGGTGCGTTGAACGTCAACCCCTCGATGATCATTGGGGTGTAGTTGTTGTCCTCGTCGTTCAACTGCCTCTGCCGCCGAATCGGTGGCCGCGAGATGCGCTCGGGGATCAGATCCGACATGTTCAGCCCTTCCGTGCTGCCGCTTCGGCCGTGGTCGCGTAGCCCACTTCGATCACCACACTGGTGATTGCCGCATCAGCGACAGCCCTCAAGTAGGTGTTAGCCATCTGATGGTAATTGCCGTGACGGAAGTACGGCGCATATGCGGCCTGCACATCCTTGTCGCTGTGATCGGAGTTTCCGTAGTGGAAGGCCGCGCTGTGCTGGCGCACTTCGATCCACCGCACCGCTTCCCGGTCGTCCTTGGCCCTCTGCGCGTCAGTGGCACCCAGGATGTCGAGGATCGACTGAACATCGCCGCTAGACGCATTGATCGACTTTCCCGAATAGACCACACATTCGATGGCGTGTTCTTGCTTCATTACTCTACCTCTGTGTCCTGTCGAAGCACCTTCTGGTACTTCATATCATCGACCTTGACATGTACCTCATCGCCACCGGGATCTTCAACAAAGAGCCCGGAGACCCGCTTCCCCTTGTAGACCGTGGTCACCTTCACACCAGGGCGAAGAACCCGCGACTCTGCCGTGGGGATCGTAATCATGATCAGAAGGATCAGTTCGCTCGGGGTCACGGTGCCCGCGCTACACACATCCTTCATGTGCCGATACCGGACGTAGTTGTCCTCCAGATCCGCGGGAATCGCATCCGATTCCGACAGGCCCAACATACGGCGAAAGTCGTTCGCCACATGATCCGGCATCTTGTTGCTGCCCATGCTGCCATCCTTTCAAAAAGTGGGTGGCGGGGCGAAGTAGACCCCGCCACCCGGTCGCGAACTCAGACTAGGCCAGGGTAGGCCCGGCGTAGCTGATGAGCTGCCAGTTGGAAACCACCCACTCCAAGAGCGCGTAGTCGCCATCCGCGTCGAACTCCACAGTCGCGAGAGCCGTCGAGCCATCCATCTGGATACCCGAGGTCACGGTCACGAGGTAGTCCTGCGTGGTGAGGGCACCGTGCAGAGCGATCAGTTTCTTCTCGCCCGTAAAGGTGCCGTCAGCCAGCGTGTCGGTGCAGTCGCCCGTACCAAGAGTCACGCCGCCGAGAACGTGGGTCGCGCCCGCAACCATCGCAGCCGAGGCCGCGTTGTCGAGGACATTGATCCACTCGACCAGACCACTCTCTTCGCCGTCCAACAGGAGGGCGAGGCAGGTCTGGGGGTTGGCCGACTGGACAAAACCGGCGAACTCAGACGCACCGGACGAGGCCGAAGCGGTGAGGACAGCGTTGTCATCATCGGTCACGCTCGCGAGGGTGTAGACCCCCGGAGTTGCGCCCGCAGCACCGGCTGCGGTCGCGCTGGCCATGATGACCAGCTTGTCGCCAGCTGCCGCGCCAGCGAACAGGCCGGTCTTGGCTACGGCAGTGCCGTTTACCACGGCGGTGCCGTCGATGCTCTCGACCAGAACGCCACTAGCGTTGGTCTGAAGCGCGAGGGCCGCACCACGGCCCAGGCAAGCACCCACATCGCTGCGGAAGATGCCCTTGCCACCGTCACCGGCCAGCGCCCACAAGTAGGTGCTGTCCACGACGGTATCCGAACCGATCCAGAGGTCGCAGACGCTCCCCGGCTCGTTGATCGTGACCTTAATCTCGCCATTCGACGGGACGGTCACGTTGTGATCCAGCACACCAGCAAAGCGCAAGTTGTTCGTGGTGCTGGGAAGCTCCACGCGGCTGTCGCGCTCGCCGTCACGCTCAGTGGCGGTGCCGTAATCACGATTGTAACAGAGAGCCTGCCCCTTATAGAGGGTAGTCCCTGCCGTTGCGGTGAGCCAGAGCCTCTTCTGGAACTTCATCGCCTGCGATTTGTGTCGCGCATAGTTCATGCGAACACTCCTTCAAAAATGCCCCATTGCGCGGGGCCCGTTTCGGTAGCCATTGCGCGACTACCAGTAATGGGCCGGGCAACGTGCCCGGCCCAGAAAGCCAGTCACTAGCTGGCGCGATGGAACACGGCCTGACGACGCAAATCGTCGCAGCACACGTTCCAAACCAGACTCACGATCACTGCGAAACAGTGCGGCTGCTTCGGCAAGCGCATGATCTTGATGCGCTTCATAAACCACCCCTTGAGGAATTCCGCGTAGAGGTGGTTGTGATCGATCATGTAGAGCGGGTTATCGCTCTTGTTGTCGAAGTACGGAACGTACTGCAGCCGGGCACCGCGGAAGATCGGGTCCTGGGTGGACAGATCATAGCCGAGGCTGTCGTTGTTACCCTTCGCGATCTGCTTGAGACCGTAGTGGGTATCCCAGTTACAGTAGACGCCACGCGAGTAGCCAGACCGGCCCATGCCGGGTTCCGGCGACGGGGCAACCCACCGCGTCTTCGCCGCAGCCATCTCCATCATGTAGATCAGGCCGTCTTCGGCCTCATCACTGTAGGAGGTATAGCCACCGGTGAAGTTCTTGTGACGGGGGTGGTCGTTCGAGCTTATGCCCGCACGGCCGGCCGAGAAACCGGTGGGGTCGCCACCGTTGTACCCGAGGGTCGCATTCTTGGTCACCCAGTACTCGATACCGAACGGGGTATCGTTGTCGTTCGAGGTGGCCGGCTTGCCCCAGATGTCCTGCTCGCAGAGTTCGACCACGGAGGCCATCATCCGCGAGTTTTCCATCTTGACCAGATCCACGATCTTCTCCGGGCCGCTGTTCATGCGCGGCTCACGCTCATCGAAGACCATGTTGCCATCGGTGTAAGTCCATGGCACCGTGCCCTCGACCATCGCGTCGTCGCGCTCGAACTCCATCGTCCCGAAAAGGCCGGTGTGCTGGGCGCTGTGGTTGTGGTCCATGACGTAGCGCACGGTCGTGCCGAGGCCGGAGCCTTCGGTCTCGCGCTTGCTACGGACCATCTGACGGAATCCGACATGTTCCTGAATGTCGGTCATTTCGCCAATCCACTTGCCCTTGTTCAGGCGGTTGAGAGTAGCGATGACAGCATCAGGCATCTGTGCCGGGGTAAGAACCTTACCCATGGTTCATCCTTTCTTGGAGGTCAATCCTCGACCTCCTTCATCATACCGGAAACGGCGGCGACAGCATCGGCTTCCCGATCACTCTCGTTGCCGTAGTCGTCGTAGTCGCGATCAGAGGCGAATCTGCCGTCTGTATTCCGCGGGCGGTTGACCGCCTTGCGGGAACGCCGGGAGGCAGCATCCTTTACTGCCGAACCTTTGATTTGTTTCGCAACATCGCCGAACCCGACCTCGATGGCTTTCTTGAAGGCGTCCTCCTGGGAGAGGCCGTCCTCATCGACAAAGAACTTCGCGTGGCGCTCGACTTTCTCTCGCGCCGCGATCTGCTTCTTGTCGGTGATTTCTGCGGTCTTCCCTTTGCCAAAGGTCGCCTCGAAACCCTTGTCGAGGGCGGCGTACTGTGCGTCGGCCCAAGTTCCCTCGGAGCCGCCACTTTTGAGTCGTTCGTTCTCAGCCATCAACTCACCCATGGCCCCCTTAATGCCTTTGAAGGCCTCAACGATCTCGGGCGGGTAGCCGTCCGCAACGTCGAGTTCGGGGATCATGTCGAGATAGCTGGTCTGATCGTCCTTGGGCTCATCCTTCGGGGGCTCATCCTCGTCCCCCTTGGGCGCGGCCTTGGACTCCAACTGCTCAACAATGCGGGTCAGTGCATCACTGTCCGATACCTTCTGGGCATCTTCCAGCGACAGACCGGCCCTGACAGCACGCTCAACCAGGGCGGTGTCGACGGGAGATTCCTCACCGTCGTCGTCCTTGTCCACGGGCTCGTCATTGCCCGGCTCGTCGTCACGAGGGGCGGGCGCACCGTTCTCCTCCGAATTCTCAGGAGGGTTCGGTTTATCATCGGTCGCGACCGGATCTTTCACGGTCGAACGCTCGATCTCTTCATCAATCGCGGCGTCCAGATCTGCCTGGAACTCCTCATCGAGAGGATTGTCGCCGGGTTGGGGTTCTCTGTCCAAATCACTCATAGCTGCTGCCTCATCCTGAAAAAGGGTCTCCGTATCCACCGTCCTTGTCGGTGGCGCCCAAGGCCTCGCAAACCTGCTTGCGGTGGCCCTTGGAATCAAACACCATTCGGCCCCGCCTGTCAAACTTGATGTCTACACCTTTCGATTTCCCGTACTGCCGGTACTTACTCTGATCCTCGGCCAGGCTCACGCCCATGGCGTTGGAATACTGCGGCCAAGTGCTGCTCTTGGTGCCGCCGTGCATCTCCGCAGCCCAATTGCGTTCCCACCGCTCACCCTGGAACATGAGATGGTCAGGAGCCTTGCTTATCGGAAAGAACTTCTCGGTGGTTTTAGTGCCGTCCGGGCTGATGAAGCAGTACACGGGCATCAGATGTTACCCCTCGCGAGTGCGGCCATCTCATCCCCCTGAACCTTTGAGCCAAGAAGCGTCTGCATCATGGCCTTGTCCTTGCCCTGCCGCGTAGCGCCTGGGCGATTGTGCCTGACGTAGTTCCGGGTCGTAACGGCCGGCTTCGGGTTGCCCACCGGACCCGCTTGACCTTCCGCGGCAATCGCCGGGTCGATCGGTACGATGATCTGTTCGAGTTCCGGCATGTTGGAGTAGTCGGCCACCAGCTCGGAGAGCCGCTTGGCATCGACGGTGAGCCCTTGAGCCGCCAGGAAGGGCTCCATGGGCAAAAAGACGTTCATCAGCGCGGCCTGGATCTTCTGAACCTTCTGCGCCGGGTTATCATCGCGCATCGAGACCGGGTTGATGTCGAAGTTGAAGTCGAGGAAGTTGCCCTGCCGGGTCTCTGGCGTCCACTTCACCGGAATGGTGATGTCGGCGCCGTCGATCTCCTTCTGCAGCACGCGCTCCCGAACCGGATCGGTCCACTCGTACCACGCGATCTGCTCGAAGATCCCGCGCGCGAACTCAGCCACGGCATCCTGCATGTCGGCAAGCTGGGCCGAGGCCGACTGCGCCATCAGTTCCTCTTGGCCGACCGTATCGGACATGGGAGCCAGGCCCCCAAGCGAGTCGAGGTTGCCTGCGGACCATGAGAACATGTCGCGGACCTGAAGCAGGAGCGCCAAGTTGGCTTGGTCGATCCCGCCCGCCTCTAGGTTCGTCGGCTGCATCCCTTCCCACCAGACGCCATCTCCGTCATAAGCCTCTTTGAACCGGTTGGCCGATTGCTCGTTGTCAAAGCCGACCACGCGCTTCTGGTCGCGGGCCTGCTGGGACAGACGACGGAAAAGGCTGCTGGCAAGCTCCTGCATATTCTTCAGGAGCGAGAACGGGGGAAGAGGCATCGCGTTGTCGGGAACGTCGGTGTAGAAAAGCTGGTGGTACGGGCCGCGCTCGTTGGTGTCGTACTCGATCACATTCAACGGGCCCTTGTCGGGCTTGTTCTTGAAGTAGGTCACCAGCAACCGCTCTTTCGGTAACCAGAGATCCTGCATGGCGATCTTGCCATTGAAATTGTCGTCGCCACTGATCTCATCGTGACTAATGGACTCGGCGCGATCCTCGCCCTCTTCCCCCTGCATGTCCACTTCGCCAGTCTCGCCGCTGGACTCGCCGCCGCCTGGATCGAACATGTCCTCCGGCAGATCCGGGTACATCTCCCGAAGTTCATTTTGTGTCTTGTAGTAGGTGTCGCCTTCGTAGGCGGGGTCGTACGCCGAACGGGCACTCATATCTCGAACGTAGTCGTCGTAACTGACCAGACTAACAAAGGGCTCGGTCACATCGACACCGCCCTCAACCCCCTCCATCTCCATCAGGCCGGTTCGTTCCAGGCCGACCTTGACCACGGCCATGGGTGCGACCATGCTCTCGATGACAGCCCGGCGAAGCACTCTCCCGAGGCGTGTTTCCTTGGCCACGTCCTCACAGGCAATCGAGAGATTACGGGCCATGGGTCTGAGTTCGCGGTATGGGGAGGTGATCTTGGCCTTGGGGGCTCGTGCGGCCAATTGTCTGGTGTAGATGTTCAAGGCCTGGGCCATCATGTTCATGTAGACGGTCTGTGCCTCGGCAGATCCGTCCTCGCCGTACTCACTACCGCACAGCAATTTCACAAGCTCCACCCGCCTCTCGCGGAATGGAGTCAGCTTGCGCCGTGATTCACGCACGGCCTCGGTGAGTTTCTTGAACTCACGCGGATTCCTCGGGTTCATCACCAATCCTCTCGTTTCGAAGCCGCCTTTTCCTTCTCAGCCTCCCGCATTCTCCATGCGGGACTCATGTACGGCGGCTCCGGTTCCTTGGCGTTCACCGTTTGTGGCTTCATAGTCAATATACGACTTGCCAGCGCATCGGCAACCACTTCATCACCATGTGCTTCCCGGGCGCCGCGGGGATCTTGGGAGTTCGCAGAGGCCGAATGTTCGACTTTTCCCCCTGGTTGGACGATAAATTGCAGACATTCGCGCATTCCGGCCCTACTCGGGTTGATGAACTCACGCGCGCCCAATTTATGTCGATAATCCTGCAAAAGTACCGCTCGGGCCTCACTATTGAGAAAATAGCCTGGCTGATCGGAGACCTTCTTTTTCGCGGATTCCTCGTTTCGCCGGTAGTAGATCTTACGATACTTGGTCTCAAGAAGCTCTTGGGTGAAGGTCTTGCCGGATGGCCCGGACGAGTCCCAGATCATGAATCCGTTGTTGAACCACTTAGCCAGGGCGACGGTTTCCCGGCAGAACTTCTGCGGATCTGTGTGCGGGTCTTTCCATAGGGCCACCTTCCTGCCGGTGGCGAGATCCACGACGCTCGTGGCCGAGTTCGAGGCCCCGGTGCCGAAGCTCACATCAGATCCCAGCCCGAAGTGTCGGCCTTGGAAGTAATCGCGGCTCCGCAGCACCGGCCCGGCGCCTGGAAGGTTGAACCAAAGCTGCAGCGGGCCTTTCGGGTCGATCTCGAAGCCCTGCGGATCGCAACTGTCTGGCTGGTAGAGTAGCCGGCCTATCAAAACCGGCTCCGTGCAGTATTCGTTCATCAGCATGTCGATGAACTCGGCGTCGAAGAATTGGTAGTCGGATCCGAGGAAGTCGATGTCGAGTTCCTGGGCCACTTCCTGCTCGGAAACGCACCGGCTGCACTCGCCGTCGTACCAGGGGGACCGCTGCTTGCCGTCAAGCATGAACGGATAGTCGTCCGGGTAGAGAAATTCCTTGGGCTCCTCCCACTCCTTACGCTGGGTCTTCACGAAGCCTTTGAAATCGTCCAGTAGCTTAGGGACCATAATCCCGTTGGGTCCGCGCTCGGCGGTGTAGAGGCCTTGGTTGTAGAGCGGGTGGCTCGACCAGTGCATTCGGATCACCCGGGCGCCGGAGTTGTGGCACACCTCGAAGAAGGCGTTGTTCGCGCCCTGCGGGGTGGAGTTGAAGATCCGGCATTTGGTGGTATCGCGGCTGGACTTCAGCACCTTGAAGCCGTCGTTTAGCTCAAAAGCCGCAAGCTCATCCATGAACATGGCCGTTCGGCGATCACCGCGGCCAGCGTCGCCGGTCGTGGACTCGCCATCCATCACGCTCTTGGTATCAGCGTTCGCGAGGTGCAGGCCTTTGCGGTTGGGATCTCGGTCGCCCAGCCAGCGATCATTCGGGAGCAACCATTTGGGTTGATTCTCGTGCAGGAAGTCGATTTTCCAGAACAGGGCCTTGGGGTTGCCCTTCTTATCGACGTAATCCTCGTTTCGCGAGATCAGCAGGAAGCTCAGATCGTGTCGGAAGTGCCACATCCACTCGAAAACCGACAGGCCCATCCACGAAGCGCCCATGGTACGGGATTTGGGGCACGCGATGTCGTAGCCGCCCTCGATCGAGTCGATCATCTCAGCTATGGCATCGTCTTGGAACTCGGTGTAGGTAATAAACGGCTTCTTGGGCACCTTCGTATCGCGCGGATCGTAGGTCCAGGCAAAGCCGTTGACGTAGAACAGGCAGTCCTCGGCGCACATCTGCCGGATCGAGGCCGCGAACACGGCATCCTCTGCGGCCTGCAACAAGACTTCCCGCCTCCACTTCACATTCGCAGTGAATTCCTTGGGCACAAGGTGGAGATGCGGGAAGTCTGCCACACCGGTCTACTCGGAGGCTTCGTCCTGGGCGATGAAGTCAATGGCCTTCTCGATCTTGCGGGCCGCACGGGCCTTCAAGCAGAAGCCATCGTCGCCGGCCTCGGCCAGCAACGCATCGACCTGGGCCTGCAGGGCGTTCACATCGACCTTCCCGGCCTTCTCGAGAGATTTCTTCGGAGCAGGCTTGGCCCCGTCCTTCTTTTCCGCTGCCTTCGCCATCACTTGTCTCCTTCGGGGAACGCTATCCAGACGACCTGGCTCTTGTGACGGCGTTCCTCCTTGTAGGCGCCACACGAACCATAGCACTTGTAGGCCAAGTAGCCCGGCCTGTCAATCTTCTCATGTACCCGGACCTCGCCGGAACACTTCGAGCATTTTAGTAGGGTCATGCTTCGGCCCCCGCCTTGATCCCAACCAACCGGTCACAGGCGTCGATCACGTTCGCACCGTCCACCGAGACATTGGTGTTGTTCTCGATAGTCGCCCGGCTCGGGATCAGCTTCGTAAACACCTTGTCCCAGAAGTCGAACTTGCGACTCGGGGAGAACGAGTAGTTCTGAAGCATCCCCCAGGCCTCGGCGCTCGGGGCGTCCATGGCGGTTACGCTGCTCGGGGTCTCAAGATTCTTCGCCACCCACTGAATCGCCTCCACGATGTCGCATTCCTTCGCCATGAACTCGGCGTAGGCCTCGGCGTCAAAGTGAGGCTCCTCCTTGTCGGGGCAGCAGTCCGAGTCGGGAGGAACCTCGGCCTTCCCATCTGAAGAAGGGGAAGACATGGCATCGGGATTGTCGGCTTTCCACTTGTCCAGCCGGAACTGGATCTCTTCGGTGGCTTGTGCTGCCGCTTCGCGGGGATGGAGGCCCTGGCCCTTCAGCTCATCGCGACGAGTTGTGAAGTCTACCCACAGCCCTGCGGCCTTGAGTTCGGCTTTGAATTTGGCGTTGGCTGCTGGCACCAGGGATCTCCTATCTCACCAGCAGTGTGGGGTGCTGGGTGGAAGTTGTCAAGGGGGTGATGCGTCAAGTGACACTTGAGTGCCAACCGTGAGTGCCATCTGAGTGTCATGCTATGCACATGTGCATTATGGGAAATTAGGATTCGTGGTGGACGGGGTAGATTGGAGTCCCGGCCCGCGGAGGGCCGGGGGGTGTGGCAAAAAAACGACTGGATCGGAGTCCCGTTCGACCTCATCGCCTCCCAGACCCCAGACCAACCCCCCCCACCGATGGCCCCAGCACCACGCTCAACACCACGAGATCAGCACCACATAGCCCATCAATGGCCATTGTGCCCACCTCGCCAGCCCTGCAGGCCATGGCGGGAATGTGGGTGACCCACGTTCCCGCCGTTGGCGCTGGCCTTGGCCCTGACCCCGGCCCAGATCCACGCGCACGCGCGGCCGGCTTGACATCGTTCGGGTCGATACCCACCCCCGGCCCAGCCATCACCACGCCAAATCTACCAATGAGACCACCAACACCCGACTATCGATGTGTCAATCCACACGCGCGTAGGGGGGTTATGAGACTACTATCCCACTAACTCCCCCCCTTAGACTGTCATTGACACATATACTACTTACTTACTATATCTGTACTTTTACCCCCCTTTCATGGCTGTTTACTGATTACCGATGTGTCATAAAAAATGTCATTGTCAGGCACCTGTCGCAATAACATCACCGGCGCCCCGTCCACTAATGACACACCAATCGCCAGTGCCCCGGCCCTGATCCCCCTATAACATGTATCATCTAATCTCATTAGTGATTGACATACCCCAGCCCCTCGTGGTAGTATGAATGTGGGAACACGGGGTTCCCGCTACACCATGCGAGGGAGGACAACAGCATGGATAACTTGCAGGATCACATCCTTGAGGCACTGGTTGCGGCCATGGAGTACGAGTTGCGCGAGCGCACCGGGTGCGTACTCGATGGCGAGTGCCAGTGCTGCGGTGGGGTTCGATTCATGCACGAGTGTGAGGATGGTGACGGCACTATCCCCTATCACCCAACCTGCTGTCACGATAGCCGCAAGGCTCTCAGAGAGATGAAGGAGATTATGGAATGCACTGGATGAAAATGCGCGATAGGCGGGACGGATCGGTCAGGCTAGAGATTATCGCGGACGTATATCGGGAATGGTCGTATGCCCTGGGCGGCCATTGGGTCGAGCATGCAGACGATGTCCACGACGATACCGTATCGCATTGGCGTGTCGGGGATGTGGGCACTCTGGGATCCGCTGAGGTCGTCGAGGGTAACGATGTCGGGCGCGTCAATTACTGGCTGGATGATATCTCCGGTATCCCGGGCAACATGAGCAGCCATCGATCTACGGATGGATGGCGGGGCACTACGTGCGGTATCGCTGTGTACGCTCATGGTGTGCGGCGCGTTGTATCGGTCGAGCCGCGAAAACGTGGTCATGGTTCGGTCATTATCCTGTCTGCCGGGCCTCTGGCCCGGCCCTACGTCCAGGAGGTGAGGTCGTGAGGCTCTACGACAAATACAGACCCACCAGCCTTGACGATGTGGTGGGACAAGACAAGATCGTGGAGCGCCTTCTGGCGCTCCTTGATCGCGGCATTGGCGGGCAGGCCATCTGGCTCTCCGGCGCCAGTGGCACGGGCAAGACAACCATTGCCCGCATCCTCGCTGGGTACGTCGCACCCGACCGCAGCATGGTCCACGAGTACGACAGTGCAGACCAGTTCGGTCAGGCTGAGTTCGATGCTCTGGCCCACGACGCCCGCATGAGCCCGCTGTTCGGTGGGCCTGCGGTCATTATCAACGAGGCGCATGGCCTGCGTAAGCCGATCATCCGGCAACTGTTGGGCCTGCTTGAGCGCATCCCATCCCACATGGCCGTGATTTTCACAACTACGAAGCATGGGCAGGAGTCGCTGTTTGAGGACCAGATCGACGCCAGCCCGCTGCTGTCGCGTTGCCTGGTGTTTGCCTTGACCAATCAGGGGCTTGCCCAACCGTTCGCAAATGCGGCCCGGTGGGTGGCTCAAGAGGAGGGGCTGGACGGGCGGCGTCCAGTGTCGGCCTACGTCAAGTTGGCGCGGGAGTGCAAGAATAACATGCGCGAGATGCTGCAGCGCATTGAAGCGGGAGAGATGCTATGACCAGCGTCGTGACGGATATCGAGATGATCGAGGGGGAAACGGTGTCCGACGAGTACCGCGAGGCCGGGGCGAAGGTCCGCGAGTTGCCGGATGCCGTTGAAGGCGGGGAGGGGGAGTGATGTACACACCATCTAAAATCGCAAACATATTGGAGCGCGAAATGGGGCCACAGCGCGGTGCAGAATACGCCCGGAGGAAGGCCGCGCTGGGAGCTGATCCCGCGTCCAATGCCGATTACGCCGAGGCGGCAAGGATGCTCGAAATGCAGTGCCAGAAGATCCGAGTGTCGGCGGAATCGGGTGACTTTGATTTGGGGAGAATACCATGACAACGCTGTTTGTTGACGACGACGAGGGCATTCTGGCGATGTACCAAAGCCAGTGTGAGGAAGCGGGGATCGACGCGCTGTTCGCGCCAGACGCCGACGAGGCTATCAGGATTATCCGCGAGGGCGGCGTAACGCACGTGATTTGCGACGGGAAAATCCCGGTGTCCTACGGCAGGTTTCCTCGCGAGGAAAACGGGTATCAAGTGTTAGACGCCGCAATTGAGGCGGACATCAAGGAGCGGTGGATCGTTTCATCGAGCGCCGAGATTCAGCGATACGCCTGCGAGCAGGGCCTCGCCACGATGGCCGTGGCGAAGATCGATGCGGTGAAGATGGTGAAGGAGGAATTGCTGTGAACGATCCGCGAATCCAATCGGCCATTTCCGATCTTGCTATGCTCCGGCCTGGATGGTCCTTGCTGGCCGACACGGACCCGAAAGAATTTCTTGAGCAGGTCACACTTGAAATCTGCACGCTCCGGAGGAATCTTGAGCGATGTGGACGGGAAATGAAAGCGCTTTACGGCGAGCGCGACGAGCTATTCGAGCTTCAATCAAAGGCCGCATCAATTGAGCATGCTGTGGACAAAGCGACGGAATCTTTGTCCGTTGAAAAATCCGTAAATGCGGCATTGCGCAAGCGCATAGCCGAGCTTGAGGCCAAACTCCAAGACACGTTAGAAGGAAAGCTGATCGCGGAGCTTGAGGCCGAGCGGGACAGGCTCGCAACAGCCATCCGCAACCAGTGCGCGAACCTCTGCACCGAGGCGTGGGCAAGCAGGGGCAAGCATCATCCTGATTGTTTGGCGTATGAGTTGGAAGGAGGAGAAGATGACAGTTGATATTGCTGATATTCGCTATTGGATTCGCGATGGCAAGGGCCGTGGTGTGGACTGCATTGCCGCGTCAGAACAGAGTGGTTGGGTACTCTCTGCATGTGGGCAATGGGGGCCACGCGAGGTATACTCGTCAGACGAGCGCCCGAAGCGCGTGTGCAGGAAATGTCAGGAGGCGATCGAGAAACTATCTGTGCCGAAGGATGGGAAATGAACCGCGTCTACAAGATCGAGGTCGAAGTAACCGTCGAAGTCCCGGAGGGAATCGAGCCGGAAGAGGACGACTGGGAGAGCATGGCGGCGAGTGCGGTCACGCAGTTCCACGAGCGGGATTGTTCCCCCGCTGGGCACAACGTTGTATGGGCGCGGATCAGCGCAGAACGGTTTCAGGTGAACGGCTGGGATGCTGAGACTGAGAACTACATCTGCACGCTCGAAACCGACAATGCCCACTTCGCTATCGCTGAGATGATCCGTCTTGGCCGGGAGGGTGTGTGATGCATCAAGCCATAGAGAATACGCCCTACGTTTACGGTCCTAAGCCCCCCATGTGGGGGACTTGGGTTCAGGTGCGCGAGGAGCCGATTCCGGGCACCGAATTGAACCGGCCCGAAAGCGTGGCTGAATTACTGCGCGAGATCGCGGGGCCTGCTGGCGATTGTCGAGGAAGAGAGCGAGATGCCTCGCGCTCTGTGGAAGGAGTTTGATTACGTTCAGTGCATGGAACGGAGGTGGGCAACATGAATTGGTGTTATGACCTGTTGAACTGGTTGGGCGAGGAAGATGATTTCTGGGGGGCCGTGGTGGTTGCTGTTCCCTACCTGATCGCGTTGTTCCTGTGGCACAAGATCGAGGAGCGCACGGGGGCCAAGGACGACTACGAGCAGGAGAATAAGCTGTGAGCAAGGTCTGCGGCCAGTGTGGTGACGATAGCGCGCGGGCCGGGTACTGCCCGGTCTGCGCTGAGCATGAGGGGTGCGGGAAGACCAAGCTGGTCTCCCGCACCATCTGGGAGTCCCCGGAGCATAGGAGGTTTATTTCTTTGAGCCTTTGGAAAAAGAAATATCCGTTGAGGATATGCAGAAGATTGTAGATGCAAACGAGAAATTAGTTAAGGAGTTGAAAGACAATGAAAACAGTAGGATTTTTTGAAGGTGTACACGAAGATAAAAGGTGCAAAACATGTGACGGCAGTGGCACACTATTTATAGCTAATGATGACGGGAGC
>Ga0180432_10001191_pt1 | contig 41540 bp, 19 predicted proteins | sample SS_ome_10_FD_132414 | JGI IMG/M metagenome (GOLD analysis project Ga0180432, IMG submission 132414) | Hypersaline lake sediment archaeal communities from the Salton Sea, California, USA - SS_1_MS_2 metaG | ecosystem: Environmental > Aquatic > Non-marine Saline and Alkaline > Hypersaline >... | reverse complement strand
AGGCGAGCACCTATACCGTCGCCCTGGCTGTGTGACGCTGAGCACGTAAGCGCACGACAGCCTTGGTGATCTCGGCGGCAACGCTGGGCACCAACAACAGCGGCAGAATGACGGTCCATTCCCGCATCCCCAGCGACATCGTGTTGAAGATCGGCTGGAAGAAGGGAATGTAGACTACGCTCAGCAATAGGACGATGGAGAGCAACACTGCGTACTGCATGTATGGGTTGCTGAAGACGCCTAGACGGAATAAAGAGACCCGCTCGGAACGCGCTGTATAGGCCCGGGCCAACTCAGAGGCCGACAACGTGACGAACGCCATAGTCTGGGCCAGTGCCAGGTTCGATGGCTCCCAAGCCAATCCGACGTAGTAGGCAATAAGCACGACGGTGGTGATGGCGATGGTCTGCACGATCATACCCATGATCATGAAACGGTTGATGATTGGTTCGCGCACGGGACGTGGTGGTCGCTCCATGATGTCCGGGTCACCTTTCTCCAAGCCCAATGTCACAGCAGGCGCGCCGTCGGTAAGGAGGTTGAGCCATAGTAGCTGGATGGCGGTCAGTGGTGGTAAGGAGCCAAACATCGTGGCCAGGAAAATAACCATGATCTCGGCCATATTGCAGGAGATCAGATAGTACACGAACTTACGGATGTTGGAATAGATGATGCGTCCCTGCTCCACCGCCGAGACAATAGAAGCATAGTTGTCGTCGGTGAGCACCATGTCCGCTGTCTCCTTGGACACATCTGTACCGGTGATGCCCATCGCCACGCCGATAGAAGCCCGCTTGAGCGCTGGAGCATCGTTGACGCCGTCACCGGTCATGGCCACCACGTGGTCCCGTGCTTTGAGTGCCTCCACGATGCGAACCTTGTGCTGAGGAGAGACACGGGCGAACACATCTACGTCCTCTATGTGCTGGATCAACTGCTCATCGGAGGTTTCATCTAGCTTGGTACCAGTGAGCACCTCGCCCCCAGGCCGCAGCAGACCAACTTCATCTGCGATAGCCTGAGCGGTGTCAGGGTAGTCGCCCGTGATCATGACCGTACGGATACCGGCTCGTCGTGCCTGCTCCACCGCCGGCTTGACTTCGGGTCGTGCGGGATCGATCATCGCGACCAATCCGATGAGCACCAGGTTTCTCTCAATCTCATCCGAGGTCACTTCTTCAGGCAGGCGATCCATATCGCGATAGGCCACGGCCAACACACGGAGCCCTCCCTTGCCCAGGTCGCGGATGGTGTTCTCAATGTGTTGACGACGGCCCGGTGTCAGGGGCACATCGTCCCCATCCTCCAGGATAGCATCGCAAAGCGGCAGCATAACGTCAGGCGCTCCCTTGATGTACGCAATATACTCGGAGCTATTTCCCCTTTCTTGTTCGCGCCCATCCCAGCGGTGGATGGTGCTCATACGCTTACGTTCGCTGTCAAAGGGCACTTCGGCCACGCGTGGCATTCGTTCTTCGAGCGCTTCACGCCACAGACCTGCCTTAGCTGCTGCCACTACCATGGCGCCTTCCGTCGGGTCACCTACGATACGATACTGCTCACTCTTACTTCCCGATTCCATCAATTCCAGTTGAGCATCGGAACAAAGCAGGCTTCCGGTGAGTAGAGCCATCATCTCGGAATTGTCATGCGGGTCAGCCGGCTCACCATAGTGCGTAAACTCACCCTTGGGCTGGTATCCCTCGCCACTCACGTCCAGTCGCAGGTTTGCTACGTAGAGCCGCACGGTCATCATCTCATTCTGTGTAAGCGTGCCGGTCTTGTCGGAGCAGATCACGGTGGCACTGCCAAGCGTCTCCACAGCGGGTAGACGGCGGATCAGCGCATGTCGCTTTACCATCTCGCGCATTCCCAACGCCAGGCAGATCGTAACGACGGCTGCCAACCCCTCCGGGACAGCAGCGATTGCCAGACTGACTGCGACGATGAACAGATCTATGATCTGTTCACGAGTCTGTGTCAGGTAGGCAGCTACTCCTTGATTGGTGATGAGGGACAGATCAGTGTCCTGAATAAGTGTCTCGATGAAAACGAGGCCACAGACGGCCAACGACCCCCAGCCTAACCAGCGGCCCAATTGATCCAACCGAACCTGGAGGGGGGTGGGCTCCTCTTCGTAAGACTGGATCATCTCAGCGATGAGGCCAATCTGCGTCTGCATACCGGTCGCGACGACGATGCCTGCCCCCCGCCCGTACGTGATGGTGGTGCCCATGAAGGCGCTGTTCACCCGGTCACCCAGAGGTGCATCCTCCGGTAACTCCACCTCAGCCGACTTCTCGACTGGTACCGATTCCCCAGTGAGCGACGCCTCATCCACCTTAAGGTTGATGCTCTCGATAAGAAGGAGGTCGGCCGGCACATAGTTGCCAGCATCGAGGAAGACGATGTCACCGGGCACCAATTCGCGCGCAGGGACGGTGACACGATGACCGCCGCGCAGGACGCGAGCCTCTGGGGAGGCCATCTTCTTGAGGGCTGCCAGGGCTTCCTCGGCTTTGCTTTCCTGGACCACGCCCAATATGGCGTTAAGTATGACGATAGCCATAATCGCGCTGGCCTCGACGAGTTTACCCAGTAGGAGAGAGATGATAGCGGAAACGATGAGGATGATGATGAGGAAATTGTTGAACTGACTCAGCAGCAGCTGCCAGAATCCAGGCCGAGGGCGCTCGGCCAGTTCATTCGGCCCGTACTGGGTCAAACGCGCATTGGCCTCAGCCGCTGTGAGGCCGGTGGATGGATTTGTCTCTAGCGTATCACTTACTTCTTGAACGGAACGACTGTGCCATGGAATGGTCTTTGACTGCATATACTCCTCACTATGGTTCTCAGAATATCATTGGAGGATTATAACACATTTCTTGCGTTATGCACTCCATTTCTCGCTTGGTTCTTCCCTACATTGTCTAGGCTATTCACTGATTCCCCACCAGTACATATCCGCCAGCTTCTGATGTTCCTCCCGCAGTCGCACGTAACTCTCGTACCGATGCTGGGTCACCTGCCCCTCTTCCACAGCTTGCATAACCGCACAGCCTGGCTCGACGGTGTGTGTGCAATCAGAGAACTTGCAGTCAGCTACCAGCGGAGCGATGTCGGGGAAGTAGGCATCCAACTCCTCCGGATCTATGTCGAATAGGGCCAAGGCGCGAATACCGGGGGTGTCAGCCACCCAACCTCCTACGCCCAACGGAACGAGCTGAGGTACGACGGTAGTGTGTCGCCCTTTGGTGGTGGCTTGGCTTACTTTCCGTACCTGCAACCCCAAACCAGGCTCCATAGTGTTGAGCAAACTGGTCTTCCCCACGCCAGATGGACCGACAAGCGCCGAGAGTTTCCCCTGGAGCGCATCACGCAACGTCTCCACCCCGTCACCTGTGACTGCACTGGTGTATAGTACTGGATAGCCAATCTCCTGGTAAACCCCAAAGAGTGACCGGGCTTTCTGAGAGCTTATCAAGTCGGTCTTATTGGCACACACGACAGGAGGGATGTCCTGGATCTCGGCTCCCACCAACAGTCGATCGAGCATGCGCAGGCGTGGAGAAGGCTCTGCACAGGAGAATACAAAAACGGCTTGATCGGGATTGGCGACGATGACTTGCTCCCGTTCGGCCAGATAGCCGTCTCGATTCCAACGGCGGGATCCACGGCCGCGAGCTATCGGGGACAGGCGGGCCAGTGCCCGCTCTCGATCGGTGATTTCCTCAATCATCCCCCGGTTATCTTCAACCAGGCTGATACGCACACGGTCGCCGACGGCCACCAAGTCGGTGTCACGTCGCTCTTGCTTCAGTCTGCCCCGTACCTGACAGACAACGTCGCCAACGTCGGTGTGCACGGTGAAAAATCCACTTTGTGCCTTGATGATCAGGCCATCGAGCAAATTGGACATAGAATCGAAGTCGTCAACGCCACACAATCAGCATTCTCCTAGACCTGTGTCTTTTCATTCCCGACCATTGTAAACGGTTTCGGTCTTCCTGTCAAAACTTCTTTCCTTCAGACGTGTGTTTTGTGCGATAGCGTGTTTTGTGCGATAATATGTTCACTTGAATTTCGACAAGAGGTTAGGTTAACAAATGATCAAAGCGACCGCGTGTCTTGATGATCAGGCCATAGCTGGGAACGTGTCAAAAAAAGGGGATGCCAAGCCAGAACAGGGACAACCGTCCCGGGCGACCAGTACGGGGCTGCCACGGGGCCGGGTGACCGTCTTTCCTAACTGGTGTAAAGGCTGTGGACTGTGTGTAGAGTTCTGTCCAGCCGAGGTACTGGAGCAAGGAGCTGACGGGCGGGTCACCGTGGCTCATCCGGACAAGTGTACTGCGTGTCGTTGGTGTGAACTGCACTGTCCAGATTTTGCCATCTTCGTGTCTGACATTGAACCGGAGAAGGGGACAGGATGACCGCAAACCCGACTTCGATCCTGATGCAAGGGGACGAGGCCTGTGCCGAGGGAGCCATCGCGGCCGGTTGTCGCTTTTTCGCTGGTTATCCCATCACTCCGGCGACGGAGATCGCTGAAGTGCTGGCCCGGCGGCTGCCCCAGGTGGGTGGCAAATTCATTCAGATGGAGGACGAAATCGGCTCCATCGCCGCTGTCATCGGCGCGTCGGTAGGCGGAGTGAAGGCCATGACCGCCACCTCCGGTCCCGGATTCAGCCTGATGCAAGAAAACATCGGCTACGCGGCAATGGCTGAGATCCCTTGCGTGATTGTGGATGTACAGCGCATGGGACCTTCTACGGGGCGTCCCACCAGCCCCGCCCAAGGAGACGTGATGCAAGCCCGGTGGGGAACCCACGGTGACCACCCGGTCATTGTCCTGTCCCCGTCATCTGTGCGCGAAACCTTCAACCTGACGGTCCAAGCATTTGTTTTTTCTGAACGGTACCGCACACCTGTGATCCTGCTGACGGATGAGGTGATTGGCCACATGCGAGAGCACGTTGTCTTGCCTGATCCACAGAGCATTGAACGAGTGGATCGGTCCGGGACGACGGTGCCGCCGGAGTGGTACAAGCCCTACGAGAATTTTCCCACCGATGTACCACCATTGGTGCCTTTCGGTGAAGGCTACCGCTACCACATCACCGGCTTACATCATGACGAGCGTGGCTACCCAACCTCCAGCTTGGACGACATTCACCTTTGGCAGGGGCGTTTCTTCCGCAAGGTCGGCCGCAGTCTCTCGGACATTCTACTCTACGACGAAGATGGTGTTAAGGAAGCTGAAACCCTGGTCATCGCCTATGGGGTGGTGGCCCGTTCAGCGCGCCACGCCGTCGAAATGGCGCGCGAGCGCGGGCATAAGGTTGGCTTTCTCAAGCTCAAGACCCTCTGGCCGTTTGCTGAAGAGGTCGTAGAGCATGCTGCTGCTCGGCTACACCACGTCGTGGTGCCGGAGATGAATCGCGGACAACTGGCGCTGGAAGTGGAACGTGTGGCGGGTCGGCACAAGGTGTACCGGGTCAACCGGAGCGATGGGGAGATGATCCAGCCTTCCGAGATCCTGACTGGCATTGAGGAATGGAGACAAGGAACATAGCCACTATGAACGCACCCAAACATGAGTCAAGGGTTCACGAGCGCTATCTGCGTCATAGCAAAAGATTCCCCAACATCTGGTGCGCCGGCTGTGGGATTGGCATCGTTCTGGGAGCGATCATTCGGGCGGTGGATGGCCTTCAGTTGGACAAGAATGACGTCGCGCTGATCTCGGGCATTGGTTGTACGGGAAGAATGCCCGTCTACGTGGATTTCAACACAATGCATACCACCCATGGCCGAGCGTTGGCCTTTGCTACTGGCTTGAAGATGGCGCGACCGGAGATGAAGGTCATCGTGGTCATGGGCGATGGCGATGCACTGGCCATCGGAGGCAACCACTTCATCCATGCTGCCCGACGTAACATCGGGCTGAGCGCCATTGTGGTTAACAACTCGACGTATGGGATGACCGGCGGTCAGTATTCGCCCACCACTCCCATCGGCGCACAGGCGGCGACTGCCCCATACGGCAACATCGAGCAGCCCCTTCCTATCGCCGAGTTGGCAGCAGCGGCCGGAGCAGCCTTCGTCGCTCGCAGCACGGTCTATCACGTGCGGGAATTGGAACGGTACGTCGCTCAAGCGATTGTCAAGGAGGGATTCTCGGTGGTCGAAGCGGTAAGTTACTGCCATACGACGATAGGACGGATCAACCGTTGGGGTACCGCACCCGACATGATGCACTACCTCAAGGAAGAAAGCATATCGCTCAAGCGGGCCGAGAAGATGAGCGAGGGGGAAAAACGAGGAAAGATTGTGCATGGTGTGTTTGTCGATCGGGATATCCCGGAGTATACCAAGCTCTATGATGAGGTTATCAAGCGGGCACAACAGCAGAGCGGCCCCGACGGTCGCCTTTCCCCGCCAGCGGAGGGGGTTGATGGCGCCTCGCTATGAGATACGACTGGCTGGCACAGGTGGGCAAGGTGCTATCCTCGCTGGTATCCTGCTGGCTGAGGCAGCCATCCGGGATGGCAAGAATGTCGTCCAAACCCAATCGTATGGACCTGAGGCACGAGGGGGAGCCAGCCGTTCCGAGGTTGTGATCTCCAGCGAGGAGATTCTCTATCCCAAGGTGATCGAGGCTGACATCACGCTCTGTCTGAGTCAAGAAGCGTGCGATCGGTATGGTGGGCAGATGCGCAAGGGCGGGTTGTTGATTTTGGATGCCGATCACGTCACCCGTGCCCCGACCACGCGGGCAGTTCGGGCGAAGCTGACCACCTTGGCGCACGATGTGGCAGGGCGGGAGGTCGTTGCCAACGTAGTCGGTCTGGGTCTACTGGCGGGGCTGACCGGCATCGTGTCACGGGAAGCGCTGGAAGCAGCGGTACGGGATCGCGTTCCACGCGGGACGGCGGAAATCAATCTGGAAGCGTTGGGCGTCGGTTACGAAGTGGCCACACAAATCCGCGGGGAAGAGGCACCGAAAGGTACGTCACCCATTAGGCTATGATGGAGCCACTTCTGCTTCCGGGTGAACGGACTGAGTTCACACGTGAACGGAGTTCACACTGAGTTCACACATGAACGGAATTCACACTTGTATGAGATGGTAGAGAAGAACGCGGACGTCCTGATCCTCCGCCTGCTGGGTGAACCTCAAATCCTCTATGGCATGTCCTCGCTTGTCGAGCCTTTGGCCAGCAAGGAGCAGGCCCTCCTGATCTATCTGGCATGTCAACCCGAGCAACGGTTCTCACGAGAGCACCTTGCCACTCTCCTGTGGGGTGAGATTCCGCAGTCTCGGGCTCGCTACAACCTCCGGCGGGCGCTTTGGAATCTTCGCCGCGTCCTTGATGAGATCGGCCTTTCTCCCGAGGCCTGTCTGACCGTCGAGCGCTCGTGGGTCTGTATTTCCCCTTCTGCTCCCTGCTGGGTGGACGTTCTCGACTTTGAACGAGTACTGCAGGCGTGTTTCCAGGATCCACAGTCACCCTTTTCCTCCACATCTGGAGGTGGCCGCCAGATACGCCGGGCCTTAGACCTTTACAAAGGGGATTTCCTGGCTGAATTCTCCGTTCTTCATGCTCCCAATTTCGAAGAGTGGCTTACCTTTGAGCGCGAGCGACTGTTCCTGCTCCTTCTCCGGGCTCTGACCTCTCTCATCCAGGGGTTTATCGCCCGAGGCGAACGGGGTGCGGCCATAGCTGCTTGCCAGCGTCTTCTCGTTCTAGATCCGCTCCAGGAGGATATCCATCGCCTCCTGATGCGTCTCTATTGGGAGACGGGTCAGCGAGCTCAAGCACTTCGCCAATACCGTACCTACCAGGATCTTCTCCAACGCGAGTTGGGTATCGAGCCCCTGGAAGAGACGCACGACCTATACCAGTTAATTCTTCAGCAGGAGACTTCTCCCGCCTCTACGTTCTCTTCTCTTGCTCTCACGTCACGTCTCACGCCACCCTCGCCGGCACCCGAGACTCTTCTTCGTCCTCGTCTCCTATCGCTTCTCGACCGAGGATTGGACGTCCGTCTGACGCTGCTCTCGGCCCCTCCTGGCTATGGCAAGACGACTCTGGTGGCCCAGTGGATAGAAACCCATTTGAGAAACGGTGCCTTGGGTGGGTTACGAGCATCTGTATCCTCTGGAGAGACCCTGTTCGCGTGGTACGAGGTAAATGATACCGACAATAACCCCCAGGCTTTTGTAGAAGGCCTGGCTGCTTCGGTTGCCCGGCTGGATCGGGCACTGGGCGCGATTTTTCAGGGAGAGGTTCACAGCACCGCCGCTGTGCAGGAAGATCCCCAGCAGGCAGTGATGGCTCTGTTGAGCGCTCTAGCACCGCTGGCCCCTGCGTCGTTCGTCATCATCCTTGATGATACAGAGACTCTGACCAATCCAGATAGCCAGGAAGTGCTTCAGTACCTGTTAGAACATCTGCCTGCCAACGGACATCTCTACTTGCTGACGCGGGTGGATCCTCCTCTTCCCCTGCCCCGTCTGCGAGTCCGGGGTCAATTGTTGGAACTTCGCGCAGCGGAACTACAGTTCACAGACGAGGAAACGACCGCCTTCCTGAAGCGAGCGCCGGGGCTGAATCTCAGCCCGGCTGAGGTCGCCGAGTTAGCCACCCGGGCCGAAGGATGGGCGGCTCCTCTATGGCTGGCCGCTAATGCGTTTGGTCGCTTCGCCGCCAGTTTGAACGATGTCTGGGAGGGGCTCTTCGCCTATCTTCGCGACGAGGTGCTCGCGCCCCAGTCGCCCGAGGTGCGCGACGTGCTTCTCCGCAGCGCCGTGCTGGATCGCCTGAACCCGGACCTATGCCGGGCTGTCCTGGGCGTTGATAATCCGGCTGAGTGGTTGGCACGATTGGAGCAGCGCAATCTTTTCTTCCGCCGTGTTGCCCCCCAGACCTCACAGACAGGTGTAAGCTACGTCTATCACCCTCTCTTCCTGGCATTTCTGCGCGTGGAGCTGCCTCACCATCTCTCCGATGACCAGGTCAGGTCCTTGCACCAGCGAGCGGCCAAGGAGTGTGAAAGGCAAGGGAACCTGGAGCAGGCCCTGCACCACAGCCTGCAGACAGGCGATGAATCGGGAGTAGCTCGTCTACTCGAACAGATCGCTCCCACCTATCTGCAGCAAGGGCGGCTGGAGCCCCTGGCACGCTGGTTGGACCAATTGGAACCGGCTGTGCGGGATCAGCATCCGCGCCTTACACTGAACGCCGGCCGGATCCGCCAGGCGGAAGGGCGGGTGGAGGAGGCTCGTCTTCTTTACTTACGGGCATCGGTGGATCTTGAGGATCGCCAGGACAGCACAGCACAGGGAGACTGCTTGCTTGCCTTGGCCGAACTGGAACTCCTGCGAGGCCATTACGCTGAAGGGATCGAGTTGGGAGAGAAAGCAATGAGCTGCTGGAGCCAGGCGGACGTGCGGCGCCATATGGCCGCTCTCTGTGCCATCGGGCAACTGCAAGCCTACCGAGGAGACCTGCCCGGTGCTGAGGGTACACTGAAGCGGGCCTGGCGCCTGACCGCCGATCAGGCCCATCCCTTGCTTGCCTTCCAGGCGCTGCGTACCCAGGCGTGGACCGCCTATCTTCAAGGGACCTATCACCGAGCCGTAGGCCTGAACCGCTTGGCGGAGCAGGAGGCCGGCCAGGAGGTTCCCCCGGATGCCGTAGTGGCTTTTCGAAATCCTGTGCCGGCTATTCTGAGAGAGTGGGGGGAGGGTGAGGCTGCCTGGGAAGTAACGCATCGGCGGCTGGATGGGGCGCGAAAAATGAAGGACCACCTGGCGCTCTCTCACGCCTACACCGATCTGGGCAATCTTCACCTGGATCGGGGCCGATCTACTCAGGCGGAAGAGGCCTTTCTTCAGGCAATTGCCGAGGCCGAGTCGGCCGGCGAGGATGGCATTCACCGGCTGTACGGGGAGGTCCATCTAGTATACGGCTATTTCCTTCGGCAGCACGTGGCGGAGGCCATAGAGGTGGCTGAGTCAGCACTCCATCGGTGTCAGTCCCATGGCGTTTCGCAGCTGGAACTGGCTCTCGCTCAGACCGCGGTCTGCCTGGCCCACCTCGGTCTGACCAAGCTCGCTGGGCCTCACGGCCACACGCTCTCGGTGGGCGACGAGTTTTGTCAATTACTGAAGGTATACCGGGCCTTCGACCAGATGGGGGTTCGTTACGGCATGTTCGTCTCGGCCCTGTTGATCGGCTCGGCCTGCCTGATTGAGGCGGGCACCACAGGTCGGCTGAGTCAACGCCGACAGGCGCGCCGCTACCTGACCGAGGCCCTGGCCCTGGCCGCCGCCGAGGGATACGTTCAAACGATCGTTACGGCCCGCCAGCACCTGCAACCTCTGATGCTCTTTGCGCTGCGAGAGGGAATAGAGCCCCGTTTTGTGAGCCATATACTGGCTAGAATGGGATCACAACCTCTGGCAGCCCTCTTGGAGATGACTCGGGCCTCTAAACCTGCTGTCCGAGCACGAGCGGCCACTGCGCTGAAGGTGATCGGTACGCAAGAGGAGTTCGTCGATCATCGTGGCCACCAAGAGATCGTTCTTGAGGCATTGGAGCAACTGGCTTCCGATGCCGATTCCGAGGTGCGCGCTGCCGCAGCCCGGGCCCGACGCCATATCCGCCGGCTGACCGACTGACCTCCCAGCGACTGTAGATGTAGATCGAGCCACCAGGGGGCACCCTGGTGGTTTTCCTTTTGTGCGCCCCGAGCGACGTGGCGAAACGATTGAAGTCGTTGCTGCTTCGTATCCCTTCGTGTGGGCTGGCATGCTTGGGATACCTTTTCCCTCATCTTCGTGACATTTTTCCCCTGATTACCTATCTCCCCTCATTCGTTGACACGCAAATTGAAACGATTGGCGAAACGGCATGTGAAATGGCCGAGTGCTAGCATAGGGATGAGTCTCTTGGAAACTTTATGGCATTCGGCGTCATGCTATGGAAAATGCTCGGGGCAATCAAGCGACACTCAGGAGCCAAATTTCGCGCCTAATCGTGGATATGTGCCGGATCCAGCCGGGCATAGGCCTCATTTTGTGTTTGCTCGTTCCATTTCTGGCGCAGGCGGACCTGGCCTTGGCAGCATCGGCCACCGCACCCCTGTTGGAGAAGGCCCTGATCCTGCTTGATCCCGATGCTGGCGTTGATGTGGCCGTCGAAGCCATTGAGCTGGCTGGTGGCCGCGTGACCCACGTGTTCCCTCCACAAGCGCTCATCGCACGAGTACCACGCGGAAACCCTCTACCTTCTGGTGCTCTCACCATCTATCGCCAGACAATAGATAGGGCGACTCTGGCAACACTGACGGGTGAAGCGCGGCGAGCCGCCCAGGTCTGGAACGCTCTCCTGAACCCTCAAGCTCCCTCCAGAAAGGCACAGGACTTGGAGACCCTGGGGGCTGAGTTGGTGGGCGACGCGCTCGTCCCTCCGCCAGTGGAAGGAATGCAGCGCGCGGCCAGTGACCCCACACCTGGCTACGCCGAGACCAGCGAGTATTTCATCGGGCGCGTGGCCGTGGGAATCCTCCTGCCCGAGAGCGATGGCAGTGTAGATGCGTCTACAGAGAACTGGAGCGAGGAGGAGCGAGCGCTGGTGCTGAGCGAGATCACCGCCGCCCTCGATTGGTGGGCCGCGCTTGAGCCAAACGCAGACTTGACCTTTGTCTATGACGATGGTACCGCATCTCCCATCACCACGGGCTATGAACCGATCAGCCGTCCCTACAGAGACCAGTCCCTCTGGATCGCCGAGGTGATGGAAAAAAAGGGGTATACTGGTTTTTCGTATTTTGATCAGGTGCGCCAATACAACAACGCCCTGCGCGAAACGTACGACACCGACTGGGCCTTCACCATCTTCGTGGTTGATAGCTCTGAGGATAGAGACAATCGCTTCTCCGATGGGTACTTCGCCTACGCCTATCTGGGCGGCCCCTTCACCGTGATGACCTATGGCAACAACGGCTACGGTCCCCAGAACATGGACGCGGTCGCCGCCCATGAAATCGGCCACATCTTCCTGGCGCTTGATCAGTATTACGCCGCTCACCAACCCTGCACTCGCCAATCGGGTTACCTGGGCGTGGAGAATCAGAACAGCCGGTATGGAGATTGTGCGTCGGACATACCCAGCATTATGCGCGGTCAGACCTGGCCCTACTATGGTGGAGACATTGACGAATATGCCCGTGGACAGATTGGATGGCGCGATTCCGACGGAGATGGTATTTTCGATCCTGTTGACACGACACTAAACGTCGTCGATACTCACTATGTGACCGACATTGAGCAGCCCAATATTCTGACCTTCAGCGGCATCGTCCGGGATGACCCCTATCCCTCGTCCCTTCGCCGCAGCACGATCATCAACACGATAGAGGAGATACAGTATCGCGTGGCCGGCGAGGAGTGGATAGACGCCCGTTCGACTGATGGCGCTTTCGACTCTTATGTCGAGGAATTCACCTTTACCACCCCCCTCCTCCCCACTGGTGAGTTAGACGTCGATCTGCGCGTGGTTGACTCCGCTGGCAATGAGTTGATCCAGACCATCTCGACCGTCTCGGTTGTGGACCCTGTGGATGAGATCCTCAACACAACGCTGACCCGGCAGGGGCAGCAAGCCGGGAGCGGCGAACCGACATATGTGACCTACAATGGTTATGGCACCTCGGCCGTCAGCTACGTCGCGGGCGTATACTATCGCATTGACGACGGCCCCTGGCAGTCCATTATGGCCGACGATGGGGTCTTTGATGAGTCCCAGGAAGAGTTCACCATCACCATAGACCTGACGACCCTGGGCTCCGGCGTTCATCAGGTACAGGCCTACTCGGTGGACGGCGACGAGCATATTGAGACCTCGCCTGCCAGCGATTCCATCTCGGTCGAGCCGCAGACCCAGTACATTTTCCTCCCTATGGCGCTGGTCGGCCCGCGTTAATCAAAGCAGGGTAGGAAGATCTTGACTGGCGGAGGATTGCCTTCAACGCCCCATGGTGAACGGCCCTGCTATTCCTAGCAGGGTCGTTGCCGTCGTTATGGTCTTCTTGCACATATCAAATTCTTCAGCTAGGGCAAGAGCGATACCTCAACTCTCACTGTTTCATCGATAGCGTTCGGTAGATAGAAAGGCTTACTCGAGGCAAGCAACTTACCTCCGGGCATTTGGTAGATCACCCAACGGAATGGCCCGGTGCCCAGGTCAGCCCTGGCAACCCACCATGTCTTCTTGCCCTCGCACATTCCTCCTCCATCATTGCTGCTGCTGTCGTGAACGAAATCATCGAACGTGCCCTGCCATCCCTCCACGTCGTGCCAATCGCCCAAGCGGTCTTGCCATTGGACGAGGGTCCATAGCTCGCGCCAATGATCGACGCGCCATATCCTCTCGGCGGTGGTTTGGAAGCGCAGTTCGACAAAGCCACCCGCAGGCAGCCGGGACGAACGCCCTGACGTGGAAGTCGGCTGAGACGTGGGTCGAGGCGGCAGGGAGGCCAGGGGCCCAGGCGTGGATAGGAAATCGGACGGCGCTGCCCACGTCATCGCAGGCCGTGACATACTCACCAGCAGGAGACAAACAATGACAACTGCGAGGAGCGAGCATTCCTTCGATTTAAGTCTTCCTCTGATCATTTTCACAGCTCCTTTTTCACTCTTCACACCAGTGTCTTTTCCGCAAACCCGCAGACAGAAATGGCATATCTCTATGGCCTGGACGGCAGGTAGCGGGATGAAGTGAGCCGAGAGGACGGTCCCGCATCTCCTCTCCTCATACTCACACGTCTGGTGACGTACGCTGGATCACTGATGTTGTTATAAGGTCCGCCTGCGATCTCGTGGCTCTCCAGCACAGCGCCGTAGGTGGTGTCCGTGTTGGCCGAATCGACCTGGACGACGATCTGGGTACCGGCATGGAATGAACCGGAGAAGTCGCTGTGCTCCGGCCAGTAGTATTCATCGCCTATAGTTAGGGTGACCGTCCCGCCAGGTACAAGCGGCAGGGCTGGTGCGGTCACGCCCCAGACGAGGCCCTCATCACAAAGACTGTCCCACGTCTGATTGACACCAGTCGGGATGGGATCAGGATCAACATACAGGTCCACCCAGAAAGCTTCAGAGGGTGACACAGGTCTCGTTCCCTGGTTCTCAACAATGATTTGCACGCCGTCGTCTGTGACGGTGACATACTCCACTACCAGGTCGGGTGCCAGGGGCGTTCTCCTGTTCACGACGATGGGCAGATAGAACTTGTACTCCGGCGCGGCGGGCGCAGGCTCGACGTAGAGCATAGCCACATCGCTCAGGGCATCGTATTCACCAGTTACCGTCCAGTCGCCTGCCGTCTCACTGGTGTAGACGTTGTCTGTCCAAGAGCCACCCGCCCCGGCTTCGATGCTGAGGGCAGTCTGGACGGTGACGTCCCAGGTGTTGCCGTGGGCGTCCTCGGCTGTAACTGTGTATGTCACGCTCTCTCCTGCCATCACCGTCTCCTCAGCGGGGGCGATCTCGATAGAGGTCGCTTCAGCATGTTCTACGTGGAGGATGGCGGTGTCGGACAGGCTATCGTACTCGCCGGTCACCGTCCAATCGCCAGCCACCTCGCTGGTATAGGCGTTGTCCGCCCAGAAACCACCTGCTCCGGCCTCGATTGCGAGGGCGGTTTGATCAGTTACGTCCCAGGTGTTGCCGTGGACGTCCTCGGCTGTAACGGTGTACGTCACGCTCGCGCCTGCTATCAACATCTCTTCGTCAGGAGTGAGCGCGATACTCACGATTTCACCCTCGATCGCATGCAGGAGTGCTGTGTCCGTCAAGCCATCGTGCTCACCCCACACTGTCCAGTCACCCGCAAACTGGCTGGTATAGGTGTTGTCTGTCCAAGAGCCACCCGCCCCAACCTCCATGCTGAAGATGGTCTCGGCGGTCACGTCCCAGGTGTTGCCGTGGGCGTCCTCGGCTGTAACGGTGTACGTCGTGCTCGCGCCTGCTATCACCGTCTCCTCAGCGGGGGCGATCTCGATGGAGACTGCTTCAGCGTGCTCGACGTGGAGGGTGGCGGTGTCGGACAGGCTATCGTACTCGCCGGTCACTGTCCAGTCGCCAGCCATCTCGCTGGTGTAGACGCTGTCCGCCCAGGAGCCACCCGCCCCGGCTTCGATGCCGAAAGCGGTATCGGTAGTCACGTCCCAGGTGTTGGCGTAGGTGTCCTCTGCGGTGGCGGAGTAGGTTATGCTATCACCGGCGCTCACTGTCTCTGGATCAGGTGTAACTGTGATGGATACCGGGTCGGCATGTAACACGGTATAGGTGGCCGAGCCCCAGTTGCCTGCTATATCCATAGCCGTTATCACGATGCCAGTGCCAGCCGTCGTCTCGCGGGCGGTGATGTCAAAACTGCCTTCGACGAGAATCCCGGCATCGTCTCCCGGCTGGCCAAAGGCGCCATCGGTGTCACCGTCGAAGAGCATTGTCGGTGAGCTTGAGCTCGTAACCAGGCCGGCGGGTATCAGACGGATCCAGGCCCAGCCGAAGAAGGGGTAACTACTCGTGCCAGGCAGGAGGTCGGCATCTTGCACATACATGTTGAAGGTGCCGCCGGTGACTTCTACGATCCCCAGGCTGTATTCGGTGTGCTGGTTGGCGCCACCGGTGCCGCCGACGGTGTCCACATAGTTGGCTAGGTAGTCGTCGGGGGCAAAGCCATAGTAGTAGCGCATATTGCGTCCTGTTCCAGCGGTGTAGAGGTTAGCGAAAATCTCGTAGTAGCCATCGGGCACATCGTCGGCATAGAAACGCATGACGGGCAGCCCGTAGTCTGCCTCGTCTGCCCCCGCCATCACTGAAGGGTAGTCCCGCGAGGCATAGTGGAACTCGGTCCAGTCTCCGTCGTCTTCAACCAGTTCGCCTACGCTGCCGGTCGTAGCCAGCACCGGCTCCTGGTGGTCGTTCTCCCAGCAGTTGATCAGGGTCTCCTCGAAGGTCGGTTCCAGGCGTATCCAGGCCCAGCCAAACGCAGGGAAGGCCCCGCGATCAACGATCGCTTCAGCGTAGTCGGTATAAAGGTTGAAGCGATAGTCAGTGATCGTCACGATGCCCAGGTCGAATTCGGCAAAGTCGCCAATGGGACCGCTGGTCACATCCACCGAGTGAGCGCGCATATCGCTCGGCTCGAAGCCGTAGAAGTAGCGGTAGTCGTTGGACCGGTACAGGTTGGCGATCACGCGATAGGTGCCGTTAGGCACGACGGCGTAAAAGTGCATCGGCTCCAGTACCCCAGAGACGGTCTCGCTGATGCCGCCGAAGACAGCGGGATAGTCACGGTTGATCCAGTGGAACTCGTCCCATTCACCATCGGTGAAGTCAAAGAGCTGTGGGTCGGTGAACATCTCCAGGGCGGGGCGCTGGTGATTATCCTCCCACAGGTTGATCGTGCTGGAGATGGTGGTGACGGTGACGGTAAAGGGCACCCCGGCGGTCTGGACGTAGGTGTCCGATGAGACGACGTAGGATTGTTCAGGAACGGGAAGCACGTCGAAGAAGTTGGTGTCGGCAGTGAAAGTGCCATCGTCAGCGGAGACAACCACATCGTTCGCCACCATGTCAACACGCAACTCACCGGTCCATCGACCGTCCACGAGCGTGACACTGCTCGGTACCAGCGTTCCGGTGCTGTCTGATAGGCCTACCGCGTCGCCACAACCCGTCGCCACGTTGCCATACTCATCCAGCGCGTACAGATCCACCAGGAAAGGCACGGTGGCGTATTGAGGACCGTATACCGGGGCCCACTCCAACTCGACCGGCGGTCCAGAGTTAACGATGACGCTGGCTGTGCCCTGCACACCCGCGTACTCAGCGACGACGGTGTCGGGGTACTCGCTGGCAGTGGTGCCTGCCGTGAATAGGCCATTCTCGTCTATCGTGCCGCCGCCGTTGACCACCGACCAGGCGTAGTCCAGGTCGGGGATGGGGTCCCCGAGGCTGTCGTAGGCCTGTGCGGTGAACTGCTGCGTCGCCCCTGGGTCTAGCGTCGCCTCAGCCGGGGTGATGATGACGTGGTGCAGGTCGAGGATGGTGTAGCTGGCGACACCGGTGCCGCCAAGGGAGTCGGCGGCAGTAATCAGCACACCAGCGCCGGGGCTGGTATCCAGAGCATAAGTCGTGAAAGGCTCACCAGTCACCAGGTGGCTGGCGTCACCCGCTTCACCAAAGGTCCCATCGCCGTCGCCGTCAAACAGCATCGTTGGCGAGCTGGACGACATCGTGACTTCGGTCGGTATCAGTCGCACCCAGGCCCACCCGAAGAAGGGATAGGTGCCACCCAGCAGGTCGGCGTCCTGAACGTACAGGTCGAAGCGCCCATCCGTGATGGTAACCGTGCCCAGATTGTACTCTGTGTGCTGCTCCGCCCCGCCGCTGCCGCCTACGGTGTCCACGTAGAATGCCTTGGGTTCGTCGGGAGTGAAGCCGTAGTAGTAGCGCATATCCCGACCGCTGCCAGAGGTGTACAGGTTAGCGACGAGTTCGTAGGTCCCGTTGGGCACGTCGCCATAGAAATGCATCACCGGTAGCCCATAGCCCTCTTCATCTGCACCGGCCAGGATCGTGGGATAGGGCCGGCTGGAAGTGTACAGGAACTCGGTCCACTCCCCATCGTCTTCAATCAGGTCACTGACCTCGGTCGTCGTGGCCAGCACCGGATCCTGGTGGACGTCTTCCCACAGGTTGATGCGCGTCTCGGGGAAAACCGGCTCCAGCCGCACGTGTGCCCAGCCGAAGATGGGGTAGGCGCCGCCAAGCAGGTCGGCGTCACGGACGTAGAGGTCGAAGCGACCGTTGGCAATGGTGACCTCACCAAGACTATACTCCGTGTGCTGGTCTGATCCGCCTGAGCCACCCACAGTATCTATGTGAAGAGCCTTGGGGTCGCCGGGGGTGAAGCCGTAGTAGTAGCGCATATCCCGCCCAGAGCCCCCGGTGTAGAGATTGGCGATGATCTCATAGGTGCCGTTGGGGATACCCACCGCGTAGAAGTGCATAGTCGGCAGGCCATAATCCTCCTCGTCAGCGCCGGCCATCACCGATGGGAACGGACGGCCGCCGGAGATGTAGTGGAACTCGGTCCATTCACCATCCGTCTCGCCCAGGTCGCCGGCACTCGTGGTGGTCTCCAGCACCGGCCGCTGGTGTGCATCCTCCCACAGGTTGATGGTGTGAATGATGGGTGCCACTGTCACCGCGAAGGGACTGCCCACTACCTGCGTGTAAGAGTCGGAGGTGAGGGAGTAGATATGCTCTGGCATTGCCCAAACGTCGAAGAGGTTGCTGTTTCCAGTAGCCATGCCGTCGTCGGCGGTGATGACCACGTCGTCGGCCACGTCGCTGATGGCGACGTATCCCTGCCACACGCCGTCGCTGAACGGACCGGCCGTTGTGGGTCCCATAGTACCGGTGGTGTCGGAAAGCGTGGGCAGGCCGTTGTAGCCGGTCACCGGGTCGCCGTAGCCGTCCACAGCGGTGATGATGATCTCGATGGGCACACCCCCGTACTGTGGTTCGTAAATGTACTCAAACTCGAAATGGTCGGCGGGCACAAGCTCAACGGTCACTGTGGCCGTACCACTGACGCCGTCGGTAGTAGCTACCACTGTGTCAGTGTAGACGCCGGGTGTGAAACCAGCGGTGAACAGGCCGTTTTCTTCGATAGTACCGCCGCCGCCGACCACGTCCCAGTCAAAGTCCAGGCTCGGGATGGGGTTGTCCCACTGATCCAGTCCCGTCGCCGTGAACTGCTGTTGGCCGTTCGGAGGAAGGCTCGCCTCGGATGGCTCCACCTCGACGGCGGAAAGATTGCCCGGCAAGACAGTGTACGTAGCCCGGCCCCAGAAACCCGCACTGTCGGTGGCAGTGATCACAGTGCTGCTGCTGGCCGTCGTGTCGCGCGCGGCGATGTCGAAGATGCCGCCGATGAGGATGCCGACGTCGTCATCTGGCTCACCAAAGGTGCCGTCACCGTCGCCGTCGAAGAGCATAGTCGGTGAACTGGAAGACATCGTCAGGCCATTGGCGACCAGCCGTACGTGTGCCCAGCCATAGAAGTAGGAACTACCAGAAAGAAGGTCGCCGTCGCCCGCCCAGAGGTCGAAGCGTCCATCTGTGACCTCGATGGTGCCCAGACTATGCTCTGTGTGCTGCTCCCCCGTCGTGTCCGCCGCGACGTCGACCCAACGGGATTCGGCCAGGGCTTCATCCTCCGTGAATCCGAAGTAGTAACGCGTACCGCGGACAGTGTAAAGGTTGGCCCACACCTCGTAGGTCCCGTTGGGTAGACCATCGGCGAAGAAATGCATCGGCTGCAGGCCGCTGCTCTCCCATTCGTCGTGACCGGCTAAGATTGAGGGGTAGGGCCGGATGGGCGTGTACAGGAACTCAGTCCATTCGCCGTCAGTGGTGTTCAGGTCGCCGACGCTGGTGGTCGTCTCCAGCACTGGGTCCTGATGATCATCCTCCCAGAGGTTGATCTGTGTCTCTGGTAAGGCGGGCACCAGCCGGATCGAGGCCCATCCGAAGTAGGGGAAAGCTGACCCTCCCAGATCTTCAGCATAGTCAGTGTAGAGATCGAAATGAGAGTCGGTGATGGTGATCGTGCCCAGGTCGAACTCGGCGAAGTCCCCCGATGGGCCGGAGGTTACATCTATCGAGTGCGCACGCGCATCGTCGGGCGTGTAGCCCCAGTAGTAGCGCCAGTTGCGCGAGTGGTAGAGGTTGGCGATCACACGATAGTTGCCGTTGGGCACATCGGCGTGAAAGTGCATCGTCTCTAGGTCTCCCGCCGTGGCTTCGTCGATCCCGCCAAAGACGCCAGGATAATCGCGGTGACCGACCCAGAGAAACTCGTCCCACTCGCCATCCCCGTCTACAAAGAGCGTTGGATCGGTAAAAGTGTCCAGTACCGGATCCTGGTGGTCGTCCTCCCACAGGTTGACGATGGTCTCAATGTTTGACACAGTCACGGTGAAGGGGACTCCGGCCGTCTGAGTGTAGGAGTCTGACGTAACCAGGTAAGCGGGGATCGGCGGTGGCTCGGTCACCGTGAAGGGATTGCTGCTGCCCAAAGCGGTGACATCCTGCGCTCCAATGATCACGCTCGTGGCGGGTTGATTGACGGTTACCTCTCCGGTCCACACGCCATCACCGAAGGGATCGGTGACCGTTGGCCCGATGGTGCCGGTCGTGTCGGTGAGGGTAGCCGTGCCGTCGTAGCTCGTCACGGGCAGACCTCCGGCGTCGAGGGCGGTGATGGTGATCGTGAAGGGAACACCGACGACCTGATCACCGATAGGATCAAAGGCGAAGTGATCTACCGGATCCTCGGCGACGATAACCGTAGCGGTGCCGGTGATGCCCTGGTCGCTGGCGGCTACAGTGTCCACAAAGGTACCCGATGTACTGCCAGCAGTGAACAGTCCAGTTTGATCGATCGTGCCGCCGCCGTTGACCACGTCCCAGGTGTACTCAGCACATACCACCGGCACATCGTTGATATCGTACCCTCGGGCCTCAAACTGCTGCTGGCTGTTAAAGCCCAGCGTGGCCGCGCTGGGACTGACCTCAATGCGGTGCGGCTCACCGGGGAGTTGGCTGATGATCTGAGTCGAGCCGGAGAAGACCGGCACATCAATCTGCTGTTCGAGGATCTGGGGGCCGCAGTCTGTGAAGAGGTAGAACTGGGTGGGCATATCCGTCTCGCCGGTCAGCGTGGTGGTCAGCATGCCGGTGTGGGGATCGAACTCACTGTGGGCGATATCGGAGGTGTATGTCGCCCGCACGTACTGAGCGGCTTCGTCCATCGTCACATAGATGGGATCATAGGAAGACACACCATCGAGGACTCCCTCCAGGATCGCGTTCCAGTTTGAACGACTGATACCCTGGATGTGCTGCTCGTGAGTGAACAGCGTCGCCAGCACCATGCTGTCAAAGGCGCGTTCGGTCTGGATCACGCCGCGCTCGATGCTTCCGGCGACGTCGTTGCTGGGATACCACTCGTAGCCGGCGTTGTCACGGATCTCGGTGACGACGTTAAAGAATTCTTCATCAAACTCGGGATGATCAGGGATAGGCAGGTAGTCGGCATAGTAGACCGGGCCACCCCAGCGGCTGCTCCGCTGCGGCTCGTAGAGGCGGTATGGGCCAAGAGATAGCCAGGAAGAGCCGTAGCCGGTGCCGGGCGTCATATGGGTGCCGACGAACTCGACACCCCAATCGCTCAAGCCTTGGAAGGCATTGGTGCCCAGTTCGTAATAGTGGCCTAACACGTACTTGGAAATCGGAATCTCGTGATCCTCGTGCCACTGAGTACCTTCGGCGTAGTGGGCAGCGACCTGGGCGTCGCTGTAGTCGCCCGAACCGTGATTGTAGAAGAACCAGTGGCCACCGGTGAATGCGTGAATCGATGCTGTAGCCTCCCCATTGTCCACGAGCGCCTTCATCTCAGCGGCGTCGGCCTCGCTCATGTTGTGCAGGAAGAACCCGATCCACGGCTTGAGGCCGTAGGAGGCAGCATCCTCCGCCCACCAGAATGGCCCGGAGCAGTCGTCAATGCGGAAGGGAAGCAAGGGGGGCATACCCTGCATCACGAACGGCTTGCGCGCCGCCCAGACCAGCGACCGCCATACGAGATCATCCAGCCCGTAGACGGGGCCCTTGACGGCAGTATCGGCGAAGGCGTACGAGCCCCATTGCACGGCTCTGCCCTGGCCGTAGTTTCGCACGACGATGAACGGCGCTCCATCAGCGGTGGCTATCACTTGTGCATCGCCTGGTGGCGTCATACCCAGGACAGCCATACTGCCGCTGAGCCCTATGGTCTCGCCGGGCTCGTGACGTTCGGTGATGTAGTGCAGCGGGCCGGGAGAAGCCCCCTCGGGTACCAGGCGGATCCAGGCCCAGCCGAAGATGGGGTAATCGTTGCTACCCGTGAGATCGGCATCTTGCACGTAGATGTCGAAGGTGCCGTCGGTGATGGTCGCTGTGCCCAGGCTGTACTCCTCGTGCTGATCCGAGCCACCTGCGCCACCCACTGTGTCCACGTAATAGGCCTTGGGATCTCCTGACGTATAGCCATAGTAATAGCGCGCATCGCGACCGGAAACAGAGGTGTATAGGTTGGCAAAAACCTCGTAGTCCCCGTTGGGAATGCCGCTGGCGTGAAAGTGCATCACAGGCAAGCCATAGTCCTCCTCGTCCACGCCAGCCATGACCGAGGGGTAGGGCCGGCCGCTATAGACAAACTCGGTCCATAGGCCATCGGTCAGGTTTTCCAACGTGGGAATGCTGTCCGTGGACTCGAGAACCGGGTCCTGGTGGTCATCTTCCCAGCAGTTGATGTGGATCCCACCCACGCCTTCCCCGATCTCAACCGAACCTGCTGCCACGTCTGGGCCATAGGTCAGGTTAAAAACGTCTTGAACGTACTGGTAGAGTGGATTGTATCCTGTATCGGCCAAGAAGTGGTCGAAGTTCACCAGCCCCGCGCCAGCCGATACGGCTGCAGAGATGTAGCCTTGCTCTGCGTCGTCTAGGTAGATGCCGGCCTCATCCAGCCCGCTATGGCCCACGATGACCAGGGCTTGGTCTGTGATCTCTTCGGTGATCGGACTGCCAGAGACGTCGTGGATTGTGTAAGGAATGCCGAAATTGTCAAGGTAGGGTTGAACGTATTCCACGAACTCATGATAATAGGGGCTGTCTGTGTTAACCAGCACGATTGCATCAGAGCGAGTGCTTTGAGCGGCGACTGGCGCTGGGGCAAGGCCGAACCCCCAGATCGTAGCCACCATGATCGCTACGATGAGAGCACTAAATAAAGACCGTTTCTTTAGCATTAGGAGCCTCCCTAACAAGTGTCACGCTTGAGCCTACAAAGGGCCTCAAAGCACGTGGAGTGTACAAAGGAAAGCCATGAGGCTGAAGCGCAAAACGGGCCTACCCGGAGCAAGGACATGCGCGGATAGGCCCGTCCGCTTGAACAAGCCATTTGATCACCCGTCAATGGGTGAGGTGGAGGATATCGGCTGAACATCATATCGTAATCGTAGCATGTGAGTGAGCTGCTTCGCTTGCCTTTGCATAGGGCGGATCACAGCCTCAGAGCACTGACCACATCGACACACAAGGCTAAAGATGCCATATTAAGTGTATCAGATGTCAGTATTAAGCAGGGCGCATTGAGATTAAAAAACCCCTAGAGTTTGGAGCTTCCCAAGGCAGCAGCTTGGAGATCGGGAATGAAGTGTGATTGGCTTCCCATAGTACCTATCTCCCATTGAGGCGCTGCCTGCTTTTTGGTACAATGTATTCGGAACGCTCGGTAGTAAGCAGGGCTGCATATTTATGCATCGACGTCCTGAGCGCCTTCCGTCGTCCCCGTGGATCGGAACCAAAGGAAATGGAGGGAGTCCGTCGTGAAATTGATCGATGATGAAGTGCTCAAACCATCGGTCCGCGTATTCTTGGTCACCAGTCTGGGGGTAGGAGCCGTGGCCTTGTTGCTACTCACCCTTTCCCTACCTCTACAGGCCGCCCCAACGTGCTACGACTTTCCTGCCGGGAGGGTCCTCACGCCGCTGGGCGCAGGCCAGCCCGACCATCTCCAACGGCGCAATGCCTATAAGGATCTATGGCATGCCCTTTACCATCACGACCATCCTGATCTGGCCTGGACCGCCGTCACTGCTACGGTGGATGGCGTTGACTATGGACCGGGTGCCGTCCTGGGGGATCTGGACGGGGACTTCTACCAGGTGAACAGCGTTGGTCCCTTCAGCGCCACTCGCTCCTTCGCCCTCCATCCCCGCCGGGTCGCGCTCTTCTACGGCACCGTGCGCGACGAGTATGACCAACTCGTCGTCTGGGAAGAGGGTGATTTTGAGCAACTCTTCCGCGTTTACCTGTGGTGCGAGGAGACGGCCGAGGGCTGCCCGACTTTCGACACCCTCACCGAGACGCAGGTCGCCGCCAGTCTATCCAGTTACGATGTACTCATCCTGCCTTCTATCCGCCTCGGATACACCGACGAGGTGATCGCCGCACTGGGGGTCGAGGGTCTGACAGCCATCCGTGATTTTGTCGAGAGCGGTGGCTTTCTTTACGCTCAATCTGATGGAGCCTCTATCGTCGAGGCGGCGGGCCTGGTGCCCACCGGCACTGTGAGCCTCAGCACCCGAGTCACCGACTCGGACAACGCAGGCCAGCTGGACGTGCTCCTGCCGGATCACCCCCTGGCCTCCTCCTGGCTTTCAGACACCACCTACGTCCTCAACGAGCCCCTCATCACCGCCACGGCTGGTCTCACCGTCGTCGCTACCTTTGCCGATACCTCCCAGCCGGACTCGGTCGCCATCGGAGTCGCCACTCCCGGCGACGGGCGGGTGGTGCTCTTCAATGGCCATCCCTCCGACGACATCAACTACCATCCTCAGGTGCTCGACGCCCTACTGTGGGCCATGGGAGAACGGGCCGGCATCCACGGCGCTCTGTGCCAGCAGTATACCGACGCTGTGGATTGTAACACGGTCCCTGCCTACGAACCCGGTGTGCCCATCGCTGTCACCATAACCTTCAAGAACTACTGGGATGGGCCACTGAACGACGTCGTCGTCACCGAGACGCTACACGAGGGCTTCACCACTACCTGGACATCTATCGTGCCCACGCCCACAACCTTCGTTGAGAACCCCGATGGCACGACGACCATCGTCTGGGCCGTGACCGAGACGCTTCCCGGCGACACCGCCTTCACCTACGTCGCCTACACCGCGGCCCCTTCCGGCACGGCCGGTTCGGCGCTGGTCAGCACCGCAAGCGCCCGTTACGTGGATGCCTTCTGGGCCACGGAGCGTCATCCGACAGGTCTGCCACGCCGCATCGCGCGTAATAGTCTGGGAGTCAACGCGCTGATGGCAGCACGGCTGGTGGGCGACCGGGACATTGAACTGGATGTCATCTACCCACTGCTGCATGAGGGTCACTATTTTGACATTGCATTGACGCTGGAGAACAAGGAGGAGACCAGTGCGACTCACGTCATCATCACCGATGTGGTAGCGCTCCTCTCCCCCATCGTGGACGTGGACGACCAGCGCGTCGTGCCGCAGGTTGTCACCGACACCTGGGGAATCAGCGACACCGATTCGCTGTCCGAGAGCTTGTGGGCTATGAACGAGGTCTTCTTCTACGACACTCCTGTCCCTATCTACCCTCTGCCCACCCGCATAGACGGTGTGACTCCTACCTCGGCCATCACCACCGCCACCGTTTACACCCTGGCCACGTGGGAGAACGGTCCACGACTGGTCTACACTTATACCGGTAACTTCACCACCACGCCTGGGCTGACCAACTCGGTTGCCATTCCGCTGTCCTATGCCGATGTCGTCACCGTCACTCCCGAGGGCGATATCCTTCTCCCGGCGCTGCGTATGGTGTGGGATTTCGGCGCGCTACCTGGCTATGACTACCAGGAGCCAGCCATACGCTATGGGCTCTTCAGCCATGAACTGCTCAGCCGCACGGTCTCTTTCGCCAGCGATCCGGTCAGTCCTAGCCTCGTGTTAGATGGGTCTGGCGGTTCGATCTATACGAACCTGGGCGGACACCCTATTCCCTACCATGAGTATCTCTCCAGCGGCGTCGTCCATACGCCCGTGCCACCAGAAACTGTCCGCGTAACCTACGAGGACGCCTGGGAGCGTATGCAGGAGATGGCACTGCGTACTGTCTTCTACGATGTCGTTCCCTTTCCGCCGCCAGAATATCATGCCGTGGTCAACACCACGTTTGAGATGCGGGCCGATCGAGACGAGGATGGACGCGGTGACACGCGCGTGCTGGAATTCCCTGCCCGTGAAGGGACTGATTTGACCCTGTATCTCAAGTCCTGGTCCAACTTCGACCCGGCGATGCCTCCGCTGGAGAAAGATGAGACCCTCGTCGCTCAGGGCATGTTCCGTGGGCTCGGCTTTGACCTGCGGCCGGCGGGCAGCGATTGGGAGAGTTCTTGGACCGGCTTGCACCTTCAGGGCTATCTGACCGATACTGACCTGTTGACCGTCGTCACCATCCCGGCCTACGACTACCTCTACTTTCAGCAGTATCTGGAGAGCCAACAGCGGGAAGGGCTTCTGATCAGTGCCACGTTGGAACCCTATCCTGATTTTCACCGCGAGGGTGTAATGAAGGTCGACGACGGCGCACGCTTTGTCTACCACCAGAAGGCGGCTGGCCCCAGTCGATACGAGGTCTACGACGGTCACGTGCAGGCGGTCTTTGGCCTCTCCTCCGATGCTCAGGTCCACAAAGCGGTGGCCCCGGCCCTGGTGGCGACCTTTGACGACCACGTCTACCACCTGGTGCGGATCGAGGATCCTTGGGACCCCCGTTGCGTGGATTGGGAGCCTTTCATTAAGTCCTACGGCTTCGGGGACGTGGCCGCGACGGTCTACGTGGGAGGGCGACATGGATCGGAACTGCTCTGGCCACGCGTCGCCCCTGGAGAGGCGACCCAGGTACGCCTGGAGGTGCGCAACAACCAGGATGGGATCACGGTGACGGATCTGGTCATCACGCCCACCGCTCCCGCCGGTATCACCGTTACTCTGCGTAGCGTGACGGAGACGGAGGCCATCGAGCCCTTGTTTTTTGACTTCCCCTTCCTGCACCAGACCACTGTTCCCGACGGCTGGCGCACGGTCTGGTACTACGACGTGGAGGTCAGCCCATCTTTCACCGACACCGGCAAAGCGCATCCAATTGCCTTCGACGTGAGCGCCGATGGGCTGCCGGGCGATTTCGAGATTCCGGCGGCGGCGGTCGGCGTTGGCGCTCATGGTGGATGCGTCAAGACAGTCTGGGGACAGGCGACCGAGTTGCAGCTGCAGGACCTGCTGCCACCGTGGGTGTCGCCTGAGGATGCCCGACTGGCAAATGTCGGTGAGGCGGCCTGGCTCGAGGGTGCGCTGTCTTTGGGCGATGAGGTCTCGGCGACGACCATCTTCGCCGGCCTGCGGCCTGTTTCCTTCATCACGAACCCTGTGGACGGCGGGACGCTCGTCTCCTTCACTTTGCCTGTCTCCAACACCACCGACGCCACCCAGATGCCGTGGCTGGAGGGCGGTGAGCGCTCTGGCGAGATGTACGTTATCTTCAAGTCCCATGCCGAGATCGAATCCAGTGGCACCTCGACCATCAACTACGGCCCGGTCATTACGTACACCGACCCATTTGCTCACATCTACACCCACACCGGCAACCTGCAGACGGTGGAGGTACACGGGGCCGCGCTGGTGTTGACCTATAGCGTGGATGCCATTACCGATACAGCCACCGGCGAACCTGTGTCAGGGGTGGTGCGCGACGTGATGAATGAGGCCGCTGTGACGCTGGACATATTCAACCAGGGTGACTATATCGCCAAAGCAGGCCGTATCACCGTCACGTTTACCTCGGGCGTGACCCTGACGGCGAGTTCGCGTCCGACGGTGGCTGCTGGCATGGATTGGGTGGCGTTTAATCTGCCCGACGTACCTCCCGGCGCGAGGGAACCGATCGCGTTGACGCTGGAGTTTGTGCCCGGCGCGGAGGGACCTTGGATCCTCAGGTCACGCTTCGGGGGTCTCAAGGGGGCGGATGGGATGGCCCCTCCTAACTCGTACCGGGTCATCGTCCGTACCGACGGGCGATACGTCCACGAGTTCCCCTTTGCGGCCATACAGGCACGCCAGGTGATCGTTGAGGATCAACTAGCAGGGCCGTTGGAGCTCGGCGCGGTCATGCCTCTCCACCCGGTCTTTCTCCCAGCGGTGCTGCGCAACTATGATACCCCTTGGTGGCCTCAGGCGACGGAGTCGCTTCGCCTCCCTTAGGCATGGGACGGAGAGCGGGGACTTTCGCAGCGGATTCGCATAGTCCGACATACCCCGCATATTGGGGTTCAGTGCTGCCCTATCCGCATATATAGGGGCTTCAGAGTGGGTTGCGGCCTCCGAAAAAGTGGGTTGCGCGCGCTCAACCCAAAGGTTGCGCCGTCGTTCCACTACCGGTGGCGGTACATTGGCCTGAGAATCCACATATGGGGGTCTCCCGGCCTGACCCGCTGCCCAGCGGGTCTATAACTTGTGTGCCCTATCCCTTTATGCTATACTCGCTATTGCATGTGGGCCGGTGATATCCCTGCATAATTGAGCAAGCAATCTCGTGCCCCGGTCGCGCCTGAGGCGATGACCAGAGTGGGTATTCGTCTGCGTGTGTCAGGAGGGGGCGCTTTGCCACCTTTCGGAGTGGGGTGGGGCCGCTTCGCTACCCTTCAGAATGGGATGGGGCCGCTTCGGCCTTCTGTTGAGCGAGGTTCACACTTACGTTGGAAATAGTATATAGAGCGGAAAAAGGTTAAGGATGCGAGAATCTCCCTCGGAAGCGACGATGGAAGTTAGAGTTCTAATTATAGATGATAGTGCCTCCGTCGTCGAGGCCCTGACGGGTATCCTTTCCGGCCAGGGTTACGGAGTTGAGTCCTGTATCAACGGGGAGAGCGGCTGGAGAAGGCTCACGGCGGGTGCGGAAAGAAAGGTTCCCATGCCGGATCTGGTGTTGCTCGACCTGAACATGCCGGACATAAATGGCCTGACACTCCTGCGCCGCCTGCGGGCCGATGAACGCTTTGCCCTTCTACCCGTGGTTATCCTCACCGTGGAGGCCGATTCGGACACTCGGATGGCGGCGCTGGAGGCCGGGGCTAACGATTACCTTCCTAAGCCAGTTCAGACTTTCGAGTTACTGGCCCGAGTGAAGGCTCTCCTGGGCTGGAAACTGGCCGAGCGCCTGCAACAGCGGAGGATGGAACTCTTGGTCGAGGCGGGAAGGACATTGCTGTCCACACTCGACCTGGATAGCGTGCTGCAGCGCGTTATGCAGATCGCTACGGTGGGAATGGAAGCCGAGGGCACGTCTGTGTGGTTGCAGGACGCTAACGGAGGCCTGATATGTCGGGCGGCCTCTGGAAAGGGCACGGATCGCTTGGTGGGGATGCGGATGGAACCGGGGCAGGGTATCGCCGGTTGGACGCTTCAGCACAAGCAGTCGGTTCTTGTGCCCGACGTGCACGCCGATCCTCGTTTCTACCGTGAGGTCGGCGAGAAGATTGGGTTCCAAACCCAGGAGATCGCTGCTGTCCCGCTTCTTGTGCGGGGGGCCAGCATGGGCGTCCTGGAGGCGGTTAATAAGAAGTCCGATCTATTTTCACCTGTGGATCTGGCGTGGTTGGAGGTATTGGCCCCTTTGGCTGCCGCTGCCATCGCCAACGCACGTCTTTTCCAGACTCTGCGTCAGCGAACCATTCAACTGCAGGCGCGCAACGAGGAACTGGATGCCTTCGCTCACACCGTGGCCCACGATTTAAAGACTCCCCTGGCCAGCGTTGTCGGCTTCTCCGAGACTTTGGAGGAGGACCATACGAGGATGGCTGACGAGGAACTGCGTCGCTATCTACATCTAATATCAAGAAGCGGGCGCAAGATGGGCCGCATTGTGGACGAGCTCCTGCTTCTGGCTGGGGTGCGAAAGATGGCGGTGAAGATGGAGCCGTTGGACATGGGGAGCGTTGTGGCTGAGGCCGTGCAACGGGTGGCCGATATGATTGAGGAGTCCCAAGCCGACGTCATCGTATCCGAGTCATGGCCGGTGGCGCTGGGCTACGGCCCGTGGGTCGAGGAGGTATGGGTCAACTATCTTAGCAATGCCCTGAAGTACGGTGGCAGGCCACCGCGCGTAAAGCTGGGCGCGACGCCGCAATCCGACGGCAAGGTGCGCTTCTGGGTACGCGATAACGGCCCTGGCTTGGCATCCGGGGCCCAGGATCGGTTGTTCACTCCGTTCACGCGTCTCGACCGGGGCCGCGTGGCGGGGCATGGATTGGGGCTATCCATCGTGCGGCGTATCGTGGAGAAACTCGGTGGTCAGGTAGGTGTGGAGAGCGAAGAAGGGGCAGGAAGTGTCTTCTGGTTTACCTTGAGAAGTAGGAACACCACCGACAAAGGGACGAGCGAGGCTACGGGAGATGCATCCTCAGGATCCAGGAAGACGAGACCCGTGGTAGTGGAGGCCCACCGCGAAGATACCTCGGCAGAGTAAGCAGTTCCCCACCCCGGATCACAGCTTCCAAGTGGCGTAGTGGAGCGACCAACCCATGACCAAGTATCGAATGACGACGAGCCGCTCGGACGGGCTTTCTAAATCGGAGATGGGAGAGATCTTCGACCTGCTGCTTGAGCAGGCCGCGCGCGAGGTCGAGGACAGAAAACAAGCCCGGGGTCAGTATGCGGGTGAGACGGAGGAGAGGCACGTAGTAAAGGGACAAGAGCTCATCAGGCGGTACAGAAAGGGAGAGCGCACCTTCCCCGAGGCCGATCTGGAGGGAGCTGTGCTCCCCGGGGCGGATCTGCGAGGGGCCAATCTGGAAGGGGCGAACCTCTACAGAGCGGACTTGCATGGGGCCAGTTTATTCCAGGCCAGCTTACGCATGGCGAATTTGCACACAGCGGACCTTGACGAAGCCGACATGGTGGGTGTAAATGCGCGTGGCGCGGACCTGGGTGAGGCCAATCTACATAGGACCGATCTGCGTGGCGCGGATCTACACGAGGCTGTCCTTTCCCGGGCTTGCCTGACCGGTGCCGATCTGCGGGAGGCAGACCTGCGGGCGGCTGAGCTCGTCGAGACTGAACTGCACGATGCCGACTTACGACGAACTGATCTGATCGAGACGGATCTGCATGGGGCGGGTCTACGGGAAGCCAACCTGGTTGGGGCTAGCTTGCGTGGTGCCGACATGCGCGGAGTGGACCTTCGGCACGCCAACCTGGAGAGAGCCGACCTGGAGGGGGCCAGACTGGAGGAAGCCGACCTAAGGGACGCGGTTCTGAAGAGGGTGATTTTGTCCCGGGCGAACCTGCGTGGAGCACGCTTGGAGGGGGGCAATTTGGGTCAGGCCCGACTGGAGGGCGCCGATCTGAGGGGGGCCAGTCTGCGCGGGACATATCTTTTCCGGGTCGACCTGAGCGAGGCAGACCTGAGTGGGACCGACTTGGAGGGAGCCGACTTGGAGGGAGCCGGGTTGCGTGGAGCCAATCTGCGGGAGGCAATCTTGTTGCAGGCTAATCTGCGGGGAGCGGACCTGCGCGAGGGGAACTTAGGCGCCTGCGACTTGCGGGAGGCCAAATTGATCGCTGCCAGTCTAAGCAGGGCCAATCTGCACGAAGCCTATCCTATCGGGGCCGATCTGACCGGTGTCGATCTGATCGGTGCGGACCTAAGCGACGCTAAACTGGTCGGGGCTGACTTGGTCGAAGCCGACATGATCGGGGCCGATCTGACCGGGGCCAATCTGAGCAAGGCTGACTTGCGCGCGGCCAATCTGCGTGGAGCGATGTTGGAGGGAGCCGATCTACGGGGCGCGGATCTGGGCCAGGCCGATCTGACTGAGGCTGTCCTGGACCATGCCGACCTGAGAGGTGCTGCAGTGTCGCGCCAGCAGCTCGCTCAGGCCAGCTCCTCGGTGGGCGCCTACTTGCCCGATGGTATAACGGATGTGTAGAAGCGGGTATGAATGCCCCCGAGCGTCTCGCCAGTCGTCTTGTCCTGTGTCTGCGCCGGCTTGGCGAGGAGGAGATCGTGCTGCCTATCGGGGATGGTCTGTCGGTCTCCTGGCTCACACTTCAGGCCACCCTGTTCTTCATCGGCTGCCTGATCTGCTCCTGCTGCTCCGTGTTTTCGTACGTGTGGGGCAGCATGAGCGCCCGCCAGGCGGGAGTTCCGTCCATTCATACTCCTGAAGTGATGCCGGCAAGTACCTCCACTCCGGCAGCGGCGGACCAGGCCCTTACGCCGAGGCTCACTCCCTCCCGCGCCTCCACCCCCTTACGCTCTCACACTCCCACGCTCTCGTCCCTTCCCGTCCCCACCCAGCCCTCGGTAACGGCGGCGATCCCGCAGTCACCGCTGCCCACGCCAGTGTGGACGCCAACTGCGACCTCGCCGCCCACGCAATCTCCCGCTTCAGCGGACACGCCTACCTCGACGCCACTGGCATCTACGGCGACTCCTTTGTGGACGCCCACTCCCACCACCGCACCCACTCCCACCCCTACTGCCCCCGCCAACACACCGACGCCGACCGGCACACCCACCCCCACCGATACTCCTACCTCGACGCCGGTTCCTTCTGATCCACTGATCACTCACGTGGAGTACAATCCGCTAGGGCCCGACCTGGATGGCGAGTACGTCCTGATCGAGAATCAGACTGCTGGGGAGCAGGACATGAGCGGCTGGACCCTCAGCGACGGGAATTGGAACACCTACTTCTTTCCTGTTGGATTCGTTCTGTCCGGTGAGGCCAGCGTCAGGGTGTGGACCAAGAGCGGCACGGACACCGCCACCGACCTCTACTGGGGACGCGGCGATGCGGTCTGGGGCAGCCAGGACAAGGCCTACCTACGGGATAATATGGCCACTGTGGTGAGTTCGCTGAGTTGGTAGGTAGAGTCCGCCACACTCTGCCAAACCTGGCAACTTAGCGGGATTCTGTAGTGATCCACGAATAGGAGAGAATTATGAAACGAGCCTTGCTTTCAGGCGTCGCCATCGCTCTCAGTCTCGCTGCCTTGGCCCTACCTACACGGGCTCAGACTTCGCTTCAGATATTTCCTGAGCAGGGCGTGGGTGTCCTCTCGGCCGATCCGGGTTTCGGCCAGCGCTGGAGCACAAACGTGTTTCCCTTTGGCAACTACGTCGGGTCGGTCTCGGGCGAGGACATATCCTGCCGCACCTATCTGCGCTTCCCATTGAGGGAGATTCCCGCTGGCGTAACGGTCGAGTCAGTCACGCTCTCCGTCTACGTGGATGACTTCTGGCCTGGGCCGGGCAGTGCGCCCATGTCAGTCTATCCAGTGGCCGCAGATTGGCCCGAGGGCGAGGAGTGGAACGATGTGAGCGCCTGGCCGGTGTTGGGAGAGGCTGTGATGACGACGACCGTCACATCGGAAGAGGGGTGGTTTACTTGGGACGTGACACCGCTGGTGTGGGATTGGCTGCAAGGCACACCCAATCACGGTCTAGCAGTGGCCGCCGCGCCGGGCTCGGCGGCCAGCAACTGGGCCGCTGCCCGCCGCCTGACGGCTGAAGACCTATCCACCCGTCCTTATCTGGAGATTACCTTCTCTGAGCCCGCGCCCACACCAACGTCTCCGCGGCCTACGCCGACGTCCCCACCGCCACCGCGTCCATCCACGCCTACACCACATCCGCCCACCCCGATCCCTCCTCCCACCGCCACGCCTGGACCGATCCTGCTACCCGTGACCGGTAGAACTCCCCTCCGTGCGTGCTCCTGGTTTCTGCTCCTGCTAGCTGGTGGAGGGGTGGGACTGTTGACAGCACTGCGAGGGAGCAGAATGCATTCCAGAGACTGAGTCCTTCTTTCTTTCCCTGGATTTTCGAGATGATGTGCAGATGCGGACAAGAGAGGGAGCTGGAGAGCTTCAGTGTTTCTCATTCGCTGCCGCAGTATGCGCGGCTCGCGAGTTGTGTCTACTTGTAAGCTCGTTCAAGGCGCGCTCGCCGCCGTTCCCGCTCCCAGGCCGGCAGCTCCGCCTCCTCCTTCTCCACCAACACGTCCCGTAGTTCGAAGATCTGATCTCGAAGAAGGGCTGCTTTCTCGAACTCCAGTTCCCGCGCGGCTGCCTTCATCTGCTTCTCCAGTTCCTGGATCAGGCGCGCCAACTCGTCTGTGGGCAGCTGCGTCAGTGACAGCCCCGGCTCGCGTGCCTCCCCAGCGCCAGCGGCGGTCTTGCTGCGAACCCGGTCGGTTAGGTCTCGCACCTGTTTGACAATGGTGGCGGGCACGATGTTGTGTTCCTCATTGTAGGCCACCTGGATCTCCCGCCGCCGCTCCGTCTCCTCAATGGCTCTCTTCATAGAGTCCGTGGTGTGGTCGGCGTACATGATCACGGTGCCGTTGACGTGCCGCGCCGCCCGCCCCATGGTTTGGATCAGGGCGGTGTCTGAGCGCAAGAAGCCCTCTTTGTCCGCATCCAGAATTGCCACCAGGCTCACCTCCGGCAGGTCCAGTCCTTCGCGCAACAGGTTGATCCCCACGACGACGTCATAGGCCCCCAGTCTCAGGTCCCGTAGAATCTCCACCCGCTCCAGGGTCTGCACCTCGCTGTGCAGATAGTGCACCTTCATATCCAGATCGCTCAGGTAATCGGCCAGATCTTCGGCCATGCGCTTGGTCAGCGTGGTCACCAATACCCGCTCGCCCCGCTTCACCCGCTCGTTGATCTGCCCTACCAGGTCGTCCACCTGCCCCTGGACCGGCTTGACGATGATCTCTGGGTCTACGACGCCGGTGGGGCGGATGATCTGCTGTACCACCTGGTGGCTGTGTTCCAGTTCGTAGGGGCCGGGAGTGGCGGAGGTGTAGATCGCCTGGTTGGAGCGGGCCTCAAACTCCTCGAAATCGAGCGGGCGATTGTCCAGTGCCGAGGGAAGGCGGAAGCCGTACTCGACCAACACGGTCTTGCGGCTGCGGTCACCATTGTACATACCGCGGACCTGTGGGATGGTCATGTGCGACTCATCCACGACCAACAGATAGTCAGCTGGGAAGTAGTCCATCAGTGTCCATGGAGGCGACTTGGGCGGACGCTGTTGCAGGTGACGGGAGTAATGCTCGATGCCTGGGCAGTAGCCGATCTCGCGGATCATTTCAATGTCGTATTGGGTTCGCTGCTCCAACCGCTGGGCCTCTAGAAGCTTGTCCGCAGCTCTCAGTTCTGCCAGCCGTTCTTCCAGTTCGATCTCGATGTCGGCCAGGGCCTGTTCCCGCTTCTCCTCCGGAGTGATGAAGTGCTTGGCCGGAAAAATCCGCACCTTGTCTAACTCCGTCAATACCTCGCCGGTCAGCGGGTCGACCTCGGCGATGCGCTCGATCTCATCTCCCCAGAAGCTGATGCGATAGGCGGTCTCGCCATAGGCGGGCACCACCTCCAGCGTGTCACCCCGCACGCGGAAGGCCCCCCGCTTCAGATCGAAGTCGTTTCGCTCGTAGTAGATACTCACCAGGTGACGGAGAAGCACCTCGCGTCGGTGGCGCTCTCCTCGTCTCAGTTCCAACATGACGCGGCCCCATTCCTCAGGATCACCGATGGCGTAGATGCAGGAGACGGAGGCGACGATGATGACGTCCCGGCGGGAGAAGAGGGCTGTCGTAGCGGCCAGCCGCAGTCGGTCGATCTCCTCATTGATGTCTGCATCTTTCTCAATATAGAGATCGTATTTTGGAATGTAGGCCTCGGGTTGGTAGTAATCGTAGTAGGAGACGAAGTACTCGACGGCGTTGTGAGGAAAAAACTCACGGAACTCGGAGTAGAGTTGGGCAGCAAGCGTCTTGTTATGGGCGATGACCAGCGTGGGCTTTTGTACCTGCTCGACGACCTTCGACACCACGTAGGTTTTCCCCGTGCCGGTCGCCCCCAGCAGGGTTTGGTGTGGGTATCCCTTCTCAATACCTTCGACCAATTGGGCGATAGCCTCTGGCTGATCGCCTGTGGGCTGGAAATCAGAGACAAGTTGGAACTTGGGCATAGCATGCTCCTGTAGAACGTTAGTTCGGATATATTATACACCAAGTCAGGTACGTGCGCCAGATTTGACAGCGGAAGGAGTTGTGTGGTATGGTAGAATGAGATTTCCCATCCACCGGAGGGGGCAGTGGGGAGAAGGTAGGGGATAGAATGACAGGCAGTGGTAACCGTCCCATGCGAGGGGAAGCGAAGGGGCTCCATAGCCACGGTCTCGGGTGTCGCTGGCGTGGGGGCAACCATCGTATCGGCTGGTTCCTGTTCGCCGGACTGCTGGCTCTCATCGGCTTGTGCGTCGGCGTGGCTGGGCTGGCTCTGGCGGGCAGGGCCTACGGCCGCCATTACGCCGGCCGCATCTATCCCGGCGTCAGCGTCCACGGGGTGGATGTGGGCGGACTGACCGTGGACGAGGCCGCCGCTACTCTCCAGTCGGCGCTCCCTGATCCAAGAATGCTGCCGCTCACGCTGCGCGATGGGGATCGCACCTGGCGTCATTCATGGGCCGACATGGCGATCCATTTCGACCCGCTGGCGACCGCCCGCCTGGCTTACCGGGTGGGGCGGGATGGAACATGCTGGCAGCAGGGGGAGGTTCGGCTGAGGGCGTTCCTTATCGGCTGGTCGCTCTCTCCTGTCGTCGTGCTTCCCGACCCGGCCCAGGCCGCCGAGGCCCTCCAGGCGCTGGCCCCTGAGTCAGCTATCCCGCCCATCAACGCCTCGCTCGTCATCAAACCTGATGGCGTCACCGCCGTGCCCTCTGTGCCCGGGCGGGGGCTGGACGTGGAGGAAACTGTGGCTGCGCTTCCTCACACAGTCGGGGTCGGAGGCGAGGGAATGGTGATGGAGATCCTGACCCGCCAGGTGGAGCCTGCCATCGGCAGTCCAGGGGCGGCACAGGCGCAGGCCGAGGCATTCCTGGCCCGTCCGTTTACTCTCGTCGCCGACGACCCGCTGACTGGCTTCCAAGCGGCGTGGAAGGTGGAGCCGGAAGCGGTGGCGGGGTGGCTGGTCGCGCGGCCGGCCGAGCCAGCCGACGGTGGAGAGGGCGCTCGGTTGGTGCTGACCGTGCGAGAGGAGGCCGTTCGTGCCTACTTGGAAGGTCTGAGCGTCCAGTCGGATGGGGAGGTCGCTCTTGATGTCGAGGGGACGTTGCTGGCGGTGAAGGCGGCGGTGGAGGCTGGAGAGGACCATGCCACCGTCGCGTTGAGGCACCCGAAGCGCGTGTATATCGTACAGCCGGGGGATACGCTGATGTCGGTGGCGCGGGCACATGGCTTTCCCGTGTGGCGACTGACCGAGGCCAACTCAGGCATTGAGCCTGGGGAACTACGCCCTGGTCAGCATATCGTCATCCCGTCGGTGGACGTGCTGTTCCCGTTGCCACTGGTCACCGACCAGCGCATTGTGGTGGACATCTCCGATCAGCGTCTCTACGCTTACGAAGGACATACGCTGGTCTACGACTTCACTGCCTCGACCGGCATCGCTTCCTCGCCCACCCTCACAGGCACGTTCCAGGTGTTGAGCAAGGAGGCCGAGGCCTATGCCTCATCGTGGGACCTGTGGATGCCCCACTTCATCGGGATCTACCGCTCGGGACCTGATTTCACCAACGGCATTCATGCTCTGCCCACGCTCTCCAGCGGTGTCCGGCTGTGGGAAGGCCACTTGGGTCGCCCGATCTCGTACGGTTGCATCGTCATTGGTCTGGATGAGGGCGCCGCCCTTTACGAATGGGTCCGGTTGGGCACACTGGTGGTAATTCGAGAGTGATCCTGTCCCCCTGGAGGGAGTTAGAGGTGGGCGATAGTCGTCCATAAGTGAGTATTTGCCAAAATGCCCATAAATCTTATAATCTCATTGGTATCCACCATTGCTGCTGCCGATAATGTGCCGGGTGACACTGTTCTGAGGGTGAGGCCGCTTCGCTACCCTTTGTGGTGGATGGAGCCGCTTCGCTACCCTTTGTGGTGGATGGAGCCGCTTCGCTACCCTTTGTAGTGGGTGGAGTCGCTTCGCTACCCTTTGTAGTGGGTGGAGTCGCTTCGCTACCCTGATCCACACGGTGGAGAAACAGGGATACGGAACCCGATTTTGGTGCTCGCTATGGAATGGTCATTAAGTCGCAGGATAGCTTTCGTCCTGGCGGCTTGGCTTGTGTACGTGTTGGCATTTGCGCTGCTTTATCCTGTCCTGGGGGGCTGGGGGGCGGGTGCTCTGTCTCTAGCGCCGGTGGCTGTAGCTGGGTGGCTTCTGGGATTGTGGGCCGGGCTGCTCTTCGGGCTGCTTGCTTTCCCGCTGAACACCCTACTTCTGAGACTGGTCGCGGATGCGGGATGGGATGTGGTCGCCCGAGAGGGCGGGATACCGGCATCCATAGCCGTCGCACTGATTGGGGCGCTGGTTGGTCAGCTGCGTGACCTCAGCGAGCAGGCAAAGCAGGAGCTGGCCGAGCGGAAGCGGGCGGAGGAGCAGTTGCAGGGATATGCCGCTGAGTTGGAGGAAATAAGTCTCCAGAGGCAGCATCTCATTGAGGAGAAGGAAAGGACACTGGAAGCTCTGCAGGTGAGCGAGGAACGGTTTAAGACTCTGTTCGAGTTCGCTCCCGATGCGTACTACCTGAATGACCTGAAGGGGAACTTCGTCGACGGCAACAGAGCTGCCGAGGAGATGACTGGTTACAGTAGGAGCGAATTAATCGGGAATAGCTTCTTAAAGCTGAAGCTGCTACCCGCGCAGCAGATACCAAGAGCAGTGTCAGTCTTAGCAAGGAATGCGCTGGGTCAGCCCGCTGGTCCAGATGAGTTTATGTTGAACCGGAAAGATGGCGGCCAGGTTGCGGTGGAAATCCGGACGTACCCGGTGGAAATTGAAGGTCATGCCCTGGTGCTTGGCTTGGCCCGTGACATCACCGAGCGCAAGCAGGCGGAGGCGGAAAGGGAGCGTCTGCTTGCGGCCGAGCGAGAACAGCGTCTCCTGGCCGAGACTTTGACGGATGTCACACTGGCGCTCACATCGCAGGTCAGTCACGAGGTCGTGCTAGATGAGATTCTGCGCCAGACACGCCGCATTGTGCCTTACGACGCGGCCAATATCGCCCTGGTGGAGGGCGACTTTCTGCGTATCGTGCGCTGGCAGGGCTACCATGCCTTCGGCTGTGAGGAGTTCATCGCCCACCTGATGCAGTCGCTGACCGAGTGGCCATTGGACGAACGAGTGATTCGGTCTCGGAAACCGCTGGTCATTCCCGACACGCGTCGAGAACCGCGATGGACTAAGCTTGAGGAGACAGCCTGGGTACGATCGTATCTTGCCGTGCCTATCTGCCTGCGAGACCGTACCTTAGGGCTTCTCCGGCTCGATAGCGCGATCCCAGGGCGGTTCATCCCCGAGCACGCCCGGCGACTGCAGCCTCTGGCCAGCGCCGCCGCCATTGCCATCGAAAACATTCGCTTGGTGGCGGGGTTGGAGGCGGAAGTGGAGGCCCGCACGGCCGAGATCGTCGCTGAGCAGGAAAAAAGCGAGGCTATTCTGCACAGCGTGGGTGATGCCATTCTCATGACGGATCGGGATATGCGAGTTCGCTACGTTAACCCTGCCTTTACCGCGCTGACCGGCTACACGGCCGAGGAAGTCTTAGGGCAATCTGTGAGCTCGGTGGGGACAGAGACTCCATCTGAGCAGGTCGAGCAGGCCAAACGTCTCGCCCTGGCTAGCGGGGAATTGTGGCAGGGGGAAGAGCGCGGCCGACGCAAGGATGGTCGGATCTACGAGGCTGCTGTGACCATTGCCCCATTGCGTGATCCCGAAGGGCATTTGATGGGGTACGTCTACAGCCATCGGGATATCACCCAACGTAAGCACCTGGACCGGGCCAGGAGTCGCTTCGTCACCAACGTCTCCCATCAATTGCGCACACCGGTGACGACCATTCAGCTCTATACCCATCTGCTTCAGGAAGGGAGGCGGCCGGGGAAGGCTAGGGGTTATCTGCACGTGATCAAGGCGGAAACAGACCGCTTGGCTCATCTGATCAGGGACATCATTGAGTTGACGGCCTTGGACAGCGGTAAGGCGGTGACCGTCTGGCAGTCTGTCTCTCTTCCCGACCTGCTCGACAACCTCGTCACCCGCTACCAGGACCAGGCTCAAGCATCCGGCCTGACCTTGACATGTGGGCCTTTGCCGCCTGATTGGCCGGCGATCAGAGGGGACCGGGCCCGACTGGCCCAGGCGCTGCAAGAGCTGGTGGAAAATGCGATCCTCTTTACCCCGCCAGGGGGTCAGGTGGCGCTGGAGGTCGAGACCGTTGAGGATGAGGAGCAGTTCTGGGTAACTGTCGCTGTGCGGGACACTGGCCCTGGCATATCGGTTGAAGAGCAAGAGCGGATATTCGACCGCTTTTATCGGGGGAGGCTGGCCGAATCTGGACATACCGCTGGTACGGGACTGGGTTTAAGCATCGTGGATGAGATTCTGCGCGCCCACGGTGGCAAAGTGACGGTGGAGAGCGTCGTGGGAGAAGGCAGCATGTTCAGGATATGGTTGGTGCCTCAGCCACACGAGATATCGTTGCCTCAGGGACACGATGGAGAACCTGCCGGGGAGTGAATGTATGATGCTCAATTTAGATCCGGCCCGCGGAGATGATCTACAGGCTTCGTCGGGCCATCTGGTGAAGCCCGAGTCGGAGGACGCGACACGAGAGGTTAAAGTACTGGTGGTAGACGACGACCCTGAAATGGCCCTGCTGCTGCAAGCGATGCTGCCTGCCCAGAGGTATACGCTGCTCTCGGCTTACGATGGTCAGGAGGGGCTGGAGATGGCCCACGACGAACAACCCCGCGCCATCTTGCTTGATCTGATGTTGCCCGGCATGAGCGGCTTTGAGGTGCTGGAAAAGCTCCGAGCGGATCCTGTCACGGCGGGCATCCCGGTTATCGTCCTCACAGCCAAGAACGTGACTCCCGACGAACGCTCTTTGCTTGAAGATCATGTCCAGGGCGTGATATGTAAGACCGCGCTTAGTCCGCAGTCGCTGCTGGCACAATTGCGCCGGCTGGGGGGATGCGCTTCTGCCCCCACTGGGGGAAAGCTAGGGGGGGGAGGGTGAGTTTTCCTGAAAAGGCAAGAGAGCTAGTGCTTGCCTCTCAATCTCCTCGTCGTCGCGAGTTGCTGGCGCTTCTAGGATTGCCGTTTAAGGTATTTACTGCAAACTTAGATGAGGTGCCACAAGTAGGTGAAGCGCCGGCTGATTTGGTCGTCCGGCTGAGCCGGGCCAAGGCCCACGCCGCCCGCCTTGAGTATGGTCAAGACACCGAGGATGGTTGTGGTACCGTCTTATTTATCGCCTGCGATACCATCGTCGCTCTGGACGGTGATCTGCTGGGCAAACCGCGCGACGAGGACGAAGCGACGGCGATGTTGCACCGCCTGCGCGGACGCTTCCACTCTGTCCACAGCGCCGTCACTCTTGTGAAGGCCGCTACTGGTAACACACTGACTGACGCCGCAGAGACTCGGTTGAGGATGCGCGCCTATACGGATGCCGAAATCGCCGCCTACGTCGCCAGTGGCGATCCTTTGGACAAGGCTGGCGCTTACGCCATTCAGCATCCTGGCTTCCATCCTGTGGCTGAGCTACAAGGCTGCTACGCCAGCGTCATGGGGCTGCCACTCTGTCACCTGGCCCGCTGTCTGCGTGGGTGGGGGGTTGAGCCGCTATATGACGTTTCCACCGCATGCCAACTGCACACCGATCGTCGCTGCGCGGTCTATCCAAAGATCTT
>Ga0180432_10001189_pt1 | contig 41571 bp, 35 predicted proteins | sample SS_ome_10_FD_132414 | JGI IMG/M metagenome (GOLD analysis project Ga0180432, IMG submission 132414) | Hypersaline lake sediment archaeal communities from the Salton Sea, California, USA - SS_1_MS_2 metaG | ecosystem: Environmental > Aquatic > Non-marine Saline and Alkaline > Hypersaline >... | reverse complement strand
TCACGGGGGCAGGACTTCACCGACTCGCAGAGCCTGTACATGTCAGCGCCAACCCCCGACCACGACATCAGTCGCGGTCAATCGCTGCGCATATGGCGTCCAGCGAAACTGACGGGTCGCTGATCTCAGAGGGACGTGCGCCGGAAGCGGAGCGCTGAGGGATCGATAAGCGGTAACCGGTAGTCGGTCGGCCGAAATCCGCCGTTCGGCCCTGAGCTCACGGTCGAAGGACAACCCGTGGCCCGCAGCCAGCAGCCGTTCCCGCTACCGGCTACCAACTACTGGTCCCGCCGCATAGGACTGGACGCCTCTCAGCAGGTCAGGCCGCAGTAGATGCCGGCGATTACGGCGACGAGCTTCATGGCGATCATCCAGTGTTCGCGAATCATGATGTCTTGTCCTGTCAGCCTGCGGCGTGGGGCGCGGCCGCGGCGGGGGCTGCCGTTGCCCGCCGGGGGCGGCCGGTTCTCTATAGGTCGGCCAGGAGCGGGCCGGACTTGATGGAGACCTGGCAGTGACGGCAACCTGCTTCGCTAAGGCTATGGAGCGTCTGCGACTTGGCGAAGGAGGATTGCGGATTCCGGCCGACGGACTACCGACTACTGATTACCGGCTACGGGGTACTGGTCCGCTCTCGGCGGACACGGTAGAATCTCGCGGGCGACTGGCGGGCGAGGACCCGCGGGAGAAGGACATGATGATCCGACTGGTTGGGCGGGTGACGGGTGTGGCCATCGTGCTGGCGGGGGTGTCGTGTGGGCCGAGTGGGGGGCAGGGGCGTCCGGCTTCGCCCTCCGGGCTGCGCCGGGACAAGCAGGGGGCGGAGAAGCCTTTGGCGTACTGGGTGGGTCAGGCGAAGCGGGCGGAGGGGCCTGGGGACCTCGAGGCTGCGGTCCGGGCGCTGGCGGACGCCGTGACGGATGAGGCGGTGGAGAACCGCGTGGCGGCGTCCGACGCGCTCGGGGCGCTGGGGCCGCGGGCGGCGGCGGCCGCGCCGGCGCTGGTCGGCAGGCTGGTGGACCCCTCGGCGTGGGTGCGGATGTCGGCGATGGAGACGCTGGCCGCGATCGGCCCGGAAGCCGTCAACCCGCTGCTTGAGGCGATCGAAACCGGCAAGGGGCCCCTGCGCGTGCGGTCGGTCATCCTGCTGGGCTCGATGGGTTCGGACGCCAAGGCGGCCGTCGGGACGCTCGAGAAGCTGCTGGCCGATGAGGCGCTGCCATGGCGCGGGTATGTTCTGGCGTCGCTGCAGAGTATCAATCCGGCCAAGTCCCCCAAGCCCGCGGCCGGCACCGGCGCCGTTACGGGTGTCGCCCTGCCCGAGGCGGGCCGGCGGGTGGCGACCCAAGGGGACTGGCCGCAGTTCCACGGGCCGAATCGCGACTCGATCTGCATGGAGACGGGGCTGCTGACGTCCTGGCCGGCGGCCGGGCCGAAACTGCTCTGGAAGGCCACCGGGCTCGGGCGGGGATACTCGACCGTGGCCATCGCGGGCGGGATGATCTTCACCATGGGCGACCAGGGCGCCGCGGACAAGGGCGGCCGCCAGTGCGTGATCGCCCTGGACGTGGCGGACGGGACGGTCAAGTGGGTCACGCCGATCGGCCCGGCGCACGACGACGGGTCGTACGGCACGCCGACGGTGGACGGCGATCGGCTGTACGCGATCGGCACGGACGGCGACCTGGTCTGCCTGGAAACCGCCGGCGGACAGCTCCGCTGGCGCAAGAACTTCGCGAAGGACTTCGGCGGGAAGATGATGTCGCGATGGCGCTTCAGCGAGTCGCCCCTGGTGGACGGGCGGCGGCTGATCTGCACGCCGGGCGCCAAGGACGCCGCCATCGTTGCGCTGGACAAGCTCACGGGCCGGACGATCTGGACATGCGCGCTGCCCGACATCGGCAAGAAGGGCAAGGACGGGGCCGGGTACGCCTCGATGATCGCCGCCGAGATCCACGGCGTGCGGCAGGTCATCCAGGTGCTCGGGCGGGGCGCGGTCGGCGTCGAGGCCGAGACCGGCCGCTTCCTCTGGGGCTACAACCGCATCGCCAACACCATCGCCAACATCCCGTCGGCTCTCGTACGGGGCAACTACGTCTTCGTGACCACCGGCTACGGCACGGGCGCGGCGCTGCTGAGAATCAAGCGCGAGGGCGACGCCCTCGCCGCCGAGGAGGTCTACTTCCTCGGCCCGCGGACGTTCGAGAACCATCACGGGGGCGTGGTGCTGACCGGCGACCACGTCTACGCCGGCCACGGCACCAGCCGGGGCGCGCCGATCTGCATCGAGCTGGCCACGGGCAAGGTCGCGTGGAAGGCCCGCGCCCCGCAGCGCGGCTCGGCGTCGGTGCTGTACGCCGGCGGGCACATCCTCTACCGCTACGACCGCGGCCTGGTCGCCCTGGTCGAGGCGACCCCGGAGGCCTATCGCCTCAAGGCGCAGTTCACCCCGCCGGTCGGCAAGGGCCCGGCCTGGGCGCACCCGGTGGTCCACGGCCGCCGGCTGTACCTGCGCCACGGCGACCTGCTGTTGTGCTACGACTTGGGGAACTGAACGGCAGGGGTTGACGGCAGGGTGCAGGGGATAGGGGATAGGGATCTGCGATCCTGCTTCGCCCTGCGGGTTACGCAGGACAAGTTGACGACTGAACGACACCGGCGACCGGCGACCGGCTACTGGCTACCGATTACCGATCGTCCTTCCGAGAATCGTGAGCGGTGTGGACGTCGAGCTGGGGATTCACTGACGCGGCGATGTCGGACCAGGGGGTCAGGAGGACGGGGCAGCCCTTGTGGCCGCGGAGGCTGTTGGTGTGGCAGGCGAACAGGCCCCTGGCGAAGCGGCCGGAGAGGTCGGCGTTGGTCACGGCTATCCCGTCGGTATCGGAGGCGCCGGCAATGGTGAACGTGCCGACGTACGTGTGCGGCGCGGCCAGGTGATACACCTTGAAGTTGCTCGGGCCCTGGTTTGAGACGATAAGGTAGCCCTGGCCGCCGGGGCGGCGATAGATGGCCAATCCCTCGACGTCGCCCTTGAGGCCGTTGGCGCCCACGCGAATGACCAGCTTCGGCGTCGCCGGGTCGGTCGGCTCGCCGCCGATGGCCCAGACGCCCTTGCGTTCCTGGGCGACGTAGATCGTGCCGGCCCGGTCGTCTCCGACGGCCCCCTCGCTGTAGCCGGTCTGGAACGTGCGGACCTTGGTGCCCTTGACCTTGCCTCTGCCGTCGTCGGCCAGTTCGACCTGTTCGCACGTGCCGCCCTTGGCGGTCGTGACGAAGTAGACCTTGCCCGTCTTGGGGCTGCGGAACAGCGTGCCGCCGTAGTTCGGACCCGTTGCGATCTTTCCGTTGTCGACTCGCTCGATGCGCCGCGTGGCGGGATCGACCTTGAAGACGACAATCGCATCGCTGCTCCGCCGGTTCAGCGTGACGATATCGACGGTCTTGCCGGCCAGAGGGAACCCGTAGCGCAGGTCGATGTTGCCCGGCTTGCGGACCGAAACCGACTGCAGGACCTTTCCCGCCAGGTCGTACACAAACACGCGATTGGCGGCCTTGTCGGCGGTGATAACGGTGCTCCCGGCCCGGTCGGTCGGATGGACCCAGATGCACATGTCGTCCTGGTCGCGCGACCCGTCTGCCGCGCAAACAGCCGTCGGTGCGGGTCGCCCGGTCCGGTCCGTGCGTCTGTTCTCCGCAATGATGAAGCAGGCGGAAACACACGCCACCGCCAGGACGGCCGCTATGGCCCTCTTGCCGTTCACGGGGGCTCCTTCCTGTGATCATTGTCCGGCTCGCCAGATCGGGCGTCAACACGGAGTGGTGTTTGCGGCGGCCGCGTCCGACTGGAATAAACGTCGAGACCGGACCGGACATGGACAGGGACCGGCTTGAAGCGCGGGTCCTGGCTCGCGGCGAGGATCTGCTGCGGCTGATCGGGCACGAGATGCCGTCCGTCTTCCGCAAGGGGTGGTGGACGAGCAAAGTGATGCGGTGGGCGGTCCGGCGGAACGTCCGGAGAATCCCCCATCCGCAATCAGCGGGGATTTCTGATCTTCCCGATTACGTCATTATGCCGTATAATGGAATATCCGCGGATGGGCTACGCGCTGGATCGTTCGGCGGGTCCGGGAGAAACCTGTGAAACGTACAATCATCATTGCGAGCACCGTTGTTCTGGTCAGCATGCTGTGGTCGCCGGCTCCGGTCGGGTGGGCCGACACGGCGAAACAACCCCCTCCGGCGGGGACCGCCCTGGCCGCCAAGTCTCCGGCAGCACTCGCCGAGGCCGGACGGCTTCGGCAGGCCGCCATCGAACAGGCCATAGGTGGGGACTTCTCCGGCGCCCTGGCCCGACTCGGCCAGGCCGAAAAAATCGTCCCGGACGACGACCGGACGGAGACGGCGCTGTCGCTGATGAAGTCTTACCTGACCGAGCGTGAGCGGGACGAGTCTGCCCGTCGGGCGGACTACGCCAACGCCGTCCGCCGCGTCAGGCAGTGCATGCTGGCCCAGAAGCACATCCACGCCCTGAAGAAGGACACGCTCGACGAGAAGATCCGCAAGCAGATCACCGAGGCGGTCGAGGCCCACGGCAGGCTGCCCGACAGCGAGGCGGTGGGGCTGGCCACGGAAGAGGAGTTGGGCAAGCTGAAGGCCGAGGCGGACAAGGCCCTGAAGGCGGCCGGCGAGGCCCTCCGGAAGGGCCAGGCCGTTTTCAAGGGCCGCAAGGGCCCGTACGCCGAGACCTTCCGCGGGGCCGTCGCGAGGGCCATGAAGGCCATCGAGACCCGTCGCGGCATCTGGTCGTCGCTGTCGGGGGCGACGTCGGCGCAGCGGCACGCGTCGGCCAAACGCGTGCGGGACAGCGAGGACGACCTGGCCGGCATGCTGGGCGAGATCGAGTCGATGATCGTGGCCAAGCCCTGGCGACCGGCCGTCATGTACGGGCGCATGGCGCGGGAACTGTCCGACGACCGCCAGAAGCTCAAGGACGTCGCGTGGTACAAGGCGCTGGTGGCCGACACCGAAGCCCGCGGCCGCAACGCCATGGCGAATGCGGAGTGGCACGACGCCCTGGCCGCCTACAGCGGCCTGAAGGACCTCATGCCGGACAACGCCGACTACAAGGCCTCGGCCAAGGTCGTGCAGCGCCACGTTCGCGTGCTGCGTCTGTACGGCAACGACGGCAGCGAGACCAACGCCAACGGAGAGACCGGCGGGCGGACCTGGAAGGACTACGTGGCCAAGGTCGACAAGGACATGATCGAGAAGATCATCACTCGACTGGGTCGCTACTACGTCAAGTCCGTCGATTACAGGAAGATCACGCGCAGCGCGCTGACGAGCGTGAAGGTGCTGGTCGAGACCCCCCAGGCGGCCAAGACGTTTGGGAAACTCAAGGACGAGGCGCTGCGCAAGGCGATGCTGGCCGTCATCGACGCGGAGTTCAACGCCGTCAAGAACCGCGACCGCGTGGACCAGCTCGACCTGAGCCTGGCGCTGAGCAACGTGCTGAACGCCTCGGACCGCACGGTGCAGATCCCGCTGGAGGTGATCGCCGTCGAGTTTGCCGACGGGTTCCTCAGCGGGCTGGACCGGTTCAGTTCGATGATCTGGCCGTACGAGGTCGAGGACTTCAACAAGCAGACGATGGGGAAGTTTTTCGGCGTGGGCGTGCAGATCACCAAGCAGCCGAAATCCCCCCTGAAGGTCGTCACGCCGCTGGCCGGATCGCCTGCGATGAAGGCGGGCATCCGGACCGGCGACTCGATCTTCGCGGTGGACTACGGGGAGGGCATGAAGAAGACCGCCGACGTCACGATAGACGCCTGCGTCAAGATGATCACGGGCAAGGAGGGCACGACCGTCAAGCTCCAGATCAAGCGCGACGGGAAACTCCTGGACAAGCCCATCTCCGTCGTGCGCGCGAAGATCAGCGTCCACACGGTGGCCGGGTGGCGGCGCCTGAGCGACGGGGGGTGGGACTTCATGCTGGATCCGTCGGCGAAGATCGGGTACGTGCGGCTGAAGCAGTTCACCGACACGACGACGCGCGACCTGGTCGAGGCGCTGACGGAGCTTCGGCGGCGCGGTTCGCGGTCGGTGATCCTGGACCTTCGGGGCAATCCGGGCGGGCTGCTGCGCGAGGCGGGCACCGTCACCGACCAGTTCCTGGCCGGCGGGCGAATCGTCTCGACACGCGGGCGGCTCGGGCTGCTCCACGCGCCGCCCATCAAGGCCGGGCGGAACGGCGCCTTCATCGACGGCGACCTCGTCGTGCTCATCAGCCAGCACAGCGCGTCGGCGGCCGAAATCGTCTCCGGCGCCCTGCGCGAACTCGGGCGGGGACTCATCGTCGGGCGACGCACGTTCGGCAAGGGCAGCGTGCAGAACGTCATTCCCATTCCCAAGCACGAGGCCTTCCTGAAACTCACCACGGCGCGGTACTACGTCGGCAACAACGAGAAGCTCGTCCACCGCGAGAACGGCTCGAGCGAATGGGGCGTGGACCCGCACGTGAAGGTGCCCATGACCCCGCGGCTGGCCCGGCTGCTGATGACCATTCGCCGAAAGACCGAGGTCATACGCAATGCCGCCGACGACGAGGCCGGGCGAAAACTCGCCGCCCAGCAGCTCAGCGAAGACCTCTCCGACCAGTACAAGGCCGACAACCAACTGCGGACGGGTGTGCTGCTTCTGAAGCTGATGCGGCTGCGAGGCAGCAAGGCCCCGGCGTGAGCCGGGCCCACGGAGCGTCCCGGTGCGGCGAGGAGTTCTGGTGGCGACACTCGCAGCGGCCCTGGCGGGCTGCGACGGTCGGGTAGCCGGACCCGGTCCGCACATGACCGAACGGCCCCTGGCCCCGGCACGCGTCACGTCGTTCGCCATGGGGCGGCCGGACCTCGTCCTGCTCGTGACCGGGGGCACCAACGGCATGCTGGAAATCTGCAACTGCGCCGGGCCGATGCCGGGCGGGCTGGCCAGGCGCAGCGGACTGGTCCACAGCTACCGCGCCGCACACGACAACGTCTTCCTGCTCGATGCCGGCGACGTCTTCTGGGTCGAGCCGAGCGACATCCGCAACCGTTACGTCCTGCAAGGCTACGCCCAAATCGGGTACGACGCGGTGGTCCTGGGCGACCAGGAGTGGGCCTCGACGCTGCTGGGGACGTTCCTGCCGGAGGCCGGAAGCGGGACCTGGCTGTCGACGAACGTTCGGCCTGCGGAGGCTAAGCTGCGCCGCCGCGTCGCGGAGACGGTCACGCGGGCGTTCGGGCGTGTGAAGCTGGCCGTGCTGTCCCACGTGTCCCCGGAAGCCTTCCGGTTCGCCCCCGAGGGCACCACCGATCGCCTTGCCCTGGCGGGCCGAGCCGAACTGCGCCGGCGCACGTCGGCGTTGAAGGCCTCGGGGCACGTGGTGGTGGTGGTGGCCCACGTCGAGGCCGACCAGGTGCAGGAGACGGCCGCCCGCAGCGGGGCCGACCTGGTGATCCGCGCGCACACCACGCGGTGCGCCGAGACGCTGGCGCGGGCCGGCCAGGTGCCGGTGGCCAGGATAGGCGGACACCCCTACGTGGGCGTGCTGGCGATGAAGATCTCCCGCACCGGGCGCATCGCGGCGATCGAGTACCGCGTGGAGACGGTGGGCGAGCACTGGCCCATGGACATGCGGCTGATCCAGACGTACCAGGCGTACGCGCACGTGGCCATGCGCCGGGCGCTCGACGCCGACCGCAAGGCGGGCCTGAACTACGTGCCGTCGGCGACCTGCGGCACGTGCCACGAGAAGCAGTTCGCGGCCTGGTCGGCGGGGCGGCACGCCCGGGCGTACACGACGCTGCAGCGCGTAAACCGCACCGGTGACCCGAACTGCGTGACGTGTCACACGTCAGGGTTCGGAACGGCCAAGGGATTCCGCACGGCGGCCCGGACGCCGAAGCTTGCCGGCGTCAACTGCCAGAACTGTCACCGTTTCGACATCACGGACGATCACAAGAGCGAGACGTTCAAGAAGACGCGCCCGCGAGTGAACGAGGACGTCTGCACGACCTGCCACACCCCCGTCACCGACCCGAAGGACCATTTCGCCAAGGCCCTGAAGGGCAAGCCGTACCGGCACCAGTAACATGAACAGCAAGCACGACGTCCGAAATTCGAAATTCGAAACAAGCTCGAGTATCACATCTCACATGTTCAAGACGACAGCACGACCCCTCCCGACGTACGTCGGGACGTGGTGTGGATCCCCCCGACGCAGTCGGGAGGCGTCTTCGGCGGTGCTGTTGCTTGGGGCCTTTGGACTTGCCGTTTTTATGTCGTTTAGGATTTCGAGCTTCGAGCTTCGGATCTGACGTAGCGGCTACTGGTCCTTGGCCCCGGTCCGCCGAGCTTCTTCGAACTTCTTCCTCGCCGTCACGTCGCGGATGGACACCGCCACCCCGTCGACCTCACCGTCGCGGCCCGCCACGGGCGTCTTGACCACGTACCACCACGTGCCGCCGTCCCGCCCGACGCCGGGCTTGTCCTGTTCGATCGGGCATCCCGAGGCGATCACCATCATGTCCTCGCGCCGGTGGGCCCGGGCCTCCTCCACAGGGAACAGGTCGAAATCCGTGCTGCCGACGATCTCCTCCTCCTCTCTGCGCATATACCGGCAGAAGGCGGGATTGACCGCCTGGTAGACGAGGTCCCTGTCCTTGAGGATCAGCATGTCGGGTACGGCGGCGAAGAGGGTGCTGATGTGTGCCTGCTTGGCCCGCAGCGCCTCCTCGGCGCACTGGCGTTCGGTGATGTCGATGAGGAACCCTTCGGCCCCGACGATCCTCCCGTCCTGCCGCACCGGGCTGACGGACAGGCTGTGATAGGCGAGGGTTCCGTCGCGGCAGCGTCGGGTGCCCTCGTCGGCGACGAGGGATTCGCCCCTCAGCAGGGCGGCGAAGTCCCGCCTGGCCTGGGCCACGTCCTCCGCCGGAAGCACCAGGGCCATGTCGTGGCCGATCACGTCGCGGCTCGATGTGAATCCGTGCATGTCAAGCCAGGCCTGGTTGACCTCCGCATAGCACCCGCGCCGGTCCAGCCGGAAGTACCCGGCACGCGTGTTCCTGAGGATCCGGTAACATCGGGGGGCGGGACGCGTCTGGGCGGGCGCGGCCCGGTGGGTGTGGAGGGCCATCTCGATGGCGCAGCACAGCCCATGGATGACGAAAGGTCCGCACCCGCCGGCGGCCGTCACGGGCGCCGGATCGAACGACTCCGGATCGCACCGCGCCGCCAGGTACACCACGGGAATGCCCAGCGTCTCGCGGAATCGCCGCGCCACCGTCGGACCGTCGATCTCACCGGCCAGGCCGATCTCCACCAGGGCGACGTCCGGAGGGGTCCGGGCGGCTTGGTCCAGGGCCTCGGCGCCGGTGGAGGCCTGCCCGCAGATCCGGTACCCGTTGTCGCCCAGGCCTCGGCAAACATCCGCAACGGTCTCGGCGTCGTCTTCGACTATCAGCACCTGCACGCCCGACATAGTTCGACTCCCTGCGAGAATGCTCCGTGCTTATTATAGCGATGCGCCGGCCGTCCCGCCCAATCTCGCCGCCCCGCAGGAGGAAATGGTCCTCGTCAGGCTCCCCCCGGCCGGGCCGGCCCACTGAAGCAACCCTCCGGTGTGTTCTTGTCCCTGCCGGTCCGGCCCGCTCAGAACGACAACAGGCAGTGCCAGATGTACATGTTGGCCAGGGCGTCGTTGCTTTCCCAGATGGTCTTGACCAGTTGCTCGTCGCCGCAGAGCCCGGGCAGGGAGTCGCGGAAGCGCTCCCAGGGGCAGCACACGCCGGGGGCCAGGGCGGTGGCCCGGTCGGGCATGGCGGCGGCGGCCTGCTCCGGCGTGATGTCCGGCTCGGGCGGCGTCGGCGGCGTGGCGTGCCCGTCGGAGTAGACGCCGTATTCCCGAGTGAAGTCCGTCATGGCGCGGATGTTCTCGACCTTCGCGACGTTCTGCACGATGGCGCTGGCGTCCAGGATGTACCCGCCGTCGGCCCCGATCGTGTCGATCAGCTTCTTGCAGCACTCGCGCACCTGGTCGGGTGTGCCGTACCCGAGCAGGAAGTTCGGCAGCCCGCCCGACAGGCAGAACTTCTGGCCGAGCTTCTCGTGGACTTCCATGGGGTCGGCCTGGTCGATGTGGTAGATGATGCTGCCGGCCGGCAACTCGGCGAACGCGTCGAGGTGGTGGTTCCAGTCGCCCTCGGCGTAGAAGAGGGTCTGGTGCCCGGCGGCCCATATGCTCTCGATGATCGGCTTGAGCGTCGGCCAGTACACCGTGTCGAACGTCTCGGGTGAGACGAACGGCACGCACCCGCGGTGCATCCAGATGCTGATCGGCACGGTGCCCGTCGGGTCCGCACCGGCCAACGCCGTGTGCAGCAGGTGCGGGGCCAGGGCCTCGCACGCGGCCAGGACCTTGTCCGGCTGCTTGAGGATGTCCATCGTCAGCCCGATGTACCCGCGGAGCTTGTCGGCGATGATGTCCAGCGGGGCCTTCAGAATGCCGGCGATTGCACCGGGCATGCCGCACTCGGCCTTCAGACGAGCCGCCTGCGTGCCGAAGCCCATGAAGTACTGAAGCATCGCCAGGCCGCCCCGGACGAACGAGAGGTTGTTGTCGAACGTGACGGGGCTGCCGATCTCGCAGACCGGGGCAGCCACGCGAGGCAGCCAGACGTTGTACAGGAAGCCCGTGGGGTCTTCGATGAGGGCGTCGTACTCGTCGGGGTGCATGAACGCCTGGTCCTCGGGGGGCTCGCGGTACTGGAAGCCCATGTCCGGCGGCACCTCGATACCCGGCATGCCGTAGTAGGTCAGCCCGATCGCCTGCGTCAGCCCCGCCCAGACGTAGACCATGTTTCCCACCACCGCGTCCCAGTCGAAGTCCGCGGCGCACTTGCGGGCGGCGTCGAAAGCCTTCTCGTAGTCCTGCGTGACCTCCTGGCAGGTGTACCCGGCGTAGGTGGCGGCGAACTCCGCCACGAAGGGCCGAATCGGCACACGGTCGGGTTTCTCGTTTCGCATCGCGGTGGAGTAGCGGGCCAGCCGCTCGTCGTGGAGTTGCTCCATGCTCTTGGTCAACGCTTTGCCCTTTCGATCAGGTTCCAAACATGCTCGGTCATGCCGCTGCGATACTCTATCAGATACACCTCTGGCAAGCCAACGGGGTAACGGGCCAACTCACGTGCCGGGTTTGGCCTTCAGGTCACCCGTGGCGTACTGGATTCCGGCCAGAAGGTGGCGCAGGAACTGCGGGTTCCAGTAGGTCTGCGGGGCGTGCCCGAGCGTGCAGTAGAACACGCGCCCCTGGCCGTACGAGCGGATCCAACTGACGGCGTAGTCCTTGTCCGGCCGTTTGCCGGGGTCGGCCATCGCCGTCAGGTCCAGGCTCAGAAGCACGGTAAGGTCTTTTCGCGAGTAGGGCTCGCGGAAGAGATAGACCTCGTCCTTGATGCGAAAGGGCTTGCCCGCGAAGCACGCATTAATCGGGTGGGCGGGCTTGTCGAGCTTGATGACCACATCCTTGTAGATGTGTCCGCCGTAGTACCCGCCGATCATGCGGCCGTACTCCTTCCACCCCTGGCAGGCGGCGGTGGCCGCGTGAATGCCCACCACACCCTTGCCGCCTGCCGCGAAGTCCAGCAGGCTCTTGCGAAGTTCCCGCTGCCGCTTTCGGGCCGCCGCCTGGGCCTGCCGCGGCAGCGCCTTGAACCCGTCCGGCAACAGCGGTTCGCGCTCATGGAGGTTGTTCAGGACGATCGCGTCGAAGCCCTTGAGCGAGTCAGGCCCGAGCATCTCGGGATCGTCGCTGAGCGTCGTGGTAAAGGCGCCGGTCTGCTTGCCGAGGATCTCAATCGCCCGCGCGGCCGTGCCGTTGGGGATGTGCGTCCAGACGCGGCCCCAGACCAGCACCCTCCGCTCCTTGAGGGGCTTGGCGGGCGCCTGGGTTGGCGCGGCGGCCTGGATCTTTCGGATATCGGCCTCGGTGGGCAGGCGCGTTTCGTCTCGCCGGCCCTTGGGCGGGCGGGACGTGTGCCAGGCACGATCGGTGTTGGGCTTCGCCTGGCCCCCCATTCGACACGCGAACACCAGCAGGACAAGTACGGACCAGATTGCCAAGAGAGGTCGGCTGATCATGACAGGTTCTCCTTTCGCCGCTCGTGTGCCCGGCGTCCACACAGCAGACAATCTACCCGATCTAATCCCCTGGTCCAATCCCATGGCGCCCGAACTTGCGGACAGTCTGGATACCAGCCCAGGGCCCGCGCCTGTAGCCGGAGGCCTCTGCAGGCGAGAATCCACACCCTGCTGCTGCGGACAGGAATCACCTGCCTTGATCGACTCCCAGGCCGGGGTACAATCACCGTGAGCGCCGGATCCAACGCGAAGCGACGATCCGCTGAAAGGACCACCCATGAGAGCAATGCGACATATCGGCTCGGCGGCGTTCGTGCTGGGGTTGTTCGTGCTGGTGTTCGGCGGGCTGCCGTGGCACGTGCTCACCACCGACGATCCGCCCGTGCCCGTGTGGCTTCAAGCCGCGGTCTTCTGCTTCCTGGGCGGGATCCTCGTCGTCCTGTTGACCGTGGCCGTCGAGCAGAAGATGAGCAAGGTCACGATGGCACACGAGCCACCGCCGGCCGATGCCCCCGAAGACGGCATGCTGCTGTTGAACAGCGACCAGGTGCCCGGGCGTCCGATCGCCGGCGTGCTCGGGCTGGTCCAGGGCCATACGGTCTTTGCGATCTGGCTCGGCAAGGACCTCTCGGCGCTGGTCAGGCTGGTCCTCGGCGGGGAACTGACCGAGTACACCGAGATGATGGGCCGGGCCCGTGCCGCCGCGACCAACAGGATGATCGCCGCGGCCCGGCACCTCGGCGCCGACGCCGTGATCAACGTCCGCTACATGACCACCAGCGTCGTGGGCACCGCCGCCGAACTGCTGGTCTACGGCACGGCCGTCACGCTGGACCGGTAGCCTTCCGACCGAGTGATACCCGCGCCCCGGCGGCACGTGAGTGTTGTGGGGTGTTCGTGCGCCGCCTGAAAAATACAGAAGAAAGTCCTTGCAGAACCGGACGCGGGGCCCCATAATACTTGTTCGAACAGGAGTTTCGGTACCAGTGCCGGTGACTGTGGTCAGGTGCGTTAGCTTGGCGGGTGCGTTGTCCGCCGGGGCGGCAGGCCTGAGTTTCTGAGGAACCGGACAACTACAGGAGAGAAGCCGATGAAGAATCCCGTCCTCTACGTTCTGGTGATCTGTCTGTCGATCGTATGCGTGCAGACCACCTCGCCCGCTGCAACGAAGGCCGAGGCCGAAGTCTACACCCACAAGGCCGGAGAGACGTACCACTCCACCGGCTTGGTCGAGCATCCGACCTACGCGGCCGCTGGCGTGACCGAAGACCCGGACACGGGCGACCCGATCGACCCGCCGCAAGACTGGACGCACGACTACGGGGCTCTCGATTACGGGGATATTGCGGGCATGGCGCAGGCCTGGGCCGAAACCGACGCGCTGAAGGCCTACCTGCATCTCTACATGAACAAGACCACCACCGAACGTGTCAGGTTCTACGCCTGGACGAACTCCACCTACGCCAAGACGGTGCAGTTCGAGAACCCCAACGAGCAGAACTTCTTCACAGCCGGCAGCGGGGCCGGACTGGACCACACGGTCGAACTGGATTTCCGCGTCACGGGCAACATCCAGGAGAACGACATCAGCGGCTCCGGCATACGGTCCGACGTCAACCTCCAGATCTACAACGAGAACGCCAATCCGGATGACGAAGGGGAAGGGTGGTGGCCCCTGATTAACGACAACTGGGCCGGCGACAACGACGTCGACGCCAACGGCGACTACGACAAGACCGCCACGTACCCCTACAGTTGGATAGACGATCGTGGACAGCATGAGGACTACAACGGGGAGCCCATTCCGTTCGAACTGCTGCTCTGGCTCCAGGCCAGCGAGGCCAACAACGACGCCATGGGCGAGGGCGACGTGATCATGGACTTCACCAGCACGTGCGTGCTGAAATCGGTCCGGCTGTACGAACATGACCCGCAGGGCGACCCGACGCTGCTGGTCGCGTTCGACGGCCAGGGCACGCCCACAGGCGGCAGCCAGCAGGACCAGTGGATTCTCGTCCCCGAGCCGGGCAGCCTGGTGCTGATAGGCCTGGGCGGCCTCGCCCTGCTTCGGCGACGACGATAGCGCCCGTTCTGACGATCCTCTCCACAGACGTGCCGGGCCGAACCGTTCCAGCGGTTCGGCCCGACCTTTGTGGGCCCGGCCTGGCCGTCGGTCGTATGGACCTGACTCGTCCCGCGGCACGCCGAACCTGCAGGATTGCAGTCGGCCGACCTGGACCAGGCACAAAACGGGTTGACACCACGGAGGGCCGTCGATAATATCCCCTGCTCGTTCGGCCGCGAACTGACCGGGATGGCCGGCCGGCTGACGCAGTGACACCGCAGAGAAGAGTCGAAAGGAGCCATGGACATGGCAATCAAGGTTGGAATCAACGGGTTTGGGCGTATCGGGCGCCTGGTGTTCCGGGCGATATGCGAGCGCGGCGACGAGTTCGAGGTCGCGGCGATCAACGACCTGGCGAACGTCAACATGATGGCGCACCTGCTGAAGTACGACTCGACGCAGGGCCGCTTCCCCGGGACGGTCGAGGTCGACGGGCAGAACATCGTGGTCAACGGCACGTCGGTCCCGACGCTGACCGAGCGCGACCCGGGCAAGCTGCCCTGGGACGGCGTGGACGTGGCGCTCGAAAGCACGGGCGTCTTCCGAGACAACAAGACGGACGAGAAGCCCGGCTACGACAGCCACATCGACGCCGGCGCCAAGCGGGTGGTGATATCGGCCCCGGCCAAGGGTTCGGCTGTGACCATCGTGCTCGGCGTGAACGACGAGCTGCTCACGCCGGACGTCACGTGCGTCTCGAACGCCTCGTGCACGACCAACAGCCTGGCGCCGGTGGTGAAGGTGCTTCACGAGAAGTTCGGCATCGTCAAGGGGCTGATGGTCACCTGCCACGGGTACACCAACGATCAGCGGATCCTGGACTTCGAACACAAGGACCCCCGCCGGGCACGCGCCGGGGCGATCAACATCATCCCGACGACCACGGGCGCCGCGGTGGCCGTCGGAAAGGTCATCCCCGAGCTGAACGGCAAGCTGGACGGCTACGCGCTGCGCGTGCCGGTGCCGACCGGCTCGATCACCGACCTGACGGTCGAACTGACCCAGGAGACGACCGTCGAGGCGATCAACGCCGCCGTCAAGGAAGCCGCCGAGGGTCCGATGGCCGGCCTGCTCGACTATACCGAAGAGCCGATCGTCTCGTCCGACATCGTGCACAATCCGGCCAGCAGCATCTTCGACTCGGGCAACACGAAGGTGATCGGGAATCTGGCCAAGGTGACGATGTGGTACGACAACGAGTGGGGCTACTCGTGCCGCTCGGTGGACCTGATCGAGCGGCTCGCGGCGCTGTAGCGGCTTGCAGATCACAACAGCATGTATGACAATAGGGCCCGCCGACTGACCGGCGGGCCCGGTCTTCTTCGCGGCAACGAGAATCGAGTGGACGATGGAGCGCGACGAACTGCTGATTCGGATCAAGACGCCGCTGGCTGAGGCCTTCGGACCTCGCTTGCGAGGCATCGTGCTGTACGGTTCGGAGGCCCGGGGGCAGTCCGAACCCGACAGCGACATTGATGTCCTTGTGTTGCTGGCCGGGCCATTCGACTTCGGACAAGACCTCACGACCTGCATCGACGCGCTGTATCCTTTGGTGCTGGAGACGGGGCGGCCGATCGACGTCATGCCTGTCGAGCAGTCCGTGTACGAGGCTCAGGAGTTCGCGCTGTACCGCAACGTGAAGCGCGAAGGGATATCGGCATGAGCGTCGAAGCGGCTGACTTGTGGGAACGCGCCAGAAAGGCCCTGACCGTGGCCAGGAGTGTCCTGCCGCTGGATGCCGACGCGTCGGCCTCCAGGGCGTATTACGCGGCCTTCTACGCCGTTTCTGCGTACTTCGCTGTCGAGGGAAGAACATTCACGAAGCATGCTGCCGTCGAGGCGGCCGTCCACCGCGACTTGGTTCAGTCCGGGCTGTGGGAGGCCCACCTGGGGCGAGAGTACTCTCGTCTGGTCCGACTTCGCCGAATGGGTGACTACGGCGTCGGGCAGCATGTTCCGCCCGACCAGGCCGAGTTGGCTGTGCGGAGTGCGGCATCGGTTCTCAAAGCCGTCTCAGATGCGCGAAGCGAGATACTCACCGGTCTGGAGGACATCATGCCGCCCGAGTGCGGAGGGTGATTCCACAGACGAACCGATTGACGGGCACGACAGAACAAGGGAACAGACAGTGGCGACCAAAACGATTGCGGATATTGACGTTGCGGGCAAGCGGGTGCTGATGCGTGTGGACTTCAACGTGCCGCTGGCCGACGGAAAGGTCACCGATGACAAGCGGATCACCGCGGCGCTGCCGACCATTCAGAAGGTCATCGACGGCGGGGGGCGGGCGATCCTGGCCAGCCACCTCGGCCGCCCGAGCGGGAAGGGCTTCGAGGCCGAGTTCAGCCTGCGCCCCGTCGCCGACTGCCTGAGCGACCTGCTGGGCAAGCCCGTGCGTCTCGGGCCGGCGGACGTGGCGGGGCCCGAGGCCCTGGCGATGGCCGGTGACCTGGGCGACGGAGACGTGATGCTGCTGGAGAACGTCCGCTTCCACGCCGGCGAAACGATGCCCGACAAGGCCAGGAAAAACCCCGACAAGACACTGACCGACGAGCAGCAGGCGGCGCTGGATGCGTTCGTGGCCCAGTTGGCGGCGCTGGGCGAGGTCTACGTCAACGATGCGTTCGGCACGTGCCACCGGCAGCACGCGAGCATGTACGGCGTCGCCCGGGCCATCCAGGCCAGCGGCGGACCCGCCGTGGCCGGGTTCCTCGTCGAGAAGGAGATCAGATACCTGTCCGAGGCCCTGGCCGATCCGAAACGCCCGTTCGTGGCGATCCTCGGCGGCGCGAAGGCTTCGGGCAAGATCAAACTGATCTCGACGCTGCTGGACAAGGTCGACCGGATCCTGATCGGCGGGGCGATGGCTTACACGCTGCTCAAGGCAAAGGGAGCGGATGTCGGCCGAAGCCGCGTCGAGGAAGACCAGGTCGAGGCGATGAGGACCCTGCTGGACCGGGCGGCGGGGAAGATCCTCCTGCCGTGCGACCACGTGGCCACGGACGACTTCAAGGCCGGCTCGCCCCAGCCGGTCGAGGGCGTGGACATTCCGGCCGACCTGATGGGCATGGACATCGGCCCGAAGTCGGTGGAGGCCTTCAGCGCCGTGATTCGCGAGGCCGGCACCGTGGTCTGGAACGGGCCGATGGGCGTCTTCGAGCGCGAGGAATACGCGTCGGGCACCCAGGCGGTGGCCGAGGCCCTGGCCGAGGCGACCGGCGGCGGGACGGTCAGCGTGATCGGGGGCGGCGACTCGGCCTCGGCGGTCAGACAGATGGGCCTGTCGGAGCAGATGACGCACGTCTCGACCGGCGGCGGGGCGTCGCTGACCTATCTGGAAGGCAAGCCGATGCCCCCGATAGAAGTCCTTGACGACACGTGATCTTGCGCGGATAATATGATGCGTGGTCAAGCCCACGGATAGTGTTCCGTGGGCTTTACACTGTGCGGCATAACCGTGGTGAATATCGAGCGTGGCAACCCGTGGAAGGCCCTGGGCGAGCGGCCGCTGATCGCCGCGTCGCTCCTGGCGTGTGACTTCGCGAGAGTCGGGCAGGACATCGACCGCGTCATCGCCGGCGGGGCCGACGTCGTGCACGTGGACGTCATGGACGGGCACTTCGTGACCAACCTGTCCATGGGGCCGCCGGTGGTCGCGTCGATCCGAAAGTACACCGACCACCCCCTGGACGTGCACATCATGGTGACGGATCCGGCGTACTACATCGAGCGATTCGCCGACGCCGGGGCCGACAGCATTACCTTCCACGTTGAGGCCGCCCCTGAGCCGATGAAACTCATCGACCGGCTGCACGATCTGGGCCTCGGCGCGGGCGTCTCGGTCAGGCCCGTCACGGGCGCCGAGGCGTTGGCGGCCGTCGCCGAGGCCGTGGATCTCGTCCTGGTGATGACGGTCGAGCCGGGCTATGGTGGCCAGGCGTTCATGACCGACATGCTGGACAAGATTCGCGCCGTGCGGGCCATGCTCCGAAGCGACCAGCGTCTGGAAGTGGACGGCGGGATCGATGCGACGACCGCCGCCCGGTGCGCCGAGGCGGGCGCCGACGTTTTCGTGGCCGGGAGCAGCATCTTCGGGTCGCCTGACGTTGGCGAGGCGATCGGCGGGCTGCGTCACTCGGCCGAAGTCGCAAGGAATACCGTGTCATAGTGCGGACGAGGCCTGACAAGATGACGACGGTATACGTTGTACAGACAGGTGAGACGAGGCTGGAGCAGGATCAACGGCTTCAGTCGGCGGCCGAGGCGCCGCTGACCGAGCACGGGCAGACGGAGGTGCTGGACGCCGCCCGGGAACTGCTGGCGCACAAGATCAAGACGGTGTACGCCTGCACGGCGGGGGAGGGCGCGCGTCAGACGGCGGAGTTGGTGGCCGAACTGCTTCAGGCGAAGGTGCGCGACCACCGCGACCTTCACGAGATCGACTACGGGTTGTGGCAGGGGCTGACGACCGAGGAGATCAAGCGTCGGCAGCCTCGCGTCTACCGCCGCTGGACGAAGGCCCCGGCCAGCGTGCGCCCGCCCGAGGGCGAGACGCTGGCCGAGGCGCAGCATCGGCTCAAGAGCGCCCTGAAGCAGATCGTGCGTCGGCACAAGAACGGGACGGCCTTGCTGGTGCTCAGGCCGGTGCTGCTGGGCCTGCTCAAGTGCCTGGCCGAAAACGGCGCGCTTGACGACCTATGGCATCACGTGGACCCGTCGTTTCGATGGGGCTGCTATGACGTGGACGATCAGTCGCTCTGACTGGAGAAACCCTTGGCTGAGCCGAACGCGGTACATCCATACGATACATCGGGCAACGGGGAGGGTCCGGCCTTCCGTGAGAAGCGGGACATCCCCGACGGCCTGTGGCTGCGGTGCGGCAACTGCGAAGAGATGCTGTATCGCAAGAGCGTGGCCGAAAACTGCGAAATCTGCCCCGAGTGCGGCCATCACTTCCGTTTGAGCGGGCGGCGCAGGGTGGACCAGTTGGCCGACCCGGACACGTTCGAGGAACTTTTCGACCGGATCGTGACAAACGACCCGCTGAACTTCACGTGGGGCAGGCAGACGTACGACCAGTACATCAGCGAGTACCAGGACAGAACCGGCGCCCGCGAAGGCGTTCTGACGGGCATGGCCTACATCAAGGGCCGCCGCGTGGCCCTTGCGGTGATGGACGGGGAGTTCATCATGGGCAGCGTCGGGTCGGTCGTCGGGGAGAAGATCACCCTGTTGATCGAGCGGGCCACCGAGGAACGCCTGCCCCTCGTCGTCGTGTGCACCTCGGGCGGCATGAGAATGCAGGAGGGGGCCCTGAGCCTCATGCAGATGGCCAAGACCTCCACCGCCCTGGCGAAATTCGACGATGCGGGCGGCCTGTACATCTCCGTCCTGATCGATCCGACGTACGGAGGCACCACGGCGAGTTTCGCCATGCTGGCCGATATCGTCCTGGCCGAGCCGGGCGCGATGATAGGCTTCGCCGGCCAGCGGGTCATCGCCAACACGATCAAGGCCGAACTGCCCGAGGGCTTCCAGCGGGCCGAGTTCCTCCTCGAGCACGGCTTCATCGATCGGATCGTCCCCCGGCGGGAGCTGCGCAGCGAGATCGCCAGACTGATCGACTACTTCTGGCGGCCCGGGCAGGGCGGACCATAGTCCACGAACCTGCCTGCCGACCGGCAGGTTCATGGGCGGATACTTTTCAGGCCGGCATGAAACAATGACTGACGAACGGGCAATCAAGCACAGGCGTGTCCTGGAGTACCTGACCCGACGGGAGCTGAAGGCTCTCGTGCTGTCACGCCGCTGCAATTTCAGCTGGTACACCGGAGGCGCGCACAACTACGTGGGCACCGCGTGTGACGTGGGCAACAGTTGGCTTCTGGTGGACGGTGACGGCGCGCGCGTGCTGACCAGCAACATCGAGGCCACGCGGCTGCGAGAGGAAGAGCTGTCGGAGACGGGCATTGAGGTGGTGGCCTTCGACTACGCCGACGCCGCGGGGAGGCATCAGGCGTTTTCCAAGGCCATCGGCGATCGGCCGGCCGCGGCCGACGCGCCGGTGGGGGGGCTGGACCTGCCCGCAGTCGACGGGGAGTTCGACCGTCTCCGGTGGACGCTCACGTCATGGGAGATCGACCGCTATCGCACGCTGTGCACCGACGTGGTGGCCTGCGTGGAGGGTGTCGCCCGGGCCGCCCGCGTCGGGCGGAGCGAGAACGAACTCGCCGGGGACCTCGCCGCTGCCCTGCGGTCGCGCGGGTGCGTGCCGTGGGTGCTCCTGGTTGCGGCGGACGAGCGGCTGGAAAGGCATCGTCATCCGCTGCCGACGGACAAACGCGTCGAGCGGTGCGCCATGTTGGCCACGTGTGCCGAACGACACGGGCTCATCTCGGCGTGCACGCGGATCGTGGCCTTCGGCGCGATGCCGGCCGAACTCGGCCGCAAGCACCAGGCCGTGGCTGCCGTCGATACGGCCCTGATCACGTCCACCCGCGTGGGCGCGACGCTGGGAGCGATTTTCGCCGAGGCCCAGGAGGCCTACGCGGCCGCCGGGTTCGAAGAACAGTGGACCATGCATCACCAGGGGGGCTCGTGCGGGTACCTGCCCCGGGAGGTCAAGGCCGGACCCGGCGAACCCACGGTTGTCCTGGCCGACCAGGCCTTCGCCTGGAACCCGTCGATTGCCGGTACCAAGTCCGAGGACACCATCCTCTGCCGCGAGAGCGGACCCGAAGTCCTCGCCGAGCCGACTGACTGGCCCACCGTGGTCGGACAGTGGAAAGACCGGACGCTCACCAGGCCGGCAATCCTCCTGGCCTAGCTGGTGCCGTTGTCGTCCTGGCCGTCGGCAGGAGTACTGTCGTCCTTGTCGGCGGTCTTCTTGTCGGCCTTCCTGGCGGTCTTCTTCGTGGCCCTCTTGCGTCGACGTCGTTTGGGCTTGGGTTTGGGCTGGTCTCCTGCGGCCTTGTCGCCGGTTTCCGCCGGGGCCGACGGGGACTCGCCGGAGGGGGTGTCAGCTTTCGGAAGATCGGCGGGGACCTTGCCCTGTTCGGCCTGCCCTTCCGCACGGGGCGAGTCGCCAGGGACGTTCTTTCCTGCGGCTTTCGAGCGTTTTCGGCCCCGCCCGCCTCGCCGGCCTCGGCGTCGCGGTTTCTTCTGCCCCTCGCCCGGTTCGGGCGCCGGGGCCTCGTCTGCGGATTCCTCGCCGGGCGCTTCGTCGGGGGTGCTGTCGTCTCGCGACGCTGCGCGAGCCTCGGCCGCCTCCTCGGCCTCACCTCGCGGGGACTTCTTGCCCCGAGGGGCCTTGGCCTTTCGGCCCTTGCGGCTCGGCTTCGGGGGGCTCACCAACTGGCTGCCGCGAGCGTTCGTACGCTTCACCACGCACTCCTCGCCCACCAGGCTCGGGTCGGCCTCGATAACCACCGCCTTGTTCGCGTCGGCCTCCATCGCTGCGATGAGGCTGCGTTGGCAGTTGTTCAGGTGGTGCGCCACGCCCGGCGTGACGCGAACGTGCACGTGGGCGACCTCCTGCTCGGCACAGGCGCGCTGGAGCGTCCGCAGGACCTGGAGGGCCTGCGATTCGGCGCTCTTGATCACGCCCGTGCCGTCGCACGCCTCGCACGTCTTGTAGACGCTGCTCTTCAGTGAGGGCCCCAGACGCTGGCGGGTCATCTCCATCAGGCCGAACGCGTTGATCCGCAGCAGCTTCGTCTTGGCGCGATCGGGCTTGACCGCCTCGCGGAAGCAGCGGTCGATGGTGCGCCGGTTCTTCTGTTCGCGCATGTCGATGAAGTCCACGACGACCAGCCCACCAAGGTCGCGAAGCCGCAACTGCCGGGCTATCTCCTCGACCGCCTCCTGGTTCGTTCGCAGCGCGGTCGTTTCGGCATTGCTGTGCCGGCGATTCCGCCCGGAGTTCACGTCGATCGCCACGAGCGCCTCGGTCTGGTCGATCACAATCGACCCGCCGGACGGCAGTTCGACGTGTCGGCTGTATGTTCTCTCGATCTCCTCCTCGATCCCGTGGTCGTGGAAGAGCCCGTCGGTGCCGTCATACAACTCGACGGTGTGCTTGCTTCTCGGCATGGCGACGTTGAGGAAATCGGTGACCCTTTTCTCGACGGCCGGCGTGTCGCAGATTATCCGCGTGATCTCGCTGCTGTAGATGTCGCGGATCGTGCGGATCACCAGGTCGGACTCCTGGTAGATCTCCGCGGGGGCCGAGGCGCTCTTGATCCGGCCCGTCACCGACTTCCACAGACGCAGCAGGTAGTTCAGGTCGCGCTGGATGTCGCGTTTGCTCTTTCCGGCCCCGGCGGTTCGGACAATGAAGCCCATGTTCTCGGGGACCTTGACCTCCGAGATGATCTTGCGGGCGCGCTGGCGAGCGTCTTCGTCCTCGATCTTCCTGGAGACGCCCAGTCGGCTCATTCCCGGCATCATCACGAGCAGTCGGCCCGGGATCGACAGGTAGGTCGTCATCGTCGGACCCTTCGTTCCGATGCCCTCCTTGGTCATCTGCACGACCACCTCCTGTCCACGGCGCAGGCATGCCTGGATGGGGGGGCGCTCGCGGTGCGACCGTCTGCGGTCGACCGGTTCCGACGACTTCTTCGCATCGGGGAAGTAGTCGGGGTGAACGTCGGAGATGTGCAGGAACCCGTTCTTGGGTCGCCCGTAGTCGATGAAGGCGGCCTGTATGGCCGACTCGACGTTCGTCACACGCCCCTTGTAGATATTGCCCACGTGCGACACGCTGGAGGTGCGCTCGATACAGAGTTCATCCAGGCGCTTATCGCCGACGATAGCGATGCGGCACTCCTGGCCTTCAACATTACTTATCAGCATTTCCTTGGACATCTGGTTCTTCCCGTTTGGTGGCCGCCGCTTCCGGGCGGGGCCAGTCGTAGTTAACATGTATTCGGATCACGCGGGCGCGGTTGTCCGGGCGGTCCAATCCAACCAGGCGCAGCACCTCGTCGACGCGCGCCCAGGTGTTCTCCTGCGGGCGGGCCGTCCACTGCAGCAGCCCCCCGTCGGTGATGGCGATGGTCTCGATCAGGCTTCGCAGATCGACCGTGCGCCGCCGGGGCCGGCGGCCCCGCCTGGCCGGAGGCTTGACCCGCTCGATCGGCCAGGACGCCCTCGTCTCCAGGCGCGCCAGCCTCGGGCCAAGCGAACCGACGTCCCCGCCGGCGTCCAGCGCCAGTTCGTAGTGGATGCGTTTCGGTCTCGGCGTGCGCCGAGATGCGAGCAGGACGGGGCGGCCGAACGCCATGCCTCGCGGCGCGCGGGCCGTCATGCGCCGGGCCAACTCTTCGCCGCCCGTCGGCTCGTCGAGTGTCAGCACCGCCAGGTCATCGCACGTCGTCACGCCCACCGGCCTGGGACAGGGCAGCGACAGGATCGGATGCGGGTTGAACCCCTGGGTGAAGCGCAGGGGCGCGCCGGCCCTGGCCGCGGTGCGTTCGACGGCCCGGACGCAATCGAGGTGTGAGGCAAATCGCAGATCACCTGCGATGGTCAACCGCAATGCCCACCGTTGCAGCACGTCTGCACAGTGTCCTTTCCGTTCGGCGCGATGCGCCGCATCGCGCACTGCCCCGGCGCCGCGTGTCGGTCCCGCGCGCGGGGGCGTCAGCTCGCGTAGGCCTCCGGGAGGACCTTGCGGACCTCTCGCCGGAGGTAATTATTCGTCTCGATGTCCGATTGGAAACTCATCACCTTCTGCGCCACGTGGTAAGCGTGGGCGACGGTGACCGACCGGATGATCTTCTTCACTTCGGGGATGGCCGGGGGGGCGCAGGAGAATATCCGCAGCCCCAGCCCCAGCAGCAGCATCGTGTACATCGGGTCTCCGGCCATCTCCCCGCACAGGCTGACCGGCACGTCGTGCCGCTGCCCCGTGCGGATCACTTCCTGGATCAGCTGAAGCACCGCCGGGTTCGCTACGGAAAACAGAGAGGCCACCCGTTCGTTCCCGCGGTCGACGGCCAGCGTGTACTGCACCAGGTCGTTCGTGCCCACCGAGAAGAAGTCCACCTCGCGGGCGAACGCGTCGGCCATCAACGCCGCCGACGGCGTCTCGACCATCATCCCAATGGACAGGTCCGTGCGGTGTTCGATGCCTTCCTCTTCGAGGTCCTCCATCACGTCGCGGATGACGGTCTTGGCCTGTCGCAGTTCGAGGAGATTGGTGATCAGGGGCAGCAGCATGGCGGCGACCGAATCCACGCTCGCACGGAGGATCGCCCGGATCTGCGTCTTGAACATCACCAGGTTCTGGAGGCAGAATCGTATGCTTCGGCAGCCGAGAAACGGGTTGCGCTCGGGTTCCTTCGCGCGGGCCTGGGTGTACTTGTCGGCCCCGAGGTCCAGCGTGCGGATGACGGTGGGGTGCCCGTGGCACCGCTCAAGGACCTCGCGGTAGGCGTCGTAGTGTTCGGCTTCCGTGGGTTCGCTGTCGGCCCCGAGATACAGGAACTCGGTGCGATAGAGCCCGATGCCCTGTCCGCCTCGCTCGAACACCCCGTCGACCTCGGACGGGAACTCGATGTTGCCCAGGAGCGTGACCTCGTGCCCGTCACGGGTAACGGCGGGCAGGTCCCGCAGTGCGTCGAGACTGTGGGCGAACTCGACCTGCTCGTCTGCGAAGCGGCGGTAGTTGGCGAGGGTCGACTCGTCGGGATCGATGACGACCGTTCCGCGGTACCCGTCTATGATTACGGTGTCTCCGGCGGACACTTCGGCCGTCACGTCGTTCAGGCCGACCACCGCCGGCAGGCCCAGCGCCCGGGCGACGATGGCGGTGTGGCTGGTCTTTCCGCCGGCGTCGATGGCCAGGCCCAGAATGTGCTCGCGGTCCATCGCCGCGGTCTGGGACGGCGTCAGGTCGTGGGCCAGTATGTTCACGTCACGCGTCAGGTGCGACAGCATCTGACGCTTCTGCCCGATCAGGTTGCGCAGCAGCCGCTTCTCGATGTCGTACACGTCCTTCACACGCTCGGCGAGGTACTTCGGCATGTCCAGGAACTCCTTCGCGTAGTCGCGAAGGACGGTGGCCACGGCGTACTCGGCGGTGGCGCGATCCTGGGAGATCAGGTCGGAGAACTTGCCGTTGAGCACCTTGTCACGGAGCAGCCCGAGGTGGAAGTCGAAGATGCCGGCGGTCTGTTTGCCGATGCGTTCAGCCGTTCGCTTGCGCAGATCCAGAAGCTCGCGTTTGGAGACGGAGACGGCCTTGCGCAAACGGGCGAGTTCGGCCTGGACCATCTCCCCGGACACGTGGCGCTGGGGGATATCGTACTCTTCGATATCCACCACGATGGCGGGCCCGATCGCCACGCCGGGGGACACGCCGATGCCTTTCTTCGTTCGCATGTGTCTGGGTTAGCCCGTCTCTTCCATCTCGCCGAACCCGCTGTCGACGAGGTCCTTCAAGGCCGCACAGGCCTCGTCCGCATCCCCCCCGTCAGCCGTGACCTCGAGCACCGTGCCCTGCGTCGCCGCAAGCCGCATCACCGACATGATACTCTTGGCATCCACGGTCAGCACGCCGTTCGACACCTCGATCTTGCTGGTGTACTGGTTGGCCGTCTCCACGAACTGCATGGCCGGTCTGGCATGCAGCCCGTAGCGATTGACGATCGTCACTGCCAGTTCAATAGTAGCCAATGCCGTGTCCCGGTCGGCCCCGCCGTGCGCCAGGTGTGCCGCCTACGCCAGCTCGTCCGCTTCTTGGATGAGGTCGACGATAGCCTGTCGGCTGTCGCTCTGGCGAAGGAACTTGCGGAACATGTCTCGCTGCACGTGCTTGAAGATGGCTTCCATCGCCTGCAGGTGCTCGTCCGGGTTGTCCGGGTTCGACAGCAGGAGGATCACCGAGTAGACGGGTTTGGAGTCCAGCGAGGCGAACTCCACGCCGGCGCCGGATTGCCCGATCGTTCCGACGGGGCGTTTGATGCCCTTGAGCTTGGCGTGCGGCAGGGCGACACCCTTGCCGATTCCCGTGGTCGCCTGACTTTCTCGGGCGAGCACGGCCTCGATCATTGCCGGAACCTTGCTCTTGGCGATGGCGCCGGCCTCGGCCAGGGCTTCCACAAGCTCGGTGATAACCTCATCGCGGGTCGTGCCGACCAGGTCCGGCACAATGGCCTCACTGACCATGATGTCCGACAGTTTCATACAATGCTCCTGCTGCGAAGACCATTAGCGCATCGTATCGGCCAGGCCTGGCCCGCCGATTCGCCGTGAAACACGTGCCGGCGACTCGGGCATCCGCCCTGTCGGCCCGCGCCAAACGCCGACAGCCACCTCGCACGGTATAGAGCATACCGACTGGCGGGGGGTTTGGCCAGAAGCGTTCGGCCGCCGCCCGACAGATTGCGCCGCCGGGGGCCCGCGCGGGCGTCGCGCCCGCGCGCTCACTCCTGGCCGGGTTCCTCTGTTGCGGTCTGCTCCGCGGGAACGGGACGGTGTCCGCGGACCCGGTCCTTGTGCCGGCGGAGCTGGGCGGTGATCTTGTCTACGCACTGATCAACACAGGCGTATAGGTCTTCGTCGCGATGCCGCGCCACAAACGTGTGCTTCTGCCGCGCCGCCGCCCGAATCTCGACCACCGGCTGGTCGGCCTCGACGTCCAGCATGACCTCGATAGACAGAACACTGTCGTAGTAGCGGGGCAGCTTGGCTATTTTCGAGTCCACATACTGCCGCATCGCGTCCGTCAGGGTCATGTGTCGGGCTTTCACCGCAATCTTCACTCTGGTGTCTCCTCTGGCTCCGGGGCGGGCAAGGTACCGTACTGCCCCTGTTGGATTTCAGACTCACTGAGCTGTTCAATTTGTGGCATGATCACCCCGCCGCTGATCGTGAACCGCAGCGCGTCATCGACGCTGATCGACAGTTCGACCACTTCCTCACGCCGCACTGTTATAGTATAGCCGGTGAACGGTGTCGGGCTGGACGGCACGAACACCGTCAGCAGGGTACTGTCGGTGGACATCTGGAGCGTGCGCATGCCCGCCCCGGTCACCAGGCCCAGCGACCACAGCCCCTTGCGCGGGTACTCCACCGCGACGACCCGCGAGAACTCGATCTTCCGCTCGCTGAAGACGAAGTCCGTCACCTGCTTGACGTGCGGGTATATTGCGCCCATGACCGGGATCGACAGCAAGGTGCGTTCCGTGAACCTCCACACGAATCGTCCCAGATACGACGCCACGAATCGCCCGAAAATGTAGATCCCGATGATCGCCAGCACGAACCCGACCCACCAGAAGTAGTTGGCCCACATGCTCTCGATGCTCTCGGGCGACAGCCCCGTCCCCGTGGTCGGATCGGTGTCGGCCCAGAACTGCTTGATGATGGCCAAGACCCCGGTGTTGATGTACTTACCGATGTACTCGTGCACGAAAGAGAAGACGTACACGATCACCATCAGCGTCAACAGCGTCGGGAGGACCGCCGCCAGACCCCGGAAGAAGAACCGTTTGAAATCGCTCGCGAACCCCTCTGCCAACTCGGTCTCCTCATCGAAGGCAGACGGCAATACCTCGACCACCATGTCGCTTGGTACGCCCCAAGCGGATGTCGAGTGTAGGGCATGCCGTCCCGCGCGTCAAGCGGATTGTGAAAAGCCGGGTGCAGAGACGCCCGGGCGCCTTGATCCGCTGGAGACCGACCGTTATAGTAGGCCCTCCCAAGTGGACCGGCCAGACGCCGAAGCCGGCACATGCTTCGGCCAGGAGAGCGTGATGGCAATGCTGTACAAACTCTACGGACAAACAGGCAAGGAGATCTCGGCCGTCGGGTTCGGGGGCATGCGATTCGCCAACCACGATGACATCGCAGGCAACGCCGAAGTCGTCTGCCATGCCCACCGGCGCGGCATCACCTACTTCGACACCGCGCCGGGCTACGGCAGGAGCGAGGAGATCTTCGGCGCCGCGTTCAAGCAGATGGATCGCGGCACCTTCCACGTATCCACCAAGACGATGGCCTCCTCACCCCAGGCCCTGCGGACCGACCTGGACAAGTCCATGTCCCGCATGGGCCTGGACCATATCGACTTCTACCACATCTGGTGCATCATCACCCCGGCGACGTGGAGGCAGAGGCTGGACGGCGGGGCGGTGGCCGAGGCGCTCAAGGCCAAGCAAGAAGGGCGTGTCGGGCACGTGGTCGTCTCGGCCCATATGGCGGGCGAGGCGTTGGAGCAGATGCTCCGCGAGGGGCCCTTCGAGGGAGTGACCCTGGGCTATTGCGCGATCAACTTCCCCTATCGCCAACAGGCCGTCGAGGCGGCTGGACAGTTGGGCATCGGCGTGGTGACCATGAATCCGCTCGGCGGGGGAATCATCCCCCGCAACGCCCGGCGGTTTGACTTCCTCCGCGGACCCGACGACCCGTCGGTGGTGGCCGCCGCTATCCGATTCAACGTCTCCCACCCAAATGTGACGTGCGCCCTGGTGGGGTTCACCACAACCGAGCAGGTCGACCAGGCCGTGGCGGCCGTGGAGGATTTCACCCCGTACGACCCGGCGCACCTCGACAGGCTTCGGCGGGAGATTGTCGCCGGCATGGACGACCTGTGCACCGGGTGCGGCTATTGTCTGCCATGCCCCGCCGACGTGCCCATTCCGCAACTCATGGACATCTACGACATGAAAACCCTCGGGCAGAGCCCCCGAGGCATCTGGCAGCGGATGAACTGGCACTGGCACGTCACGGCGGAGCAGGCGGCCGCCTGCTCTGACTGTGGGGAATGTGAAGACAGGTGCACGCAGCGCCTCCCGATCCGCGAGCGGTTGAAGTTCGCCGCTGATATCCCGGCCAAGTGCCCGGAGGAATGATGCGGGGCACGCGTCGACCGCGTTACGCCACGTGCCGCCGCCGCGATCCGGTCAAGATGCTGCGGCGGGGCTTGCGATATCGCCGGCACCAGGTCTCGACGGTGCGGCGGATACGCTCGAATTGATCCCCCGTGTCGACCAGGCCCCAGGTGGTGTCGGCCCGCAGGCTGAACTCCTCGACGTCAACGAGCACCGTGCCCAGCATGACGTTGACGTGCCAGCGGCCCACGTCAATCAGCCGCCCCGTGTGGGTCCGCAGGCGGCTGTACGTGTCGTGGTCGGCCAGCAGCACCGTGTAGGTTGCCAGCCGCCGGGGCTTGGGCAGGCCGCGGAATCGACCCGACAGGGCCTTGCGGAGCCGGCGGACGAACGGCACGGCGTCGTCGGGTCCGGTCATGTCGTTCGGCAGGGCGGCCACGGTGCAGAGCGTATGGTTGGGTCCCCTCGGTGCGGCCAGTACGGCCGCCGCGCCAGTGCCGTCCGGCGCTGCGTCTTGTGGGGCGTACCCGAGGTCCGCCAGGGTTCCGGCCAACTCCCCCGCCAACTCGCCAACCCGGTCCATCATCGCGCTCCTTGATCCCGCAGGGCACACGTCAACGCCGACACCCACGCCGGCAACACATGCTTCGACGCGCACGGCACGTGGATGGTTCCCGGAATTCCGGCGACGGGCCGCCTGCGGATACACAGCGGTCCTCGTCGCACCGCGGCGCAACACAGGGGCCCGCCCGGGTGGGCGGGCCCCGAAAACGCTGTGACATACCCGGCAGCCGTCTGATCGCGTCGTTCCGGCCGCCGTCGGCTGCCGTCAGTTGCTGCCCTTGATGTAGCCCAGGGCGATAGCCAGGACGATCAGGATCACGCAGAGCGGTGCGAGGAGCTTGAGGCTCTTCTGCACGGACGAGCCCTTGGCCATGTTACCGATGGCCTTCGGCATGATGACCGCACCGGCCAGGCCCACCGCGAAGATGATCCCGAAGATGCTGCCGTAGATCTCCGGCTGGAACTTGGCGAACGTCACGCCCACGGTCGTCGGGAAGCACGGGGCAAACGCCAGGCCCGCCAGGCCCGCAAGGACGTAGGCGATAGACGAGGTCTTGGCCACGGTCATGGCCAGGATGATCAGTCCCGCCGCCAATGCCGCCCCGGCGATGACCCACCCCCCGACGCCCGTGATCCCAGGCACCTGGCTGGCAATGAATCGCCCGATCATCATCATGATAGCGAACACCGAGAGCATACGCTGCGCCGAAGCGTCGGCCACGGCCTCGTCACCTTCAGGCTTCTCCTTGGTGATGACTTCCTTCCCGAACGGGGGAATCCAGTTGCAGAAGGAGGACTCCAGGCTGATGTAGCAGAACAAGGCAAACGCCGCGACCAGGACGGCGGGTTCGGCCAGCAGGCTGAGCGCCTTGGAGATCGCGAACCCGGCCTTGACGTCCGGATAGCCGGCCAGGAAGGTGAAGATCACCGGGATCAGGACGATCACGCCCAGGGCGCCGACGGCCTTCTCGTAGGTGGTCTTGCGGAAGAGAAAACTCACGATCAGCGGCGTGACGAACAGCCCCAGCCCGAAGAAGACGTTGCCCAGATTGCTCGCCGCGGCCGGATCCTTGCCGTCGAACAGGACCTGCGGGATCAGCGTGTTGCCCACCGTGTTCAGGGCCATCGCACCGATGCCCAAGAGCAGACAGGCCACGAGTGACGCGCTGAATGTCTTGGCGGCGGCGAGCAGAAATATACACGCCGCCGTGGCGACAAATCCCACTATCGCCACCGGCATGTATCCGATCGAGTCGACCACCACGCCGGTCACCAGCGACGCCAGCAGGCACGTGAACATAAACGCGGAGATCATTGTGCCGAACTTGCCCTGATCGATGCTCACGCGCGGCATCAGCTTCACGCTGATGGACCCCAGCAGCGCGAAGGACATGCCCAGCCCGAACACGCACGCCAGGGGTACGATGATTCCGAAAACCTCAGCCATGGTTCAGATCCTTTCCCTTTCTCAGAGACACGTTCCGTCGTGACATCCGCTATGCCACATGCCTTCAGTTGCACTCACTGAAAAATCTACCACAGTACGCGAGACGTGTGTACAGAAAATCCGGCGAGATTCGCGGATCGCAGATATCCCCGACGATGGAACGTCGGGGCGTTGGTCCACAGTGCTTAGCGCTGGGGGGCATCCTCGTGCCGTGCGGGCTTCGCCGCCAGGCCGTACGTCTTCAGGAGGTTCGCGATCGAGGCATACTGCGCCTTGGCGGCGTCCTTGCTGTACCCCCCGGCCAGCGTCATGACCACGGGGACGCCTCGCTTGACGGCGGCGTCGAACACCATCGCGTCGCGCCTGACCAGCCCCTCGACGGTCATCTTGAGCGACGCCAGCGGGTCCCCGGCCAGCGTGTCGCACCCGGCGACGAGGAAGACAATGTCGGGGCGCGCCTTGTCGAAGACCTTCGGCAGGTTTTCCCCGAGGATCTTCAGGAACGTCGCGTCGTCGGTGCCTGATTCAAGATGGATGTCCAGGTCGCCCTTTTCCTTCGGGATCGGGTAGATGTCGCGCTGGTGCATGGAGAAGGCGAACGTGGTCTCGTCCCCGGCCAGGCAGACCGCCGTGCCGTTGCCCTGGTGAACGTCCACGTCAACGATCAGGGCCCTGGCGATGCGTTTCTCGGCCTGGAGGGCGCGAATGGCCACGGGAATGTCGGCGAAGACGCAGAAGCCCTCTCCGGTGTCGGGTTTGGCGTGGTGGAAGCCCCCGCCGATGTTTATCGCCGCGCCGGCCTTCAGGGCGAGCCTGGCCGCCAGCAGCGTCCCGCCGGTGGCGTAGCGGAACGGCCTGACGATGCCGTCCTCCAGCACGCTGGACGGCAGGGCGGCCACCAGGGGCATCTCGAGGTACTTTGCCGCCGCGGCCGAACTGCCCAGGCTCGTGATGTAGGCCGCCTTGTGCACCCGGAGCAGGTCCGCCGAGGCGATCTGCTCCGGGGCGTACGTGTCGGCCCGCCGAAGCAGCCGCTTCTTCAGAAGCCGCTTGTGAATCTTGCCGTACTTGTGCACGTCGAACGGGTGGGCCTTCTCGAGCCCCCCCAGGCTGATCTCGTACTCGCTGCGATAGACAATGGCGATCTTCACGTCTCTGACCTTCCGTGTTGTCACGGGCGTCGCGTGGGCGTCGGCCGCCGGCTTCGCCTGCGGAGGTTCCGCGGAGCACCCGGCCGTCGCCGACACGCACATCACTATCGCAGCCGCGACGCTACGCATGGTGCCCCTCGATGTCGGCATCGCTCTCGTCCTTCGCTCCTTGAACGATCCGCGCCATGGCCTCGACGACCTGCTCCGGCGTTTCGGGGCTGATCAGCAGGGGGCGGCGGTCGGCCAGCTCGATGAGCACCCACCCGTCGCCGCGGGAGATGAACACGTCGAGCCGCCCGACGTGCTTGCACTTGCACAGGCCGAACAGCCCCCACAGGCCGCCGGCGCCCCACAGCCGCCAGGGCCGGCCGACCTCGTCCTTCGTCACGGCCCGGACGGACGTGATGTCTTCGCCGCGGTGCAGCCTCTGGCGAACGGGCCAGCGCACCGTCAGGCCCATCTCGGAGATCTCGAACCCGCTGGGGCGGTAGTAGCACCATACCAGGGCGAACACCGCAGCGATGAGCACCGGAAACAGCAGGGCGAGTTCCGGTCGGATGCCTTCACGCTCGAGTTCGTCGCCCGCGCCGATCACACCGACGGCGACGGCCACCGCCACGCCCCCCAGCAGCACAGTGAACAGCGTGGTGGACCACCATACGCCGCGGGACATCTTCGCCAGCACGAATGTCCGTCGCTCACCGTTCATCGTCTATTTCTCCCGTTGTCGGCCGGAGCCCTTGCGGGCGGCCTTCTTCCGCTTGCGTCCCTTGTCTCGCGGCGCGTCGGGGGCGTTGGTTTTCGGCAGCCAGCGGGCCAGGTCCTTCTTGACCTTGGCATACTCGGGCTTGTCGGCCAGGTTCGTCCATTCCATCTCGTCGGCGTTGTGGTCGTAGAGTTCCTCCGTGCCGTCGCTGTAGCGCGTATACCGCCAGCGCTTCGACCGCAGCGAGTGGTTACCCCGCCCGTGCGTGGTAAGGGCCGGGCGCTCGCGAGTGGCCGAGGGGTCCTTCAGCAGCGGCACGAGGCTCTGCCCGGCCAGTTCCTTCTTCGGCTTCAGGCCGCACAACTCGATCAGCGTCGGGTAGATATCGATGTGGCTGACGGGCGTGTCGCAGCGCCCGCCGGGCTTTGTCACGCCGGGAGCCACAATCATCAGCACGTCGTGGGTGGCCTCCTCCCAGAGGGAGAACTTTCGCCAGTGGAGCTTCTCGCCCAGGTGCCACCCGTGATCGCTCCACAGCACGACAATCGTGTTGTCGGCGATGGGGCTGGCGTCGAACGCCGCGATCAGGCGGCCGACCATCGTGTCGGTGAAGCTGATCGACGCGAGGTATCCGCTGACGGCCTTGCGCCACTGCTTGTGCTCTGTGACCTTCTTGTGATCGCCGGTGGGTCTGGCCATCTTCTTGCCGAGCGGCGGCACGTCGTCCAGGTCGTCGGGCTTGACGTTTGGCAGGGCGACCTTCTCTGGCGGGAAGGGCTTGAAGTACTTCCGGGGGACGTACCATGGCAGGTGCGGGCGGAACATGCCGCACGCCAGGAACACCGGCTTGTCGCGCTTCTTCGCCAGTTCGCCTTTTGCCCACTCGACGACCTTGTAGTCGCCCATCTTCTTGTCCTCGACGTCCATCGGGCCCCAGTCGAAGTGGGCCGTGTTCGGGATGCCGTTGACCGGGCGCTTCGGCGGGAGAGGGTCGGGGGGCTTGTTCTGCTGCTGCGAAGGGAAGTACGACTCCCAACTGGCCGGGTCCGGGAACCGCCCGTGGTAAATCTTGCCCCCGCCCAGCGCGTTGTAGCCGTGGGCCAGGAAGTGCTGTGGAATCGTGACGGCCTTTGGCATCGCCGGGCGCCATGGCTGGGGGTTGAGGTATACCCCGGAGGTCGAGGGCAGGATGCCTGTCATGAGCGACGCGCGGCTGGGGTTGCAGGCCGGGGCGCTGCAATAGGCGCGGGTGAACAGCACGCCTCGCTTGGCCAGGGCGTCCAGGTTGGGCGTCCGGGTGTCCGGATGGCCGCCCAGGCAGCCGACCCAATCGTTCAGGTCGTCAATGGCGATGAACAAGACGTTGGGTTTGGCCTCGCCGCCCGGTGCGGCGGCCCACGCACGTGGCCCCGCCGCGGTCGCGGCGGCCGAGAGGCCGAGATACCGCAGGAAACGTCGTCGATCCAAGAGGCGCCGGTCATGACTCATACGTCGGACTCCCATCATTGCGGGCGGTGCGGACGGATTGCTGCGTTGAGGAGAGTATACCGCAAAGCGTCCCCCCATGCCCAGGGAGCCCAATCCCCGGGTCGTTCTTCGGGGGAGTTGGGTCCGCGAGAAACGCCTCGCAGGGACAATGGCCCCGGGGATTTGGATCCCTGGGCTTGGGGGGGGCCTTGCGCCCTGCCAAAGTGACGGTCGGGCGCAGAGCGGGAGTCGATTTGGCATGGAGCGGCCGCCCGTTGTTATAGTTAAATACTTTTATAAAAAAGCTTTAGTGTCTTGGCACGCTGGTTGCATAAGTTCGATCGGGCGACATGTGCCCGCTGCGCCCGCCACGTGGGACGTAAAGGCGCAAGCAGGACGACGGTCCGCCTCAAGCGGACAGGAGCGAGAGATCATGGCATCAAACAAGATCATCGGGATCGACCTGGGAACGACCAACAGCGTCGTCGCCGTCATGGAAGGCGCCGAGCCGAAGGTCCTGATAAATCACCAAGGTGCACGGACCACCCCCAGTGTGGTCGGGTTCACCGACAAGGGCGATCGTCTGGTCGGCCAGCCCGCACGACACCAGCAGGTGACCAATCCCACCCACACGGTCTTCTCGATCAAGCGGTTCATGGGCCGGCGTCACCGCGAGGTCTCCAGCGAAGAGAAGCAGGTTCCGTACCAGGTGACCGGCGGCAGCGAAGAGTTGGTCAAGGTCAAGGTCCGCGACAAGGAGTACACCCCGCAGGAAGTCAGCGCGATGGTGCTCCAGGAACTCAAGAAGGTGGCCGAGGACTACCTCGGCGACGAGGTGACCCGCGCGGTGATCACCGTGCCGGCCTACTTCAACGACTCGCAGCGGACGGCGACCAAGGAGGCCGGTGAAATCGCCGGGCTGACCGTCGAGCGGATCATCAACGAGCCGACGGCCGCGGCGCTGGCCTATGGACTCGAGAAGCAGAAGAATGAGAAGGTCGCGGTCTTCGACTTCGGTGGCGGGACGTTCGATATCTCGATCCTCGACATCGGCGACAACGTCTTCGAGGTGCTCTCCACCAACGGGGATACGCACCTCGGGGGCGACGACCTTGACGAAATCCTCATCGCCCACATCGCCGACGAGTTCAAGCGGACCGAAGGCATCGACCTGCGGAAGGATCCGATGGCTCTCCAGCGGCTGAAGGAAGCGGCCGAAAAGGCCAAGTGCGAACTGTCCACCGCCATGGAGGCCAACGTGAACCTGCCGTTCATCACGGCGACGGCCGACGGGCCCAAGCACCTGACCATGACGCTGACCCGCGCGAAGTTCGAGCAGCTCTGCGAGCCGGTCTTCAGCCGACTCGTCGGCCCGTGCAGGCAGGCCCTGTCGGACGCGAACCTGACGGCCGGGGACGTCGACGAGGTCATCCTGGTGGGCGGTTCGACCCGCATTCCTCGCGTCCGGGATATCACGAAGGATATCTTCGGCAAGGAGCCGAACAAGTCCGTCAACCCGGACGAGGTGGTGGCCATCGGGGCGGCCATCCAGGGCGCGATCCTCGCCGGCGAGGTCGAGGAGCAGATGGTGCTGCTCGACGTGACGCCGCTGAGCCTGGGCGTCGAGACGCTCGGCGGTGTCATGACGCGGATGATCGAGCGCAACACGACGATCCCCACCGAAAAGAAGGAAATCTACTCGACCGCCGCCGACAGCCAGACCGAGGTGACCATCCACGTGCTCCAGGGCGAGCGGGAGTTCGCCAGTGACAACCGCACGCTGGGGCGCTTCAACCTGACGGGCATTCCCCCGGCCCCCCGAGGCGTGCCGCAGGTCGAGGTCTCGTTCAACATCGACGCCAACGGCATCCTGAACGTCAAGGCGACCGACAAGGCCACCGGCACGGAACAGTCGATCGAGATCACCGGCTCGTCGGGCCTGAGCGCCGAGGACGTGGACAAGATGAAGAAGGACGCCGAGGCCCACGCCGAGGAAGACAAGAAACGCCGCGAACTGGTCGACCTGAAGAACCAGGGCGACGCGATGGCCTTCCAGATGGAGAAGATGCTCAAGGACCAGGGCGAGAAGGTCTCGGCCGAGGACCGCGGGAACATCGAGTCGGCGATCACGGCCCTGAGGGAAACGCTCAAGGGCGACGACAAGGACGCGATCCAGCGGGCCATGCAGACGCTGGAGGGCGCCTCGCACAAGGTGGCCGAGCAGATGTACCAGGCGGCCGCGGCCGCCGAGGCCCAGGCCGCACCGCCCCCCGACGGCCAACCCGCCCAAGACCCCGGCGGCAAGGAAGACGACGGCGACGTCATCGACGCCGAATTCGAGGTCAAAGAATAGAGGGATTGTCGATTGACGATTGACGATTGACGATTGAGCCACAGTACGACGACCTGTTCCGATGCGGGACGGGTCGTCGCGTTTGCACAGACACACATCTCCGTCACTGGCGCGCACAAAGGACTGGTCACTTCAGTGAGCCAGTTGATCCCATTTCTGGACATGTTCCTTGTGCGACGTAACATATCCTCATGGATTGCAGCCTGACGCTCCTTGGAGCGGGACTGGCGAGCGTGATGGCGGGATGCTGCGACAAACCGTACGTGACGGACGAGCGCCTCGACAGGGGGCTGGTCCTCGTGCTGACGGGCATCGAGGGCCGCAGCCGACTGAACCGGGCCATTCGCGAGGGGCTGGCCGACGGCGCGGTGGACCGGGCCATCGAGATCGTCGACTGGACTGTCGCCGGTTACCTGACGTCCCCGTACAACCTGCGGGCCGAGCGGCGCAATCGCGCGAAGGCCGCCGAGATCGCCGCGCGCATCGAGCGCTACGCCGCCGCCCATCCGGGCCGGGGCGTTACGCTGGTCGGTCACAGCGGCGGGACGGCGATGGCAGCGTTCGTGGCGGAATCGCTCGGCCCGGGCGTTCAGGTCGACGGCATCGTCATGCTGGCGTCGGCCCTGTCGCCTCGCTACCGCCTGGACGAGGCCCTCGCCCGCAGCCGCCGAGGAATCGTCAACTACACCTCGAAGTACGACTGGTGGTTCCTGGGCGTCGGCACGTTCGTGTTCGGCACGAGCGACGGCCGTCACGGCCAGGCCGCCGGACGCGTCGGATTCCAATCACCTACCGAAGGCGGCGCCTATGACAAACTCTACCAGGTCGCCTGGCACGCCGGTATGCTCCGCAAGCGGCACCTCGGCGGGCACCTGACGAGTTCAGCCGCCCCGTACGTGGCCGCCTACGTCGCCCCGGTGATCAACCGCAAGACATGGGACGCCGAGTTCATCACGAACGTCACACGCCCTGGAGGCGGGTAAGTGTCCCCGAGCCAACCGTCAATCGGCAATCGCGAATCGGCAATCGGCAATCGCCAATCTCATCCGTTCTTCTGGATGACCGAAATGCGTTTCCTGGGTCGGCGGGCGTCCGGCTTCTGGTCGGCCGGCGGGGCGAAGTTGTCCGCCAGGTACGATCGAAACGCCGCCACCTCACGCTTGAACCGCCTGGTCAGGGCCTTCCTGTCGGCCCGGGACAGCGCCGCGGGCGGAATCACTTCGTGCCGCACGGTGATCAGCAGTCCGTCCTTTCGCGGCTGCATGACCACGCGGAGGATAAGCGGCAGTTCATCGGGGCGGGCGCCGGCATAGGCGACGGGAACCAACTGTCCTCCGCCCTGGTCGTGCCACGGTCCGCGGTGGAAGGTCAGCCTGAACCGTTCGCGATCGCCGAGCGTGTACTCCCCGCCGGGGTACGAGCAGAAGAACGCCTCGGCGGCGGTGTGGATGGTTTCGATGCGCCCCGTGCGGAACTTGCCCGACCACTGGACCGGTTTGCCTCCGGCGATCGAGTGGCCGCCGGTCCGGCCGCGCCCGAACAGCCGACCTGGGAGCGGAATCACGATGATCCCTATCGCGAACAGGGCGATCAGGATCAGCTCGGACAGCCCGAGGAAGGCGACGATCATCCAGCCTGTGACTGTCGGCAGCGTCATGTTCGGCTCCTGCGCGAGCGCCATTGTAATCCAGTCCGCCCGCCGAGGTAAGGGCCAACCCGCAGGGCTAAAGTGCGGCGTGCCGACGGGTCGATACATTGCATGTCGGGCCGAGGCCCGGCCGGGATCGAACGATGGCCCAGAAGCACGACGACATACCCGTCTGGCCTGTCGGCACGGCAGGTTCGTACAGGCTCTGCCCGCAGGACGGGCGCGTCTGGGCCGAGACGGGTGTGGCCGGGGCGTATCTGGCCACCGATCATGCGGGCGCCACGCCCCGGCGGCTGTCCGTGCTGCTCTATGACGGCGCTATCCGCTTGTGCCGTCAGGGCCTCCGGGCGCTGGACGACGGGCAGGCAGACCTGGCCGCCGACAGGCTCGCCCGGGCCGCCGGCATCATCACCCAACTTCGCCACCACCTCGCCCACGACGGTCACGGCGAACACCTGAAACGTTTCGCACACGTGTATGACCGGGTCGCCCGCCGGCTCGTCGAGGCCGGTTTCTACCGCAGCCGAGAGCCGCTCAGGGAGACCATCGCCCTGTTGAGCTGCTCGCGAAGCGACTGGAACGCGCTGGCCCGGTCGCTGGGCCGGGCCTCGCAGGCGTCGTCGTCTGCGTCATGGGTCGGATAGGGTCCCAGGGCGGACGCCATCCGCACGTCACATCGAGTGCACAAACCCAAGCGACACCCCCGGGCTGGAATACGGTTGGATAAGAGAGAACCCCCACCGTCCGAGGGGGGGCGGCCGGGCGGTACGTTCTACTCGGGAAGGAGCCATGGTGCGACGGCCCTGGACAGCATGGATAGTTCTGGCAGGTCTGGGCGTACTGGCCAACGTTGCCTGGGGGGATGGGACGTTCGAAGACACGGCGGTCAAGCGGCTGCTGGGCAAGGACTGCGACGGCGCAAAGATCGTCGCGGTGCAGGGCTCTCGGCTGGTGACGGTGCATCTCAAGACACGCAAGATGCGCACGCTGGCATCGTTCAAGTCGTCCACGGCGCTTGGCGCCATAGGCCGGCCCTGGTGGTCGCCCGACGGGGCGGCGGTACTCTATACCCGCAACGGCAAGGCCTACGCGGTGTCGTCGGGGGGCGGGACCCCCCGTGTGGTTGTCGGCGGCAAAACGCCGCCCATTCGCGACGCGGCGTGGTGGAAGAACCCGAAGACCAAGGCCCACTGCGTGGTCTACGCCACTCGCCCGGTCAAGGCGCCCCGCCCGGTCACGCCGAGCCCGCCTCGCGGCGGCCGGCCGACCCCGCCGGGTCCGGGCCCCCGTCGGCTCCCGCCGAGCGACCCGGACAGCCGACGGCGTCCGCCCAGCGACCCGGACAATCGGCGGTTTCCGCCGAGCCGCGGCATGAATCCCGGCGGCCAGGCCGACCCGGCCACGGCGCCTGCACCCCTGCCGCCGCCCCCTCCCACGGCGGCCACATTCCTACACGACCCCAAGGCCAAGGCCCCGACCAAGCTCGTGGATTTCGCCTGTACCGCCGGGCTCAGCCGAGATGGGACACACCTCGGCCACGCCGGGGTCGCATGCGGCATTGTCGACCTCAAGAAGAAGAAGCTCTACCGGGTGAATCGCGGGCGTCAGGCCTCCGACGGCTCGATGAGCCCCGACGATACCTACCGCCTGATGTTCCTGCCGACCTCGGGCGCCACGCTGGCCGTCCGGAACCGGTACGATCGCGAGGTCTGGAAGCTGTCGAAGCCTCGCGGCAGCAGCGGCTGGCACGGGCCGCGATGGAGCAACCACCCCAACTTCTGCACGGCCACAGCCAAGATCGACGGCACGAACGTTATCGTGCTGGTGAAGATCAGCACGAAGCAGAGCGTGATACTTCACGGCCTGTCGGGCGACTGGAGGCAGCCTCACCTCTGGCTGCCATCCCCGGCCGGGGCGCAGACGGCCAGCGGGCCCATCGATCATCTCGTCCTCAAACGCCTGGGGCACTACAAGGCCAAGGTCGCCAAGGCCAAGGACTACTCCCCGATCATCGCCGAACTGAAGCTCAACCCGGATCCCGAGGCCGCCACGATCATCACGGCCCTGGAATCGTACGGCAAGGGGCTGCTGTCACGGGCCCGCCATGCCCCCGACGCCCTGACGGGCCAGAAGATCTACCGCGACCTGGCGGTGCGGTATTCCCGGCACGAGATCGGTCTTACGGCTCGGCGGACGCTGAGTTCGGCGGCGTTCCGGACGGAGCTGGCCGCGGCGCCGAAGGCGGCCCGGTTCGAGCAACTGCGCAAACGCCTGCACAAGCCGCCCGGAGAAAACGTCAAGGCCAACTTCTACGACGAGACGTTCATGACCCGCAACCGGGCCGTGCTGGTCGAGATGGTCACCGTGCTGGGCCAGTTACGCCAGATGCACGCCGGCACTCGGGCCTATGAACGGGCCAAGTACTACGCATCGCAGCACGGCTTGCCGAAGTCCACGAGCGAATCGGGCAACCAGCGTTTGAAGGTCACGGGCATCATCTCGGCCGTCTCCCCCGTGCCGGCCCCCGAGCACATCCTGCCGGCCAAGGACGCCCTGGTCTACGTGCGGTACCGTGTCAAGCGGGTCGTCGAAGGCCGCTACCCCACTCGCACGCTGGTCGCCGTCCACTGGGCGGTTCGCTACGGCCGGGCTACGGCCGCGGCGAACTTCCGCGCGGGACAGGAACACCACCTGACGGTCGACCTGTTCGACGCGCACCCGGAACTGGAGGGCATCCCGGCCAGCAGCGCCGCCAACGATGCCAACCTGGCGCCGTACTGGGTCCTGTCGGGAGGGAGATAGGCCCCCGGCGGGGGGGGAGATTCGAAGCACGAATCTTGAAATCCGAAGCAAATCCGAATCTCAAAACGGCAATGTCCAAAACAACGGCGCGGCGCCCGCGTGTTGTTTGGGACATTGGGATTTGTCGTTTTGATATTGTTTCGAGTTTCGAACTTCGTGCTTCGGATTTGCCTCACGTATCCAGTACGTCTGTCAGGTGCTCGACGTGCGCCTGAAGCCAGTCGACCTTTCTGCGGACCATCCTGAGGAACGGGAACCCTGCGATGCGGCCGAAGCTGCCGGTCGCGGCAATCG
>Ga0180432_10001188_pt1 | contig 41681 bp, 43 predicted proteins | sample SS_ome_10_FD_132414 | JGI IMG/M metagenome (GOLD analysis project Ga0180432, IMG submission 132414) | Hypersaline lake sediment archaeal communities from the Salton Sea, California, USA - SS_1_MS_2 metaG | ecosystem: Environmental > Aquatic > Non-marine Saline and Alkaline > Hypersaline >... | reverse complement strand
CACGTGAAGCGATGGAGAAATCAGCTGAGGCCTCACGTGAAGCGATAGAGAAATCAGCTGAGGCCTCACGTGAAGCAACTGAAGAGACAGCTAGAACCTCGCGGGAGGCTAGCGAAGAAGCAGTTAAAGCCTCTCAGGAAGCAATAGCACGGGCTGAAGAGATCGGTAGAGAGGCCAGGGAAATGACAGAAGCATCTACCAAGGAATTCCGGGAAGCAATCACCAGAGCCGAGGAGATAAATCGTGAGGTCAGGGAAAATACCGGCACGTTAGCTGAAACGGTAAGGGAGGCGATTGAATCAGTAGCCAGGGAATCTCAGGAAGCAATCGCGAATATGGAGGAAATGAGTAAATCTGCCAGGGACAAAGCTGAAGAATCGGTGGGCGTGGTTAAGGAGGCGACTGAGGCAGCAGCCAGTGCTGCCCGGGAGGCGGCGGAGGAGGCGAACAGGGAATTCCAGGAGGCAATAAAGCGGACTGAAGAGATTAGCAATGAAGCGAGGCAGATGGCTGAGTCAGCTACCAGAGAAGCTGAAGAGATGATAGCTTCATTAAAGTTAGCCGCTGAGGAATCGGCTGATTCGACAATAAAAGCGACCAGAGAAGCGGCTGAAGCGGCGACAAAAGTCGCTCAGGAAGCGGCGAGGATGTCAATCAAAGCCTTTGAGGAAACGATAAGCCGGGCGGAGGCGACGGGTAAAATAGCGCGAGAGGTAGCCGAAACGTCATTCAAGTCTTTTGAAGATATGATTAAGAAGGCTGTCGTGAAGGGTGAAGCCCCCGTAAAAGGTGGTGGCGAGCCGCCGGAGGAATTGCCTGAAAAAGAGGTGGACAGAGAAGTTAAAATTACCAAAAAGGCTGATAAACCTTCCGAAGCATCGATTAGAGTGTTTAAGGATGCGATAAAGCGTACCGGCAAGGCTGAGCCGAAGGAAAATCAGCCACTGGCGGGAGCAAAGGGGGAAATTGATGCCCGTTTGGAATTCTTAGCCAAAATGTATGAGGAAAAGCAAAATAAAACAGAGGATAACGAATCTGAAGAATCGCTGGGGGAAGAAGAATAGATATATTGCTTATTGTCAGGCCTTTACATTTGACAATTTTATATAATAACAGTACTAAGATACCGGTTTTACAAGAAGGTGGCATGTCTTGACTTTTTTAAGGGCCTAATATACTATGCGGTTAATCACATATGTAAAAGGTTATTTAACGTGTGTGTAAATATTTCAGGCATAGATGGGCAAAGTAAAGTTAGATAAACTATAAATAACGGACTGAAGGAGGTAGGCAGTGACCGAAACGAGAAAGCAAACCAAGAAAAGCTCTGGCCAGGCTGAAGAGATGGGAATGGAGGTTGTTGAGGAGCAGGCTGTGGAGCCAGCCGGTCAGGTTGAAGAACAGGCGCAGGAACCAGAGGAAAAAGCCCCTGAGGAAGAGGCAGCACAGTTTGTGAGCCCGCTAGATGAAGTTATGGTCCATGCCGAGCAAGCTTATAAGGCTTATATGGATGCTGAGCGGCAGGTAGCGAGGGCTTATCGGGAGAACGAGATACAGGTAACTAAAACTTTCAACAAGGCGGAGCAGAATATACAAGATACCTATGATACTACCGTAAGGCAGGCTTTACAGGCTCGGGAAGAAGCCATTGCCAGAGCTGTCAAAGCCCGCGATGAGGCGATGAAAAAAGCCGAGCGAGATTTTGAAGAGAGCCAGGAACAGGTTACCAAGGTCTGTGAAGAAGCTGTCGCGCAGGCTACGCAGGGCCGTGATGAGAACCTGGAAAAAGCAAGAAAAGTACGTGATGATACCATTGAGCAGGCCTGGCAGATATATTCCAAGATGGCAAAATAAGCTAAACACCGTATAAAACCGTTTGAGATCTTCTTTTTGGAGATGTTGGTTTGCCTGTTGCCTTCAGTCGTTAGGGTTGGGTTGTAGGCGGAAAGTTATACCAAACGGTCTGATTACAGATTTATGTGGTGCAGCTTGTAATTGCAGAGAGTAGCTTTTAGAGCAGGGAAGGTATGTCCTTAATGGTAAGGTCGATATCGCGCTGCTGGCTGACCAAACCGGTCTGACGTTTCTTGAGGGCAGAGATAAGGTTTATGGCCTTGGAGAAGTAGTTTCTGATCTTTTCTACATCGCTGAGCTCGGAGAGAATGACCGTAATCTCCACCCCTCCCCGGTCTCTGGGGTAATCACCGCTGCGGAGTATCGCCTCAGGGGCCAGATTTTTCAGGTAGGTCCCGAGGTCTTTAATCAGGTCCATACTGATATCCTTGGAAGGAGCGGAGACAAGATAAAGGGCTCTCTTTGAGTCAATCGGATTACACTTGAGCGATAACCCGCTGATAGCTTCATCCATAGATTGAGTTCCCTTCTGGGTCTCGGTGGCTTTGTTCCTGAAATCATGGCTTTTCGTAAAAAGCGACTTGAAAAACTGATTTTGGGAATGGCCGTATCCTATCGCCGTCCACCCGGTTAAGGTCTGTATGATATCTCCGGCATCAAGCATCTTAGCCCCAATATGTTTTGGGTTCTTCTCCTCACCGGCACAGAGCACGCTATAGAAAGGCGCGGTTATCAAGCGGTTAATTTTAACCAAGTTGGATAATATCGACGAGTCTTTTTTGGCGTACCTCTGGTTGTCAACAAGAAAAATGGCGTCAGCTACCAGATAACTGGACTTAAGGCAGGTAGCAACATTGTAGATAGTCCTTTCCTCGGTAGTTTCTTCATGCTCAAAGGGTAGGACAATAAGATTATAGACCGGTTTATCTACGTAGCGTTCCTTTATCTGTTGTGTCATTATTGGTATGGACCCGGAGCCGGTGCCACCAGATGCGCCGGCGATAAGTAGAAAAGCGTCAGTTTCGGCGAAATCCTTCGTATTTCTTATGGTGTCGATGACCTTGTCTGCATCTTCTCTGGCTATCTCCGCCCCAAGTTCGTTGATTTTACCTACGCCATGACCACCCGTCTTACGCCCACCAATGAGAATGCGGTGATTGTAGTTCGGTTTGATGCTGACCAGACCACTTAAATCAGCTACATCAGTGTTAACGGCAAAAGCACCAGTGATGATATTGAGTCCCTTCAGGCTACGCGCTCTCTTATTGAGGCGGGCAAACTCATCAGCAATTCTACCGCCACACTGTCCACAGCCGACAACTACTAGCTTCATTCCTCACCTTGATATGAATTGTTATGCTATTTTCGCATCTTTAAATCAATATGTCAATCAGTTAGTAGGTAATACTTTAGTAAGGGTGCCTAAAATCCCCGGTCAGCAATGTAAGCAGCAAGGTCAGCCAGACGGCAGCTGTAACCCCACTCGTTATCATACCAGGCGAGTGTCTTGACCATATTGCCACCGATCACCATTGTTCCCAGAGCATCAACAATGGAGCTAGCCGGGTTGCCTTTGAAGTCCATGCTGACCAGCTCTTCCTGGCAGTACTCCAGAATACCAGTCAGAGGTCCCTCGGCGGCATCTTGGAAAGCCTGGTTGACTTGCTCAACGGTGACTTCCTTTTCCAGATCGGCAACAAAGTCAACCACCGATACGGTAGGCGTGGGTACGCGGAAAGCCAGGCCGTGAATCCTGCCCTCGAGTTCAGGGATTACCTGGGTAACCGCTTTGGCCGCGCCGGTGGTGGTGGGAATTAAATTAAGGGCGGCGGCCCGGGCACGGCGCAGGTCACGGTGGAAGGTATCCATAACTTTCTGGTCATTGGTATAGGAATGAATGGTGGTCATTAGCCCCTTGCTGACGCCGAAGCTTTCCTGCAGGACCTTTACCACTGGAGCCACGCAATTCGTGGTGCAGGAAGCATTGGAAATAATGTGATGTTTCCCCGGATTATAATGGTCTTCATTCACTCCCATAACGATGGTCGCGTCTTCATTTTTGGCCGGTGCGGAAATAATTACTTTTTTGACGCCATTTTTTAAATGGGCTGATGCCTGGGTGGCATCGGTAAACCGGCCACTTGACTCGATTACTATCTCGACTCCATAATCCCCCCAGGCGATATTTCCAGGGTTACTTTCCGAGAATGCTTTCATTTCCCGGCCATCGACAATAATGGCATCACCTCTGGCTTCTACGGTACCGGGATAACGCCCGTAGTTACTGTCCCATTTCAGCAGGTGGGCATTGGTTCCGGTATCGGTGAGGTCGTTAACTGCCACTACCTCCAGCTTATCCTTGTTGTACTCGTTTATTGCCCTGATAGTCAATCTGCCGATGCGACCGAAGCCGTTAATACCTATCCTGGTCATTATGCTTACCTCCTTGCTGAGATTATACCATTTCCGGCTCGTGTTCGCCGGCTGTTTGCCGGCTATACTTTAATGCTTTATGTCTGCGCTGTAGCATATCGATAAAGGCTTCAATCCTTGTCTTTACGTGTGTGGTCAGGTAAAAGTCATCATTTCCTTCCAGAGTGAGAACAGGCAGCGGGATGGCATCACGGAAGATGATATCACCGATTCCCCGGTGGCAGAATGCTTGCACGTAATGGATAACGCCGTCGACCTGCCGGCGGTGGATCTCAGTTGTAATATCGTTCAGGCGCTGGTAAATAGAGTATGGGTAGGTGTAGTTGGCATACTGTTCTGCCAGTGACTTGCCCGGTTGCGGCATGGCGAACTGCCGCTGAATTTCATTGAAGACCACCCTGGCGCCATGGTTCTCCAGGTATGGGTAGAGGTCACGGGCGTAAACCGACGGTACTCCGATGTAAGCCAGCCTGATACCCCCGGCAGGGTAGGGTTGCCGGCGATGACAGCCGGCCAGAAAGCTCTGCAGGTCTTGATAATACTGTTGATAATCCTGGTTAAAATCTGAAGCGGAAACCAGCCACAGATGGTTTTCCCCGCCGCTGACCAGATTTTCTCTCCAGGTAAGCTCATCCAGTTGCCGCGCCAGGTCCCGGCCGGGCTGAAGTTCTTTACGGATATCGTCAGCAGCTTGCAGAGTGGTGCCAAGTTTTACGGCAAACGCTTGCAGGGTTTGTTGCATTTGTTCGGGGTTGGGCTGTTCGGGGTAGGCAAAGGGTATGGCGTTAAGTCCTCGGTGCTTGAGCACCTCCATCAGCATAACGGTGTTAGAGCAATCACCGCCGGTTACACAGAGTACGCGGTCAAAACCGTGCTCCATGCATACGCCGTAGATTCCCTTTATCCAGCTACAGCAGTTCTGGGGGAAGCCGGCTTTTTCCGCAATGTTGACCAGGCGTTCCGGGTCGGGATCGGTAATGAAGACATTATTCAGGTCAACCGGCTGGTAGCCGGACGCAAGCAATACTTCCAAGGGAACCGTGGTGGTGATACCTATTTTTTTCATTATTCTATTATATCAGGTATATCAGGTTTGGCGATAGAAGATAATACCGTTATTCAAGGCCTTATCTGCTCTGCCATCAATAACCATTGCCTTGAGATGAGCCAGAATTTCCAGTATCGCCAATCTCTTGTGCAACGGGGGCAGGCTTTGCCAGCCGGTATTACCTGTGTCCGGTTGCCATTTTATCTCGCTGGTTATCTGGTAAGCTGTTTTTGGTCCGGGCTTCAATGATTTTAGAATCTCCAGATTTCGCTCTTCATGGTGTTGATTGGTCTCATCAATCCTTGCTGCTAAATCGGTAAAAGGATCTCCATGCCCGGGTAAGACAAAGTCAACGGATAGCTGCTTCAGGCTGTTCAGTGAGTTCAGGTGTTCCTCAAGGGGGTTTTCACTGGACTGGGGATGCAAACCGACATTGGGGGTAATGGTAGGTAAGACATGGTCTCCTGAAACCAGGATTTTCCGGTTCGGTTCGTACAGGCAGATGTGCCCTGGTGAATGCCCCGGCGTCCATAAGACCCGAAAAGAAAAAATGCCGTTATCAATCGTCTCGCCACCACGCAGGCTAACATCCGGTGACACGGTGGCGACAAACTGTGACATTTTCACCGAAGCTGTGCGGAGTTCGGGCAATTCATCTTGAGGCACACCGTTAATTTGCAGCCACTGGTTTACCTTATGGAGGAGTTTATCCATATTGGTGTACCTTGATTTGATCAACTTCGCATCCAGGTGGTGGAGGAAAAATCTGGCCGGGCTTATCTGCCTCAGTCTGCCGGAGAGACCGTAATGGTCAGGGTGGATGTGGGTGAGTACTATCCGCGTGATGTCATTGAAATCAACGTTGATTTCAGCCAGTTGTTTCTGCAATGAGTCAAATGCTTCGCTGGTGTTCCAGCCGGTATCAACTAGAAGGTAGCCATTATCTCCCCGGAACAGGTAGGTATTGACATAACCGAGCGAGAAATGCTGTGCCGGCAACGGTAGCTTTAGCTGGTAAATGCCTGACATGACCTCGGTCATTTTAATTTACCCTGATCCCGGAATGCCCGCATTCCGGCGAAGCTGGCACTATTACCCAGCTCAGCCTCTATTCTGAGGAGACGGTTATATTTAGCGGTACGTTCCGAACGGCAGGGGGCGCCGGTTTTAATCTGCCCCGTGTTCAGAGCCACGGCAAGGTCGGCGATGGTGGTATCCTCGGTCTCGCCGGAGCGGTGGCTCACCACCGCTGTCCAGCCTGCCTGCTGCGCCATATTGATGGCAGCAACGGTCTCAGTGAGAGTGCCAATCTGATTTAATTTGATAAGAATAGAATTAGATGCCTTTAGCTCAACGCCTTGCCGGAGGCGGTTGATATTGGTGACATAGAGGTCATCACCGACCAGCTGTATCCTGTTACCCAGCTTTTCGGTAAGCAACCGCCAGCCATCCCAGTCATCCTCCGCCATGCCGTCCTCAATACTGATAATCGGATAGTCGGCCACCCACTTGACATAATAATCAGCCATTTCGGCAGGGTTCAGTGTGGTGCCTTCCCGGGCGAGTATATATTTGCCATCTTGATAGAACTCGCTGGAAGCCGGGTCGAGGGCGATAAAGCAGTCCTTGCCCGGCTGGTAACCGGCTTTTTCAATGGCCGCCAGAATTGCCTCTACCGCCTCTTTATTTGAGGGCAGGGAAGGGGCAAAACCTCCCTCGTCTCCAACATTGGTGTCCAGCCCTTTATCTTTGAGTACCGCTTTCAGAGAGTGATAGATTTCAGTGCCCATTTGCAGGGCACTGCTGAAGCCGCTGGCGCCAGCCGGCATTACCATGAATTCCTGAAAGTCCGTGGAGTTGGCGGCGTGCTTACCGCCATTGAGGATGTTCATCATCGGCACGGGCAGGGTGTAATTTTTTGCCTCATTGAGATAGCGATATAGAGGTATGCCAAGAGAGCCGGCGGCCGCATGAGCAATAGCTAATGATGCCCCCAGAGTGGCATTGGCCCCCAGTTTTGATTTATTGTCAGTGCCATCAAGCTCGATAAGACGGTGATCGATATCTGCCTGATTGGTAGCTGGCATACCGGTGACAGCCGCAGCGATGGCCCCGTTAACATTGTTTACCGCGTTTAGCACACCCTTGCCGTTATATCTGGACTTGTCTCCGTCACGCAGTTCTACCGCTTCATGCTTGCCGGTGCTAGCCCCTGAAGGGACAGCCGCCCGGCCTGCGGAGCCATCATCGAGTACGGCCTCAACTTCCACGGTGGGATTGCCCCGCGAATCCAGGATTTCTCTGGCGGTTATTTTCTCGATATTTGCCATTGTGCTCCCCCTGAATTATTTGGAATACCGGCTGGTGATTGACTTAATCGCTTTGCTGACCGCATCTTCGGCGTCTTCCGCCGGAATAATGGCGCTATCCGTTTCCCCGTCCCGGGCAAGTGACCAGGTGTTGAGGCCAATGACCGAGATACCGCTTTGCAGGGCATGGCCAATTTCGGAAAGAGTACCGTAGCTGCCAGCAATGGCGATAACCGCGTGGGCTGATTTGGCCACGGCCACATTGCGGGCATAACCAATACCGGTAACGATGGGTATCTGGACATAGGGATTGGCTTCCTCCCGGTTTTCTCCGGGCAGGATACCAATGGTTGTGCCACCCTCGGCGATGGCTCCCTTGCAGGCTGCCTCCATGACACCACCAAGCCCCCCGCATACCAGAATAGCGCCCTGCCTGGCTATCTCACAGCCAACCTTCTCAGCCAGTTCGGCTTCCTGCGGTGAGCACTGTCCGCCACCAATAACCGCGACCAGCGTCTGTCTCTTTTTCATACCAATATTCTACCTGGATTAATATAAAGAATTATAACATCCGGGGTTAAACTCAGGCAAAGGGCTAGTTATATTTGTTCATGGCCGCGGTCAGGTCTTCGCTTAGGAGGCAGCAAATAGCCTGACTGACCTCCGGTATGGCACTGGAGATGATTTTCCCTTCTTCCGCAGTAAAATCAGCGAGTACATAATTAATGATGTCGGCTTCTTTTTCCCGGGCTGAGCAGTCCGTTGTGTCAGGCCGATCGATGCCGACTTTAATACGGCAAAAGTCCCTGCCGCCCAGGTGTTTAATAATAGAATTTATCCCCTTGTGGCCACCGGAACTGCCGCCACAGCGAAGACGGATTTTGCCCAGCGGCAGGTCAAGGTCATCATGAATGACTATCAGGTCGTTAAGGTTGACGGCAAACTTTCTGACCAGCAGGTCAACTGATTCACCACTGAAATTCATCCACGTCTGAGGTCTGGCCAGTATCACTTCTTCGCCGTTAAGCTTGCCGGTGCCGGTGCGGGCATTACACTGTTTTTTGTCAAACTTTATACCGTGAACCCTGGCGAAGTGGCTAACGCACATAAAGCCGATGTTGTGACGGTTGCGGGCATAACCACGCCCCGGGTTGCCAAGGCCTACAATTAATTTCATATTAATTATAAACTCTCCCTCTTTCCCCATCCCCCGACAGGGGGAGTTATTGTGGCAATCGTAACTTTGCCTCTCTTTGCTTTTCTCATGTACTTGACTGTTCCAGCAGCTTGATAAACTCCCCTTCGGTAAGTTGCTTCGTGCCCAGCTCCCGGGCTTTAGCCAGCTTGGAGCCGGGATCAGCGCCGACCACCAGATAGTCAGTCTTTTTGGCAACACTGCTGCCGGTAGCGCCACCCAGGGCTTTTATCCTGTCTTCGGCTGCCTGTCTGGTGAGGTTCTCCAGTGTGCCGGTAATGACAAATTCCATGCCGGACAGCGGTAGCTCATCGGCTTTGGCAGCAGACTCCTTCAGTTTGACACCCGCCCTGCCCAGGCGCTCGATAATTTCCCTGTTTTCTTCCTGGCGAAAGAAAGCGATAATACTATCGGCAATCTTGGGACCGATAGAGGGAATGGCGGTCAGTTCTTCTCTGGAGGCATGAGCCAGTCTATCAAGGCTGTTAAATTCTTTGGCCAGAATCTCCGCCGTTTCCGCGCCGACATGCCGTATTCCCAGAGCAAAGATAACCCTAGCTAAAGGGCGGTTCCTGCTGTTGTTGATGGCATCAACGATATTTGCCGCGCTTTTCTCTCCCATTCTCTCCAGGTCAGCCAGTTGCTCTTTTTGCAGAGAGTAAAGGTCAGCAACATTTTTAACCAGCCCTTCACGCAGCAGCATGGCGCTCTGTGATTCACCAATGCCTCTAATATCCATAGCTCCTCGTGAAACGAAGTGCTCCAGCCTCTGCTGCACCTGAGCGGGACAGGCGGCGTTAGAGCAGTAATACATAACCTCACCCTCCGGTCTGATTACCTCCCCGCCGCATACCGGACAGGCTGGCTGCCCGTGCTCATTACGGGGCAGTTTTTCCAGCAGATTATATTCCTTCTCCCGTCCGCTGCGTTTACTCAGTACCGGCCCAACGACCTCGGGTATGACTTCACCGGCCCGCTGGATAATCACCGTGTCGCCCTCGCGGATGTCTTTGCGCCGGATGTCATCTTCGTTATGCAGGGCTGCCTGTTTGATGGTCACTCCACCCACTGAGACAGGTTCCAGCACGGCATAGGGGTTAAGCGTGCCGGTCCGCCCGACACTGATGGCAATTTCCTTTAACCTGGTGGTTCCCTGGACGGCAGGGAATTTATAGGCTATTGCCCACCTCGGTTCACGTCCGGCATCTCCCAGTTGGCTTTGCAGGTCAAGCTGGTTTACCTTGACGACGATGCCGTCGGCTTCATATGGCAGGGTTTCCCGTCTTTCCACCCAGTTGTTGTAAAATTCCTCGACCTGCTCGATATTGCCTAGGTGTTTGTTGTTGTGGTTGACCTTGAAGCCGAGCGACTTAAGGTATTCCAGAGACTCCCAGTGGGTTGGTGGCGTAGCTTTGCCTTCTGCATAGCCCAGCACATATATGTAAATGTCCAGCGGGCGCCGGGCAGTAATACGCGGGTCAAGCTGACGCACGGAACCGGCTGCGGCATTCCTGGGATTGGCAAACAGCGGCAATCCCTCATCGGCACGTTCCTTATTGATTTTATGAAAGCCTGCTTTAGGCAGGAAGACCTCACCCCTCACCTCGAAGCGCGCGGGAACTTCCCCGGATACAGACAGCGGTATGCTTCTGATGGTTTTCAGGTTCTGGGTGATATCCTCGCCGCGAAAGCCGTCACCACGCGTGGCTCCGGTAATCAGCTGGCCATTAACATAGGTCAGGGCTACCGCCAGCCCGTCGATTTTATGCTCGCCGACAAAGTCACATTTTGCTGCAGACACCAGGCGTGTGGTGCGAGAATACCAGGCGAGGAGTTCATCTCTGGAGAAGATGTTGCCTAACGAGAGCAGGGGGATGGTGTGTTCCACCACGCCAAAGGCTTCCACGGGGGCTGCGCCTACTCTTTGTGTCGGCGAATCGGGAGTTAAAAAACGGGGATATTGTTCCTCCAGTTGCTTCAACTCCCGCATCAGCTCATCATATTCGGCATCACTGATTTCAGGGCTGTCCATAACGTAATACAGGTAGTTATGCCGGTTGATTTGCTCCCGCAACAGCGTAATTCTTTCCTTTACCTTGTCCTGATCTGACACCGCGTGGCCTCTTGGAGGTATTTCATGATAAAAGTATAGCACAGTGGCTAGCCGGTCAAAAGATAGACGTTAAACGGAACGGCGGGTACTCAGGAAGATAAATGGGAAACATCATTTAGTAGCTCCAGTGTTACCGACTGCGGGTTGTTGGCCACAATGCTCAGGGAAGCCAGGTTAATCCGTAGCTGTCGCCAGTGATGCAGGTCCAGCCCCAGTAAATTGCAAAGCAGTAAGCGCAGTGTGCCGCTATGAGCGACAATGAGTACTGTTTCCTCCGCGGAGTAGGGCAGGAGACATGGTAAGAACTTCTTAACACGGTCGTTAATTTCGGTGATACTTTCCCCACCCGGAAACCGGGGCGGAATACTTTTCCCGGTCATAGCTCTGGCCTGTTCGGGGTGTAGCTGGCTTATTTCGTCAAAGGTCAGTCCCTCCAGAATACCAAAGTTAATCTCGGCTAACTCATCACAGGCGATGGGGGTGAGCCGGTGGGGGGCAGCGATAATTTTGGCGGTTACTAACGCCCGGCTCAGGTTACTGGAGTAAATAGCGTTAATCTCCTCTTTTACTAGACGGTCACGTAGCTGTTTGGCCTGTTTGATGCCGTCATCACTCAACTTAACATCAGTTTTACCCCAGAACCGCAGCCCGCTGTCCAGCATAGTATTGCCATGTCTAACTAAAAGTAAGCGGGACAATTATGCTCCTGTCTAGGCAAGCCCTATCCGGGCCAGCAAAATGACTATAATAAATACGCTAACTTCAGCCACTTCATTGATGGTACCGTAGTTATCGATGCCCAGCCCGTTGAACGCGCTCTTGAAATAGGTTGCCATTATCACGGTTATCAGCCAGACGCTGAATATTATGGCCAGACCGGTAAACTGCAACAGCGGAATCAGGAGCAGGGCGATGACAACGGTTATGATAGTGGCGATAGTGAACCCCGGCCACCTGGTTCCCTGTTTGAGCAATGTGTCCAGTTCTGACGACTGTGCGGAGGAATAAACAAAAACAGTGTAGGTCATCGCCCAGCGGCTGACCACCGGCATAAATACCAGTACCGGTGTCATGAGGTATCCGGGGAGGTTGCTCAGGGAAATATATTTTACCAGTAGTAGCAATACCACGCCGATGACGCCAAAAGCCCCGCTTCGGCTGTCTCTCATTACCTGCAATCTCTCTGCGGCCGGCTTAGGGACGGCGATGGCGTCACAAGTATGAACCAGGCCACTAAGGTGCCGGGCCCCGGTGACCATTACCAGAAAAACAATCAGCAGTGCATTAGCAACTGCCGGAGGTAAGATGAGGCTGAAAATCCAACTCAGACCGGCCAGAATAAGTCCGATGATAAGGCCAACAACCGGGAAATATGGTATCGGGCGTCCCAATTCCTCTGGACTGACCCTTCGCCGCCAGGGGAAGGCTATGGTAGTCAAAAACTGAAGGGCAGCTAAGAAGTGCAATAACTCTTCTCCCCATATACAGATATAACGGTTGAGTGCCGGTGCGGTTTTACTGCCAGTCTCACTTTTCCTCGTTGACCTCTTCTACCCGTAGCTGTTGGTAGGTAGAGATTATCCGCCTCAGGGCTTCAAGGTTCTCTTTAATATCCCCGGCTAACGTCTTGTCCGCCAGAAGCTGCCGGAGCTTTGCCTGGTCAAAGCCTAATACCCGGCGCCACAACCCCGCCGGCTCAAGTATGGCACGGACATCTTCCTCACTGAAGCCCGTCCTCTCCACCAGTTTGTAGTTAACCGAATGTTCATGACCAAAAACCCGGTTTAAGTCCTCGGACTGGCAGAAGCGGATTATCGCCTCCTTCACTTCATCGAGCTCAAGGTTGAGCTCACTCACCTGTTTCTGGAGTGAGGCGTAGCGCTCAACGGCATCCGCAGCTTTAAGGCCGGGTAAAATATCCTGCTGAGGCAGGTCCGGTTGGGTTTCGGTATATTTATGCCGGTAGTAAGGGCAATGTTCCGGAAAGTCACAGGGACAGAAATTGTTTTCAGTGGCGGGGAATATTTCCTGAGTAATGCTTTCCGCGGTTTCTAATACCAGCTGGCGGGCTTGTTCCAATCTTGTCTTGTCCCTCGGCCCACAGCTACAGGGGGTGTTTGACCTGAGGTGATAAAGGGTGAGTTGCTCTACAGGCAACTGCCATATTTGCTCCGCCGCCAGTTGATATAAAGTAAGCTGAAGATCGTTTTCCAGATAATCATTGGTGAATAGTTCCTGACTGGTTTTATAATCGGTTATTGATAGGCCGCCGCTCTCCAGCTTGTCTACCCGGTCAATATACCCCCGCAGTTTGATGCCGCTGATGTCAGCGTAAAAGAGCTTTTCTACCGACAGCGGCATCCGGAAATCAGTGCTGTGAATTTCCCAGAATCTGGTTAGTATCTCAGTTCCATAAGCCCTGTAATTGTCTTCTTCCTGAGGCGATTCATACCCTTCAGAAATCCAGTTCTGCTCGTAGAATTGCAGGAGGTTGTCCAGTGATGGCGGTGGCGGCACCTTTACTTTAAAAAAATATTCGGCGCAGAGGTGCAGGGTTGAACCAAAGCTGAAATACCATTTATCCTTCGGTTTCAGTCTGTCAATATATTGTAACTTGTAACACAGCGGGCATTGCTGATAGAGGGAGATCTGGGTATAGCTTAGAGGCCTAATAGTACTCCTCCCTTGGTTTGAAGTATTGAAAGGGCGGCCTGACCAAGGCATAGCACAGTGCTGCTAAGGAATGCCTGTCCTGGTCATCTGATGGTATTAATGAAGTTGTCAAGGTCTATGGCAGCCAGGGTATTCGTCTGGAGCGTCCCGCGGGACCCCAGCTCTATGGCCAGCTTGGATATCGTTTCATTGTTGGGTGCTTCCAGGATATTGAGAAAGTCATACTGGCCCAGCAGGGCATACTGCGCTATTATCTTAACTCCCATGTTTTCTACTTCGCGGTTGACCTCTTTAATACGCTGCGGATTTGCCTTGATAGTCTTCCTTCCTTCATCGGTTAATGTTGTCAGCATAATGTAGGTAGGCATTTTCCCCTCCTTTCACCTGAAGACAGGGCTATTATCGGCTGCCGGTTTTTATTTACCAGAAAGACTGTGTGTTATTTTCTGGTAGTTACTTAAAATTATAAGATGCCGCCTGGGTTTTGTCCATACCTGCTCGCATTATTGGGGGGCAAATTCTTGATAATTCTATCATTGTGGCTGGCTCCCGACGGTAAGAGATATATCCAGTTGGGTGGCGCCCCGTATCAGGGTAATGGTGGTTTCATCACCCGGGCTTTTATTCTCGCCAAGATAGGATATGAGGTCGGCTATGTCTTTAATAGCTACGCCATCCATGCCCACTATGATATCATCGGTTTGAATTCCAGCCTCCACGGCCGGTGTATCGGCCAGTATTTCCTGTACCCAGGCACCATTAATTGTCTCTAAAAACTTGTCTTTCGCTATCTGCGGGGTGAGATTGGTAACGCTTATGCCAAGGCGGGGATAGTCATAAGACCCCTGAGCAATGAGGCCTGCGGCAACTTTCTTTATTTTGTTGGCGGAGACGGCGTAATAGATACCATCTCCTTCATCGGGGTCAATCCTGGCGACGACCACTCCGATAATCTCACCTCTGGAATTTGCCAGCGGACCGCCGGAATTACCAAAGTTAGCGGCAGCATCAAACTGGATCAGGTTGGCAACCCAGCGACTGCCTGAGTCTCCCTCTATTTCGACAAACCGTTCAGTCTGGCTGACGATGCCAGCTGTCAGTGTCTCCGTGAGATTAAAGGGGTTGCCGATAACGGCAACCGGCTCCCCGACTCTTATTTGGGCGGAATCAGCAAGCGATGGCGGAGCAATCGCCGGGTTTTTATGGAGTTTTAGAACGGCGACATCGCTGATGGGACAGCTGCCGGCGATATTTGCCATGATAATTCTACCGTCGGAAAGGGTAACATAGATTTCCGAAATGTCCTCGATAACATGATGCGCAGTTAGAACGTGCGCGTCATTGTCAAGGATGAATCCGGAGCCAACATAACTTTCCCCGTTACTAATCCGAACAGTGGCCTGGTTGACTTTCGTGTAGACTTGATTGGCATTTATCACCGATTGGGAAATTTCGGCAATGTCCGGCATCTCACTCTCCAGTGTGCCAATTCTGGATGTGGTTCTATTCAACTCAAATTCCAGGGTATCAAGGCTAACCCTGGTGCTACCCAGTTCCTGTTTAATATCGCTTTCCAGGTTGTCAATATCGAGAGTGGTCTGGTCTATTTTGCTGCCCAGTTCGTTGGTTTCTTTTACGGTTTCTAGTTGAAAGGCAGCCATTTCGTTGCTCACGGTATTGATCCGGATTGTCTGCTCTTGTTTGAAGTCTGCCAGTTGTTTCCCCAGGTAATCAATTTTCTGGCTGAGCGTGTATGAATAATAACCGGAGCCGCCACTGATGATGAGTAAAAAAGCCAGGATGCCGATGATTATTTTGTTGATCATTTTGTTTAGCTCCTTCTCCTTGGAAATATAAATGGTTACTTACTAGCCGGTCTCTGTCAGCTATTAGCGGAGACGCTTAATAATTTTATGCTATATGAAGTATTAAGAGATATCTTGTTGATATCAAGCTTTGGCCAACATCAGTGGGGGGAGGGTGACCTCATTACCAATCACAATGCCGCCAATTGCTTCCTTAGTTCGGAGAGCTGAATCAGGTGTGATTTTTCCTCAGCTATTATCCGGTCCATTGCCGGGTAGGCTTGCCGGGGCATAATGTCTTTCATCTGATAGTAGAAGAGTATGGAATCTTTTTCCGCGCTGATGCCTAACTCTATAGCTCTAAAGTCGCTGTCTGCCTGGGTTGCCATTTCGCCGGTAATCATATCATCGGTGAAAACAGCATTCTCAACCAGCGCTTGCAGGTACTCATTATACTCCCCGCCGGAAGGGTCTGAAATCTGGTAGCTATCAACCTCGGGGAGCATATCCTGAAAGATAGCGATATGCTCCCGCTCCATGCCAGCCAGATGCTGAAAAATATGGAGTGCCGCTTCATTATCAGCAGACTTGGCCATAATGTCATAAAAAGCGATCCCTCTTCGCTCGATATTGATGGCTATATTGACCAGTTCACTGCCTGAGAAAGATATGGACACCTTAACATCACCCCCTCTCTTGTATATACGAGCAAGTCCGGTTCCCGGAGTTTATATTTCAATCAGAATATTGTCTCCTTCGATTCTGACACGATATGTTTTGAGTTTACTTGGCGGCTTGAACACTTTGGAAATTGTTGAAATTAGCCCGGGACTTTTTAACCAGCGAATAACCCGGCCATCGGTAATATCAAATTGGGAGCCATGCCTCGGGCAGGTCACTATTGTGCCATACAGCTTGCCCTGAGCTAAATTGCCTCCGAGGTGAGGGCAACGACCATCAACTGCATAATAGCGCCCACCGGCCCTGGCCAGAAGGATTCCCCGCTCTTGCAGCCGGACTTCCTTCATAGTGCCGTCATTAAAATCACCGGTATGTCCTGCCGCCATAAAACGCGCCATTGGTCATGCTCCGTGTTGTATTGATATTTTTAGTTTCCTTCCTCTTCCGCTAGCAGTTCCTTGAATACCTCGGTATGATATATTTCATTATCCCTGATGCGCAGAAGGAGTTTCTTCAGATCAGGCTCTTTCTCTTCCCTGGCAGCACGGTCATAGGCTGCCGCCACCTCTGACTCAATCTTAATGTCAGCCTTGAGCATATCAACAGGCTCTCGGGACTGGTCAACTTCGATGTGCTCGATTCTAGGGTTACCGCCGCCATCAACCATTTCTTCGGCCAGCCAGCCCAGATGCTGCATCTCATTAATCGCCTGGTCCTGAAGCTGCTCTTTAGCCTCTTCGTTTGGTGTCAGGTAAGAGTGTAACAGGTACTGGAGGATAACCGTGTACTCATGTTCGATGCCCCAGTCAAGCAGCCGGGTGGTCTTATCCTGGTGATCACCACGCACGTCCTGCGCGCCCTCTCTATTTGCCTTTTCCACGAAATGCCGGAAATTATCGTGGTGCGCTTTTTCATCGGACTGGATGCGCCGTAGCAGCCGCTTTATTTTGGGGTCATCAATAAGGCGGATATGCTCCTCATACTGGGCAATCGCGCCTTCTTCCAGGGATACATCATTTTCCATCCAGTCAGTAATAAGTGCGCCTCCCATGCGTATGGTGCCTCTTTCCAGACTGGGAGTACCGCCAAGCTCGACAATGGTTTCAGCCAGCCAGTCCAGATGGCGCATTTCGTCCCGGGCAATGGCTTCAATCTCGCATGACATTTCACCTTCACCCATACCGTAAGCATGGTTCAGATATTGAATAATAGCGCCGTGTTCATCCTCCAGATCCTTGTTGAGCAGGTCTATCATCTCTTTATTTTCCATAGCTACCTCCTCAATTTACCTTTCTGTTTAATAGCGGCATATTTTAATATTCCAGAAGTCTTTTCAATCCCTTGATTGATTTACATGACATCCTTTTCGCTTTCTTCAATGGCACGTTTTAGTTCAGCGGTAAGCAGCGGTGGCAAACCTTCAACATCTACCCGTAGAAACCCTCTGACAATGGTCGCGGTGGCTTCGTCACGGGTTAAGCCGCGCGCCATCAGGTATTCCACTTCTTCCTCGGCAATCTTGCCTACTGCTGCCTCATGGGAAAGGTCAATGCCGGCCAGATTTCCTTTGAGTTCGGGGATGGCGTGGATAATACCATTGCCTTTGAGAATCAGCCCACGGCATTCCAGGTGACCCTTTACCTCCGGTGCGTTGCCTTCTATATAGCCACGGGCGATAATGTTGCCGCCGGTAGTTATGGCACGGGAGACGATCTCTGTCCTGGCTCCCTGGGCATTGAGCAGTGCTCGTGAACCTACATCCAGTGAAGACCCTTTATCTGCCAGCAGGATACTATTATACCTGACCGTGGCATTCTCACCAATACACTGAGCGGAAGGATACATCTGTAGTGAATGTACCGGTTTCATCAGCAGGTAATTGCTCAGGAATAAGCCGTTATCTTCAATGATAACACCGGTGCGGGGACGCACCGCTATTTCCGGGTTCCAGTTGTGTATCATGGTAAATGTAATCTTGGCCCCCTTTTTTATGAAGAACTCGGAAACCCCCAGGTGCAGTCCCGGTTCATCTTTAGAAGCTGTGGTACATCCGGTAATGATATGCAGTTCTGAGCCTTCCTCGGCGATGATGACATTGTGGACATTCTGGGCCAGGCGGGCTTTAGACAGATAAAGGCATGCCTGAACCGGGAAGTCGGTTTTATGGCCGGGAAGCGCCCGGATAAAATAACCGTTACTCTGGTTTAGCTCGATGTTGGCGGTATATTTATCGGCGTCAACAGCTACCGCCCGCCACCAGTAATCAGGCATCCAGTCATACTTCTCCAGCGCCTGGCTGACCGGCATTATTTCTATTCCCTCCTGCCGGATAGAGCTGTGCACCGGGGTATTGTCCATCTGGATAAAGGTGCCTGACCTCTGGCTGGTATCATCCAGCATTACGCCGGCACCCAGCATCTGTTCCTTGGCCTTGGCGGGGAGCTGTGACGGGTCCTCCCGGTATTCCGGGGAATCCGCTGAAGCGTTAAAAGAGTTAAGGTCAATGTCTTCACCGTAAGTAGCCGGTTTACTGGCGGCTGCCTGGGCTTTATTTTTCAGTGTTCCGGTTGTTTTTTCAGTAGTCATTTATTAACCCTTTCTATGCCATTGCATTTAAGCAGGCAGGCAACGCACTCTTCATAGCCTTTTTCCTTGACTGTAGCCAGAATCTCATGAGGGTCAGCGGAACAGCCAATTCTACCGTTAATCATGACATAGCCGGTGCGAGCATTAACATAGTTCAGTATGTGACCGGTGTGAGTGATAATTAATCCCATGCATTTCCTGAGTCTGATCGGGCAATCTTTCTCCAGCAGCTGATTCATCAATTCACCGATTACCGCAATGTTGACCAGGTCAACGCCGGATTCCGGTTCATCGAGAAGCGCCAGTTCCGGTTTCTGCGCCAGCAGTTGCATCAGCTCCGAGCGCTTTATTTCTCCCCCGGAGAATCCGTAATTGATGTCCCTGTCCAGAAACTCCGCCAGGTCGGTCATTGCAGCCAGTTCCTGTATTGTCTCGCCGTCCCCTTTGCCTTTGAGGCAAGCCGCCACCATATCACGGGTTTTTACGCCCCTGACGACGGGGGGGCGCTGGAAAGACATGCCAATTCCTAAACGGGCTCTCTGGTCTACAGACATCTTAGTTATGTCCTTGCCATGAAAAATAATTTTTCCTTTGGTTACTTTATATTTGGGGAAACCCATTATTGACATAAGCAGGGTGGTTTTCCCGGCTCCATTGGGCCCAAAGAGGACATGGGTCTCCCCCTGGGCTACGGTTAGATTTAAATTATGCAGGATCTCTTTACCGTCTACGGCTACACAAAGGTTTTTTATCTCAAGCATTTTTCATACCTCACTCCATATTTTATTGCTTAACCGCCATCCAAAGAAGGATGCTCTTTCTGAACAAACCATGCCCCGGGGTTTTTAAGGAATTCATAATAGTCCAGAAGGACAGCGTGGTGTGCCCTTTCCTGTACCGCCAGTGCCTGGTAGTATTTTTTCTCGGTATCATAGGCGGCGCTTTTACTGTGTTCAATATAAAAATCATAGGTTTTATTTTCCATGTCCATCGCTGTTTGCACGGCGTCCAGTTCCGTGGCAGATACGTTCACCGATGAGTCAATTGACGCGGTAGCTCTGGCAAACATGGTTTTCAGGCTTTGTCCGTCATCAGGGTGAAACTCAACCTCCGGCCATTCATTTTTGCTCCGTATTGATTCATAGATTTCCTCAAACTTCTGGCGGTGTACATCCTCTTCATCAGAAAGGGACTTCATTAATTTTTTACCGGGGTCATTCCGGCTTTCCTGGCTGGCTTTCCGGTAAAACTCCTTGCCGTCAATTTCCATCTGAATGGCGATTTTTAATGCCTCTGCCGTCTTGTCCTGCTCAGTCGCCATTTTCCTCCCCTCCTTTCAGTGTGGAAGGATAATAAGCTTAATCTTGCTAAATGTCAATCCCTGATTTGATAATTTAAAACAGTTTTATCTGCTTTGTAAGTGATAAAAGTCACTTACTTCCGTAGTAACATTTACTATGTTATTTATTTTTACTATGTTATTTATTATAGATGCTACCACTTTGCTTTAAAAAACGCGTATGAATCCATCTATCTTGAGTGAGTTTTGTTAACTTATTAAAACTATCTTACACTGTCAGCAATGGTAGTGGCAATCAGAATGGAGCACTATTGACATCTTGCCGGTGTGATTATAAGATTTATCCACTGCTTGACTGGAGGTGGAGAAATGGTGGATTGTATCTATGTCTGTCCTGAGTGCGGTTACAAGTCTGAAGAACCTGGTTCCTGCCCGAATTGCCAGGAGATGCTGGTTGCTACCTGCCCCATATGTGGTAATCCCATAGTGGGTGAGCATGTCTGCCTGGAAGAATAGTTATCCGGGCTAATCTGGAACCATCATTATCAAGCGAGGTGAAATATGGCGACCAAAAACGTGGTTATTTATTCCACTCCTACCTGACCCTGGTGCAAGCGAGCGAAGGAGTATCTTTCGCGAAAGGGTATCCCTTACACCGAACACGATGTCGCTGCCGATAGAGATAAAGCCAAGGAGATGATTGACAAGTCGAAGCAGATGGCAGTCCCGGTGATTATCGTTGACAATAAGGATATTGTGGTTGGCTTTAATCAGAGCAAGTTAGACGAACTGCTCGCTTAATTTCTGCCGGGAGTCAGTTATGTACGATTTGATGATAATCGGCGGAGGCCCGGCTGGCCTCAGCGCCGGTATCTATGCTGCCCGCAAGCAATTGCAGACGTTACTGCTCAGTGCCGATATTGGCGGGCAGATGAACACTACAATGGGGATTGAGAACTGGCTGGGCTACCAGTTTATTCAAGCCCCTGATTTGATAAGTAACTTTCAGGACCATGTCAATCAATTTCCTATTGACCAGAAGATTGGCATCAGGGTAAGCGAGCTGAAAGAGATTAGCGGTGGGTTGGAAGCAGTTACCGAACAGGATGAAAAGTATCAGTCAAGGGCAGTAATCCTTGCCACCGGTAAAAAACCCAGGATGCTGAACGTGCCCGGGGAGAAAGAGTTGACCGGGCGGGGGGTAACCTATTGCGCCATCTGTGATGGGCCTGTTTTTGCCGGGCAAAGGGTGGCGGTGGTTGGGGGTGGTAATTCAGCCATTGAGGCGGTTTTGGACATGGGAAAGATTGCCGAGCATGTTGACCTGGTTTCATTGACACCGTTATCCGCTGACCCTATCCTGGTCAACCAGCTCCCCGGCGTTAAAAACCTCACTATATTTATCGAATATCAAACAGTGAAAATCGAGGGTAAAGAGCTGGTTGAGGGGCTGGTAATAAAAGAGATGAAGACCGGTGAGGAGAAGAGGCTTGATGATACCGGAGTTTTTATTGAAATAGGTCTGTTGCCCAATTCAGAGCCGGTCAGGGGGCTGTTAGCGCTGAACAAGCAGGGTGAGGTGCCGATAAGCAGCTTCTGTGAGACCACATTACCCGGCCTTTACGCTGCCGGTGATGTTACCGATGTCCCCGAGAAGCAGATTATCATTGCCGCCGGTGAAGGCGCCAAGGCGGCTCTTCAGGCACACCGCTACCTGCAAAGGAGAGAAGAGTAGCCCTTAATAGTTATTGTTTTCTTAAATGTTCCGGGACAGATGGGCTGGAGGCTGGCTTTATGCTATACTTCTTCTGGTGAGGAGGTGCTGTCATGGAAGAAAGCCTCACTTTAATTGAGCGAATTATTGCCGAGCATAAAACAATCCGTCAACGGATGCAGACCCTGGAGCAGGTAGCCAATGACGTGGAGGCAATTGCCGGTCTGGAGGAAACAAAGGAGACCTTCATGCCGGGCAGGTTTGCCCAGCACCAGAACCTGGGAAAACTGCGGGAAGACTTGGAAACAATCCGCCAGGGGATCCAGGAACATTTTGAGCGTGAAGAAACCGCGCTGCTGGCTGTTTTTGAAGAGTACGGGGATAAAGAGCTTTCCTCAAAACTGCACTCATTGCTTCTGGAGCACGATGACCTGAAAAGCCGTTTCGCTCAGTCCGGAAAACAGGTTGATGAATTGGCCGAAGGCGGCTCGTCCCGTCACCTCTGGGAAGCGAGTGCCAATGATATGCGCGCTCATCTGAGTCACACCCGAAAACTGCTTGAAGCTCATGCGGAGATTGAGCAGGAGCTTTTGTATGGTCTGAGAGAGCGTTTAAGCCAGAAAAAGGAGAAAGGATCACTATGACCAGAGAAATAAGCTTATCGGTTAATGACAATGCCATTACGCTTGAATATTTCGTTCGGGGTTTTATCGACCATACGGTTACTGGCATGATAGCGGCTTTAAAAAATACTCAGGAAATAGAGACTCTGGAGATTGTCATTACCGGGGATAACGTTGCTATAAAGCTGAATAGTGCGCAGGTGCCGCTGAACTACTTCGCTAATGAAATCATCGGGCGCACCATCAAGAGCATGGTCTCTCCACTGAAAGGGGTCAGTGAAATAAATAATTTAAAGCTGAATATCGTCAGATAAGTGCCGGCTCGGAATCCTCATACCGAGGTCTGGCAGAGCTTTACTTCACCCCAGATGCCGATGTTTTCATTCTTAATGATTACCACACCGTTGATGCCCTTAATACCCCTGGCAAACTCAATTCCCAGGTTAATGTCATCAGGTTTCTTAATCAGGTTACCGATAGCTGTAGCTGCGGCGTCAGCCATTATGGCTGATGGTGAAACCACGATAACCGCATCAGCCTGCCCAAAGCTCAGAGAATGTCCCACAGTTCCCGATGAAGTGCAGATGCCCAGGGGTGTCTCCTGTCCGCTTATTTCCAGTCCGATTTTACCGCTCAGTGGCGATTTGCCGGCGTAGATTCCTACTATTCGTTTCTTCAGGCTCCTCAAAAAAATATCCCCGCCGTTTTCCACAATTATCTCGGGTGAGCGACAGAGCAGTTCCTTGCCAACGAATTCGGCAACCGCTCCGGCAACTGCCGCCATGGGCCCGACGCCGACTTTCTCCGCGGCCAGTGCCATCTGGCAGACAATCTCCGGGGCATCATCACTAATTGACAATGGCTCAAGAGAGGTCAGAAACGCGGGAGTTCTTTCGACATAGTCTTCGAGTATCTGGCGGTATTTCAAGACTAAGCGGCGGGCTTGCCGATGCAGATTGGCTGCGGCGCGGATATACAGGTCAGTTTCCTGCACAGTTACGCCGAAGGCGGTTAAATCTTCGCCTTCAACCCAGTGTCGATAGGTCCGCGGTTGCATACATCAGAAGTGCACTTCCATGGCTCTTGGCGGACAGGATGTGATACAGAGTCCACAGGCAATGCATTTGTCATTATGAAAGATTACTCGTCTACTCGCTGGGTCCAGCTCAAAGGCGCCAGCCGGGCAAATGGTGATACAGGCTCCGCAGTGAGTGCACCTTTCTTCATTACGGGTAACGTCCTGGCTCAGCGACTGTATTTTTACGCCGGTTTTGATCAGAAAGCGAATACCCCGGTCATATTCCTTCTGGTCTCCGGTCAGTTCCAACACCAGCAGACCTTCTTCCTCAGGGGTCACGGAAGCCTTGAGAATGTTAAACTCCAAGTCGTAATCTTTAACCAGCCGGTAGATTATAGGGCGGTCAACCAGGCGTTTCGGGAAGCGCAGGACTATTTTTTTGGAAACTGCCATTACCACTACCTCTTTATCCTGATAGCAGGTTTTAATACTCTATCGGGCGCTCCTTGAGTGTTTTAACGGTCACGCCGGAATCCACACCGGGTAAGGGGGCCACTGGCTCGGTTAACAAGAATTTACCGGATTTTATCCACTCTTTCAGTTCGTCAGCAATCTCGACTGCCCTTGAATAGCTGGAAAGCGAGGCAGTTGGTACTTCTTTTCCCTTAATTTTAACCTTGCCACTCTTGAGCTGGGCATAGCTGACTTCACCGAGTATTTCCGTATTACATTTAGGATAAGCGTCAGCATAGTCGATAACTGCGGAAAATATTTCGGCATCGGTTACCGTGGTATGCGCCAGAATATCCTCGGAAAGTATCGGAATCGGAACACCGATGCCTACTGTCAGGGTGCAACCGTAGCCTAACATGCTGGTTCCTACCAGCCAGCGCGGACTCATCTGCTTTAAATCACCGATTACCGCCAGTGTTCCCGCACCTCTTTTCGGCACACCTTTATCAGTGCGGGGTACGTCAGGGTTATGCTGGGTTCCCTGCCAGGCAACGAAGCCGGTACCACCGCCCAGGAATATCCTGGAGCCGATACCGATTGTTTGATAATACGGATCATTCAGTAGCGGGGAAAGCTGGCCCGATGTCGAATAATTAATATTACCCAGGTTCGGCTTTAACACCCCCATATAGGTATAAATTGTTTTATTTGACGTGTTAGCGGCCACATTATAATTCTGATAAGCGTTCCTGATGTTGAAAAGAACCGCTTCGTTGAGGTCTTTGATATTAATCCACGTTTCCAGCCGTCGCCTCGGGTAGCAGTCCGTGCCGTAGGCATTGGCTACCAGCCGGATATCCTTGCCGGCTACCAGTTCTTCAATAACATGTCCCCCGCCGTAGTTGAATTCACCGGGGTGTACGCGGTTCCGGGGATCATCATCGGGGAGGGCATTGGCGCCGAGAAACAGGTCTATGGCAGCCAGCGCCGGGTATACCAGGACGTCATTGAGGTAAACCCTTCCGCCACCAAGCTTAATACGTGGCTTGCTGTGGCCAATATTAAAGTAGGCTCCGGAAGAACACATCGGGCCGAAGGTGCCGGTAGTAACCACATCCACTTCCTGGGCCGCCGTTTTTATGCCTTTCTCTTTAGCAATGTCGATAATTTCTTCAGCAGTGACGACAACAGCTTTCCCGGACCTTATCTTTTCGTTAATCTCAGCAATTGTCTTGGACATATCGCTTCAATGATAGTATTTTGATGCAGGTAATGTCAATTTAGGCTAACCGGTCAAGAAGAAATCTCAGAACCGGTATCAAGGGTAGGTCTGGCGGCCCGGTCAAGTTGAAGCACCGTCATCGTATAAGCTATAATCAAAATGTTACGCCCTGTTTCAACGGAGGTAATTTTGCTCAAGAGTCATAGTTGTGGCGAATTGCGCAAGGAGCATATCGGAGACAAGGTAACCCTGGCGGGTTGGGTGAACCGCCGCCGTGACCACGGCGGACTTATTTTTATTGACCTCAGGGACAGGGATGGGGTAACTCAAGTGGTGTTTAATCCGGAGATAGACAAAGGGTGTCACCAGATTGCCGATGAACTGCGCAGCGAGTATGCAGTCAGGGTTGGCGGTGAAGTTACCCTCCGCCCTCCGGGAACTGATAACGCCAGTTTGCCAACTGGCTCTATCGAGGTTATTGCCCATGATGTTGAAATACTAAATTCCGCCCGGACGCCTCCCTTTTACATCAACGAGGATATTGATGTGGATGAAAATCTACGCTTGAAGTATCGCTATCTTGACCTGAGGCGCAACCGCCTGAAAGAAAACCTGTTGCTGCGCCATCAGATAGTGAAATTCATACGCGATTTTCTGGATGCCCGGGGCTTTATCGAAGTGGAGACGCCAATCCTGATTAAGAGCACTCCGGAAGGTGCCCGTGACTACCTGGTGCCCAGTCGCCTTTATCCGGGCAGTTTCTATGCTTTGCCGCAGTCCCCGCAGCAGCTCAAGCAGTTGTTAATGGTGGGGGGACTGGAGAAATACTACCAGATAGCCCGCTGCTTCCGCGATGAGGACACCCGTGCTGACCGGCAGCCGGAGTTCACCCAGCTTGACCTGGAGATGAGCTTTGTTGAGGAGGAAGATATCCTCAATCTGATTGAAGAGCTATTTACGTCTATGGTAACGGCGCTTAAGCCTGAAATGAGAATGGCCACCCCCTTCCCCCGCCTGGAGTATGCTGATGTTATGAACCGCTACGGTACTGATAAACCTGATTTACGCTTTGCTATGGAGCTAACTGACCTGTCCGATATCCTGGCTGGTTCTGAATTCGCGGTATTCAGATCGGCAATAGCTGGCGGAGGCAGGGTAAAAGGCATCTGTGCGCCCGGCTGTGCTGGATACACACGCCATCAGCTTGACGAATTAAACCGGATGGCACAGAGCTATGGCGCCGGCGGGCTAGTGACCATTTCACTGGATTCATCGGCAGGAAACCTGGATGAGCTAACTACCGATTCAATAAGGTCAGCAGTGGCTAAATTTCTTACTATGGAGCAGATTAGGGAAATAGCCAGGCGAATGGAGGCCGGTGCGGGTGACCTGCTGCTGCTGGTAGCTGGGGAAAGCAAGGTGGTCAACACTTCACTGGGTGAATTGCGGCGGGAGATGGGGCACCGGCTGAAACTGGCTGATCCGAATACGCTCGCCTTTTCCTTTATCGTGGATTTCCCGTTATTTGAATTTAATCAAAAAACAGGGCGCTGGGAGTCATTGCATCATCCCTTTACCGCACCCAAGGATGAGGACATCCCGCTTCTGGATACGGCTCCGGAAAAGGCAAGGGCGAAAAGCTATGATTTCATCTGTAACGGCGCTGAGCTATCCAGCGGCAGCATCAGGATTCACACCAGCAGCCTGCAAAGGAAAATATTCAGGTTACTCGGCTATGATGATGCCGTAATTGAAGATCGCTTTGGGCATTTGCTTGAGGCTTTTGACTATGGAGCGCCGCCGCATGGCGGTATCGCCCCCGGTATTGACCGTGTCGTCATGCTGCTGGCCGGTGAGGAAAGTATCCGGGAAGTGGTTGCTTTCCCCAAGAACCAGAATGCTGTTGATTTAACTTCTAATGCACCCTCGCCGGTAACGGGTGAGCAGATGGAAGAATTACACATCAGCCTGCGGGAAGAGTAGGGCATGGTTGACATAAAGAATATCGAGAGTATCGGGAGGTAGTGTGAAGGTTACTAGGGAAAAGACAGAAGATAGCCAGGCATTTTTAACTGTAGAGATGGAGCCATCTGAGGTAGAAGAGTCTCTTGCCGGGGCTTATCAGCGACTGGCCAAAAAAACAAGCGTTCCCGGTTTCCGCAAAGGGAAGACCCCGCGAGATGTGCTGGAGCGCTATCTGGGCAGGGAGAGCATCCTTGATGAAGCGCTTCAGCAGTTATTGCCGCAGGCTTATGCCAAGGCTCTCGAGGAGCAGGAGATTGAACCTGTGGCGCAGCCGCGCATTGAAGTGACCCAGTATGATCCGGTAATATTCAAGGCGGTAGTACCAATGGCGCCCACGGTGACGCTTGGAGACTATCATAGTATAAAAGAGGAGCCGGAACCGGTAGAAATAACCGAGGAACAGACTAACGCGGTAATGGAGGAATTACGCCATCAACATTCCACCTGGGAGCCTGTGGAGCGTACCGTGAACCCTGGTGACATGGTTACCTTTGACATAGAGGGTAATGTTGAGGGAGAGCAACTGGTTAATCGGCAGGGGGCGCAGTACCAGGTAATCGAAGGATCATCATCTCCGGCTCCGGGGTTTGCCGAGCAAATAGTCGGCACGGGAAAGGGTGAAGAGAAGGAATTTCAGCTAACGCTACCTGAGGATTACTTTAAAAGTGAACTTGGTAACAAGGAGGCAACTTTCAAGGTAAAAATTATTGAAATCAAGCAGGAAATACTTCCTGAGGTAAATGACGAACTGGCGAAACTGGTTAGTCCGGAGTTTGAAACACTGGCAATCTTGCAGGAGGAAATAACTAAAAATATGCGTCTGCGGGCCGAAGAAAAGGCCAAAGCCGATTTTGAAGAACGGGTAATCGCCGCTGTAGTTGACCAATCCCAGGTTGAATTCCCGTCGGTCATGGTGGACGCTGAGGTTGACCGGATATTCCGGGAGCAGATGAACCGAATGCAGATGACGGAAAAAGGGCTTGAGGCTTATCTCAAGAGCATTAACAAGACCGAGGCGGAGCTACAGGAAGAATTACGGCCGGCAGCCAGCAAACGGGTAGCCAGTTCTCTGGTGCTGGGCAAGGTTATTGAAGCGGAAAATATTGAGGTTGCTGACGATGAAATAGATGCCGAGATTGAAAGAATGATAAATAGCCCGGCAGGAGAAACCACGCCGGAAAAAAAGGAAAAACTGAAGGAGTTCCTGGACACTCCGCAGACCAGGGAATCAATCAAGCAATCGTTTACCGTGCGGAAGGCAATAGAAAAGCTGACTGATATTGCCAAGGGTTCGGATGAAGCCCAGTCTAAAGGAAAGGAGAAAGAAAAATGAATATTAATCCGATGAATGTTGTACCGATGGTAATTGAAAGTGGTGCCAGGGGGGAAAGGGCTTTTGATATATACTCACTGCTGCTGAGAGAACGCATCATCATGCTGGGTATGCCGATTAATGACCAGGTTGCCAATGTCATCATTGCCCAGTTGCTCTATCTGGAGCGCGAGGACCCGGACAAGGACATTAGCCTTTACATCCATAGTCCCGGCGGGATTATTAATTCCGGACTGGCCATTTATGATACCATGCAGCTAATCCGTCCTGATGTATCAACTATCTGTGTCGGGCTGGCCGCCAGTATGAGCACAGTGCTTCTCTGCGCCGGTGCCACGGGCAAGCGTTACGCATTACCGAATGCTACCATTCATATGCACCAGGCGTTTGGTGGTGCCCAGGGTCAGGCGGCTGATATCGAGATTGCTGCGCGCGAGATTATGCGTATGCAGGAACTGATTCGTAATATAATTTCCAAGCATACCGGCCAGACAATCGAGAAGGTAGCCCATGATTCTGACCGTGATTTTTATCTCAACCCTGAGCAGGCAGTAGAGTATGGCATCATTGACGAAGTGCTGAGGAAGCCCGCTGAAGAAACGGCAAAGAACGATAACAAAAAGAAATAACCGCATTCTTAAATAACGCAGCTTCGCTTGATAAAGTAATGTGCTGAGGCGGCTATTCGGCAGGTTTAGCTTTAATTATCTCGTTGATTTCACCGGTCAGGTTATAGCCGCTGATAGGCCTGCCTTCAGTATCAACCACCTGCTTATCTGCGGTTATTTTAAGCTTACCCTGGCTGAATGCCCTGACGGTGGCTAGAATGAGAGGAGCCTCGCGCACATAGCCATGTCTTCTGATTTCCTGAAACAGGGCATTATCCTCTCCATGGCCTTGCTTTATTTCCTCCAGCGATAGCCCTTCAACTTCTTGCCATAATACATCGAATGGCCCACCCTGTATCGGGAAGGTGCAGTACGTTACCGCCGGCCCCTCGTCCAGTTCCGGGGTTGCCAGGTGCATCATTACCCCGGTTTCTTCGGACTTGTTCCCGATCAGCTGCCAGATGACCTGTTGCCAGGTTCCCGCAGGGCCCCACGGAGCGGCGGGGTGGAGGTTAATCATATCGTATCTCCGGCACATCTCCGCGCCGGTAATCAGCATGTAGCCGGCAAGGATACTCAGGTCAGGAGAAAATCCACCCAGCCGATTCATTACCTCACGGTCATAATCCAGACGCCAGGGGGCCAGGTTACCTTGTTCGTCCATGGTTTGCCGCCCGGCCCTGAACTTGCGGTAGGAGAAGGTGACCAGAGGCAGTCCGTAGCCCTCAACAGTGGCCAGGAAGGTATCGGTGGCATCCGTCTCACCGCGCTCCCGACTGCAGAATACGAAGTCGATACGGGCGTCAATATCACCGGACTGGATATGCTCCATCATTGTTTTCAGGAGACCAAGCGAGCCAGGGCCTCTGCCGGTGGAAAACCAGCCAAGTTTATACATCCTCTATCACCGAAGATTTTTTATTTTTACCCAGGTACTGTTAATATGTCGCAACAGATTGGTCTTGTGCCCGTGAATTTTACCCCGGGCCAGGGCTTGAAGGAAACTATCTTTGCCGTTAAACTCGGCCATCTCGACATAAGCATTGCCGATTTCATGGATGTGATGGGCGTCACTGCCGGCACTCTGCACAAAGCCGTATTTCTCTGCGAACTGCCTGGCTTTGTCGGAACTGCGAAGAAGGGGGCTTCTTGCGTTAAAAACCTCGATGATATCAATTTGCTCAAGTATTTCGTTAATCTTGCTGCCCAGAGCGGAGCCGCGGAAGGTATCAAAGGGATGAGGTATGCAGACCAGTCCCCCCTGGGCTTTTATCTGGTTAAGCGTATCAGCAAGCGACATACCGCTGGGTATTGTCTCCTGAAGAAACATGCCCATGATTTCACCGTCATCAGTCAACACTTCCTCAGCGACGATTACCGGAAATGGGGCCATGCCCTGCATTTTCAGCGCCCCCTCAGCGGTGCCATGGTCAGCTACGGCAATACAGTTTATATCCAGCTCCAGACAGCGATTGATAATCTTCTCCAGAGGTGACTCACAGTCCATGGAGTATTCGGTATGAATGTGAAGGTCAGCTTTTAGCAAATTAGCGATATTAGCTACTCCTTTCCAGATATTCACCGGTACGGGTATCCACCTTGATAATATCCCCTTCATTGATAAAAAGGGGAACCTGAATGGTTAGACCGGTTTCCAGTTTAACTGGCTTGGAACCGCCGGTAGCGGTATCCCCTTTAAAGCCGGGTTCACTCTCCGTCACCTCCAGCTCAATGGTAATGGGCAGCTCCACTCCTATAATCTCATCCTTGTAGGTTGATACCTCAACTGAAGTGCCTTCCTTAAGGTAGTTCAGGGCATCGCCCAGCTGCGCGGCGTTCAGTGGCATCTGCTCGAAGTTCTCTTCATCCATGAAGTAATAGAGGCCACTGTCATGGTAGAGATACTGCATTTGCCTGGAATCAAGACGTGCCCTGACCAGTTTATCACCAGACTGGAAAGTGCGCTCCACGGTGTGGCCGGCATTAATATCACGTAGTTTAACCTTCGCCAGCGCGGTTCTTTTCATTTTAACATGCTGGTATTCAATAACCTGATAAAGCTTGCCTTCCAGTTCAATAATAACTCCCCTTCTTAGCTCACTACCGCTAATCATTTTTCCCCTTCCTGGCTCTTGAAATTACGTTGATTATGCCATTTTCCATGATTACCAAGTCCTCGATTCTGACTCCTCCCCAGCCCTTGAGATAAATACCGGGCTCGACGGTGAATACCATGCCTGAGGTAAGCAATTCCTGTGAACCGGGCCCGAGCCTGGGTGATTCATGTGGCGCCAGCCCGACACCATGTCCCAGCGCGTGCCCGAAAGCTTCACCATAACCTGCCTGCTGAATGACATCTCTGGCAGCATTATCAACTTGCCCGGCAGTGTTGCCTTCTTTTATTATAGACATTGCACTTACCTGTGCGTCAAGGACAACTCTATATATTTTGGCAAAGGTGTCATCGGTGCCGAGGCAGAGGGTTCGGCTGAGGTCAGAGCAGTAGCCTTCAATCCTGGCACCGATATCAATTAAAACCGGCTCATTGGTGTCTATCAGGCGTGCCGAGGGCTTGGCGTGAGGCAATGCCGCATTGGGACCTGAGGCGACGATAACATCAAAGGGTAAAGCTTCGCTGTCATGCTCGCGCATGAATTTCTCCACTTCCCAGGCCACTTCCCGCTCGCTCATGCCGGCACGAATTATGGTTTCAATGTGAGTAAAAGCCTGGTCGCTTATCGCTGCTGCCCGGCGGATAAGTTCTATTTCTTCCGGCTCCTTTATCACGCGCAATGATTCCACCAGTCCGTCCAGTGGAACAAGGTTAATCCGTAATTCGCATTTTTTTAATATTTCGCTTAACTGATTATAAAGTGCTAAGACTATATGCCTGCTTTCCACCCCCATATTTTTCAGGTTTAAGCCTGAGGTTAATTCGGGAAACCAGCTTGACATATCACCGGTCACCTCAAAAATCTCAAAGCCAGGTGCCTGGTTACCGGCTTGCTCTGTGTAACGAAAGTCAGTGGCCAGAATCGCATCCCTGTTCGTGATGAGCAGGAAGCCGGCGGAACCGTGAAATCCGGAGAGATAATATCTGTTTTCCGGTTGTGAAATGAAGATGGCATCCACTCCGTTCTCAGCCAGTTTCTGGCGTAGTCTTGATAATCGGTTAGCTCTGTTTTTCATTTTTCTTTTTACGCGCCATCGGGTGGGCGGCAAGGTATATCTTTCTTGCCTGGCTACGGGTCACATGGGTGTAAATCTGTGTGGAGGAGAGCTGAGCGTGCCCCAGCAGTTCCTGAACCACCCGCAAATCGGCGCCGCCATCTAGAAGATGTGTGGCAAAGGTGTGGCGTAGCATATGCGGGTGAACCTTTTTATCTATATCTCTGGAATATATCTCAAGTATTTTCTGAACCCTTCTTGCCAGGATGCGTCTGCCGTAGCGATTAAGAAACAGTGCCTGGCTCTTCTGGTTACCCAGAAGCTGCGGACGGCCATGCCTGATATAATTGTTCAGGGCATCGGCGGCCGGTTTACCCACCAGAACTACTCTTTCCTTGGCACCCTTTCCCCAGACAAGGATTTCATTGGTAACAAGATTGACCTGTTCCAGATCCAGGTTGACCAGCTCGCTCACCCGGAGACCGGAGGCGTAGAGCAGTTCCAGCATAGCCCGGTCACGCTGCCCCAACGGACTGGACAGGTCAGGCGATTTCAGTAACCGCACCGTTTCTTCAACAGTCAGAAATGAGGGCAGGCGCTTATCAATTTTGAGCGATGGAATCTTTTGCAGGGGACTGCGGTCAATATCACCTTCCCGCTCTAAATACTTATAGAAGCAGCAGATAGCCGATTTCTTACAATTGATGCTGGAGGCGGCAAGCCCCCGTTTGTTCATGCTTGCCATATAATCGCGCCAGATGTTCCGTTCGACTTCATCCACTGAAGCTATCCTTTTTGCCCTGAGGAAATTAAAATACTCCTGCAGGGCAGTTACATAGCTGCGGATGGTATATGTTGACGCATTACGCTCGGCGCGAAGATAATTGATAAATTTCTCAATTAACCTGTCGAAGATATCCGGCATGGGTTTAATCCTGTGGTAGCCTGCCCTGGAAATCGCAACTGGTGCACTTGGTTCGCCTGGCTCCATACTGGGTGAGCAATTTGCCGCACTGGGGGCAGGGGTCAGGCAAGGGTTTGCGGTTGGTGGCAAACTGGCACTCAGGATAGTTACTACAGCCATAAAAGACCCGCTTCTTTTTACTCCTTCTCTGTATCAGATCACCGCCACATTGCGGGCACTTGACACCCAGCTTGACCTGAAAAGATTTGGTATATTTGCAGTCAGGGTAGCCACTGCAGGCCACAAATTTGCCGTAGCGACCCATTTTGATAACCAGGGGTTGGCCACATTCGGGGCATACTTCATCGGTTTTTTCTTCAGCCAGCTTTATTTTTTCGATGCGCTGCGAAGCATTCTCCAGGTCTGCGGCAAAGGGCATGTAAAACCGGTTTACCACATTTACCCAGTTGGTGTTCTTATTGGCGATAGCGTCCAGCCTGTTTTCCATCGTGGCGGTGAATTTAACGTCCACAATCTCCGGAAAATACTGATTGAGTAAATCATTCACCAGAAACCCCAGTTCGGTAGGCTGGAAGCTCCCCTTTTCTTTGACAACGTACTCCCTATCCTGAATGGTAGAGATTATAGGGGCGTAGGTGCTGGGGCGACCGATACCCCACTGCTCCAGGGCTTTAACCAGGGTGGCTTCAGTGAAACGGGAAGGCGGCTGCGTAAAGCGCTGTTCATGAGAAACGTCCTTGAGCTTTAAGTCCTCGCCCTTTACCAGATGGGGCAAGGTACCCTTTTCTTCTTCGCCGGCCTCGTCCTTCCCCTCGCTGTAGAGCGTGATGAATCCGGGAAAGGTGTTCACCGAACATGAAGACCGGAGCAGGTAGTTATTCTCAGGGCTTTTAGCCTCAACGTCAACGGTGGTGTTTTTGAAGGCAGCCGCCGCCATCTGGCTGGCTACCATTCGTTTCCAGATAAGGTCATAGAGTTTGAATTGGTTGGCGTTGAGGTGCTTCTTAATTTGTTGGGGCTGCCGGTTGATCTGGGTGGGGCGAATAGCCTCATGTGCTTCCTGCGCTCCCTTAACACTCCTGCTGAAAACACGTGCTTTGGCCGGGATATATTGATCGCCGTACTTATTCTTAATAAATTCTCTGGTTTCTTTGATTGCCGAGTCAGCTACCCGGGTGGAATCAGTGCGTATATAGGTAATCAGGCCGACACTTCCTTCGCTACCGATGTCAAGCCCTTCATACAGTTGCTGGGCAATTGCCATTGTCTGCCTGCCGGTAAAGCGTAGTTTACGCCAGGCTTCCTGCTGTAAGGTACTGGTGATAAACGGTGGCGCCGGTTGCCGGTTTACCTTTTTGGTATTCAGACCGGCCACAGTGTAACTGGCTTTTCCCAGTTCATTTTTAACCTGGTCTGCTTGTTCCTGATTGGGAATATTCAGTCTGGTACCATCGCCAAGACCAATTAACGTTGCCCGGAACGATGCCCGGTCGGCTTTCTTGCTAAGTTCCGCCTCGATAACCCAGTATTCAACGGGGTTAAATTCCTGAATTTCCCGTTCACGGTCAACGATTATCTTGACGGTGACTGACTGTACCCTGCCTGCGGAGAGTCCTTTTCTTACTTTCTGCCAGAGCAGCGGACTTAACTTGTAGCCGACCAATCTGTCCAAGACACGCCTTGCCTGCTGAGCGTCAACTAATTTCATGTCGATGGAACGCGGGTGTTCAAAGGCGTCCCTGACAGCTTCCTCGGTTATTTCATGAAAGGTAACCCGGTGATATGATTTATGGTCGGTCTTGGTTACTTCGCTAAGGTGCCAGGCAATGGCCTCGCCCTCACGGTCAGGGTCAGTGGCAAGATATACAGTGGAGGCGGACTTAATAGCTTTTTTGAGTTCATTGACCAGTTTCAATTTGGCTCTGGGTACGACATATTTGGGAGTGAAGCCGTTATCGATATCTACGCCGATACGGCTCCGTGGCAGGTCCCTGACATGCCCCAGGGAAGCTTTAAAACTATAACTGCTGCCCAGAATCCTGCCCAGGGTTCTGGCTTTGGCCGGTGATTCCACAATAACCAGTTTTTTGCTCATGTTAATTAATCTACCCTTACCTGGTATTTCTCTCTGGCTTCTTTAGCCAGAACATAGTTCATTGTTCCTACTTGACGGATCATACCCTTGAGCTCCATCATGGCTAATGTGCTGCTGACGGTGGCGGCGGGCAGTTGGCTACTGCGGCAGACCTCGTCGATATGAGCCGGTTCGGCGCTCAGTTGCTTGAGTAATAAGGTCTCCGTATCTGAAGCAGGCAGTACCTCTCTCATTTCTATCTGGCGGGCCACGGTTATCAGGTTTAATTCCTCAAGGATATCGGTATAATCGCTAACCAGTTTGGCTCCTTCCTGAATGAGATGGTTGGTGCCCCGGCTCATCGGCGATAAGATGCTGCCGGGAATGGCGAAGACCTCCCGGTTCTGCTCCAGCGCCATATTGGCCGTAATCAGAGCTCCGCTGCTCTCGCCGGACTCAATAACCAGGACACCCAGACTGAGTCCGCTGATGATCCGGTTACGCCTGGGGAAATACTCAGCCCTGGGCCTGGTACCCAGAGGGTATTCACTAATCAATGCTCCTTGCGGAACGATACTACGCGCCAGCTCGGTATTCTCTACAGGATAGACAATATCCAGTCCGCAGGCAAAAACGGCGATGGTCCTGCCGCCAGCAGCCAGAGCACTGCGGTGTGCGACAGTGTCAATTCCTTTAGCCAGACCACTGGCAATAGTGATTTTATTTTGCACCAGGTCAGTCACAATTTCTTCGGCTACTTGCTTACCGTAAACGGTGGCCCGGCGGGTGCCGACTACTGTCAGACACCATTCATCTTCAGGCAGTAATGTGCCACGGACATAAATTAACGGCGGGTAGTCATATATTTCCCTGAGGCGGGAGGGGTAAGCAGCATCATGGTAACTGATTGCCCTCACGCCCAAGCGCTCCAGCTTTTCCATCTCTGTTTCCAGGGATATTTCAGAGCGCCTGTTGTCGATAGCGCGCACCGAGTTACCGTCCAGCCCGGCCCGTTTTAGCTCGGCAGCAGGAGCCTCCCAGGCGTTTTCCAGACTGCCGAAGTAGTTCTCCAGTTGGGAGAATTTTACCCGGCCAATGCCGGGAACAAGGTTGAAACCTACCCAGTATTTAATATCTTTTCTGTTCATAGCCAAACTAAGTTATTCTAGCACAGAGCTAAATAACAGACAATCAAGCACCATTGGACAATATTGGCTTGGAACCAGCTTGACACAGACCATGATGCTTATTAAAGTATCCATATTAAATCACTGGCAGCCCGGTAGATTGATACCCTGCAAGGAGGAGGACACAATGTCAAAACAGATGTCTGAAGATGAAATCTATCAGAGAGCAAGAAAGAGGGTGGAGGAAAAGAAGGGTTTCTTTGTCCACCTGACGGTGTACGTGGTGGTTAACTGTGTGTTAATACTTATCTGGGCGTTCGCGGCCGACGGGGGATTTCCCTGGTTTCTCTTTCCTCTGTGTGGCTGGGGCATTGGTATCATTTTTCATTTTCTGGGCGTGTTTGTCTTTGCCCGGGAAACCTCGTGGGAACGCAGGGAAATAGAAAAAGAAGCGGAGAGATTACGGGGGAGTAAAAGTTAAGATATAGATAGTTTGACAAAAGCGGTGCAGCTATTTAAATTGTCTCTAGTAGGGGATGAGGTTCAGGAGGGTAGTAGAATGGGTAAAAATACAATAACGCTGTTAGTTATTCTGTCAATGATGGCGGCACTGGTCCCAGCATTTGCCGGATGTAACGTCATGACGGTAACCGGTTCAGGTAACCTGCTAACATGGGAATGGGATTACCGTGATTTCAACCGGGTTGAGGTGAGTCACGCCTTTGAGGTGGAGATTACCCGCAATGATACTTATCAGGTCAGTATTACTTTTGACGATAGCTTGCTTGAGTATCTTGATATTGAGCAGAGAGGAAATACTTTGCGTATAGAGCTGAAGGAAGCGTATATATATCACAATGTTACCCACCGGGCGGTTATTACCATGCCGGAATTACGTAGCCTGAACCTGTCAGGAGCCTCAACAGGGAGGTTGAGTGGCTTCAGTTCAGAGGAGAAACTTTCCTCGGAGATTTCCGGAGCCAGTTCCCTGGATATGAGTGATATACAAACAGGCGATGCGGATTTTAACGTTTCCGGAGCCAGCAAGCTATCGGGTAGTATCAGCGTGGCTGATGCTGACTTAAACATATCCGGCGCCAGTACTGTTGAGATAGTTGGCTCCGCCGAAGATATGTCCGCTGAAGCATCGGGTGCCAGCAAGGCAAATTTGAGTGATTTCACTGTTACCAATGCCCAAGTAGAATTCAGCGGAGACAGCAGTGGCACCGTTAATGCCAGCGGGCGCCTGGATATAGAACTCTCCGGGGCTTCTAGCCTTGATTACTACGGCGATGCCAAGTTAGGCGATGTTAACATATCCGGTGGTTCCAGACTGAACAAGAAATAACGTGGCGGAGAGGGTGGGATTCGAACCCACGGTAGCCAAAGGCTACACACGCTCTCCAGGCGTGCCTGATAGGCCACTCCAGCACCTCTCCGTCTTGATATAAGGATAATGGATTTTCCGATTAAATACCAGTATTTATCCTTGCTAATGGCGGAGAGGGTGGGATTCGAACCCACGCTCCGTGAAACACGGAGACCGCTTTTCGAGAGCGGCACCATAAACCACTCGGACACCTCTCCCAATGCCTAAAATGAAGCTAAATCACTAGTTTTAAAGGTATTCCTATAATCGACATAACTGTTCATTGCTACGAATTTGCTACTAATTTGTTCCGAATTGCTATGGTCATTATACTTGCTTGACATAGCATCGTCAAAGCGGGCAGCAACGGCTTCTTGAAGACCTGTAGTAACATGTGAATAAATATCTAATGTCGTCGCGATCGTTGAATTACCGAGTCATTCTTGCACGATAGGTTGGTGGGCACCTTGTCTCAACAATATAGAAGCATGGCTATGCCGGGCATAATGTAAGCTTTCTACCTATATACCGATTTTCCCTGCTAATAAGGTCCAAGCTCTGTTGACCATGTTTGGTAATTTTGTTAACAATGAGGCCCCATCTTCACAAGAGAATACTAGGTCATCCATTTTTCAAGGGTTATTCTAAGCTTTCGCTTGACAAGCGTTGCACAAACCGATTAGCTCCATACGCTGCCGGAAGATTTTAAATCCGGTATTTTTAGCCACGCGCTCTCCAATCGACCGGTCTACCGGCACATCTAAATCGAATATCTGGCCACACTTTTCACACCTGAAATGATAGTGGCTTTCAGTATTGCCATCAAAACGACTGGTGCCATCAGCCAGTTCTAATTGTCGAATATCCCCGGATTTTGCCAAATGTCTTAGATTTCGGTAAACCGTCCCCATGCTAATATATGGGATTTCTCTTCTTACCTGATCGTACACCCAATCAGCACGGGGATGATCTGTGGAGTTACTAACTACTCGCAGAATCGCTTCTCTCTGTTTTGACCCTCTTGACATGTTCAATCCTTTCTTTTTATAATAGTAGTAACTATTACTATTATCAATTATCAACTATTTTAAATGGTGATGTCAAGGCAAGTATCAAAGGAGGTTTAAATGAGTAAGACTAAAGAAAATCTGGGACTTGCATTTGCCGGAGAATCCCAGGCTAATCGCAAGCATTTATTCTTCGCTGAGAAAGCCGAGGCAGATGGTCAGAAGCGTATAGCACGATTGTTTCGATCTGCAGCGGATGCCGAGACAGTACATGCCCGGAATTATTTGAAGGTAATGCAGGGTATTAAGTCCACCAAAGACTACTGGCCACAAGAGTAGCCACAATCATGAAGATTCCTAACGTAAAACGTCTGCATCTTATGAAAAACTTCAGTGGCTGGATAAACACAAATAGCATAGAGGTATGTGGGCCAGTTGAAGAGGTTTACCTCACCGACATTAACAAAGCAGATGAAGAACAAATAATTGAGATCCGGTTACCTGTCTGTATAGCTGATATATCCGGTTGATAATGTGATTGGTTGTTCTGAGTAAATAGCTCGTTGGTGGAGGTGAAAAGGGAATGCTTGCATAAAAAGTTATTTGGGAAGTATGAGCAATTTTCCATTGTTACCAGAATCACTCGATAAGTCACCGAAAGTTAATTAGACAAGTAGATGCCGGAGCATTATATGCACAGCAGTACGTTGTTTAAGTTTAGACAACGGAAGGAGGAAACATTATGAATGAAGATAGCGGAGCCAAAAAGCCCATTTCCGGCGGCGGCACGTCGATTCGGGACTGGTGGCCGAACCAGTTAAACCTCAAGATTCTTCATCAGAACTCTCAACTGAGCAATCCGATGGGCGGGGAGTTCAACTACGCTGAGGAATTCAAGAAACTTGACCTGGCGGCTGTGAAGAAGGACCTCTATGCGCTGATGACTGACTCGCAGGACTGGTGGCCGGCCGATTACGGTCACTACGGGCCGCTCTTCATCCGGATGGCATGGCACAGTGCTGGCACGTACCGCATGGGCGATGGCCGCGGGGGCGCGGGATCTGGCACCCAACGCTTTGCGCCCCTCAACAGCTGGCCCGACAACGTGAATCTCGACAAGGCGCGCCGTCTGCTCTGGCCGATTAAGCAGAAATACGGCAGCAAGATTTCATGGGCCGACCTTATGATCCTCGCTGGCAACTGCGCCATCGAGTCGATGGGGTTAAAGACCTTTGGCTTCGGCGGTGGGCGTGAGGACGTCTGGGAACCGGAAGAGGACATTTATTGGGGCTCTGAGGCCGAGTGGCTTGGCGACAAGCGCTACTCTGGTGATCGGGAACTTGAAAATCCCCTCGCCGCTGTGCAGATGGGCCTGATCTACGTGAACCCGGAAGGACCGAACGGTAACCCGGATCCAGTCGCCTCCGGCCGTGACGTCCGCGAGACCTTCGCACGTATGGCGATGAATGATGAAGAGACCGTCGCACTCGTCGCCGGCGGACACACCTTTGGCAAGTGTCATGGTGCGGGCGATGCGGCACTTGTCGGGCCGGAACCTGAGGCCGCCCCCATAGAGGAACTGGGACTTGGCTGGAAGAGCAGCTTCGGCAGCGGCAAAGGCGGCGATACGATCGGCAGCGGCATCGAGGGTGCCTGGAAGCCGACCCCAACCAAATGGGATATGGGCTATCTAAACACGCTGTTCAAATATGAGTGGGAGTTGGTCAAGAGCCCGGCCGGCGCGCACCAGTGGCTGGCCAAGGACGTGGCCGAAGAGGATATGGTGGTTGACGCGCACGATCCATCGAAGAAGCACCGGCCGATGATGACCACGGCGGACCTCTCTCTTCGCTTCGACCCGGTCTACGAGCCGATCGCACGGCACTACCAGCAAAATCCCGAGGAATTCGAGGACACCTTCGCCCGGGCGTGGTTCAAGCTGACCCACCGTGACATGGGCCCCCGCTCGCGCTATCTCGGCCCGGAGGTCCCTGCCGAGGAACTGATCTGGCAAGACCCGGTACCGGCAGTCGATCACGAGTTGATTGACACACAGGATATCACAGAACTAAAGGGAAAGGTACTCACCTCAGGTTTGTCCATCTCGGAATTGGTCTCGACCGCCTGGGCGTCGGCATCCACATTCCGTGGCTCTGACAAGCGTGGCGGTGCAAATGGGGCACGCATTCGTCTTGCGCCGCAGAAGGATTGGGAAGTCAACCAGCCGGCCCAACTGAAGAAAGTGCTGCAGACCCTTGAGGAAATCCAAACAGAGTTCAACAGCGCGAAGTCAGGCGGAAAGATGGTTTCGCTGGCTGACCTGATCGTTCTGAGCGGGTGCGCGGCCGTCGAAGCGGCGGCAAAGAAAGCCGGACACGATGTGACGGTTCCCTTCACACCGGGACGCACGGATGCGTTGCAGGAGCAAACCGATGTGGAGTCATTTGCCGTCCTCGAACCGGCCGCAGACGGGTTCCGTAACTACCTTAAAACCAAATACGCTGTATCGGCAGAGGAACTGCTGGTTGATCGGGCGCAACTGCTGACGCTGACTGCTCCTGAGATGACTGTTCTCGTTGGCGGTCTTCGCGTTTTGAATGCTAACTTCGGGCAGTCCCAGCATGGTGTCCTCACCAAACGGCCAGAGACGCTTACCAATGACTTCTTCGTTAATCTGCTCGACATGAGCACGACCTGGAATGCAACCGCGGAAGACAAAGATGTGTTCGAGGGGCATGATCGCAAAACGGGAGAACTCAAGTGGACCGGTACACGTGTCGATCTGATCTTCGGTTCGAACTCTCAGCTCAGGGCTTTGTCGGAAGTCTATGGATGTGAAGACTCCCAGGAAAAGTTCGTGCACGACTTTGTAGCAGTGTGGAATAAAGTAATGAACCTTGACCGCTTTGACCTCGCCTCATCGTAACATGAACATCTTCTAGTGCTTATGAAACGTATTATGAACTGAAAATCAGATAATCAGGAGGCGATAACCGTCACTAACTGACGGATGTTTTG
>Ga0180432_10001186_pt1 | contig 41724 bp, 49 predicted proteins | sample SS_ome_10_FD_132414 | JGI IMG/M metagenome (GOLD analysis project Ga0180432, IMG submission 132414) | Hypersaline lake sediment archaeal communities from the Salton Sea, California, USA - SS_1_MS_2 metaG | ecosystem: Environmental > Aquatic > Non-marine Saline and Alkaline > Hypersaline >... | reverse complement strand
TCGCCAGCATCGAATACGATCCCAACCGGAGCGCCCGGATAGCCCTGGTCGAGTATGAGGACGGAGAGAAGCGGTACATCCTTGCGCCGGCGGGCATCCAGCTCAATCAGCAGGTCGTGAACGGCCCGAACGCGGAACCCAGGACGGGCAACTGCCTGCCGCTGGAGAGGGTCCCGCTGGGACTGTTCGTTCACAACGTGGAACTCAGGCAGGGCAGGGGCGGGCAAATCGTGCGCAGCGCGGGCTCCGCCGCCCAGGTGAGCGCGCGCGAAGGGAAGTACGTGCACCTGATACTGCCCAGCGGCGAGATTCGCCGCGTGCCCGGCAAGTGCCGCTGCACGATCGGCCGTGTGAGCAACGTTGACCATCAGAACGTCAAGCTCGGCAAGGCAGGTCGCAAGCGATGGCTGGGCCGCCGGCCACACGTGCGCGGCACGGCTCAGAACCCCGTCAGCCACCCAATGGGCGGCGGCGAAGGGCGCAGGGCCGGCGGCAGGCACCCCTGCTCGCCGACCGGCGTGCTCGCCAAGGGCGGCAAGACACGGAAACGCAGGAAGTACAGCGACCGTTTTATCGTTCGCCGAAGGAGAAAGTAAAGCAACGTGAGCAGGTCACTGAAAAAAGGACCATACGTGGACGAGAAGCTTCTGCGCAAGGTGATGCGCCAGAAGAACACGGCCGACCACAGCCCCATCAAGACATGGGCGCGGGCATGCACGATCATCCCGGACTTTGTCGGCCACACATTCCTGGTCCACAACGGCCGCTCTTTTGACAAGGTGTTTGTGACCGAGGACATGGTCGGCCACAAACTCGGCGAGTTCGCACTGACACGGCTCTTCCGCGGTCACGGCAGGGGCAGGGCAGTGCGGGAGCGCTGACGGCGGCCGAGGCCCGTTGAGAGGAAGCGAATGCAGTTTCGCGCGAGTCACAAGTATGCGCCGATCTCCGCCAGGAAGGCGAGGCTGGTCGTGGACCTGATTCGAGGCAGGCACGTCAACGATGCGCTTCAAGTCCTGCGCAGGACGCCGAAGAGGGCGTCGTACCTGGTGGACAAAGTCCTGCGGTCGGCCATGGCCAACGCGGACCAGAGCCTTGAAGCGGACATGGAGGCGCTGACGGTTGCGCGCGTTTGGGTGGACGAAGCCCCCACGCGCCGGAAAATGAGGGCCGGCGCTCGTGGGCGGGGCCACGTCGTGCGCAGCCGCACGTGCCATATCAGCGTGGAGCTTGACGACGGTCAGTAGCGGGAGGTCTCATGGGACAGAAGGTTCACCCGACCAGCTTGCGACTGGGTATCACCGAGGACTGGCGATCCCACTGGGTGGCGGACAAGAAGAGGTTCGGCGAATACCTTGTGGAAGACCAGAAGATACGCACGTACGTGAAGCATCATTATTACTACGCGGGTATCGCGCGGATCGAGATCGAGCGGACCCGGGACAACGTGAACGTCACGTGCCGGTGCGCGCGCCCCGGCCTCATGATCGGGCGCAGGGGCGTGGAAGTGGAACGCCTCAAGAGCGACCTGGACGACCTGACAGGCCATCACGTCGAAGTGAGCATCGAGGAGGTGGAACAGCCGCAGCTTGACGCACAACTTGTGGCCGAGGACGTGGCGCAGCAGATCGAGAGGAGGACCTCTTTCCGGCGCGCCATGCACCGCACCGCCGAGATGACGATGAATGCCGGCGCCGAGGGCGTCAAGATTCATCTGGCCGGGCGGCTGGGCGGCTCTGAGATGGCGCGCAGGGAGAAGGTCATCATGGGTCGCTTCCCGTTGCAGACCCTGAGGGCAATGATTGGCTACGGATTCACCGAGGCCAGGACCAAATACGGCCACATCGGCGTGAAGGTGTGGGTCAACCGGGGCGTGCTGCCGCCGGGCGAGAAGGCCAAGGGTGAGGAGAGCGAAGATGCCCCTGATGCCTAAACGCGTGAAGCACCGCAAGTGCCAGCGGGGCAAGATCAAAGGCAAAGCCACGCGCGGCAACCGGGTTTCATTCGGCGAGTACGGCCTTCGCTCCGTGGAGCGGGGCCGGATCACCGCCGCGCAGATCGAAGCCGGACGCCTGGCCGTTATGCACTTCCTGCGTCGCGAGGGAAAGCTCGTGATTCGCATCTTCCCGCACAAGAGTGTGACGGCCACGCCGACCGAGACGCGAATGGGCAAGGGCAAGGGCGAAGTCTCACACTGGGTGGCCGAAGTGAAGCCGGGCACGATCCTGTTCGAGTTGAGCGGCGTGCCGGAAGAGCGGGCCGTGGCTGCGCTCGGCCGCGTGGCCCACAAGCTGCCCATCAGGACGAAGCTGGCCCATCGGAGGGCGCAGGCATGAGAGCCGCCGAGCTGCGGGGAAGAGAGCCGGAGGACCTGCGCCGCGAACTGCGCGAGCTTCAACGGCAGCTTTTCGACCTGAATTTCCGCTGGCAGGCCGAGGAGAACCCCGACACCAACCAGAGACGGGACATGCGCCGGGACGTCGCGCGCTACCAGACCGTACTGCGCGAGATGGAACTGGCCGAGCAGCAGGGCAGCGGATCCGAATGATTCACTATCGCGCCTGGGACATGGGACTGTGATGAGCGAAAAGCAAGAGACCAACAGAAGGCGGTTCCGGGGCGTCGTGAAGAGCGACAAGATGGATAAGACCGTGACGGTGACGGTCGAACGCCTCGTACAGCACGCGCGTTACGGCAAGCAAGTGCGTCGCCTGTCGACCTTCATGGCGCACGATGCCCGCAATGACGCAGGGGAAGGGGACCTGGTTGAGATCGAGGAGACACGGCCCCTCTCGCGCCGGAAGCGCTGGCGCGTCGTGCGGGTCCTGAAGCGGGCGCCCAGGCTGGGCATGGAGCCCGGCACGTTGGAGACCGGTGATTCTGGGGTCGTAGCATAGAACGGATGCCGACCGGGGAACGGCCATGATTCAGGAACAGACGGTCCTGGACGTAGCGGACAACACGGGCGCCCGGGCGGTGCGCTGCTTGAAGGTTCTGGGCGGCAGCCGCCACGCGTACGCCACGGTCGGCGACCTTGTAGTGGGCAGCGTTATCAAGGCCATGCCGGGCAGCGACGTCAAGAGAGGCGAGGTGGTGAAAGGGGTCGTGGTAAGGACGAAGGCTGCCGTTCGCCGAAAGGACGGCAGCTACGTGCGCTTCGACCGTAACGCCGTCGTGCTGTTGCAGCCGGACGGTAACCCGCGCGGCACGCGAATCTTCGGCGCCGTTGCGCGCGAACTGCGGCAGGAACACTTCATGCGCATTATCAGCCTGGCGGCGGAGGTCGTCTGAACAGCCATGAATAAGTCCAACAGGCGCAAGCTGCAAGTTTGCCGCGGGGACACCGTCGAGGTGGTGGCCGGCAATGCCCGCGGCGCGCGCGGCCGGATACTGAGGGCCATGCCGCAGGAGGGACGCGTCGTCGTCGAGGGCGTCAACATGGTCTGGAAGCACCTGCGCCGCAGCCGCGAACGCGGTGAGGGGGGGCGGATACAGATTGAGGCGCCCCTCGACGCGTCCAACGTCATGCTGATCTGTACGAACAGGGATTGCGAGAAGCACGACCGCGCCGTACGCACGCGCACCGGGCGCAACAAGGACGGCAAGAAGACGCGCATCTGCGTCAGGTGCGGACACGAGATACCGAAGGTCGAGTAACATGGCTACAGCCGACGAGCAGGCCGCGACCGAGCAGGCGGAGAGCGAAGCTCCCGAGCAGTACAAGCCCCGGCTGAAGGTGTACTACCAGGAGGAAGTGGTGCCGCGGCTGATGGAGCGCTTCGGGCTGAAGAACCGCCTGGCTGTGCCGCGCCTGGAGAAGATCGTGCTGAACATCGGCGCCGGGGAAGGCGCCGACGATGCCGGCGTTCTGCAGGACGCCGTCGAAACGCTTCGCTGCATAAGCGGCCAGCAGCCTGTGATAACGCGTGCCAGGCGAAGCGTCGCCGGCTTCCACCTGCGCAAGGGGATGCCGATCGGCTGCAAGGTCACGCTGCGCCGCGACCGGATGTACGAGTTCATCGACCGACTGATCAGCGTGGCGATCCCGCGCGTGCGTGACTTTCGGGGTCTTTCCCCTGACGCCTTCGACGGCACCGGGAACTACAGCCTGGGCGTGGGAGAGCCCGGCGTGTTCCCCGAAGTGGATCTGGACTCGTTGAAGAACGTTTTCGGCCTGGACGTGACGGTGGTCACAACGGCTGACACTGACCAGGAGGGTTACGAACTCCTCAGTCTGCTGGGAATGCCGTTCCGGCGGTAGCCGGGCGGGCCGAACGCATGAACTCTCTGGAGGATGTTTCTCTGGTATGGCTCGAAAAGCCCTGATAGAGAAGTCTCAGCGTGAGCCAAAGTACAGCACGCGCGGGTACAACCGGTGCAAGCTATGCGGCCGGCCGCGTGCGTATTTCCGGAAGTTCCAGATCTGTCGCATCTGCTTCCGTGAACTGGCTTCACAGGGCAAGATCCCAGGCGTGCTCAAGGCCAGTTGGTGAGAGGCCGGGCGCCCGGGACAAGTCTTCGGTGCTGACCAGCGACTTGAGGTCTAAAGCCTATGCTGACTGATCCCATAGCGGACATGCTGACGCGCATCCGCAACGCGTTGGCCGCCAGGCACGAGACGGTCGAGATGCCCGCGTCCAAGATGAAGGACAGCGTCGCGCGGGTGCTCAGGGACGAGGGATTCATCGAAGACTACCGCGTTGCGGGCGAGCCGCCGCACAGGCTCCTGAAGATCTACCTGAAATACGGGCCGCTGGGGGAGGACGTCATCCAGGAACTCAAGAGAGTCTCCAAGCCCGGACGCCGCGTCTATCGCGGTGCGGACGAACTGGGATATGTCCATAACGGTCTGGGCATCTGGGTTGTCTCGACGAACGACGGAGTGCTCAGCGATCGCGAGTGTCGCCGACTGCACGTCGGCGGCGAAGTCCTCTGCTCCGTCTTTTGACGGGCACGTGCGTCGCTGGAGAACGGGGAAGGTCATATGTCGCGCATAGGAAAACAACCGATTCCGGTGCCTGAAGCGGTCCAAGTGGCCGTGGACGGGCCGCGTTTGAAGGTCACGGGCCAGTTGGGCGAACTCGAGCACGAGGTGCCGCCTCAACTGGAAGTCGAGTACCAGTCGGAGCCGGCGACGATCCACGTCCGCCGCAAGCACGAGGGACGCCAGGCGCGCTCCCTGCACGGCTTGCACCGCACGTTGATCGCCAACAAGGTTAACGGCGTCCACGAAGGCTTTGCCAGGGAACTCGAGTTGTACGGCACCGGCTACAGCGTTGACCTGCGCGGCAACACGCTGGTGCTCTCGGTGGGCTTCTGTCACGACGTGACCTTCGAGTTGCCCGACGGCATGTCGGTGGAGGTCCGACAGACCAACGCTCAGCAGGACAACCCCGCGCGCTTTGTCGTCAAAGGCACCGACAAGGAACAGGTCGGCCAGTTTGCGGCGCGCGTGCGCGCCGTGCGGCCGCCCGAGCCGTACAAGGGCAAGGGGATACGTTACACAGGCGAATACGTGCGCCGCAAGGAAGGCAAAGCGTTTACCGGTTTGCAGTAAGGCTGCCGCGTGATGAAGAAGAGCAAGCAAAGGACCAGTTTCAGGCTCCGACGGCACAGGCGCGTGCGCAGGAAGGTGGAAGGCACGCCGGAGCGGCCGCGACTCTGCGTGTACCGCAGCAGCAAGCACATCTATGCCCAGGTGATCGACGATTGGAACCAGCGGACGCTTGCCGCTTGCTCCACGCGGAGCCCTGAGCTTCGGGAGGTCGCGGGGAAAGGTTACACCACGGGGAGTGCTGCGAAGGTGGGCGAGGCGATAGGACGCAAGTGCATCGAGCAGGGCCTCCGGGCCGTCGTGTTCGACCGGGGCGGTTACAAGTATCACGGTCGGGTCAAGGCGCTGGCCGAGGCGGCTCGGAAGCAGTTCGAGGAAGCCGGCGCAGATGGTTTCTGAGCCGCTTGCCTGGCTTCGTCCCAGTGAACGGGAGACTGCATGGCAGAGATAAACAAAGAGTCCGGGCTGCTGGAACAGGTCATGGAGATCAGGTTCCCCAACAAAGTGACCAAAGGCGGCCGCACGCTCGGTGTCGCCGCACTGGTCGCGGTGGGGAACGGCAAGGGCAAGGTGGGCGTCGGCTACGGCAAGGCTCGCGCTGTGCCCCAGGCTATTGAGAAGGCTGTCAAAGACGCGCGTGCCAGCATGGTGGATGTGTACATGGTCGGGGACACCGTCGGCCAGGAGGTCATCGGCCGCCAGGACGCCGCACACGTCTTGCTCAAGCCCGCCAGCCCGGGAACCGGTGTGAAGGCCGGGGCCACCGTCCGCGCCATCCTGGAAGTGCTCGGAGTCCACAACGTTCTGACGAAGGTGCGCGGCAACACGAACCCCATCAACGTGGCCAAGGCTACGATGAACGCCCTGCGCAGCATCCGATCTCCGGAGGAGGTGAGCAGGCTGCGTGGCGTGGACGTGAAGATCCACCATCCGCAGGCCGGCGTGGCTGAAGAAGGGGTCCAGGCGGAAGGCGAGAAGCCGCAGGAGGCCGGAGCGCCGGAGCCGACCGAGCAGGCCAAGAAGGCCGAAGGGCAGTAGTACCTGTAAGGACACGGACATCATGGACATTGGGCAGGCAAAGCGGCGGCTTGAACGACGGCCGGCCAGGAAGCGCGTGGGGCGGGGCGTCGGCAGCGGCCACGGCAAGACCAGCGGGCGCGGTCACAAGGGAGCGCGTTCCCGCAGCGGCTGGAGTTCGCGCGGCATGACGGGCGGGGCGGTGCCCCTGTGGCGCAGGCTTCCCCAGCGCGGCTTCAGCAACGCGCCCTTCAAGACGGAGTATGACGTCGTGAACGTGGGTCGGCTCAACCGGTTCGCGGACGGCGCCGTGGTCACGCCTGACGAGTTGCGACGGGAAGGGGTGATCAAAGGGAAGGGCGGCGCCGGCGTGAAGGTCCTCGCTAACGGCGAACTGCGCAAGTCCCTGACCGTGCGGGCCGATGCTTTCAGCGACGGGGCTGTAGCCAAGATCCAGGCGGCAGGCGGCACTGTGGAGGTCATACCCCCCAGGCGGCCCCCGGTGCGCAACAAGATGCGCAGCAAGGCGCAGAAGGCGGAGGGCTAGATGGCGCTGTTGGAACAGATGGGCAATGCCTGGCGCATCCGCGAGCTGCGCCGCAAGATGCTCATCACGCTTGGTCTGTTGTCCCTCTGCCGCGTCGGTGCCTTCGTGCCGTTGCCCGGGATTGACATGGTCGCCCTCCAGGACTACTTCAAGGGCTGGGGCGGCGGCGTTCTCGGCCTGCTCGACCTGTTCACGGGCGGCGCGCTGAGCAACGGCGCGGTGTTTGGGCTGGGCATCATGCCCTATATCACGGCCTCCATCATCTTCACCCTCCTGGCGAACGTGATCCCGCAGTTGGAGCAACTGCGCAAGGAGGGAGCCGCCGGACAGCGAAAACTCAACCAGTACATGCGGCTCACAACCGTTTTCATTTGCCTGTTCCAGGGCACCATCATTCTGCGGACCCTGCTCGCGCAGTTCGGTGGTGCGGGCGTCGTGTCCGAGGCGGTCACTACGAGTTGGCTGGGCATGGCCGGGTTCCTGCTCACCGGCACGGTGCTGCTGACGTGCGGCACGCTCTTCCTGATGTGGATCGGGGAGCAGATCGACCAGCACGGCATCGGCAACGGGATTTCCCTTATCATCACGGTCAACATCCTCGCCCGGCTGCCTGTGGCGATCCGCCGGCTGAACTGGCAGATCACGAATGAGGCCAATCAGCAGAACGCCATACTGAAGGTCATCCTGTTGCTGGGGCTGTTCGTTGCCATAGTGGCGGCCATCGTGTACATCACGCGCGGCGAGCGGCGCATCCCCGTGCAGCAGCAGAAGCACGTCCGGGGGCCGAGGGTCTACGGCGGCCAGAAGCACTATCTGCCCCTGCGCGTGAATACGGCGGGCGTCATGCCGATCATCTTCGCGTCGGTGCTGCTTCAGTTCCCGACGACTATCGCTACGTGGGCCAGCGCGCGCAGCACGCAGGGTTCCCTTTGGCACAGCCTGTTCACTGCGATCAAGGATGCATTCACGCCCAGCAAGCAGATGCCGCTCCCCTACATCGTCGCCTACGGAATGCTGATATTCTTCTTCTGCTACTTCTGGACTGCGGTGGTTTTCAACCCCCGGGACATGAGCGAGAGCCTGCAGAGCTACGGCAGCTTCATCCCCGGGATACGGCCGGGCAGACGCACGGCGGACTACCTGGAAGGCATCATGAACAGGGTCACCCTGGCCGGAGCGTTCTTCTTGCTGCTCATAGCGCTCATGCCCATGTTTGTGATGGCCGGACTGGGCGTCGGGTGGGGCGTGGCGGGTTTTCTGGGCGGGACCAGCATCCTGATCGTCGTCGGCGTGACGCTGGACGTCGTGCGGCGCATAAACGATCACCTTGAAATGCGGCGTTACACGGGCTTTGCGGCCGGCACGGGCGGACGCCGACGCAGCAGGCGCAGGTGAGCGGCGGCCTGGGAGCCGCACGGGCTCTTTGCTGAGGAACCGGAACGTGAGAGTAGTCTTCGTCGGCCCGCCCGGTGCGGGAAAAGGCACGCAGGCCGCGCGCATGGCGGAGCGGTTCAGCGTGCGCCACGCGTCCACGGGCGACATCTTCCGCCGAGCGGCCGCCCAGGGCTCAGAGCTGGGCCGCACGGTAAAGCAGTACCTGGACAGCGGGACGCTCGTGCCCGATGAACTCACGTCCCGCGTGGTCGAAGAGATGGTTGTGGCCTGCGAGCAAAGCTATATCCTTGACGGTTACCCGCGGACGCTCCAGCAGGGGCAGGACCTGGAAGCGATGCTTGACGAGCGGGGCCAGTCGCTGGACGCGGTGCTTTACTTCGACGTGCCCGACGACGTCGCCGTGGAGCGGTTGACCGGGCGCCTGGTGTGCAGCCGGTGCGGTGCGAACTACCATCGCACGTTCATGCCGCCCCGGCGAGACGGTCTCTGCGACGGGTGCGACGGGCCGCTGAGTGTGCGTAGCGATAGCTCCGAGGAAGTGGTCAGGGAACGGCTGGCACAGTATCGGGAGAAGACCTTGCCCCTGGTCCAATTCTACGAGGACAAGGGGCTGCTGGCGCGGATTGACGCGTCAACGCCTCCGGACGAGGTGGCCCGTCGTACTGAGACCGTTCTGAGCGAGACAGCCTTTGCCGGGCCGGACCGGGAGAATCCCAGTGGGCGGGATTAGGCTGAAAACGCCCGCGGAACTGGCCAAGATGCGACAGGCGGGCCGGATCACTGCCGAGGTCCTGCGGCTTGTCGCGGAGATGGCCGAACCGGGCGTCACTACGGAGCAGCTGGACCGGGCGGCAGAGCAGCACATCAGGGACAGCGGCGCGGCCCCCGCCTTCAAAGGGTACCGCGGTTTTCCCGCGACGATATGCGCCAGCATTGACAGCGAGGTGGTTCACGGCATTCCCGGCCCGCGCGAGTTGCGCGAGGGCGAGTTGCTGAAGGTTGACGTCGGCGTCGTCTCGGACGGCCTCTACGCGGACGCCGCCGTGACGGTCCCGATGGGCCGCGTCACGCAGGCTGCGCGCGGCCTGATGCGGGCCACCCAAGGAGCCCTGGAGGCGGCTGTAGCCATCGTTCGCGCGGGCGTGCGCGTACACGATATCTCCGCTGCGATCCAGGCAGCCGCGGAGCGCGAGGGGTTCAGCGTCGTGCGCGATTACACCGGGCACGGCATTGGCAGGGCCTTGCACGAGGAGCCGACGGTGCCCAACTTCGTCGTGCCCGGCTTGGTGCGCAACAGCCCCGTGCTGGAAGCGGGGGCCGTTGTGGCCATTGAACCCATGCTGAACGCCGGCACGTTCCGCACTGAGGTGCTGAGCAACGGCTGGACGGTGGTGACAAAGGACAGGGAGTTGTCGGCGCACTTCGAGCACACCGTTGCGGTGGAGGAGAGCGGCCCTGTCGTATTGACGTTGCCGTAAAGGAGTTGCAGGGCCAAAGTTAAGCTGATATAATTGCGTGTTGCGTCCAAAATGGCAAAAGAAGAACCAATCAGAGTGCAGGCGGTGGTCAAGGAAGCCTTGCCGAACGCCTTGTTCCGGGTGGAACTTGAGGATGGGCACGAGGTCCTGGCGCACGTGTCCGGCAAGATGCGGATGAGGTTCATCACGATTCTGCCGGGCGACGGCGTGACGATCGAGATGTCCCCTTATGACCTGACCAAGGGGCGGATCGTCTGGCGCGACTAGGGCGTGTCGAGGTGCCTGTCCCCGCTTCAGGCCAGTGCAGCCTGACAGGTGGGAGCAATGAAAGTACGCGCGTCGGTGAAGAGAATGTGTGAGGAGTGCAAGATCGTGCGCCGCCAGGGAGTGGTGCGCGTTATCTGCCGTAATCCGCGTCACAAGCAGCGGCAGGGCTGAGAGCTGAACAGCGGAACGGGCCAGGGGAGGTGAGCAAGCTACCATGCCACGCGTTGTCGGAGTAGACATACCGGCCGAGAAGCGATCCGTCATCGCCCTGACCTACATTTACGGGGTCGGGCGCGTGTCCGCGCAGGCTATCTGTGACGTCCTCAACATCGACCCGGATAAGCGTGCACACGAGTTGACAGAGGACGAACTGAGCCGTGTCGCCGGGTACATCGACAAGAATTTCATCATAGAGGGCGAGCTGAAGCGCCTCGAAGCGGCCAATATCTCGCGTTTGCGCAACATTAACTGCTACCGGGGCGTCCGTCACCGTCGGGGCCTCCCGGTGCGCGGCCAAAGGACGCGGACGAACGCGCGCACGCGAAAAGGCAAGCGACGCACCGTGGCTGGCAAGAAGGGCGTGAAGGAGCTGGGCCACTAAGCCGGGCCTTCCTGGCCGCGCTGTGCAGGCAAATACGTGGAACATGGCGAATCGCTACAGCGCTTGCTGGCGAACAGGGACCTGCTGAGCGGGATCGAGTTGCTGGGCCCCGAAGGGCAGGTCGGCGTCCGCAAGAACAAGAAGCTTTGCGAGGTCGCCGGATTCTGCGACGTGGTGTTGCGCTACGTTCGCAGCTACCTGGCCGACAAGGACCGGCTGCGCATCGCCGAGTTCTCCTGCGGCAAGAGCTACCTGGGCATAGCCCTGGTCATTCTGCTGCGGGAGCTGGCCGGCAAGGAGGCCAGCCTGGTCGGCGTGGACATCAACGATCAACTGGTCGAGAAGTGCCGGCTGCTCGCGAAGGCTGTGGGCCTGGCGGATACCCGGTTCGTGGCGAGCCGGACCATCGAGTTCAGGACGGACGAGGAGTTCGACCTGGCGGTGGCCCTTCACGCTTGCGACACGGCCACGGACGAAGCGATTGCGAAGGGCATCGAGCTGGGCGCCGGGATGATACTTGCGGTGCCGTGTTGCCAGAACCAGATTCGGGGCCAGATAAAGGGCGGCCATCCCCTGACTGGGATGACCGACTTCGGGCCCATTCGGTACAGGCTGGCGAACCTGCTTACCGACACGTTGCGCGCGCAGTTTCTTTACAGTGCCGGCTACCAGGTGGAAATGCTGGAGATCGGGTCGCCCCGGCTGACGCCGAAGAACCTGTGCATCTGCGCGCGGAAGACGCGCCGGGGCCGTGTGCCAGGGCGGGACCGTGAGTATTTGAGGCTCAAGTCGTTCTTTGGCGTCAAGCCCAAGGTAGAGGTGTTCTGCCCCGGCGTCATCGGGCGAGAAAGCGAGTAGGCCGCGGGGCCCGTGAGCGCGGTCGATCCTGACAACCAGGGAGCGAAAACCGAAGCATGGCCAAGAAGAAGGGAATCACCAGGCGTGTCGGCAGTCGGGCCGTCGCCCACGTGCAGGCCACGTTCAACAACACGCGCATCACTATCACCGACTTGAAGGGCGATGTGCTGTGCTTCGAGACGGCGGGATCGTGCGGCTTCGCCAACACGCGCAAAGGCACTCCTTTCGCCGCGCAGCGCACTGCGGAGAGGGTGGCGGAGAAGGCCAAACGCATGGGCATAGAAGAAATAGAGATAAAGGTCAAAGGGCCGGGCTCGGGGCGAGAGGCCGCGATAAGTGCAATGGAGGCGGCGGGGCTGTCGATTCACTCCATCGAGGACGTCACGCCGCTGCCGCATGACGGATGCCGGCCGGCCAAGCGCCGTCGCGTCTGAGCAAGCTCTCTGTTGCGCGTCCTCGCGCGCTGGCAGCCGGGTGGGAGCGACAGTCGAGCGCCGGCCATCTGGCATTCTAACAAGCAAGGTAGCACAGGGAATGGGAAGATACACCGGACCGAAATGCAGGCTCTGTCGGCGGGAAGGGACGAAGCTCTTCCTGAAGGGCGCTCGCTGTTACACGGCCAAGTGCCCTATCGAGGGACGCACCAGGCCGCCGGGCATGCACGGATGGCATCGCGGACGGCCGACGTCTTACGCCGTCCGTTTGCGGGAAAAACAGAAGTGCAAGCGTTTCTATGGCGTCCTCGAGAGGCAGTTCCGCCGTTACTTCGACCAGGCTCAGAAGACCGGGGGCAATACGGGCGAGAACCTGTTGGCGCTGTTGGAGCGGAGGCTCGACAACGTGCTGGCGGCTTGCGGGTTCGCCGTCTCCAGGAGCCAGGGGCGCCAGTTGGTGACGCACGGTCACGTCCAGGTCAACGGCCGGACCGTGACCAAGCCGAACTACCTGGTGGAGGAGGGGGACGTGGTTCGGCCCGAACCGGACGACCAGATCCTCGCAATGGCACGGGAAAACCGCGAGGGCATGGGACACCCGGACTCCGGATGGCTGGAGGTGAATGACGCCGATCTGACGATCCGCGCCATCCGGATGCCCGTGCGCAGCGACGTGTCGGTTGAGATACAGGAAGGTCTGGTGGTGGAGTTCTGTTCGCGCTGATTGCCACCATCGCAGATTCGTCGCGTTTTCCCGACAGCAAGAGACCGGAGGCAGACCTATGGCGGTAAGAGTGAGGTGGCGTGGGTTGGAGCTGCCTTTCCAGGTGCGCGTTGACCGCGATACCCTCACGGACACGTATGGCGAGTTCAGGGCTGAGCCGTTCGAGAGGGGATTTGGCCACTCGATCGGCAACAGCCTGCGGCGGGTGCTGCTGTCGTCCATCGAAGGCGCTGCCGTCGTGGCTGTGAAGATCGATGGGGTCAGGCAGGAACTGGCCGCCGTCGAAGGCGTGCTTGAAGACGTGCCCGAGATCATGCTGAACATCAAGGAGCTTGTCTTCAAGCTCCACCCGGACGAAGAGAAGGAGCTTCGCGTCCATGCCAGCAAGAAGGGCGTGGTGACGGCCGCGGCCATCGAGCCGGATCCCGATGTCGAGATCGTCAAGCCCGACCAGGTTATCGCGACTCTGACGGACGATGTCGACTTCGCGTGCACGATGATCCTGCGGAAGGGCCGGGGATACGTGCCGTCCGAGGATATTGACCTGCCCAGGGAGATCGGGCTTATCCCACTGGACGCGCTGTTCTCGCCCGTCCGGAAGGTCAGTTATAGCGTCGAGGACACGCGGGTAGGCAGGCGCACCAACTATGACCGCCTCGTAATGAAGATCGAAACCAACGGGGCGGTGGCTCCCGATATTGCGCTGGTCGAGGCGGCGAAGATCCTCCGCAAGCACCTGAACGCCTTCGTGGATTACTTCGAACTGTCGCGCCAACTGCCCCAGGAGGAGCCCGAGCCGATCCCGGAGGTCAGGCACCTGGAGGAACCGGACGTGCCCGAGTCCAAGCTGTCCATGCCCCTGTCGGCGCTCGACCTGAGCGCCCGGGCATCGCACTGCCTGGAGGGCGAGGGGATCAGGATTGTCAAGGACCTGCTGCAGAAGACGGAGAAAGCGCTGCTGGAGGTGCGTAACTTCGGCAGAGTGACGCTTCAGGAAGTGGCTGAGAAGCTGGCCGAGTACGGCCTTGAGATCGGACAGTTGGCACCGCAGCAGGAAGAGGACTGAGCCTGCGTGGAGACTTGACTGCTACGTCACGGAGCGGCCCGCCATGAGACACAGAAAAAGAGGACGCAAACTCAACAGGACCGCAAGCCATCGTGTGGCCTTGCGCAGGAATATGGCCAGCGCCTTGCTGCGCCGCGAACGGATCGTCACCACGGTTGCCAAGGCCAAGGAAGTGCGCCCGTTCGTCGAGAGGCTCATCACCCTGGCGCGTCGGGCCCTGCCGTTCAAGGACTCGGATGAACCGGGAGACCGGGCCAGGTACCTGCATTACTACCGGCTCGCCCTGAGCCGTTTGCAGGACAAGGAGATGGTGCAGAAGCTCTTCGGGGAAGGCGTGTGGCGAGAGGAACGGCCCTCGCTGGCTCAGAGGTACGCCGAGCGCCCGGGCGGCTACACGCGGATCGTGCGCCTGGCCGGCAGCCGGCTGGGGGTGCCCGTGGGAGCCGCTGTCGGAGAGATCCCCGAGATCGTCTATGAGATAGGCGGCCAGGAACGCTCTTTGAGGCTTACGGGCAACCGCCTTGGCGACAACGCCCCGCAGGTCCTCTTCGAACTGGTCGAACCCGGTGGCACGCCCTCGGCAGAACGGGAAGTGGCGCCTGAAGTGAGCGTGTCCGGCGAGGAAGGGGAAGAGGAGCCGGAACAAGCACAGTAAACCCCCAGGGCGGGAGGCACGAATGGCCGATGGGGCCGATCAAAGGATCGGCCCCATCTTCTTCACGCGCAGGCGCAGCCCGCCACAGGCCTTCAAGCCCCTGTCAACCCGTCTATCGCCTCCTGGTATCGGGCCCTCGGCTGGACGCCGATGAGCCGGCCTGCCTCCTGGCCGTCCTTCAGCAGCAACACGGTGGGGATGGCCGTTATCCCAAACCGTGCGGCTACCTGCGGGCTGACATCCACGTTGAGCTTGCAGACCTTGATCTTGCCCGTGTTCTCCCTGCCCAGTTGCTCGATGATCGGCCCGACCATGAGGCAGGGCCCGCACCACGGCGCCCACATGTCGACCACTACGGGCAAGTCCGACTTGAGCACCTCGGCCTCGAAATCTTCATCGGTCACTTCAAGAACATCCTCACTCATTCTGCAATCTCCGCAGGGGGAATCTGGCTCAAGTGGAACTCCGCTTTGGCCTTCAGGTTGTTCAGCAGTCGCTTCGTGCCCCTCTTATCGTATGCAACCTGCCCCGGCGCCAGGGCCCTGGGGTTGGGGCTGTAGGTATCATCCAGCTTGATGCGGTCGGCCGTCTTGCCGAGCTCCTGGATCAGTGTCGTGGCTCTCTCTCTGGCCTGGGCATACGTCACGTCGGCCGAAGCTCCCTGGCCGCTGGCAGCCAGTCTGTCGCCGGCGGTTGTCAGGTCCCTGATCTGCTGCATCTCCTCGATCCAGCCCGCAAACAGGTCGGGCCTGCTGCCGAGCACCTTCTCTACCTTTTTCTGGTATTGGTGTCCGGCGAACATGCAGAGGCAGAAGGCCACGGCGCCCGCCACGTAGAGCCCGCCGGTCAGCCGCTCACGGTGCCGGGCCTTCCCTTTGGCCTTCTTGATCCGCTCTTCATAGGATTCGCCCGTTTTCAGATTCACGCCGCAGTGAGGGCACTCGACCTCGCCGACCTCGACGCTCTGACCGCAGTTCGGGCACTTCAGGGTCGCTTTTGCCATCTGCTGACCTCCTATGGGGACCGCCAACGACTCCTCTATTCTATCTGCTATGTGCTGAGAGTCAACCGAGGGAGAAGTTGCGGCGGCTGTCGGGTTTCTGGTAATGTGGCCGACGCTCTGCCGACGGTGCAGAGAAGGCCCCTCCCTCCCGTGTCGGTCCTGGCTCGAGGTGCCCGCCGGCGATGCGCGAACAGGACTTGGCGACAGAGGATCGCGGGCGCGTCCGCACGTTGCGTGCCGACGTGTCCCAATGGGCAGGCGTGCCCCCTGGAAGCGTCACGATCGTCCGCAGCCCGTACCGCGCGTGCCCGCTCGGAGCCCACGTGGATCACCAACTCGGCGAGGTAACGGGCATGGCGCTGGACCGGGCTCTGCTGCTCGCCTTCGCGCCGCGGACAGAGGGCAGCGTTCTGGTCCGCAGCCGCCAGTTTCCGGGCGTTGCCGAGTTCGATCTGGGATCGGTGCCTCCGAGCCCGGTCGGCGACTGGGCTGATTACGCGCGGGGAGCCGCCTGCGTCCTGACGCGGACCGCCCCTCTGACCCGCGGGCTGGCTGCGGTGGTGGACGGGTACGACGACGTGGCCGGTCTGAGTTCTTCAGCCGCCGCGGGGGTGGCATACCTTCTGGCGCTCGAGGCGGCCAATGGACTGTCGCTCTCTGCCGACGAGAACATCGAGCTTGACCGTGCGCTGGAGAACGATTACATCGGGCTGAACAACGGCATACTCGACCAGTCGAGCATACTGCTGGGCCGCCGGGGGCAATTGATGCATCTGGATTGCAGGACCGGCCGCAGCCGGCTGCTGCCCTTCGGCGGCGAGGAGGAGTTCACGTTCGCAGTGCTGTTCAGCGGCCTGCGGGCGCCACTGCACGGGAGCGAGTACAACCGGCGCGTGTCGGAATGCCGGGAAGCTGCGCGACTGCTGCTGACTGAGGCGGGCCTTCCCTCTCCGGAGGAGCCGGTCCTGCGGGACGTGCCGGTGGACGCTTATGAGGGGTGCGCCGATCGCCTGCCGGAGCCTTTGCGGCGCAGGGCGGCGCATTTCTTCGGCGAGCAGCAAAGGGTGCGTCGCGGCGTTGAATTGTGGCAGCGCGGGGACCTGGAGGGGCTGGGCAGGCTGATGGACGAGTCGGGGCGCAGCTCTGTCGAGAACTACGAGTGCGGCAACGCCCACCTGCGGGCGGCGTGCCGGGCGCTCAGGGAGTGCCCGGGCGTTTACGGCGCGCGGTTCAGCGGGGCGGGGTTCAGGGGCTGCTCCGTGGCGCTGACGCGGAAGGACTGCGAGCCGGCCGTCGCCGACAGGGCGCTCGCGTCGTACCTGGCATCTCACCCGGAGATGGAGGGCCGGGCCTCCCTTTACTTCTGCGAGACATCGGACGGGGCCGCTGTGCTGGAGTGACCGATGGCCGTTGGCGCACTGATCAGGTCGTATGCCGGGCGCGTCGCGTGGCGCCGCCTTCCGTGGCCTCTGCTGGCGGGGGCGCTGGTTCTGACGGGCGTGGGCGCGGCGTTCGTTTGGAGCTCCGCGTCGCGGGGGATGGCGTTGAAGCACCTCGTCTTCGCCGGTGCCGGCTGCGTGGCGTTCTGCGCGTTTGCGCTGTTCGACTACCGGCACGCGCGCGGGGTGACGCTGCTGTTCTACCTGCTGGGGCTGGCGGCCTTGGCGGGGCTCTGGACGCGGCTCGGCATCACGGTCAACTACGCGCGGCGCTGGTACGACCTGGGCGTCTTCCACGCTCAGCCGTCGGAGCCGATGAAGCTCATCCTCGTGCTGGCGCTGGCGGACTACTTCAGCGACCGGCGACGGTGGGAACGCATGCGCGACCTGGTCCCGCCGCTGCTCATGACGGGCCTGGCGATGCTTCTGATCGTCGTCCAGCCGGACTTCGGCACGGCCCTGATGCTGGCGCCGGTCTTCTTCGGCGTGGCGTTCCTGGCGGGCGTGCCCTTGCGGAACCTGCTGGCGGTGGTGGCGGCCGGCTGCCTGCTGCTGGTGGCCGCGTGGTTCACGCCGGGCGTCGTGAAGCCGTACCAGAGGAACAGGGTGATCGGCTTCATCAACCCGGCGGCGGACCCGGGATCCGATGCGGCTTACAACGCCGAGCAGGCGATGCTGGCCATCTGCGCGGGCGACTTGAACGGCCAGGGGTGGGGCAGGGGGGTGCTCAACAGGCTCGGCCGGGTGCCCGAGCGGCACACGGACTTCATCTTCCCCGTCGTCGCCGAGGAGTGGGGCTTCGCCCGGACCGCACCCCTCATCGTTCTGTACCTCATGCTCACGGTTTACATGGCGCACCTGGCCGCGCGCTCTGAGGAGCCGTTCGGGCGACTGATCGTGGGGGGTGTGTGCGTCCTGTTCGCAGTCCAGAGCTTCCTTCACATGGCCATCTCGCTTCGCCTGGCGCCGATCACCGGACTGACGCTGCCCCTGGTCAGCTACGGCGGCTCCTCCCTGGTGACCACGTACGCGAGCTTCGGCCTGGTTGCCAGCGTCCGCACGCACAGGAGCGCCGTGGTCTTCTCCGGCGAGACGCCTGCCTAGCGGAGCGTTTGCAGGGAGGCCGGGCCGGCCTTAGAATATCTTCTTGCGGCTTCAGCCCGCCGCAGTTTCCGCTTTCGTCCCTGGAGAGATAGACATGCTGCATCGCGTGTTTCTGCCCCAGCTTGGCCAGACGATGGAGGAGGGCACCATCGAGCGCTGGCACAAGCAAGAGGGCGATACGGTGGAGAAGGGGGAGGTCCTCTACGAGTTGACCACGGACAAGGCGACCCTCGAAGTAGAGGCCTTCGCGGGCGGCACGGTGCGCAGGATACTCGTCGCCGAAGGGCAGGTAGTCCCTGTGAACCAGCTTATCGCCGTCATTGGCGATGAAGAGGACGAGTTGACCGAGGACATGCTGGAGGCCGCTGCGCCGGCCGAGGAAGCGCCGCCAGCGACGGTCGATCAGCCGGAGCCGGCCGCAGTCGAGCCGACGGCCCGCCCGTCGTCCGGGCCGGCCTCCGCCTCCCCTCGGGCCCGCAAGATCGCCCGTGAGCAGAAAGTGCCCCTGGAGGCCCTGCGGGGCTCCGGGCCCGGAGGGCGCATTGTCGAGCGGGACGTGCTGGACTACCTCGAGAAACTGGGTGCGGCCCGGTTCACGCCCGCCGCGCGCAGCTATGCCTTCACGCAGGGAGTGGACCTCCTTTCGGCGGCCCATCAGGTCGGAGGGGACCGGATTCGGAAGGCTGACGTCGTGTGGGGCGCCCGTCTCTCGACGGCCCCGGCCGGCGAGCGTATCACCCTCTCACCCATGCGGCAGACCATCGCCCGTCGCATGACGGACGCCAAGCAGACGGTGCCGCACTTCTACCTGGTCGGAGAGGTGGCCATGGGGGCAGCCATGGACCTCGCCCGACGGGTCAGCGAGGAGTCGGGCGAGAAGGTCACGCTGACCGTGCTGTTGGTGAAGGCCGTCGGCCTCGCGCTGCGGCAGCACCCGCGCATGAACGCGCGTTTCGACGCGGATGCCGTGGTGCTGAGCCCCGCGTGTAACGTCGGTGTGGCCGTCGCCGTGGAGGACGGGCTCTTCGTGCCCGTCATCCGGGACGCCGATGCCAGTGAGCTGGCGGCGATAGCCGTGGAACTGAAGTCACTGGCTGAAGCCGCGCGAGCGGGCAAGCTCATCCCCGAGCAGTACGAGGGCGGGTCGATCACCATCAGCAACATGGGCATGTACGGCGTTGACTACTTCCTGCCCATTATCAACACCCCTGAGAGCTGCATCATCGGGGTGGGCGCGGTCCGCGAGACGCCCGTTGTGGAAGGCGGCGAGATCGCGATTGCGCGGCTAATGAAGGTGTCGCTGGCCGTTGACCACCGCGTCGCGGACGGCGCCGAGGCGGCCGAGTTCTTCGGGACCCTCCGGAGCCTGCTCGAGGAACCGGAGCAGCTCACAGAATGACCTTATTCAGCGAGTACTCGATAATGCCTTCGGCGCCGGCGCGCTTGAGCTTGGGTATCAGGTCACGGGCCACTTTCTCGTCAAGGACGGTCTCCACGGCGTAGCCGGACTCGCCTGCCAGGTTGTTCACCGTGGGATTGCGCAGCGCCGGCAGCAGGGAAAGCACCTTTTGCAGGACGCCGTCGGGCACGTTCATCTTCAGCCCCACCTTCGTCTGGCCCAGCACGGCGCCCTGGAGCAGCATGCCCAGGTTCTCTATCTTGGTCCTCTTCCAACTGTCGGCCCAGGCCTCATGCGAGGCGATCAGTTGCGTCGTGCTCTCCATCACCGTCCCGATGATGCGCAGCTTGTTGGCCCGCAGGCTCGCGCCCGTCTCGGTTAACTCGACGATGGCGTCGACCAGGTCAGGCACCTTCGTCTCGGTGGCCCCGTGGCTGAACTCGACGGTGGCTTCGACGCCCCGTTCCTGGAGGAACGTGCGCGTGACGTTCACCAGCTCCGTGCTGATGGCTCGGCCCCGCAGGTCCTCGATGGCGTCGATAGGGGAGTCTTCCGCCACGGCCACCACCCACCGGACCGGAATCAGTTCTTGTTTGGCATAGACGAGGTCGCAGACGGTGACCACGTCGCTCCCGTTCTCGGCGATCCAGTCGGCGCCCGTCAGCCCGGCGTCAACGGCGCCCTTCTCGACGAAGCGCGACATGTCCTGCGGCCTGATCAGCCGGGCCTGGACCTCGGGGTCGTCCACGGCGGGGTAGTAAGAGCGATGTCCGGCTTGCACGCGGTAACCGGCCTTTAGCAGGAGTTGGGTCGTTGTCTGTTGGAGGCTTCCCTTCGGGATGCCGAATATGATCTTGTTCATTGGCCTCTCCCCGGGTTAGGAGCCTGCCTTTGCCCGGTGCTGTTTGGCGGACGGACAGTCCTTGACCAGCGCACACTCCTTGCACGACGGTTCCTCGGGCAGGCAGACCTTCCCGGCGTAGTCGCAGAAAAACAGGTGCAGGCTCGCGTAATACTGGGGGTCGAACAGCTTCTCCAGTATCCTCTGGTTCTCCAGTGTGGGGCGGTCGTCCGCGAGAATGCCGAAACGGTGACAGAGCCGCACCACTTCCGCCGGCGCGGGCAGCACGGGCACGTCCAGACTCAGCAGCAGCACCTCGTCCGCCATGTGCCGGCTCACGGTCGGGAGCCCTTTCAGGCAGATTCGGGCCTGCTGAGGTGTCAGTTCGGCCAGGAAGTCCAGGTCCGTGCAGTGATAGACCTGGTTGAGCTCGCGCAGGAGCCACAGCACGCGTTCCGAGCCGATCCGTGCCCAATCGGCCGACGAGAGCGCCTCCGACACCTCGACCGGATGGCTGACCCGGATCTCGTTCCAGTCCACGAAGCCCCGCTTCAGTTGCCTGAGGGCGCGGGTCGCGCGCCGCACGCTGGTCAAATGATAGAAGACGCTCAGTATGAGCTGGTTCAACGGCGGGCGCGCCTTGCGTCCCTTCAGCTCCCCGTGCTTCGCGATAGCGTGGCGCGTCAGCTTCTCGGCCTGTCTCTTTCTCTCTTTTTGGGAGGTCACTTTGCCGCTCTGGGACTCCCGTCTCTGGGGGTCAACTCTTGAACTCCCGGTCATCTCTGCGAGCCCGGTCTATCAGACCTTCCAGACGCATTGCGTCCCGGACGTCGGTGTCCTCCTCGAAACTGAGCACCGGCGTATACCTCAGGGAGAGCCGTGTCCCGATCAGGCCTTGGATATGGCCGCGCGCGTGGTCTAGGACGCTGAGGGTCCGTTCCGTATCCTCGGCCGAGCCGCGCACCATCACCTGCACCTTCGCGGACCTCTGGTCCCCGCTGAGCTTGACGCCCGTCACTACCACGAAGCCTGCGCGGGGATCGCTGAGGTCGCGCAACAGGATGACCCCCAGTTCGCGCCGCAACAACTCCTCGACCTTCTTTTTCTTGCGCGGGTGCATCGCAGGACGGTTGCGGCATGCCTCTCAGATGATCTCAATCGTGTAGTCGACCAGACTCGCGGCCGGAAAGCCCCTGACCATGTCGATGAGCTTGCTCAACGTGCCGCTGACGTACCGGCTGTCGTTAGCGACCTGCGCGACACCGAGTGTGGCGCTCTGGATGAAATCCAGGTTGTCCACCTCGGCCACGCTCACATTGAACCGGGCTCGTATCCTGTCCTTCAGGCTTGCCAGGATGCGCCTCTTGTCCTTCAACGTCCGGGCTTCTCGCAGGCTGAGACGTATTTCCGCCGTGCCGACGATCATGTGTGGTCCGGAGTCGCGCTTAGGCCTCTGAGCCCGACGCCTGGGGAGTCCGCGCACTGGTGAGGGTCCGCTTGACGGCCACCATCCGGTAGCACTCGATAGTGTCGCCCACCTGTATGTTGTTGAAGCCACTGACGTTGATGCCGCACTCGCGGCCGGTCTCGACCTGTCGCACGTCGTTCTTCTCCTGGCGCAGGGAGGACATGGAGCCGTCGTGGAGCAGCTCATTGTCACGAATCACGCGCACGCGTGCGTTGCGCTGCATCGTGCCCTCTCGCACGTAGCAGCCGGCGATCCTGCCGAACCTGCTGATCTGGAAGGTCTGCCTTACTTCGGCCATGCCGAGGCGCTCCTCCTTCAGTTCGGGCTCCAGCAGGCCCTCCAGCGCGCCGTGGATCTGGTCGGTCACCTCGTAGATTACGTCGTAGTGCAGGATCTCGACGCCGTTGGCCGCAGCCATCTCGCGGACCTTCTCATCCGCATGGACCCGAAAGGCCACGATGAACGCGTCGGACGCTTCCGAAAGAAGCACGTCGCTTGTGCTCACGTGGCCGACTGCGCTGTGGATGACTTTCACGGAGACTTCCTGGTTCCCCTGTTCGCTCAGGCTTCTCAAGAGCGGATCAAGCGACCCCTGGACGTCCGCCTTCAGGATGATGTTCAGTTGCCTTGTCTGGCCGCTCTGGATGCTGTCGTAAAGGTTCTCCAGCGTCACGCGGGGGCGACTGCGCCTGAGCCGCGTGCGGCGAAGCCGTTCCTGATGCTCCTGGGCGACTTTGCGGGCCGTCTCCTGCTCTTCCACCACCAGGAACGTGTCACCGGCCTCCGGCACGTTGTCCAGTCCGCTCACGGCGACCGGCTGGCCCGGGCCGGCCTCCTCGATCTCCTCGCCGCGATCATCATAGATAGAACGGACGCTGCCGAACGCGTTCCCGCAGCTCAGCATGTCCCCTCTGCGCAGCGTGCCGTTCTGCACGATGACGTCTGTCACAACGCCCCGGCCGGGCTGCATTCGTGCCTCCAGGACCGCTCCGGACGCGGGACGACTGGGGTTGGCCTTTACCTCCAGCAGTTCGGCTTCCAGCGTTATCCTCTCCAGAAGCGTGTCTATCCCCTGGCCGGTCAGGCCGCTGACGTCCACGAATCCGGTTTCGCCGCCCCATTCCTCGGCCGTCAGTTCGTAGGCGGCCAGCTGCTGCCGGACGCGCATGGGGTTGGCGTCGGGCTTGTCAACCTTGTTGACTGCCACGACGATCTGCACGCCGGCGGCGCGCGCGTGGTCTATCGCTTCCACCGTTTGAGGCATCACGCCGTCGTCGGCGGCCACAACCAGCACCACCATGTCCGTGACCTTCGCGCCGCGGGCGCGCATGGCCGTGAACGCCTCGTGGCCGGGCGTGTCTATGAAGGTCAGTGCGTGGTCGTCGGTGCGAACCTGCCAGGCGGCAATGTCCTGCGTGATGCCCCCGGCCTCGCCCTCTGCAACTCGCGTGTTCCTGATCCGGTCCAGGATCGTCGTCTTGCCGTGATCCACGTGCCCCAGAAGCGCCACAACGGGCGGCCGAGGCATCAGGTCCTCCGGGGAATCCTCCGGCAGAGACTCCAGCAACACGTCCTCGGCCGACTTCGGCTCCATCAGCGTGATCTCGACCTCGTGGGCCAGCCCGATCAGTTGCACCATGTCGTCGTCGAGCGTCTCGTTGATGCTGGCCCGCACACCGTGATCGAACATGAGCTCCTTGATTATCTGGCTGACCGGGATGCCGAGCCGTTCGGACAGCTCGCGCACCGAGACCGGCAACATCATCTCGATCTTCGTCTCGCGGACCTTCTCCGGTCGGGGCTTCGTGATCTCCTTGAAGACGACCGTGCGTTTCGTGATCTTCTCTTTCTTCTGCTTCTCCTCCGTCTCCTCCCGGGCACGACGCTTGCGAGGCGCCTGCACGGGCACCTCGTCTTCCGCCGCCAGCGCCTGGGCAGCCGCCGAGCCCCTTGGCGCAGGAGGAGGTACGGGCTTCACGTCTGTTGTGGAGGGCACCTTCCGGCGGGCCGTTGGCTTCGGTTTCGCCTTGGGCTTTGCCTGTGCTCTCGGCTTGAGTACCGGCTGATCCTTCGGCTTATAGAGCCTGATGGCAGCCTTGCGGATCTCCTCGGCCTCCTCGGGCCCCACGGCGTTTGAGTGGTGCTTTATCTGCTTGTAGCCGGCGCGCTGGCATATTTGGACCAGTTCGGTGCTGCCAATGCCCATCGCCCGCGCGATCTCGTAAATCTTTACGTTCTCAGCCATGTTCTCAAACGGCCCGCCTCATAGCGTATAGACATACCCGCCAAGATGCGCATGACCATGGGTCATGACGCATCGGGTTCTCCCGTTTCCGGCCGGTCTTCCTCGTCTTCGCCGCCGTCTTCCTGGACCTGTTCCGGCCCGGCTGGCTCGGCTTCCTCCGCCGGTTCTTGCTCAAGCTCCGCTTCGGCGGCCTCGTCCGGTGCCGCTTCTTCCCCGGTTGCTTCCTCGGCGACGGGGCCTGCTTCCTCCTCGACGGCCTCTTCCTGCTCGGGCAGCTCGTCGGTTTCCTGCCCCGATTCTGGCTCCGGCTCCGCTTCGGCGGCCTCGTCCGGTGCCGCTTCTTCCTCGGTTGCTTCCTCGGCGACGGGGCCTGCTTCCTCCTCGACGGCCTCTTCCTGCTCGGGCAGCGCCTCCTCGATCTCTTCTCCCTCGGGCCGCTCCGGCGGGACTATGTCGATGTCCCAGCCCGACATTTTGACTGCGAGCCGGACATTCTGCCCCTTCCACCCGATGGCCAGCGAGAGCTGGTCCTCGGGCACGGTGACGATGGCCCGCTTGATGTGTTCGCCTTCCTCGAAGGTGATTTGCAGTATCTCTGCGGGCCGCAAGCTGTTGGCGATCAGCGACTCGGGCGTCTCGGTCCAGGGGATGATGTCGATCTTCTCGCCCCTTACCTCATCGATGATACTCTTTATCCGCGTCCCCCGCACGCCGACGCACGCGCCGATGCAGTCGACCCGGGGATCGAGGCTCTCGACGGCGACCTTCGTGCGCAGGCCCGGCTCGCGGGCGATCCGCCGGATCTGGACGATGCCCTCGGCGACTTCCGGCACTTCCAGGTCGAACAGGCGGCGGATGAAGTCCGGGTGCGCCCTGGACAGGAATATCTTGACGAGGTTGCTCTGCTTGCGCACGTCCAGGATACTGGCCCGGATGCGTTCACCAGCCTGGTAGTGCTCGCCGGGGATTTGCTCCGAGCGGGGGAGTATCGCCTCCGTTCGGGCCATGTTGATGATTATCGAGCCACCCTCGAAGCGCTGCACCATGCCGGTTACCAGCGTGCCGATCTGCTCGATGTACTCGTCGTATATGGTTTCGCTCTCGGCCTCGCGGATCTTCTGGATGATGATCTGCTTGGCCGTCTGAGCGGCGATTCGCCCGAGTGTCTCCGGCTCGATCCGTTCACCGTCGCAGACGGCGGCGACGTCCCCGGTTTCCCGGTCGATCTGAACGGTTATCTCCTCCACGGAATCGAAGTGCTTCTGAGCGGCCGACTCCAACGCGCTCTCGATGGCCTGGAAGATTATCTCCTCGTCGATCTCCTTGTTCCTGTGGAGTGTATCGACGAGCCGTAGCATTTCCTTGCCTTGCATCGCTCGACTCCGGGGCGAAAAAAAACACGACCCCCGCTCCCCGCTATCCGCGCTCGCGCGGGAACATGCAGATCACGTCGTTCCGGTGAACACGCTCTAAGTTGTTGCTGACGCAATCCGAGATCGCGTCACACTTCCTATGCTTGCCGCCGGTTCGGGCGGACACTAACCCAAACCTATTGTAGGGCGGCCGTGCTTTCCTGTCAAGCCGGACAGGGCGGAAAAGCGCGCATTACGCGACTTAATGGGCCACAAGGGGCGTCTGCCACGCCGCCTTCAGCCCCTCCAGGGGGGCACGGAACAGGCGCTCCCGGTCCGCGCCGTTCACGGTGAGTTCGTCCGATTCGTTGGTGGAACCGACCTGGCGAACGGCCAGACCCTCGAAAACCCTCTCGAATGCGTCGGCATTCTCGGGAGCCACCTCCGCCAGGAAGCGGCTGTTGGACTCGCTGAACAGCAGAACGCTGTCCAGGCGATGCTCGGGTGCCCCTTCGAAGGGGACCGCCGCCAGGTCCAATTGGAGCCCACAGGCACCGGAGAAGGCCATCTCGGCGGCCGCCACGGCCAATCCGCCCTCGGACAGGTCGTGGCACGCCTCGACCAGGTCCTCCTCGACGGCCCGTGCCAGAGCCAACATGACGTCCCGTGCGTACTCCACCCGTACTTGAGGCACCGTGGTGCCCTTCAGACCGAACAACTCCAGGTAATGGGAGCCACCCAGTTCCGGATACGTGGGCCCGAGCATGTACAGGCGATGGCCCGGCCCCTTCAGGTCCATGGTGACGGCTCTTGAGACGTCGTCCACAACGCCCATGGCGCTGATGAGCAGCGTCGGGGGGATGGAAATGACCTCGTCGCCGGTGTTGAACTCGTTGTTGAGGCTGTCCTTGCCGCTGATGAAGGGGACGCCGAACCCGACGGCGCAGTCGTAGCAGGCCAGGGCGGCCCTTACGAGCGTGCCCAGTTGCTCCGGGCGCCGGGTGTTGCCCCAGCAGAAGTTGTCCAGCACCGCTGCCCGAGCGATTGACCCGCCCACAGCCGTGATGTTGCGCAGGGCCTCGTCCATGGCGGAGGCCGCGCTGTGATACGTGTCTATGTCGCCGTACTTCGGGTTCAGGCCGCAGCCGACCGCTATTCCGCGCCGCGAGCCCAGCACGGGCGCAATGACGCAGGCGTCGCCCGGCCCGTCGCCGTTCACCCCCACCAGGGGCTTTATGATCGTCTGGCCCTGGACTTCGTGGTCGTACTGGCGCACGATCCATTCCTTGGACCGCACGTTCGGCGCCGCCAGGATGCTCCGCAGCGCCTCAGCGTGGTCGTCCGGGCCCTCCAGCGCGCGGCGGCACGCTTCCGCGTGCGCATCGTCCCACGTGTCCGGCAGAATGGGGTCGGGGAACCGGGGAGGGTCCCAATGCGCGGCCCCCTCGAAACGCGGCAGCCCGCGGTGCACGAAGTCCATGTCCATCTCCGCGACCAGGTTGCCGGCGTACTTCACGCGCAGCCGGCCGTCGCCGGTGAAGCGTCCGATGACGGTCGCCTCGACGTTCTCGCTGTCGAATATGCCCATCAGTTCGTCGAGCTTCTCCTGCGGGACGGACAGGACCATGCGTTCCTGGGCCTCGGAGATCCATATCTCCGTGTAGGACAGCCCCTGGTACTTGAGCGGCACGTGCTCCATGTCCGCCTCGACGCCGGTCTGCTCGCCCATCTCCCCGACGGCGCAGCTCAGGCCACCGGCCCCGCAGTCGGTCAGGGCTGTGTAGAGGCCCCGGTCACGCGCCTGGAGCAACGTGTCGAGCACCTTCTTCTCCGTGATGGCGTTGCCTATCTGAACGGCGCCGCCGGAGACGACCTCGCTCTCGCTGGTCAGCTCGACGGACGAGAAGGTCGCGCCGTGGATGCCGTCGCGCCCCGTCCGGCCACCCACGACGACGACGAGGTCGCCGACCTGCGTCTCTTTGGCGACGCGGTCACGCGGTAGGATGCCGATGTTGCCGCAATAGACGAGGGGGTTGCCCGTGTAGCGGTCGTCGAAGTAAACGGCGCCGTTGGCGGTGGGGATGCCCATTCGGTTGCCGTAGTCCCTCACCCCGGCCACGACCCCTTTTAGCACCCGCCTGGGGTGCAGGGCGCCCTTCGGCACGTCGCCCTCGGGCATGTCCGGCGGGCCGAAGCAGAAGATGTCCGTGTTGAGGATCGGCCTGGCGCCGAGGCCCGTGCCCAGCGGGTCGCGGATGACGCCGCCGATTCCCGTGTTCGCGCCGCCGTAAGGCTCGATGGCGCTGGGGTGATTGTGGGTCTCGACCTTGAAGCAGACGGCCTGCGTGTCGTCGAATCCGATGACGCCGGCGTTGTCCTTGAACACGCTGAGGCACCAGGGCTTGTCGAGTTCGGCCGTGGCGCGGGCTATTGTCTCGCCCAGCAGGTTGTCCAGGACCAGGCGCCCGTCCTCGTTCACGTAGCGCTCCCAGCCGGGCGGCACCGGCCCCTCGTAGGTGACGCGGCCCTTGAGCGTCTTGTGGACGCAGTGCTCGCTCCAAGTCTGGGCGAGGATCTCCAGCTCCAGATCGGTCGGGTCGCGTCCGAGCGTGCGGAAGTGCCCCTGAACGGTCTTCATCTCGGCGAGGGAGAGCGACAGGACGCCTTCGCGGCTGATTCGCATCAGCTCCTCGTCGCCGGCCTCGCGCAGGGGAACGTGACGGAGCCCGAACTCATACTCGACTGCGTGGAGCGGATACGCCACCTCGGGCTCGTCGATGTGGACGTCCTCGATGGTGTCGTTGGCCAGCGCCTTCCAGGCGATGCGCTCCAGTTGCTCGCGGGTAAGATCCCCCCGGACCAGGTACCTGGTGGCGGTGCGGATCGACTCTGTCCGGTCGGCCAGTCCCAGGTCGGCCGCGCCCTTCAGTGCGCTCTGCTGCACGGGGTCCATGACGCCCGTCTTGCGCTTCACCTCGATGGAGTGAACGCCCTCGCCCTCGGCCCAGGGCCATCGCTCCTCGTCGGGACCGCAGACTCGGTATTGTTCCACGACCGGATCGAGAAACAGCTGGCGCGTCAAGGTCTCCGCCTGCCGGCGGTCCAGGTCACCATCGACCAGGAAGACGTTCACGGCGCGGATGTCCTGAACACTCTCCACGCCCAGGTCGCGCACGTCGGCGAGCGCGCTCAGACCCTTGGGATCCTTACACTCCTTCTTGTGTATCGCTTCTATCCTGTATTGCATCGTCTCTCACTGCCAGTGGCTCGGCTTCTGCTCGTGGCCGATGGTGCGGTCTCTCTTGTCCTTCGCGTGCGCCAGCATCTTCCTGAGTTGCTCCAGGTCGCCGCTGTTCAGCCATTCGGCGGCGCGCTGAAGCCGCTCGATGTACTCCGTCAGGGCGCGACGTATCTCATCGCGATTGGCCGCGCAGATGTCCATCCAGAGGTCGGGGTCGCCGCTTGCGATGCGCGTCGTGTCTCGCAGACCGCCGCCGCAGAGCTGCGTCTGGTCTTCCGTGACGAGATCGATCAGGGCCGCCGCGACCAGGTGGGGAACGTGGCTGATTCTGGCGACCACGTGGTCGTGCTCCTCGGGGGTCATGATGACGGTACGGGCGCCGAGCGCGTCCCACATGGACACGACCTGCGCCTCGGCCTCGTGCTCGGCACTCGACAGCGGGGTGATGATGCAGACGGCGCCCTCGAACAGGTCCGCCTGGGCAGCCAGCGCGCCCCTCTGTTCGCTTCCGGCCATTGGGTGGGTGGGCACGTAAACGATGTCGGGGCGCTGCGAGAGAGCAGCGGAGATCGCCCGCACCACGCCCCCCTTCGTGCTCGCCACGTCGGTCAGGATGGCGCCGCTTTTCAGGGCCGGCGCCGCCGCCGAAGTAAGGTCGGCGAACGCGCTGACCGGAGTGGCCAGCACGACGAGGTCCGCCCCGGCGACGCCTTCGCGCAGGTCGAGCGTGCTCTCGTCAATCGCCCCGACGGCCATGGCGTTCTGGAGCGATCTCTCCCGGCGACCGATGCCGACCACTCTGCCGGCCAGTTCCCGCTGGCGCAGGCACATGCCGATTGACCCGCCGATAAGCCCCGGGCCCACGATCGCTACTCGCTCAAACATGCCGGCCTTTCGCTGTGGCGGCAGGCGCCGGAAGACCAGAGAGCCGACGAATCCAGCAACGCCGCTGGACGAGGGGGTATGGTATTGGCGGGCGGCGGTTTTGTCAACGACAGCCGCCGGGCAGGGGCGCGCGACGGGTCAGCGCAGCCGGGCGTTGAGTTGCCCTTCGAGAGCGGCCAGGATGGCCTCGCGGGCCTGTTCGGCCTCCTCGGACGTGATGGTGCGGTCTCCCCGCCGGAAGGTCAGGGAGAACGCGACGCTCTTCTGTCCCTCGGGGACGCCCTGGCCGCGGTAGATGTCGAACAGCGCGATCGATTCCAGGATGGCCGGCGCGCTCTGCCGGACGCACGCCTCCACGTCTGCCCAGAGGACGTCCTCGGCGACGGCGATGGCCAGGTCGCGCCGCGTGGCGGGGTAGGGGGGGATGGGTTCGTAAGGGCGATCGAGCCGGCAGGCGGCCGTCAGAACGCCGAAGTCCAGTTCCATCAGTGCAGGAGCGGCGCGCAAGTCAAGGTCTTCGGCGATCCGATCGCTGACGACGCCCGCGCCGCCCAGCGGGGCGTCTCCCAGGCGCAGCGTGAGGGCCTGCTCCGGGTCGAACGGCCCGGCGCAGCCGGGCTTCTCCTCGACCTTGCCCGTCACGCCCAGCTCGAGCAGCAGGTTCTCCAGGACGCCCTTCAGCAGCCGCAGGCCGTCATTCTCGTCCGTGAGGAGGGTGAGGCAGAGCTTCTCCTCGGGCGTATGCTCGCCCGGGCGGGGGATGTAGACGTGCCCCAACTCGGCCAGGTTGACCCGCTCCGTACCCCGCGCCTGGTTGAAGCCCTTCACGCGCAGGATGTTGGCCATGTTGGTCAGGCGCAGGTGTGTCCGCTCGGCGCTGACGGGATTGCGCACGGCCACGGGCGCGCCGTCGTGCCAGGGCTGGGACAGTTGCAGGTCGGTCGGCGCGACCAGGCTGTAGGTCATTACCTCGTTGAAGCCCTGGCCGGCCAGGAAGCGCCGCGCGCGGCGCTGGACCACGTCGGCCACGTCCGGCTGGGCCGCCCGGACGGGCATGCGCGTGGTCTCGCCTATCCTGTCGTAGCCGTGTATGCGCGCCACCTCTTCGATCAGGTCGATCTCGCGCCGCAGGTCGCCCCGCCAGCTCGGCACGCGCACGGTGATTGACGCCTCATCCTGGCCCGGGACTTCCAGGCCGAGTCCGCGGAATATCCCCTCGACCTCGTCCCGATCGACCCGAATCCCGAGCACAAGGGCCAGGCGCGAGTGGCGCATCGTTACCTCGGGCGTTGACGTAGTGTCCGCCCGGATGTCCGCCGACCCTTGCAGGAGGTCCCCGCCGGCCAGTTCGACGATGAGCTGGCACGCACGGCGCGAGGCCCAGTCCGTTATCTCCGGATCGATCCCGCGCTCGAATCGGTAGGACGACTCGCTGGAAAGCCCGTGGGCCCGCGAGCTGCGGCGGACGCTGCCCGGATGGAACCGCGCCGCCTCCAGGAGCACGTCCACCGTGGTCTCACATATCTCTGATTCGAGCCCGCCCATGATGCCCGCCATCGCGATGGGCTTCGACTCGTCGGCGATGACACACTCGTCCCCGTTCAGCCTGACCTCGGTGCCGTCGATCGTTGTCAGCACCTCGCCCGCCGCAGCCTGCCGCACCACGATGCGCCGCCCGCCGATCAGCGCCAGGTCGAAGGCGTGCAGCGGCTGCCCGCACTCCAGCATGACGTAGTTCGTAACGTCCACCACGTTATTGACCGGCCGCACGCCGCAGGTCTCCAGGCGGCGCTGCATCCAGTCGGGCGACGGTCCTACGCTGACGCCCGTCACGACGCGCGCCGTGTAGTGGGGGCAGAGGTCGGGCGCCGTCACCTCGACCGCCGCCAGGTCCGTGAACGCACGGTCGGCGTCTTCGGAAGCCTTCAGCTCCGGGCGGCGGACCGTCCCGCCCGTGACGGCCGCCACCTCGCGCGCTATCCCCAGGTGCGAGAGGCAATCGGGGCGGTTGCTCTTCACCTCCACGTCCAGCATCCAATCGTCGCCCCGGGGCTCGTACGTCTCGATGCCCAGCCCGCTGTGGCTGAGCCGCCCGGCCAGCTCGTGCGCCGGCAGGTCGAACTCACAGAACTCTTTCAGCCACTCGTAGCTTGCTTTCATCGCCTTGCCGAATCGACCGGGAGATCAGAACTGGCTGAGGAAGCGGACGTCCCCCTGGAAAAACAGCCGCCCGTCCGGTATCTGGTGCTTGAGCATCGCGATCCTGTCGGCGCCCATGCCGAATGCGAAGCCCGTGTAGCGCTCGGCGTCGTAGCCGACCGCCTCGAAGACGTTCGGGTCCACCATGCCGCACCCGAGCAGCTCCAACCACCCGGAGTATGAGCATGTCTGGCATCCCTTCCCCTGGCAAATCACGCAGGTGCAGTGCACCTGGGCGCTCGGCTCGGTGAAGGGGAAGAAATCCGGCTCGAAGCGGACGTCCAGCTCCTGGCGGAAGAACTGCCTCAGGAAGATGTGCAGCACGGCCTTCAGGTCGCCGAAGCTGACGCCCTCGTCCACCATCAGGCCCTCCAGTTGGTGGAACATGGAGAAGTGCCTGGCGTCCTCCGTGTCCCTGCGGAAGCAGCGGCCCGGGACGACGATGCGCAGGGGGGGCCGCCGGCTCTCCATGACGCGGATCTGCCCGGGGGAGGTATGCGGGCGCAGCAAGGTGTCATCGGTGATGTAGAACGTGTCCCAGTCGTCGCGGGCGGGATGGTCGGCGGGGATGTTGAGCGCCTCGAAGTTGTACCAGTCCGTCTCGACTTCCGGCCCCTCGACGGCTTCGAAGCCAAGGGTCCGGAAGATGTCGACCATCTCTTCCATCGTGCGCGAGATGGGGTGTATGGTGCCGCGCGGTCGGCGCAGGCCGGGCATGGTGGGATCGGGCCGTGGGCCGACTCCAGCCTGTTCTGTGGTAAGCCGTGAACGCGTCTCTTCGATCAGTTCAGAAACGCGCTGTTTCAGGTTGTTCAGCTCCCTGCCCGCAGTCGGCTTCTCGTCGTCGGGCAAAGCCGGTATCTTTGCCAGCTCCTTTGCGATGCTGCCTTTGCGCCCCAGGTATTGGACCCGCACCTGCTCAACTGAGTCGATGTCGGTGGCCTGGCGAAGCCGTCTCTCGACAGCACGGAGTATTGTGTTTGCTACCTGTTGCATCGCTCTCGGGCACAAATCAGATAGCTCTGGGGCCTCGCGGTCGCCCTGGTCCTGTTGACAGAGCTTTCCGGGAAGCGGCGGCGCTGGCCGGGGCTCAGAGGGCCTCTCTGGCCAGTTCCGCCAACTGGTCGAACGCGTTGGCGTCCGTCAAGGCGAGATTGGCCAGGACCTTGCGGTTCAGCGCCACGTTGGCCTTTTTCAGCCCTCCCATGAGCTTGCTGTAGCTGAGGCCGCGCAGGCGGGCCGCCGCGCTGATCCTTGTGATCCAGAGCGCACGGAAATCTCGCTTCTTCCGGCGGCGGTGGATCCGCGAGTACCACATCGCGCGCCGGACGGTCTCCTTGGCGGTGCGGAACAGCTTGCCGCGCGCGCCGCGGTATCCCTTGGCAGCCTTCAGCAGGCGCTTCACGCGCCGCCTCCGGACATTTCCTCTCGTTGTTCTCATGGCGTTTCCAGTTGGCTTGTCTTCAGGGGGCTTGCAGCCGGGTCATATCTTGCCGAACTGCCGGGTGAAGGCCTTCAGGTCGCCCCGGGACATCTCCTTCCAACTCCTGAGGCGCCGGGCCCTCTTGGCGCGCTTCTTCGACATCAGGTGGTTGCTCCCGCTCGGCCTGTAGAGCACCTTGCCGGTAGCGGTCCTCTTCAACCGCTTCTTGAGTCCTTTGTGAGTCTTGGCCTTGGCGGACATAGTCTGCTCCATTTGCGTCGGGAAGAAGAAGGAATACCCCGGGCGAGGACGCACGACGCTCTGGGGGGGAGCCTCCTCACTTCGGCTTCAGCAGCATAGTCATTCTGCCGTAGCCGGCGCGTGTGGGCGCCCTCTCGATCTGGGCAATGTCCTCGAAGCGACCGGCGAACTCCGTCATGTGCTCCAGGGCCAGGTTCGGGTACGCCCTCTGCCGTCCCCTGAGGCGCATCGTGATCATAACCTTGTCATGTTCGGCCAGGAACTCACGCACGCGGTCCGCCTTGAAGGCCAGGTCGTGCTCCTGGCTGTTGAAGCCGATCCTTATCTCTTTGAGCCTGGCCCGATGGTGCTTCTGGGTGTGCAGCTTCTTTTTCTGCCGGTACTTGAACTTGCCGTAGTCCAGCAGCTTGCAGACCGGCGGATTCCCCTCCGGCGCGACTTCGACAAGGTCCAATTCTCGCTCTCGCGCTTCCTCCAGCGCCTTCGCCAGATTGACAATGCCCAACTGGCTTCCGTCAGGGGCGATCAGCCTCACGGCCTCCGCCCGGATCCGCTCGTTAACGCGATACTCTGGAATGACCGCCCTCCTTGATGGGGTGGACAAGCGCGAACCCGTCGTGCCGAACGGGTTCGGGAGGCGGATGACGCCGACTCCCCGCCACACCGCATATTACACAATGTTAGAGCAAAACTTCCGTGAAATCAAGCGAACCTATCGGCCCGCCCGCTCTGCGCGGGCCGGCGGGCCAAACTTGGCGCTCAGGGCCTGTGTTATGTGGTCCGCCACGCTTCCGGCCGCGTCGGCACGTGCGCGGCGGCGCGCCTCGGCCTCATCGTCCAGACATGCCTGCTGGCCGGTTCCCGTCGCGGCGGCGACAACCTTGTCGTCCCCCGCCAGGTCCGGGTCCAGAACCCTGACGTCGAACGGGAAGCTCGCTATGTACAGCTGCCCCTCTGCCGTCTTGTGAGTCTCGATGGACTCCGTGCCCACTGCGCCCGCGACGATCAGCAGGAACGCGTCCGGTCCCAGACTCCGGCGCAGGTCCGCAAACGTCTCCAGTGCCCGGGCATCCGATGGTTCCGTCCCGGGCGCCCGGGGCTTGACGTGTTTGAGCAGTTCGCTTTTCTCTACCGGCTGGAAGCCCTGGGAAACCATCGCTCGGGTGACCGCATCGGCGATGGTGACCGCTGCCTCGCCGCCCTCGACGGCGACGACGAACGAGGCCCGGTCGCGCGTGCGGAACACGTAGCAGAACGTCGCGGTCGGCACGTCCAGCCCCGCCGTGCTGACACCCGGCGCCATTTCGGCCGCGTCAACGACGGCCACAAGCAGCCCCGATGCCCCTTCACACGGCAGGGGCTCCGCGACGCGCCAGATGACCACCCCCTGAGCGTCAGTGTGCGCCGAAGCGACCGGGCGGCCCGAGATGCCGCCCAGGCACAGGCGCACCGGCACGCCCTCCAGCGGCTGGCCGGGGTCCCCACCCGTGAGCGCGGCGCTGAAGGGCCGCCTCGGCGGAGCATCCGGCACGAGCCACTGCTGGTCGCCGCCCACCTTCTCGATCTCCAGTTGCGCCATGAGGGATTGCAGGCTGGCCCGGAGCTGTTCGGCGACGGGGTCGGGCAGCAGGGCGCGGACGTGCTGCTGCGTGTCCTCCGGCGCCACGGCCAACGCCCTTAACTGGAGCGCGACGGCTTGCTGGGCCGACACGAGGGCGTCCAGGTAGTCCCCCAGCGAGTCCGCGTAGTTCTCAGCCTTGTCGTGGTTCGTGGCGGACGCGCTCAGGCTCTCGCAGGTCTTCAGTGCCCTGGCGACCTCTCGCTCCAATATGAGGGAAGCGGTTTTCCTTGCCAGGACTGCCAGGGCGTATTCATCCCCTGTTGAGGGGTCCCGCCACCTTTCGGCCACGCGCGTCGCCACAACGTCGTCCAGGCCGAAGCGGACCGTCAGGTCGGGCAGTGCGCGAACGTTCCTGGCCAGGGCATCATCGACATCGGTTTCACGGAGGCGCCCAAGCATGTCCTCGAGATCCTTGCTGAGTCGGGCGGCCAGTTGTATCCGGGCATCCTCCGCTGCCCCCCTTGCCTGGCGCGTCACGCCTATGGCCGTCAGGAAGTCCTCTTTGGGGTACCTGTCGTCTTCTCCCTTTGCCAGCCAGGGCGGCAGCGCCTCGTCCGCCGGGATGTCCGACGAGGGCGCGCGTGAGCGGGCCGCGTCGAGCTTCAGCTCCCGGGCGCGGTTCTCCAGGAGGGCGGTGAACTCCTGCGTGAGCGTCTCCGCGTCCCTGTCAAAGGGATTCTGGAGGGCAAGGTACAGGCGGGCCTTGTCGATAATCGCTGCGTCGATCCGTTCCGTCGGCACCGCGTAGACGGCGTACAGGCGGCCGTCGCCTTCCTCCCACGTCTCATGCTCCATCGGCTGCCGAAGCAGGTCTGCCGATACGGAAGCAGCCAGTGAACTGCGGAAGTGGGCGCCGGCGGGGCTCTCTGGGGCGGGGTAGCCGGGATCGCTCTTCAGCAGCGCCACAATGGCCTGATCGGCGTAACTGGAGGCCAGAGAGGACAGTTCCTGCCGCGCCATGCGGTCCGCCTGGTCAGCTGCGTCGGTCTGGCTGGCCGGGGCATGTCCCACCCCCGCCACGAGCCCCTCCTGACTTCCGCGCAACCCCGGACCCGGCCCAAACCTGTCCCTCAGCCCGGGGCCCCTCGCGGTCATCGGCGCGCAGCCGCCCGCGATGAGCCAGCCCACGCACGTCCCGACCAGCACGACCTTCTCCCAGTGCCTTCCTATTGCTTTCATGGCGAGCATAATATCGCACAGCATCGCCCGGGGTCAAGACACCGGGGCGGCGGGTTCGCAGCCTGCGGACCCCGCCCTTCGCGGCTGCTGGGGAGTGTCCCGCTGCGGCTTCTGGCCTGCGTTGATGAGCAGACCGCGCTATGATACACTATTGTGCCGCTGCTCGGGGGGCTGTGGCTTTCCCCTTGTGGCCGTGGCGTGGCGCCGGCGGCGGGTCATCCAGGCCGTGGGGCGGCTCGTAAGGACTCAGTGCGGGGCTGTTTGCGATGCGTGGCCGGGGGATTGCAGCTGGCTTGATGGTCGTCGCCTGTTCCGGCGTGCTTGCGGCACGGGCAACGGAGAGTGACCTCGAGCCCGAGAAAGCCTTTCGGCGCGCGTTGATCGGCAAGATGGAGCCCGGCGAGCGCGTGCGGCTGCTGGAGTCGATCCCCAAGGAGCATCCGGCCAGCAAGTGGGCCGACGACGCCCTCTGGGTGCTCGGGGAGGCCGCGCGCCAGGAGGGCTCGGTCGTGAAGACCCTGCACTACTGGCAGCACATGATGACGGGTTGGCCCCGCGTGAGGCTGGAGGATTACACGCAGACCACGGAAATTTACCGGACTTCGAACCTGCCGCAGGTGGAGTCGCTGCTGGTCTGGGAGGGCAGGGCATACGAGCGCGGGGAGGCGAGTCTGGTCGGCGCGGGGCCGGCGCGGTCCTACATGGTCAACAACGCCACGCGCTTCAATCCCGTCCCGATGACGGTGTGGGCCGAGCTGGCCGAGTGCTACGAGGAGTTTGACAGGCCGCGCCTCGCCTTCAGGGCGTATCGGAAGGCCTTGCAGGCGGCGCCGCCGCAGGGGCTGCTCGCCCAGACGTACCTGTCCCGCATGGAAGACATGCAGGAGGAGTTGACGAGTTCGGGGCCTGCACGGGTCACCGGGCAGCCCGAGGCCGGTGTGCAGGCGACGGACGCCCCGGCAGGAACGGGCCCGGGCCAGGCGGACGTGGCAGCCGGCGACCGGGCGGATGCACCGTGATCGATTGCCCTGTGCCCATCGTGCTGGCGAGCGCTTCCGAGGCGCGCCGCGATCTGCTCGGCAGGATCGTGAGGGAGTTCCAGGTCGTCCCGTCGCGGGTCGATGAGAGCGGCGTTCGGGCCGACACGCCCGAGCAGTTCGCGGTGGCGGCTGCTGCGGCGAAGGCGTGCGAGGTGGCTCGAAGGCGCCCCGACGCGCTCGTCATAGGCGCTGATACGGTTGTGATCTGCAGGGGAGAGGTCATCGGCAAGCCGGTTGACCGGCGGGACGCCCTGCGCATCCTCAGGAAGTTGACCCGGCGACCCCACGAGGTCCTGACCGGCCTCTGCCTGGTCGCGCCGGACGGGCGGCAGGTGACCGCTTGCGTCCGGGCGACGGTCCGGATGCGGCGCATGACGGTGCGCGAACTGGAAGATCTGGCCGACACGCCGGGCGCGATGCAGCACGCGGGCGCCTATGCCTTGCAGGAGGACGACCCCAACGTCGTCAGCCTGGAGGGCAGCGCGAGCGCCGTCATGGGGCTGCCGCTTGTGGAACTGGAATCGATTCTACGGGATCTTTGCCCCCTTTAGGGGAGTCCAATGGGAGTCTATCGTTTTAGCTGGGTTGTTGAAGGCGAAGTGGCCGGGATGGCGATGCCCGACGGCTTGCCGGAGGACTGGAGCGGGTTGAAGAATCGCGGCGTCGGCGCCCTGGTCAACATGACGGATCACGACTGGGAGCCGGAGCAGTTCCGCGAAAGCGGCCTGGCGTACCTGCAGCTCCCCGTGCCCGACTTTGCTCCGCCAAGCACCGCTCAGGTGGAGGAGTTCCTGAGTTTCTGCACCGAGCAGATCAAGCCCGGCGAAGGCATCGTCGTGCACTGCCGGGCGGGCATGGGCCGCACGGGCACGATGCTGGCCTGCTACCTGGTCAACGGAGGCATGGACTCGGACGCAGCTATCCGGTTCGTGCGGCGGCTGCGTCCCGGCTCAATCGAGACGTTGTCCCAGGAAGGCGTGGTCCATGCCTTGCGCGAGCGGCTCCTGCAACGCGCCGGTAGGTGAAAGACGTACGACGGCCAGGTAACATGTGCGCCCCCGGGCGTGCCCCGGTGGCCGAGAGAGTGCGGATATGGAAGAGAGATACACAGTGATCGTGTCCGCGCCCGACGCGGACGCTTGTGTGGCCGCTGCGCTGGCGGGCCGGGCGTGCGACGGGCCGGTTGAGTCGGCGGTCTTCAGTTCCGAGGACCTGGTCCAGTTCTTTCGCCCTGTCACGCAGCAGAAGCTGCCGAGAGGGTACGACCTGCTCTTCTGCGGGCCGGGCGTGGCGCACCTCGACTGGGACGGTAGGCTGGTCCGGCCCCGCCTGATGGAGCACCTGCGCAAGTTCATCGGCGCGTTGCGCTGGTTCAGCAACGTGCCGTGGGCGCCGGAGGACAGGCGCGCCGTTGCGCACCTGATCGGGGAGGGCAACCTGACCGTTTCGGAGACGGCCCCTTCGCTGACCGCCCTTGTGCGGGACGCGTGCTTCGACAGGTGCGACGAATACGAGGAGGCCCTAGTGCGGTTCGCCTCCGGCCGCTTGACCGAACAGGAGGAAGGCGCCTGGGGCGCGGGGCTGCGCAAGGTGCTGACGGTGCTCAAGGGCGACAGGCACGCGCTTGCGTCCGCGGTCGCGGACGTCATGGAGGGGCGCATCGAGCCCTTGATCGCCCGCCACGCCGAGGGCGCGGAGAGGACCGAGACGGAGAATCGCCGCTTCGCCGGGGAGAATGCCCGGGAACCGAGCCAGATGGGCTCGATTAAGCTCGTGCGCCTGAGCGTGCCGCTGGCCATGCACGCTTTCTGGGAGGAGGTGGGCCGGTACGCGCGGGAGGCGTCGGACGCCGAGCTGTCGCTCTGCCGCCTCGAGGGGCGGCCCGTCCTGCTGCTCGCCTGCGCCGAGAAGGTGAGGACGGACCTGCGGGCCTGGGCGCGCTACGTGACCGACATGCTGCCCGGCTCCCGCACGGTGGGGGCCCGCGCGCGCGTGGTGCCGCTTATGGTCGAGGGGCTGGCGGAGGACGCGGCGCTGGAAGAGGAGGTGCTGGCCTTGCTGGCCGACGGCGCCCACCTCCTGCGCGGATAGGGCGCCGTGCCGGGCTTCTTCACTCTTGCCGACTTGTCTGGCTGTAGGAGACGCGCATGAAGGCGGCTGTGCTTGAAGGAATAGACCGGATCGCGTGCAAAGAGGTCGAGACGCCGACCTGCACGGAGGAAACCATCCTCGTTCGCGTGGACGCGTGCGCGGTGTGCGGCACGGACGTGAAGGCCCTGCGCCACGGCCACCAGATGATCGTGCCGCCGGTCGTGCTAGGGCACGAGTTGGCCGCGACCATCGTGGAGGTCGGTTCCTCGGTGAAGGGCCGCTATACCAGCCAGAGGGTGACCGTGGCCCCGGCGGTGCCGTGCGGCGCGTGCCGGTACTGCCAGAGCGGCCACAGCACGGTCTGCGAGAACATCCTGGACATAGGCGCGAGTTGGGACGGCGGGTTCGCCGAATACATGCTGGTGCCGCCGGCCGCAGTGCGGCACGGTTCGGTGAACAAGGTGCCCGAGGGCGTGAGTGCCGCCGCCGCGGCCCTGACCGAACCGCTCGCCTGCTGCCTGAACGCGCAGCAGATGCTGCGGGTGGGGGCCGGCGACACGGTGCTCGTCGTGGGCGCCGGGCCGATCGGGTGCCTCAACGCGATGCTGGCCAGGGCCCTCGGCGCCGGGCGCGTGTACATGGCCGACGTCGACGCCGCAAGGCTCGAACTGGCGAAGGTGGCGGACGCCGACGGCTACTTCAACGGCGCGGAGTCGGGCCTGTCTGAGCAGGTGGGCGGGGCGACGGACGGGCGAGGCGCCGACGTCGTCATAGTGGCCTGCGGCTCGCCTGCCGCCCAGGAGGAGTCGGTCGGGCTGGTGGCGCCGCGCGGCAGGCTCAACTTCTTCGGCGGCCTGCCCAAGAACAGCCCCGCCATCGCTTTCGACAGCAACGTCCTGCACTACAAGGAGTTGACCCTGGTGGGCAATCACGGCTCCACGCCGTGGCAGAACCGCCAGGCGCTCTCCCTTATCGCCGCGGGCCGGGTGGACACGGAGAGCATCGTGACGCATCGCTTCCCGCTGGACCGGGTCGAGGAGGCCATCGCCACCGCCGAGAGCAAGGAGGGCCTGAAGGTCCTCGTTGTGCCGCACGACTGAGCGCTGCCAGAGAGGTGAATGATGGGTGCAAAGAATGCTGTCCGGCGCATCGGCGTCCTGACGGGCGGGGGCGACTGCCCGGGCCTGAACGCCGTGATCCGCGCGGTCGTCAAGACCGGCCTGCTCCAGGGCGGCGTTGAGGCCTGCGGCATCCTGGACGGATACGAGGGCCTGGTGAACAACAAGATGACCGGGCTCGACTACGACGACGTCAGCGGCATCCTGACGCTGGGCGGGACGATCCTGGGCACGTCCAACCGGGCCAACCCGTTCCGCTACATCGAGCCGGGCGGCGACCGGGACGACGCGCGGGACGTCTCGGACGTGTGCCTGGAGAACTTCCGGAAGGCCGGCCTTGACGTGCTGTTCTGCATCGGCGGCGACGGCACCCTCAGCATCGCGCACCAGCTCGCGCAGAACGGCATCCCCGTCGTGGGCGTGCCCAAGACCATCGACAACGACATCTGCGGCACGGACGTCACGTTCGGTTTCGACAGCGCCCTCGTGGTCGTGACCGAGGCGATTGACCGGCTGCACACGACGGCGATGGCGCACCACCGGGTGATGGTCGTCGAGACGATGGGCCGCTATTCCGGCTGGCTTGCGCTGGTGGGCGGGGTTGCCGGCGGCGGCGACGTGATCGTCATCCCGGAGATTCCCTACCGGATGGAGTCGGTGTGCCAGGTCGTCAGGGAGCGCAGCCGGCTCGGCAAGCGGTTCAGCATCGTTGTCGTGTCCGAGGGTGTTCAGCTCCCGGAGGGCGACTACGTCGTGCGTGAGCGCGTCAAGGAGAGCCACGAGCAGATCAGGCTCGGAGGGATCGGCGTGTGGTTCGCCTCGCAGATACAGGAGCGCACGGGCATCGAGAGCCGCGCCGTCGTGCTTGGCCACGTGCAGCGGGGCGGGTCGCCGACGCCCTGCGACAGGGTCCTGGCGACGCGTCTTGGATGGGCCGCCTTCGTCGAGGCCGCCCGGGGCGGCTCGGACGTGATGGTCGGCGTGCGCGGCCAGGACATAGTGCCAGTGCCGCTGGAGGAGGTCGCCGACCGCCAGAGGCGCGTCGAGGCCGACTGCGACTTCGTGCAGGCCGCCCGCGCGGTGGGAACGTCCTTCGGGGATGAGTAAGGCGCTATTGCAGAACCCGCTCCGTCGGCCCGAGGCCGAGCGAGGGCGTCGAGGGCAAGGAGGCCGAAGCAGGCGATTCAAAGGCCAGAATCGTCGATGCAGGCCGACACAG